>Ga0075420_100000663_pt1 | contig 27846 bp, 16 predicted proteins | sample SoiMetdeltSBSDD4_FD_75296 | JGI IMG/M metagenome (GOLD analysis project Ga0075420, IMG submission 75296) | Bulk soil microbial communities from a Populus tree surrounding site in Tennessee, USA - Soil MetaG P. deltoides SBSDD4 | ecosystem: Environmental > Terrestrial > Soil > Tree plantation...
CTGAACCTCAAGGGGGCCAACCAGATCGAGGATGGTGTCCACGACCTCGGCGGACTCCAGCGGGCGATCAAGCTCCTCCAGCCGGCGCAGGATCGCGCTTGGCCCGGGCTTCTTCATGTCGCTGAGCTGGGTGACGGCGAAGTTGACGCGCTCGGTGAGCGTGCCGCCGTCGATCCACTCCTTGCCGGTGTGCCAGCCCTCGACGGTGGGCGGGTCCATCAGCGTCTGACCCATGACGCGGGTCGCGGCGTCGAAGGCGGTCAGGCCGGGCTCGACGTCGCGGTGGGTGCCGGCCAGCTTGATGACGCCGGCGACCAGCTCGATCGGGGCCTTGACTCGCGTGAACCTCGCGGCCTTGAAGAAGTCGCTGTTGAGCAGGACGCGCATGACGGAGCGGATGTCGGCGTCGGAGTCCTTGAACGCCTGCATCAGCGTCTTGATGGCGGCCGGGTCGACCGGGTCGGTGACGCTCCAGGCCGGGACCTGCTGCTCGTCCGCGACGAAGAAGTTGTAGAGGTGGCGGCTGATGAAGCGGGCCGTCGCCTCCTGGCGGGCGATGATGTCGACGATGTCCTCGCCGTTGAAGTTGCCAGTCTCGCCGAGGAACGTCTTGACGCCGTCGTCGTGGTCGTCGGCCCGGTAGACGAACCTGGAGTCGTAGTGGCCGTACGGGTAGAGCGGGATCGCATGCTCGAACGTCCAGCCGGTGAACGCCCGCGCGCACTCCTTGATGTCGGTCTCGGTGTAGTTGCCGATCCCCATCGAGAACAGCTCGAGGATCTCGCGGCCGTAGTTCTCGTTGATCGACTGCGCGTGGTTCTCGTTGTTGTCCAGCCAGTAGATCATGGCCGGGTCTCTCGACAGGTCAATCAGGAGCTTGCGGAAGTTCGCCAGGCCATTCCGGCGGAGCATCTCGATGTGGCGGACCATCGTCGGGGTGTGCTCGCTCTTGGTCCAGCCGGTGGCGAAGACGTGGTGCCAGAAGAGCGCCATCTTCTCTTCGAGCGGGCGCTTCGTGTTCACCATCCGCCAGATCCAGCGCCCGTTCCACGACTGCGGGTTGTCGATGTTGGCGCCCAGGTGCGGGTAATAGCGGGCGAGGACGTCCTCGTCCAGGTCCGGCATCCGCTCGGGGTGGATCAGCTCCTCGACCACCGCTTCGTACGGACGCGCCGCGTACGCCTCGAGCTCGTCGCGCGTTGCCCCGAATCCGGCCCGCCTCAACAGATGGGCCATCAAGGCGAGTCGATCATCGGCCATGCGTACCTCCTCAGCCACCATCGGTCCGATTGAGTTCTTTTAGCTTACCGAACCGCTTTAGTTCCTGGCACGTTCTCTTGAGAGATTCTGGCTCGCCGGGCCGTGAATGTCAAACGCTAGCACCTAGAAACGGTTCTTTGAGCTGGGAGAGCCGGGCGGACCTGGACCTCGGTGAGGGAATCGTTTGACGAGGCGTGGCCGCTCCTGGTACAGAGTGGCTGACTGAGGCGATGCGTCGGTGCTGACGCTGGAGCGCCCAGGCGAGTGTGACGGCACCTGCGCGACCACCCCGGCAACGTTGCCGCGAGAGAGGGGGATCGGCCCGCGACACCGGATGCGAGGCATCGTAGTAGCGCGGCCCGTCGACGAGGACGGTGGCCGCGAGAGCGTTCAGGAGAACCGCATGGCGACGAAGCCCGGTCTGACGCGACGCGATTTCCTCAGGGCGAGCGCCCTTAGCCTGGCAGGACTCAGCCTGCTCAGCGCCTGTGCCCCGACCGCTCCGGCCACGAAACCCGCCGAGCCGGCCAAGCCGGCCGAGGCTCCGAAACCGGCCGAAGCGGCGAAGCCGGCGGCAGCCGCGCCCACCACAGCGCCGGCCGCTGCCGCGAAGCCGGCCGAGGCAGCGAAGCCGGCCGCTGCCGCGAAGCCGGACGAGAAGATCGGCAAGCACCTGATCGGGCAGCTCGAAGGCCCGACTGTGATCACCGACGCGGCGCAGTTCCCGAAGGCGTTCAAGGAGGCTCCGGCGCTCGCGGAGCTGGTCAAGGCTGGCAAGCTGCCGCCGGTGGCCGAGCGGATCGGCCAGGACCCGCTGGTCATCAAGCCAGTCCACGAGATCGGCAAGTACGGCGGCACCTGGCGGCGCGGGTTCACCGGTCCGGCCGACAAGTGGAACGGCTATCGCGCAGCCTCCGGCCCCGATCACCTGCTCTTCTGGGATTACACCGGCGACAAGGCGGTCCCGAACATAGCCCGGGGCTGGGAGTTTCAGGACGGCGGCCGAACGCTGCTGTTGCAGCTCCGGCGCGGCATGAAGTGGTCGGATGGCCAGCCGTTCACGGCCGACGACTTCGTCTTCTGGTTCGAAGAGCTCTACTCGAACAAGGAACTCGTCGGAACGCCGAATGCGCTCATGGCGACGAACGGTAAGCCCGGCAAGATCGAGAAGGTCGACACCTACACCGTCAAGTACGCATTCGCCGACCCCTACTGGGCGCTCCCAGACGTCCTGGCGGGCTCGACGCCGCTGACCGGCCATGCCTTCCAGGGGCTTAACGGCATGGGCTCGTTTGCGCCGGCCCACTACCTGAAGCAGTTCCACCCGAAGTTCACGCCGAAGGAGCAGCTCGACAAGATCCTGGCCGACGCGAAGTTCGAGAACTGGGTCCTCTTGATGAAGTTCAAGAATGACTGGGCACTCAACCCCGAGCTGCCCAGCGTGACGCCGTGGTTGACGGTCACCCCGATCAACACGCCGGTCTGGACCCTCGAGCGCAACCCGTACAGCGTCTGGGTCGACACCGACGGCAACCAGTTGCCGTACATCGACAAGATCTCGCTCTCGCTGGCCGAGAATCTGGAAGTGCTGAACCTGCGAGCGATCGCCGGCGACTACGATTTCCAGGCGCGCCACCTCGACATCGGCAAGCTGCCGGTCTTCCTGGAGAACCAGCAGCGCGGCAATTACAAGATTCACCTCGACGTTGCGGACTATGGCAGCGACATGATCATCAAGTTCAACATGAGCTACGAGAAGGATCCCGAACTGGCCAAGTGGATGTCGAACGTCGACTTCCGGCGCGCGCTTTCGCTTGGGATCGACCGCGACCAGATCAACGAGACATTCTGGCTGGGGACTGGCACCCCCAGCTCGGTCGTGCCGGCTGACCACAACAAGTACAACCCTGGCCCGGAGTGGCGCTCCAAGTGGGCGACCCTAGACGTAAAGATGGCGAACGAGATGCTCGACAAGATCGGGCTCGACAAGAAGGACGCCGAGGGCTTTCGCCTGCGTACCGACAACGGCCAGCGCCTTCGGATCGAGCTGCAGACGATCGGCGGCCAGTTCGTCCAGTACACCCGGATCGGCGAAGTTGTCCGCGAGCACTGGAAGAAGATCGGAATCGACCTGGTCGTCAACGAGGTCGAGCGCTCGCTCGGCGAGCGCCTCCGGGGCGGTAACGAGGAGCAGCTCTGGGCCTGGAACAACGACGGCAGCGAGCACCTCTTCACCTTCCCGGACCACGTCTTCCCGTACTCGAAGACGGGCGGCAGCGTCCTGTACGCCGACTGGTTCCACTCGAACGGCTCCCAGGGCAAGGAGCCGCCGCCTCGGCTGAAAGAGGCGTACGACATGTTCAAGAAGTCGTTCGGCGCCGAAGACGCCGAGCGGGTCAGGCTCGGCAAGGAGATTTGGAAGTTCGCGGCCGACGACGTCTGGGCGATCGGCATCGTGGGACTCGGCGCCGCCGCGCAGGGCGTGCGGGTCACCAAGAACAACATGGGGAACATCCCGGCCCGGATGTACAACAGCCCCGATGCCAAGACGCCGGCGATCTCGCGCCCGGTGACGTTCTTCTTCAAGTCGTAGCGGCCCGCGAAGCGCTCACCACGAGGCCCCGCCGAGGTCACTCGGCGGGGCTTCACGCGTGCTTGAGGCCGCGATGGCGGCCTCGTCGTTTGTTGACGCGGGTGGGGACTTGTGCTACAGAGTTGCGGATCGGAACGGAACAGCGGTGTCTGGGACACTCCACCCGCCCGAGTCACGCAACGCAGGCGTCGCCCTTCGGCGACGCCTACCTGACAGCCACTGGAGGTGACCCGACGGGGAGCGGCCCCAAGACCATCGGAACGAGGATTCGTAGTGGAGCGGCCTATCAACGGCAATGGCCGCCGTACTGTTCAGGAGAGCTGCATGGCGACGAAGCCTGGTTTGACGCGACGTACTTTCCTCAGGACAGGAGCCCTTGGCCTGGCAGGCCTGGGCCTGCTCAGCGCCTGCGCGCCCGCCGCACCGGCGACCAAGCCGGCCGAACCGGCCAAGCCAGCCGAGCCGGCGAAGCCAGCGGCCCCGGCTGCGACGGCGGCCCCGGCTGCCGCCGCGCCGGCGAAACCAGCCGAGGCGGCCAAGCCGGCTGAGGCCGCGAAGCCCGCCGCTCCCGCTGCTGCCGCTGGCAAGCCGGAGGCGAAGCTCGGCGCACAGCTGATCGGTAAGCTCGAAGGACCAACGGTCGTCACGGATGCCGCCCAGATGCCCAAGGCGTTCAAGGAGGCCCCCGAGCTGGCCGCACTGGTCCAGCAGGGCAAGCTGCCCCCGGTCCAGGAGCGAATCGGCTCGGAGCCGCTCGTGGTCAAGCCGGTCCACGAGATCGGCAAGTATGGCGGCACCTGGCGTCGGGGCTTCACCGGCCCAGGCGACCAGTGGAACGGGTATCGCGCTGCGAGCGGTCCCGACCATCTGCTCTTCTGGGACTACACTGGCGACCAGGTCGTCCCGAACATCGCCAAGGCGTGGGAGCTCCAGGACGGCGGCAAGGTCACGATCCTCAAGCTCCGCAAAGGTCACAAGTGGTCAGACGGGACGCCGTTCACGGCCGACGACTTCGTGTTCGGGTTCGAGGACGTTTTCCTGAACAAGGACCTGTACCCGAACAGCTCGGCCACCATGACGATCAACGGCAAGCCTGGCAAGATCGAGAAGGTTGACGAGACGACGGTCAAGTTCACCTTCCCGGAGCCGTACCCGTTCTTCCCGTCGATCCTGGCTGGCTCGACACACATCTCGGCGCACTCGTACTCCAATGACCCGTCGGGTGTGCCGATCTTCGGGCCGGCCCACTACCTGAAGCAGTTCCTCCCGAAGTACGCCGGGCAGGACAAGGTCGAAGCGGCGGCCAAGGCTGCCCAGTTCGACACCTGGGTGCTGTACTTCAAGAACCGCAACAGCTGGCAGCACAACCCCGAGCTGCCGGTACTGACGCCCTGGAAGACCGTCACGCCAATCAACACGCCCAACTGGACGCTGGAGCGGAACCCGTACAGCATCTGGGTCGACACGGACGGCAACCAGCTGCCGTACATCGACAGGATCCAGATGGGGCTCGCCGAGAACCTGGAGGTGCTCAACCTCCGCGCCATCGCCGGCGAGTACGACATCCAGGAGCGCCACATCGACATGGGGAAGCTGCCCGTCTTCTTGGAGAACCAGCAGAAGGGCAACTACAAGATGGCGCTGGACATCGGGGACAACGGCGCCGACTGCGCGCTGAAGTTCAACCTCAGCTACGAGGCCGATCCCGAGATCTCCAAATGGATCCAGAACGCCGACTTCCGTCGCGCGATCGGGCTCGGCCTCGACCGCGATCAGATCAACGAGGTGTTCTGGCTCGGGACCGGCACCGGCGGCTCGGTCGCCCCTGCCGAGGCGAACAAGTACAATCCCGGTCCCGAGTACCGGAAGAAGTGGGCCGTCCTGGACGTCAACCAGGCGAACCAGATACTGGACAAGCTGGGCCTGGAGAAGAAGGACGCCGAAGGGTACCGGCTGCGGACCGACAACGGTCAGCGGCTGAGCCTGGTGCTCGACACTCGAGGCGGACAGTTCATCCCGTTCACGCGCATCGGCGAGATGATCTCGCAGCAGCTCAAGCGGATCGGGATCGACCTCAAGGTGAGCGAGCTCGAGCGCACGTTCAGCGACAAGCGAAACGCCGCCAACGAGAACATGATCTACGCCTGGCAGAACGACGGCAGCGAGCACCTCTTCACCTTCCCCGGCCACGTCTTCCCGTACGACATGACGGGCGGCGGTGGCGCACTCTTCGCCGCCTGGTTCCAGTCGAATGGCCAGCAGGGCAAGGAGCCGCCGGAGAAGGTCAAGGAGGTAATGACGAAGTTCAAGCGAGCGTTCGGCGTGGAGGAGGCGGAGCAGGTCAAGATCGGGAAGGAGATCTGGGCGACCGTCGTCGACGAGGTCTTCAGTGCGGGCGTCGTCGGCCTGGCGCCGGCCGTCTCCGGCGTACGGATGTACAAGATGAACATGGGGAACATCCCGGCCCGGCAGTTCAACAGCCCGGACGGGAAGACCCCGGGCACGTCGCGGCCGGTGACGTTCTACTTCAAGAGCTAGGAGCCGGAGAGGCCCCCACCCCAACCGCTGCGCGGCGCGAATCACGCCTACCACGGGGCCCCGCCCTTCGGGCTTCCCGTGGCATCGGCTGCGACGCCGCTGTGCCGCGCAGCGGTGCAGTGGTAGGGATGGTCGTCCGAAGGACGATGTTCGTGGGGCCGCGCCCCGACGTCATCCCCCATGCGCGGGGGAGGGGCTTTCCAATCCGGCCCGGCAACAATGGGCCGCGCGAGCCTCGTCTCGCGCGGCCTGTTTCGTTACACTCCCCTCGCGCCCTGGCCGGGACGCGGGGACCGGTCGAGGCGATGGGTCGGGCTGGGCCTGGGTTCCCCCGCCGGTTGCGCTGTCGTGGAGGCTCCGTCGCCCGATGCCGCTCCAGGTCAATGGCGCGCTCCTTACCGACCTCGGCCGGATGCGGACGGTCAACGAGGACTGGTGCGGCTCGCTCGTTGCCGAGGAGGACCCGGACGAGCCGTCGATCTGGGTCATCGCCGACGGCGTGAGCCGGTTCGGGACCGGGCGGGACGCGGCGCGGCTGTCGGTCGAGGCGATGCTGGGGGCCGGCTGGGACACCAGGGACGTCGATCCCGGGCGCCTGTTGATCTCTTCCGTCGACACGGCGAATCGGATCCTCTGGGCGCGGGCCCACGGGGCGGCCGGATCGTCGCGCCCGCACGCCGCGACGGTCGTGGCCGTCGTGATCCGCGGCGAGACGGCCTGGATCGTCTCAGCCGGCGATTGCCGCGCCTACATGATCCGGTCCGGGGCGATCCGCCAGATCACGCGGGACCACACCCTGGCCGCCGAGGAAGTGCGCCAGGGGCGGCTGCGCCCGGAGGACGTCGCGCGACATCCGGGGCGGAACACGATCACCCGCTGCCTGGGGCAGCGCGCGACCGTCCAGCCGGACCTGTTCCAGGAGGCGCTCCAGCCCGGCGACCGGCTGCTGCTCTGCTCGGACGGGATCACGCGGCACGTCGCGGACGACGAGATCGCGCGGATCGCGACCGCTGCCGAGCCGACGACGGCGTCGGGCCAGCTCGTGGAGCTGGCGAACCAGCGCGGCGGCTCGGACAACATCACCGTCGGGATCCTGGAGATCGTAGCGGCCCGGCAGCAGCCACGGGCGGTCACGCCACGGCCGTCGTTGACGGACGTCGACACCAGCCGGCTGGCGGCGCTCCAGGCGATGGGCCAGCGGATCACGGCCAGCCTGGAAGTCTCGACGACCATGCGATCCGTGCTGGACAGCCTGGTGGAGATCACGGGAGCCGAGCGCGCCTGCATCATGCTGAAGGATCCGGACTCGGGGCTGCTGGAGTTCGCCACGGGGCGGAACCTGGACGCCAGGGGCGTCGCCGACGACCCGAGCATCAGCCGGAACATCGTCGGGACGGTGTTTCGGGAGAACCGGCCGTTGATCCTGGGCGACGCCGCCGCCGACCCGCGCTTCAAGGCGTACGAGAGCGTGGTCGGTCAGTCGTTGCGATCGGTGATCTGCGCGCCGCTGTTCGTGCGCGGGCAGTCGATCGGGGTGGTGTACGTCGACAACAGCGTGAGCGCCGAGCTGTTCACGCGGGCGGATCTCGACCTGGTGACGGCGTTCGCGAACATCGCGGCGGCGGCGATCGAGAACGCGCGGCTGCACGAACGCCTGGAGGCCCAGGTCCGCGAGATGAGCGCGATGAAGACCGCCCAGGACCGGATCCTGAGGAGCGTCAGCAGCGGGATCATCTCGGTGGACCGCCAGGGCACGATCATGAGCTGCAACCGGGCGGCCGCCGAGATGCTGCTGAAGCACGCGGATGAGGTGATCGGATGTCCCCTGGGTGACATCCTGCCCGCGCGCTTCATGCTAGCGTTAGGTGCGCCGTTCGGGGGCGACGGGGTCGAGCCGGGCGCGACGATCCAGGGCTTCGAGATGGCGGGAACCCTGCCGGGGCGCGGATACGTCTATTTCGCGCATCGCCTCTCGCCGCTGCGCGACGAGGCCGGCTCGACGATCGGGTACGTCCTGGTCCTGGACGATCACACGGAGCGCGAACAGCTTGAACGAGACCGCCGACGAGCCACGGCCGAACGCGAGCAGATCCAGAAGATCTTCGAGCATTACATGCCGCCCCAGGTCTTCCAGGAGCTGCTGCGCCAGGGGCCGGAGAAGACCGGCATCGCCGGCGACCGCCGCGAGCTGACGATCATGTTCGCGGACATTCGCGGGTTCACGGGGTTCTCGGAGCGCCATCAGCCGGAGCAGGTCGTCGAGATGCTCAACGGCTACCTGGCGGCGGCGACCGACATTGTCTTCGAGCACCAGGGGACGGTCGACAAGTTCATCGGCGACGCGATCATGGCGCTCTTTGGCGCGCCGGTCCCGATCGAGAACCACGCGCTCCAGTCGGTGAAGGCGGCGATGGCGATGCAGCGACGGTTCGCCGAGACGCCGGCCCGGCCGGGGCAGCGGGCGAGCTTCGGGATCGGGATCAACACCGGGCAGGGGGTCGTGGGGACGATCGGGGCGCCGCGGTTGATGAGCTATACCGTGATCGGCGACGTGGTGAACGTCGCGGCGCGGCTCCAGGGCGAAGCGCGAGCCGGCGAGGTGCTCATCACCGAGGACACGTTCCGGCTGGTCGCCGACCACGTCGAGACCGAGGAGCTCGGATCGATCTACGTCAAGGGACGGCTGGCCCCGGTCACGATGTATAAAGTGACCGCCGTTCGCGGATGACCCCAGAACAGCCACGGGAGCGCACCAGGTGAACCAGGGATTCTTTCCGGCCCTCGGCGACTTCGTCGCTCGTTTCCGCTGGCTCGTCCTGGCGGCCTGGATCGTCTTCGTGGGGGTGTCCGTGCTGGGCGCTCGCCAGGTCAAGGGCGAGCTGGTCAGCGGCGGCATCAACGTCCCGGGCAGTGAATCGAATCGAGGCGAGGCAATCCTGGCCGACGAGTTCGACCGCCGACCGACGCGCACGGCCGCCGCGATCTTCACCAGCCACACGTTCAAGGTCACGGACCAGCCGTACCGCGACGCCGTCGAGAAGGCGCTCAAGCAGGTCGAGGAGACCGAGGGCGTCAGCCGCGTGCGGTCGTTCTACGGCACGGGACTGCGGCGGCTGGTCAGCGAGGACGAGCACACGACGTATGCCCCGATCGAGCTGAGCGGCACCGAGGAAGACGCGAAGGCGAAGATCCCGGAGATCCGTGATGCGCTGCGGCGCGACCTCGCGCCGGACATCGACGAAGCGTTCGTCATCGGGTTCCCGGCCGTTTCGTTCGACATCTCGGCCGGTAGCTCTGAAGACCTCCACCACGCGGAGCTCTACAGCCTGCCGCTGACGATCTTCCTGCTGCTGCTGGTGTTCGGCACGATCGTGGCGGCGGGGCTGCCCGTGATGCTCGGGGCGGCGGCGGTGGTCACCTCGCTCGGCATCCTGTACCTGGTCGCGCAGCGGATGGAGACCTCGATCTTCGCCATGAACACGGCGTCGATGATCGGTCTCGGGCTCGGCATCGACTTCTCGCTGCTGATGGTGAGCCGGTTCCGCGAGGAGCTGGCGAAGGGGATGACGGCGCATCGGGCGACGGTCCGGACGGTCCAGACGGCCGGCAAGTCGATCGTCTTCTCGGGCCTGACGGTGATGCTCGGGCTCTCGGTGATGCTGCTCTACGACCTCGTGCTCGTCCGCTCGATCGCGCTGGGCATGCTGCTGGTGGCGGGCCTGGCGGTGCTGGGCGCGGTCACGCTGCTGCCCGCGCTGATGTGCATGTTCGGGCGGCAGGTCAACTCGTTCAACTTGATCCCAGGCCGGCGCGTCGGCGGGCCGCAGCAGCCGGGGACCGGACGCTGGCACGCCTGGTCGATGCTGGTGATGGACCACCCCTGGCTGTTCCTGTTCCTGGCGATGGCGCTGCTGATCGGGATGTCGTGGCCAGCCCGCGAGATGAACGCCATCGGCGCGGGCGGGCCGCAGGGCGTCGGCGAGGAGGCCGAGTCGCGCAAGGGGTTCGAGCTGCTCTCGCACGCGTTCCCGATCGGCGAGGTCGCCCCGATCTCGCTGATCGTCCGGTGCGGCAAGGCCGACTGCGTGTTCGATCCGAACAACCGCGAGGGGATCTGGAAGCTGACGAAAGACCTCGAGGCTGACGGGCGGGTCGCGCGGGTCGAGTCGATCGCGAACCTGAACACGAGCCTGACGCTGGAGCAGTTCAAGGCGATCACGCCCGAGCAGCTCGTCGGCACCGATCCGCGCCAGCGCGGGCTGATCGCCCAGTACGTCAACCTGGACCGGGCCAGGGACACCTATCACCTCTCCGTGATCTCGAAGCACCCGGAGGTGGCGCCCGAGACGACCGACCTGGTCAAGGAGATCCGGTCGACGTACGCGCCGCAGACGCGGGAGCTGCGGGGATCCGAGTTCCTGGTCACCGGCCAGTCGGCGCTAACGCTGGACTACCGCGACGAGCTGTTCGGGCAGTTCCCGCAGCTCGTGGGCCTGGTGCTGCTGGTCACCTACTTCGTCCTGCTGCTGTTCTTCCACTCGCTGATCCTGCCGCTCAAGGCGATCCTGATGAACCTGATCGGGATCACGGCGAGCTACGGCTTCCTGGTGATGGTGTTCGAGTGGGGCATCCTGGACGACGTGCTGGGCTTCGAACACCTGGGCCGGCTGACGATGTTCCCGCCGGTCATCCTCTTCTCGATCCTGTTCGGCCTGTCGACCGACTACGAGGTGTTCCTGCTCTCGCGGGTCAAGGAGATCTACGAGCGCGACAAGCACAAGCTCGACCAGCAGTTCGGGCCGAACGCGGTCCACGACGCGAACTACAACCACCGCCTGGACGAGATCAACGAGCACAGCGTGGCCGAGGGCCTGGAGCGGACGGCCGGCATCATCACGGCCGCCGGGCTGATCATGATCGTGGTGTTCGGCGCGTTCGCGATGGGCCACGTGCTGGTGGTCAAGGAGCTGGGCGTCGGCCTTTCGATGGCGGTCCTGCTCGACTCGACGATCATCCGGGTGATCCTGGTGCCGGTCTCGATGAAGCTGATGGGCCACCTGAACTGGTGGATGCCGAAGGCGCTGGACTGGATCCCGCACATCCGCGAGGGCGGCGACGAGGAAGAGGAAGCTCACCTGACCGGCGGCGTCGTCCGGCACGGCGGGCAGGCGAAGTTCTGCGGTCGGTGCGGCGCGGTGCTGCCGGAGCGGGCGCGCTTCTGCGGACGGTGCGGGCGCGTGCTGGCGGCGCCTCAGGCCGCGCCAGTGGCCGCGTTCGCGCACGCCGGCGTCGGGATGGGCGAGGGCCAGATGACGAGCGCCATCCCGATGGACCCGCAGGACTTCGGTCGGCAGGCCGGGGGGCAGTCGGCGCTGATGCCGCCGGGGCCTGGCGGGATGCGCCGGATCCCGATCGTGCTCCGGCTCGGGCGGACCGAGCAGCGCGCCTGGCTCAACCTCAGAGACTGCACCGTCGAGAAAGACCCGTCCCTGCCGAACGTCCCGGTGATCTCCGTCGAGGGGCTCGACGTCCGGCCCGTGGCCGGGCAGGACCCCCCGGAGATCCAGATCAGGAACGCCCGCATCCGCTACTAGCCGTCGATCCTGGGGCCGCTCGCTCGGCCTCGTACGGAGGAGCCCGCCGTGGAGCCACAGCCACCCCAACGCTCCACTCCGCCGCCCCGTTCGGTGCCGCAGCCGCCGCCCCAGGCCGCGAGCGGCGGTGCCGCGACGCCCGCGCCGCCGCCGGACGCCGACGAGCCGCTGCCGAACATCGAGATCACGATCTGTCCGGTCTGCCGCGAGCCTCGGGCCGAGGACGCGCGGTTCTGCGAGGAGTGCGGCCACGACTTCGGGGGCCAGCCGATCGCGGGTCCGGCCGCCGAAGAAGAGCGCCCGATGTTTTCCGGGCCGGTTCTCTGGGCGATCATGCTGTTCTGGGCGGCCCTGGCGATCGGCGGACTCTTCTTCCTGTACAACGCGCTCTGGTCGCTCTAGCCGGAGCCGCCGTGAAGCTGATGGTCCTGGAAGGACCGGCCGCCCGCGCGGTCTTCGAGATCGCCGGGCCGATGACGCTGATCGGCCGCGCGCCCGACTGTCACGTCCTGGTCTTCGACGCCCAGGTCTCGCGCCACCACGCGCAGGTGATCCACCGGGGAGCGGAGTACCACGTCGAGAGCCTCCAGCCGACGAATCCGGTGATCGTTAACGACCGCGTGGTGACGGGCCGGCGGCGGCTGGTTGACGGCGACCTGATCGTGGTGGGCGGGGTGGTGCTGGAGGTGGACATCCCGCCGATGACGGTCATCGACCCGACGGAGGTCGCGACCCGGATCCCGCGGACGTTCGAGGAGCGACGGACGCCCCGACCGCCGGCGATGCCGCCGCCCCCGCCGCGCGAGCTGCTGCGGCAGATGTCCGCTCGGCTGGCCGCCGCCGGCCAGCGCATCCAGGCGCGCGCCCTGGCGCAGCCGAGCACCAGCCCGGTCACCGCCGCCGATACTCCTGCCGTGGACGCGATCATCGCGGAGCACGAGCGGCTGGGCGGGGACGTGGAATTGGCCCGGCTGGCCGGGCTGCTCAACGAGCGACTGAGCAACCAGACCGACATCCGAGCGCTCTACCGGCTGGGCGCCGAGGCGGCGGCGCTGATCGCCTGGTCGAAGCTGGCGCAGCGCTCGATCGAGGAGGCGGTCCACCTGGCCGAGGTGCTCGGAGCACACTGAGGGCAGGAGTCGACTCGGTGAAGCCGGCCGAGACATCAGACGATCGTCACTTCTTCGGCGATCAAGAACTGGGTCTTGTCTTGATCGAGGAAGTTCGGCAGATCTGCGCGTGCTGCCTGACCCTCAGGGGATGCGAGAGCAGCATGCAGAGCTTCGGGGGTGTCAAACCACAACTCTGCAATCCCATCGTACGGTAGGTCCGCTCGGAAGGGATCAGGAAGCACGTGCGCCTGGACGTACTTCCTCAAGCCAGGCAGTTTCGCTGCGAGCGGCCCATGTATCTCCTGCCAATAGCCGAGAAACTCGTCTCTGGTCATGCCGGGTCGCCGCCGGAGCAGCACGATCTCCTGTATCATCGCCGTTCTCCTCCCGCAACGTAGGAAAGTCAGGCCTCAGGGGGGCCGGCGAGGACGAGGCAGGCGTTCTGGCCGCCGAATCCGAAGCTATTGGAGAGGACGAGCCGGACCTGCTGCTCGCGGGCCTGGTTCGGGACGTAGTCCAGGTCGCACTCGGGGTCCGGCGTCTCGTAGTTGATCGTCGGAGGGATCAGGCCGCGCTGGATCGTCAGGATCGAGACGACGGCCTCCAGGGCGCCGCTGGCCGCGAACATGTGGCCGGTCATCGACTTGTTCGCCGTGATCGAGATCTCCTCGGCGTGCTTGCCGAGGGTGCGGCGGATCGCCACCGTCTCCAGGCGGTCGCCGAGCGGCGTCGAGGTGGCGTGGGCGTTGACATGGTCGATCTCCTCAGGGGCGACGCCGGCGTCTTCGAGGGACAGGCCCATCGCACGGGCGGACGCCTCGCCGCTCGGGTCCGGGCCGGTGATGTGGTAGGCGTCGGTCGTGGCACCGTACCCCTTGACCTCGGCGATGGGCCGGGCGCCGCGACGGAGCGCGTGCTCCAGCTCTTCGAGCACCAGGACGACGCCGCCCTCGGCGGCCACGAAGCCGTCGCGGTCCTTGTCGAACGGGCGGCTCGCCTTCTCCGGCGCGTCGTTGCGGGTGGAGAGCGCGCCGATCATGCTCATGCCGACCAGCGTCATCTCGCAGATCGGGGCGTCGGCGCCGCCCGCCAGCATGACGTCGGCGGCGCCGCGACGGATCACCTCGGTCGCCTCGCCGATGGCCGTCGTGCCACCGGCGCAGGCGGTCGCCACGGTCGAGTTGTAGCCGCGTGCGCCGAGCACGATGCTGACGTTCGAGCTGACCATGTTCGGCAGGACCAGCGCCATGAACAGCGGATTGATCCGCTTCCAGCCGCGCTCTTTGAGGGTGGCGTAGTTCCGCTCGGTGACGGCGACGGAGCCGACGCTATTGGAGAGGAGGACGCCGACGCGATCGGCGTTCTCCGGCGTTATCGCGAGATCGGCGTCCTTGACGGCCATCTGGGCGGCGGCGACCGCGAGCTGGCTGAACCGGGCCATCCGGCGGGCCTGCTTCGGCGGGATGTGCTCGGCCGGGTCGAACGCCTTCACGGGCGCCGCGATCTTGGTCGGGTACTCCAGGGTGCTGAACGGGAAGTCCGTGAAATCCATCATGTCTGGGAACGGCACGGTGCCGGAGACCCCGGCGACCATGTTGTCCCAGGTCTCCTCAACCGTTGACCCGACCGGCGACAGCACCCCCAGGCCGGTCACCACGACCCGACGTCGTCCCACCATATCCTCCGTGAACAGCATCGATCCTCGACGGTCGGACGAGCGCAGATCGGCCGGCCCACTTTCAGCTTAGTCCCGGTCGCGGCTCCGGTCTAGCCAGGGAAGCAGTTTTTGTATCGTACTGAACACTTGCTGCCCGGCCTGATAGCCGGCCTCGGCGTAGGCATCGGCCTGGTCGAAGCTCTTCCAGCCGGTGACCTCGAATTTCGGCCGGATCACGACGTCCGCCAGAAGGCAGTCGCGGACCGCGCGATCGGCGGTCATGATGTCGACGCAGCGCATGACGGTCTGGAGCACGTTCGGCTGGTAGCGCCCCTCGGCGACCGGCGCGTCGCCCTTCGCCGAGAGGTCGACGGCGATCACGATGTCCGCGCCCAGGTCGCGGACTGGCTGGGTCGGGACGGGGTTGAGGACCGCGCCGTCGACCAGGCGCATGTTGCCGATGATCTTGGGTGGCCAGACGCCCGGGATCGAGCTGCTGGCGCGCAGGGCATCGGCGAGCGGCCCCTGGGTGAAGACGATCGGGCGGGAGGTCTCGAGGTCGGCGGCGACGACGGCGAACGGGACCGGCAGCTCCTCGAAAGTCGCGTCGCCGACCAGCTCGCGGTAGGTCGCTTCGACGGCCTCCGGCGAGAAGATGCCCTGCAACATCCCGAGGCCGAACTTCGGCTTCAGGAGGTTGGTGAACTTGTCGTGGAGCATCCGCATCGTCTCCTGGCCCTGGACCGTGTCCATGCCCAGCGCGCGCGGCGCCCCAATGACGGAGCCCATGCTGGTGCCGGCGAGGTAGTCGTTCGGGATGTCGTTCTCTTCCAGGAAGCGGAGGGCGCCGACGTGGGCAAACCCGCGCGCACCGCCCGACCCGAGCGCAACGCCGACCTTCAGGCGCGCGATGTCACGCGCGAGCCAGTGCATCGCTCGACTGAACGAGAGGTGGCGCGCCTCGATGGCGAGCGGCGGCCGGTGGCGGGCGGCATCTCGGAGGAGCTGGGCCGGGCCCGACAGGATCACGCGGGCCGGGACGCCCAGCCGCTCGATCGAGCGCGCCTTGACGGCCGTCAGCGAGAGCCCCTCGTCCGAGAGCAGGACCGGGAACGAGCGCTCGCGGACCTCGGGGCGCAGCGCCGAGAACCCCGAGACCAGCTCGTCGGCGAACGTCGTCGAGAGTTGGGCCGTGGTGACCAGCAGGTACGTTCGATCGACGTGCGGCAGGATCGAGAGGACGTCCTCGCGGTTCTCGCCGACCAGGTTGAGGATCGTGAAGCGGGCGTTGTGGCGGAACCAGGCGAGCGCCTCGCCGAGGCTGAGCGGCTGGATCCCCTCGAACAGGCCGCCGCCGGGCGGCAGGCCGACGGCCATGAAGCGGGCCGAGCCGAAGCGGAGGGCCGGCACGCGCAGCGGCCCCTCCGAGCGGGCCCAGACGTCGGCGAGGCGCGGGCTGCGCTCGCGACCCGGCAGCGTCGACGCCTGCCCGTCCGGCCGGTCGACCAGCAAGACGCGCTGGCGGGTGGTGGCGGAGACGGCGGCGGCGACGTTCGTCGCGACGAGGCTGCCGATCAGCGGGGGCAGCCGCCCGATGATCGCGACGACCTCGGAGCCCCGCACGTCGGCGGCCTGCTGGTTCGCGCGGGAGAGCCGGCCGACCAGCACGCGGCTGAGGTTGAACAGCAGCAGCGGCGTCTCGGCAGCGGCCTGGAGGAACCCTTCCCGGGGGACGACGCGGACGATGGTCGGCGCGATCGCCCGGACGCCGGCTGAGCGCGGCTCGCCGGTCAGGACGGACATCTCCCCGAACGCCTCACCCGGGCCGAGGCGGGTCAGGACGGTGGTCTCGCCGGTAGCGCTGTGGAGGAAGACCTCGACCAGGCCGGCCTCGACGATGAACAGCGAGTCGCCGGGGTCGCCCTCACGGACGATGATGCTCTCCGGGGGGCATCGACGCCGCTCGAACATCTGGACGATGGTGGCGACGTTGGCGGGCGGGATGCCGCGAAAGAGCGGGCTCGCCAGCAGGGCGCCACCACTTCCGGGAGGGACGGTATCGACGGCCACGGTTCACCCGCGCGGCGTCTCAGCCCGTCAGCCGGGCCAACGACGTCCGCAGCTTCGGGGCGGTAGCGACTAGCCGACCGTGGATGCGCAGGGCGCTCTCGATGGCACCGGCCTGCTGGGAGAGCTTCAGCAGCAGCTCGATGTCCCGTGGCTGCGCCGTGAGCTGCTCCAACACCTGGACGGCGTCGTCGAGGCTCGGGCCTCCGGCGGCGCGCTCGACGTCGGCGAGGATGCCCTGGAGCTCCATCAAGACGGCCGCGTCCGGGCCGCGGATCGCATCGGCGACGGAATCGAGGTCGCCCGTGGCGGCGTCCAGGGCGCGCTCCAGCCGCTCGACGCGGTCGGCGAGGCCGCCAAGGGTGCCGGAGAACGTGCCGAGCTCCTCGCCGACCTCGCTCAGCTCGCGGCGCAGCGATTCGAGCGCTGCCGCCGTGGACCCCGGCGCTGGAGGCGGCGTCGACGGGCCCCGGGACTCGCCGGACGGTGGTGGGATGGACATCGGGGGTGGCGTGCTCCGTGGTGGGACAGATGCGGAGGACGGCGGCGTCGCCGGCTGCTCCGGGGGCATCAAGGGCTCGTCGTCGAAGAGGATGCTGTCCGAGAGCGCGGTGTGGCCGCCCTCGAGCTGGCTGGCGTCCATGATGGCCGGCGGCGGGGTCAGCGGGCTCGGCTGGCGCGGCGCCAGGCTCGGCGGCGTCAGCTCTGGGGCCGGGCCGAGGCTCGTCATCGGCGACTCTTCGAGGTCGATCGCCATCGTCGAGCCCTCGCGGGCGACCAGATCGGCCTCTTCGACTTCGAGGACGAACACGGCGTCGCCGATCCGGATCACGTCGCCGGGCTGAAGCTCGCACGGCCGCTCGATGCGCTCGTCGTTGACGATGGTGCCGTTCGAGCTGTTCGTGTCCTCGATGACGAGCTTGCTGCCGTCGCGCTTGATCTGGGCGTGCATCCGCGAGACGTTGGTGTCGTGGATTACGACGTCGCTGCCCTGGCGGCGCCCGATGACCGTCAGCGGCCGATCGAGCCCGATGAACTGGTCGTCGACGGAGCCCTGGTCGACGCGGAGACGGACCCCGGCGCCGGACTTGCCGCCCGCGCCCATCGTGGCCGGCAGCGGGCTCATCGCCATCGTGCCGGCCTCGGCCGGTCCCAGGTCGTCGCGGGTCTCGCCCATCATCTCGGTCTGCCCGGACTGCGAGAGCGGATGTCCGCACTGGAGGCAGAACGAGAAATCGGCAGAATTGATGGCGCCACACGACGGGCACGTCATGGAACGATCGCCTCCCGCCCGGGTGATCTCCTGCTGGTGTGTCGCCCACCGCGACCGTCACATTGTAGCCGGCGGGCGCCGATCTGAACCGTATCGCCGGCGACATCTCCGAATCCCCGGCTCCGATCTAGTGGGGTGGTACACTCCGAGCACGATGCTACAACGAGCCACGCGCTTCCTCGGCCTGGGCCGATATTTCTGGGATGCGATCCGCGAGGTCAATCCGAACGAGATCAAGGCCGAGCTCGAGCGGCCGGTCACCCTCGGCTTCTTCGGGCGGCCCGGCAGCGGCCGGCGGACGCTCGCGCGTGCGCTGCTCGGCCAGGACCGGGCCGAGCTGGCCGGGCGCGGCATCTCGATCAACGAGAACGACACGGCGGCCGTGGCCTCGGCCGGGCTGCTCGACCTGGCGTTCGTGGTGCTCGACGCGTCCGAGCCGGACTGGTCGGCCGAGCGGCGGCTGGCGGGCCAGCTCGGCTCGCGCGGTCGGCCGTACTTCCTGGTGGTGACCCACGCCGACGAGCTGCCGACGCCCCAACAGGCGGCGACGGCCGTCCGGAACCAGTTTCCGAACCATCCGCCCGAGTTGACGGCGGTCGTGGACCCGAGAGACGCCGAGGCGACCCGCGCGAAGCTGGCAGCGGCAATCCTGAAGACGGTGCCGCAGATCCGGCTGGCGCTGGCGCATCAGTTCCCGACGCTGCGGCGGGCGGCGGCGGAGGATCTGATCCGCGAGTCGTCCTGGGTGAACGCCCAGTTCGCGCTGATGTCCAGCTTGCCGTCGTTGATCCCGGTGCTGGGGTTCTTCGTGGGCGGGATGGCCGACATCCTGGTGCTGACCAAGAACCAGGCGATGCTGGTGTTCAAGCTGGCCGCCATCTACGGGCGCAACGTCGACGACCGCGTGGCCGTCTTGAAGGAGATCATGCCGGTCATCGGCAGCGCGTTCCTCTGGCGGACGGCGGCGAGGACGGCGGTCGGGCTGGCGCCGGCGCCGTTGTCGGCGCTGCCGAAGGCGGCCATCGGCTACGTCGGGACGTACCTGGTGGGGCAGGCGGCCCGCTATTACTACGAGCAGGGCGACAAGCCGCCGCCGGAGGTGCTGCGCTCGTTCCAGGCGGACGCGCGGCGGCGGTACCAGCAGGTGAACGGGATGTTGAAGGAGCGGTTCGCCGGGGGCCGCAGGGCGCTGCCGGCCGGCGATGCGTCGGCGGCGCCGGCCGGGCCGCCCTCGGAGGCAGCGCCGGATCAGACCGGCTGAGACGGCGGGGCTGCCGCGTCTGTCCGTACAAACTTTGCCGGCCTTCGAGTTGACGTGTATAACGGTCTCGCTCAGCGACGAGGGAGGGACCTGTGGCGCGCACCCCAATCGAATTCACCTGTCCAAGCTGCCGAAAGACGTTCGAGGGCACGGAGTGGGGCACCGTGTTCCCCTGCCCTCACTGCGGCGAGAAGGTCGGGCGGATCCAGCAGCTCGATCAGCTTCTCGATCAGTGGTTCTACCCGCGCCGCTGGCGAGCCGACCTCCACGAGCCGAACCCGTACTACCTGCTGGAGAAGCTCTGGACGGCGAACGGCCAGGGTGAGACGCTGTACACCGGCATCGCGCCGGCCCACGCCAACTACGACGTCTTCCGTCACCTGGTGACGCGGCTGGTCGCGCAGGGCGTGGACGAGGGCTGGGTCGAGCTGGAGTTCCCGGATGATCCGCTGGAGGAGAACCCGGTCTACCAGCTGAAGTTCGGGGATCCGGACCGCTTCGCGCGGGGCGTCGAGCGGCTGTTCCCGGAGGTTGACTGGGACGAGCAGATCGAGGTGCCGACGCCAGAAGCGAGCAGCGAGTCGCTGGTGCCCGACGTGACGACGAGCATCGCGACCGAGGAGGCACCGGCGCCGACGCCGATCTCGACGGCCCGGTCCGCGCGCCGGAGCCGCCGCCGAAAGTAGCCCGGCCCGCGTCCGGGCGGGGATGGACGTGCGATGCAGCACCTCGATCGCCCGGTCGTCTGCCCGGTCACGATCGGTCGCGCGCCGCACCTCGACGCGTTCGAGCGCTCCCTGGCGGAGGCGGTCGACGGTCGCGGGCAGACGCTGCTCGTGGCCGGCGAGGCGGGCGTCGGGAAGTCGCGGCTGGTGGCGGAGGCGCGGGGGCGGGCCGCGCTGCGCGGCATGGCGGTCCTGGAGGGCCACTGCTTCGAGTCGCAGCGGGCGCTCCCGTACGCCCCGCTGATCGACCTGCTGCGCACAGCCGCCTCAGGCGAAGGACCGGGCAGCTCGACACGGGAGCGTCTGGTCGAGGCGATCGGGCCGGGGGCTCACGAGCTTGCGCGGATCCTGCCCGAGATGGCGCCACCGGAGGCGGGGGGTGCGGCGACCGGGGCGTCGGGGCACTCCGAGCAGGAGAAGCACCGCCTGTTCCGCGCCCTGGCCGACGGCATCAGTCGACTCGCGGCAGTGCGTCCGGCCCTGGTGATCGTCGAGGACGCGCACTGGAGCGACGACGCGAGCCTGGACTTTCTGGCGGATCTCGCGCGGCAGGTCGCCCGGCTGCCGATTCTTCTCCTGGTGACGTACCGCGACGACGAGGTCTCGCCGGCCCTCTCGACGCTGCTGGCGGGGCTGGACCGGCAGCGGCTGGCGGCCGAGCTGCGCCTCGCGCGCCTGGGGCGGGCCGAGGTGGGCGACATGGTGCGCTCGATTGGCGGGCTCGGGCTCCCGGTCCGTGGCGGGCTCCTGGACGCCGTCTATGCGCTGACGGACGGGAACCCGTTCTACGTCGAGGAGGTGTTGCGGTCGCTGGCGTCGGCCGGTGCGGCGGACGGCCAGGAGGGAGATGGGGCGTTCGACCGCAATCCCCTCGGCCAGTTGCGGGTGCCGCGCTCGGTCCGCGACGCCGTCGAACGACGCATGGCCAGCCTGAGCCCGGCCGGCCGACGGCTCCTGTCGCTGGCGGCCGTGGCCGGCCAGCGGTTCGACGTCGGGCTGCTGGCGGAGCTGACCGGGCACGACGAGCCGGCGTTGATCGAGGCGATCAAGGAGCTGCTGGCGGCCGGGCTGGTCGTCGAAGAGTCGGCTGACCGCTTCGCGTTCCGTCACGCGCTGACGCGCGAGGCGGTCCTGGCCGGGGTGCTGGCCCGCGAGCGGAAGGCGATCCACCGGGCGATCGGCGAGGCGATCGAGCAGGCCGACGGGGCGTCTGTAACTGCGCTCGACGCGCAGGCGGCGGACCTGGCGCACCACTTCTCCGAGGCGGAGGAGTGGGAGCGGACGCTGCGCTTTGCGCCGCGCGCCGGCGAGCAAGCCCTGGCACTCTACGCGCCGCGCGCCGCCGTCGAGCACTTCACGCGAGCGGTCAACGCGGCGCGGCGCCTCGGTGTCGAGGCACCGACCGAGACTTTGCGGGCACGCGGCCAGGCGTACGAGACGCTGGGGGAGTTCGATTCGGCGCGCGCCGACTTCGAGGCGACCCTGGTGCGGGCCCGCGCGTCCGGCGACCGGCTCGCCGAGTGGCAAGCGCTGGTCGACCTCGGCAGCGCCTGGGTCGGGCGCAGCTACGAGCGCGGCGGGGAGTACTACCGGGCGGCGCTGGAGCTGGGGCGGGAGATCGGCGAGCGCGACCCGCGCCCGGTCGCCCAGACGCTCAACCGTGTCGGTAACTGGCATACCAACCTCGAACAGCCGGGACTGGCCGTGCGCCATCACCGCGAGGCGCTGAGCCTCTACCGCGCGCTGGACGATCGCCGTGGCGTGGCCGAGACGTTGGACTACCTGGGGATGGCGAGCTTCCTCGGGGGCGATCTGATCGCGGCATCGGAGCAGCTCGGGCAGGCGGTCCCCCTCCTGCGCGAGCTGGGACATCGTCACGCCCTCTCGTCGGCGCTGGCGACGCTGGCCATCGCGAGCGCGGGCGGCAACTTCGGGGACCTGGCGGTGCTGCCGACGATCGCTGCCGATCGTCCGACGCAGGATGCCGAGGCGGCCCTGGCGGTTGCGCACGACGTCGGCTGGCGAGCCGGCGAGGCGTACGCCCTGAGCTGCATCGCCAACGTCTGCCTCGCGACGGGTGCCTATGTACGGGCCGTCGACGCGGCCCGGGGCGGGCTGCGCATCGCCGAGGAGCTGGAGCATCGGGAGTGGATCGTCTACGCCGAGGAGGCGCTGGGAACGCTGCACCTGGAGCTGCTGGCGACGTCGGAGGCGCGTGGCCACTACGACCGGGCGGTCTCGGTGGCCCGGGAGACGGGATCGCGCTACTGGATTCGCTTCTCGTCGGCGCTCGCCGCACTGGCCCGGGTGGAGGACGGCGAGTGGGCGGCGGCGGAAGCGCTCCTGGAGGGGCTGGTCGACCTCGCGCGACCGCCGCAGACCTGGGCCGAGCGCGTGGCCTGGTACGTCCACGCCCGGCTGGCGCTGGGCCGGGGCGATCCGGCGACGGCGCTGCGGCTAACGAACGACCTGATCGCCTCGGAGCCGAACGCGTCTCCCGACCGCCCGATCCGGCGTCTGACGTACCTGCGGGGCGAGGCGCTGGCGGCGCTCGGTCGGCTGGCCGAGGCCGAACAGGCGCTCGTGACGGCCCGGCAGGCGGCGGCCGACCGTGGCGCGCGACCGCTGCTCTGGCGGGTCTGGACCGGCCTCGGGCGGGTGTACGTCGGACAGGCGCGCGGAACGGAGGCCGAGGCGGCGTTCGCGGCGGCGCGGGCGGTGGTGGAAGAGCTGGCCGACGAGATCGAGGAGGCCGGCCTTCGCGAGCGGTTCCTGGAGCGCGCGAACGACCGACTGCCCCGGCCGCGCCAGCTCACGCCACGCCAGGCCGCCAAGCAGGCGTTCGGCGGGCTGACCGCCCGCGAGCGGGACGTGGCGGCCCTGGTGGTGCAGGGGAAGTCAAACCGCGAGATCGCCGAAGCGCTGGTGCTCGGGGAACGGACGGTTCAGACCCACGTGAGCCACATCCTCGACAAGCTCGGGTTCAGCTCGCGGGCGCAGATCGCGGCCTGGGCGGCCGAGCGCGGGCTCTCTGACGCCTCGTAGCGGCGGCGCCGCGCCGGCCGCGAAATCTCCGCATGGCCGGCCGAAGATCTCCGCCGATCCCACGATGGTCCGTGGCCGTGCCACAGGCGACGATGAAGCCACGGTCGGGCGAGCAACGAAAACCGGCCCGGCCGTGGGAGAGATTGAGATGACAGTTCAGGAGAAACCAGCGGTCGGCGCGGAGGTCCAGCTCGACGAGGCGAAGGTCAACGCATTCCTGGCCAAGGTGCTCGACGACTGGAGCGCGGTGTCGAGCGCCCCGCTGGTGATGATCGGCGAAAGGCTCGGCCTGTACGACGCGATGTCCGGGACCGGCCCGCTGACCTCGGCTGAGCTGGCGCGGCGGACCGGCACTGCCGAGCGGAGCGTTCGCGAGTGGCTGCTCAACCAGGCGGCCGGCGGGTACGTCGAGTACGACGCGGCGAGCAGCCGCTATAACTTGCCGGCCGAGCACGCGGCGCTGCTCCCAATCGTCTACGCCGGGTTCCAGACGTACCTGGCGGCGGCGAAGGCCGAGGCCCGCATCGCCGAGGCGTTCCGGACCGGCGCGGGGATGCCGTGGGGTGACCACGACCCGGACGTGTTCGTCGGGGTCGAGCGGTTCTTCCGGCCCGGCTACGAGCAGTTCCTGGTGTCGTCGTGGATCCCGGCGCTGGATGGGGTCGCCGCGAAGCTCGATCGGGGGGCGACGGTGGCCGACGTCGGCTGCGGGCACGGGGCTTCCACCATCATCCTGGCCCAGGCGTACCCTCGCTCGCGGTTCGTCGGCTACGACAACCATCCGGCGTCGATCGAGGTGGCGCGGCGAGCGGCGGACGAGGCCGGCGTCGCCGACCGCGTCTCGTTCGAGGTCGCCCCGGCGACGGAGTATCCGGCGCCGACCGATGGCTACGACCTGATCGCCTTCTTCGACTGCCTGCACGACCTGGGCGACCCGGTCGGGGCGGTTCGGCATGCGCGGGAGTCGCTGGCAGGTGACGGGACGGTCCTGATCGTCGAGCCGATGGCGGGCGAGCGGGTCGAGGAGAATCTGCACCCCCTCGGGCGCGCGATCGCGGGTGCCTCCACCATGCTGTGCACGGCGCACTCCCTGGCGACGGGCGGGCCGGCCCTCGGAGCGCTCGCCACCGAGGCGCAGCTCCGTGAGGTCGTCACCAGGGGCGGACTAGGCCGGTTCCGCCGCGCCACCGAGACGCCGTTCAATCGGATCTTCGAGGCGCGCAAGTAGGGTCCATATGACGAGCGTGAGGGAGGCGGACCGTTGGCCCGGGGTGAGGAAGTGCCCGCGTCCGTGGCGCGGGAGCGGTCAGTCGGTCGCGGGCCGGGTCAGCCGGCCCGCACCTTCGCGCAGATCTCGTCCGTCACGTCCCAGGTGGTGGCGGTGCCGCCGAGGTCCGGGGTCAATACTCGGCCCTCGGCGGTGATGCTCTCGATGGCGGCCATGATCCGGCCGGCCAGCTCGGCCTCGCCGAGGCTTTCGAGCATCATCGCGAGCGCCCAGACCGCCGCGATCGGGTTGGCGATCCCCTGCCCGGCGATGTCCGGGGCCGAGCCGTGGACCGGCTCGAAGAAGCCGGGCACCTTGCGGTCCGGGTTGACGTTGGCGCTGGGGGCGAGGCCCAGACTGCCCTGGAGCGCGCCGGCCAGGTCGGAGAGGATGTCGCCGAACAGGTTGGAGGCGACCAGCACGTCGAGCGACTCCGGGTTGCGGACCATCCGCGCGGCCATCGCGTCGACGTGGCACTGCTCGTGGGCGATCTCCGGATAGTCGGCGGCGACGATCTCGAAGACCTCGTCCCAGAAGACGTTGCTGTGCTGCATCGAGTTCGACTTCGTGACGCTGGTGACCTTCTTGCGGCCCTGGCGGCGGGCCAGCTCGAAGGCGTAGCGCATGATCCGCTCGACGGCCGTCCGGGTGAAGACGATGGTCTGGATGGCGACCTCGTGGTCCGAGCCCTGGTGGACGCGCCCGCCGACCCCGGCGTAGGCGCCCTCGGTGTTCTCGCGGATCACCTCGAAGTTGATGTCGTCGGCGCCCTTGCCGCGCAGGATGCCGGTCTGGCCCGGCAGCAGCTTGATCGGGCGGTGGTTCACGTACAGGTCGAAGCCCTTGCGTATCGGCAGGAGCAGGCCCCAGAGCGAGATGTGATCCGGGACCAGCTTCGGGAAGCCGCAGGCGCCGAGGTAAATCGCGTCGAACGGCTCCAGGGTCTTGAGGCCGTCCTCGGGCATCATCCGCCCGTGCTCCAGGTAATAGGCGCAGGACCAGGGGAACGTCTCGACCTCGACCTTGACGTCGCCGGAGACCTCCTCGGCCGCGCGGAGGACCTTGAGGCCTGACTCGATGACGTCGTTGCCGATGCCGTCGCCGGGGATAGCCGCGATGGCGTAGTTCCTCATTGCGGTGCTCCAGGTCTCGGGTTTCGGGTTTCGGGTGATCGGTTTGAGGACGAGGCGCCGGGTGGGCGGCGCAGGTATTGGCGCCAGCCGCGCACGGCATACAGCCCGACGATGGCCGCCACGAAGATGAGCGCACCCAACCCGGCCGGGCCGAGCCGGGTCCCGGCGTCAGGATAGAACGCCAGGACAATCGCCTGGGCCAGCGCCAGGTTCAGCAGGATGAAGAACGCGGCTGTGCTGACGAGAAGCCACGTCGGTGCGGTGCGCCGCAAGGCTCTGCCGTAACTCGCTACTCGGAATCGTAATCTTCTGGCGACGTCCGGGGCGGATGATACAATAGCGCCTCTTGTAGGTGGACCCCGGCCTGAGCGGACTCGGATCGACGCCGACCCCCGGGCCAGCGAGAAATGAGGACGTCATGGGTGGGCTCTGGGTCTCATTGCTGATCGTGTTCATGGCGAGCTGCTGCACGATGGTGTTGGAGCTGGTCGCCGGGCGGATCCTGGCTCCGTTCATCGGCGTCTCGCTCTACACCTGGACCAGCATCATCGGGGTCTGCCTGGCGGGGATCTCGGCCGGGAACTTCCTCGGCGGCGTGCTGGCGGACAAGGCCGGATCCCGGAGGACGCTCGGCCTGATCCTCCTCGGCGGGGGCCTCTTCAGCCTGATCATCCTGCCGCTCGCGGCGATGGACCTCACCAACGTGGTCCCGAAAGAAGGCCCGTTCGGCGCGCGCGACTTCTGGCTGATCACCCGGATCGTGGTGGTGACGGCGCTGCTCTTCCTGCCGCCGACGCTGATCCTGGGGATGGTCTCGCCGATCGTCATCAAGCTGGCGCTGACCGACCTGCGCGAGACGGGGTCGATCGCCGGGAAGATCTACGCCTTCTCGACGGTCGGCAGCATCGTCGGCACGTTCCTGACGGGGTTCTACCTGGTCTCGGCGTTCGGCACCCGCAACATCATCCTCGGTGTGGCCGTCATCCTGATCGTGATGGCGTTCGTCTTCGGCGACCTGTTCTCGGCGGCGCGCGACTACCTCAACGGCAAGATGGCGCCGGGCGCGTCGGAGCAGCAGGGCGAGGATCTGAAGACGGCGTCGCAGGTCGTGCTGGCGCCGATTGGCCTGGGCGTGTTGGTGCTCGCCGCTGCGATTCTGGGCTACAGCCGGCTGGGCGACGGGACGCCGAGTCGGATCCTGTTTGGCCTGGGCATCGGCGCGCTGCTGGCCGTCTTCATCTACTCGATCTTGTCAGCGCGGCAGATGATTGGCGAGCTCAACACAGCCCAGCGGCAGCGCCTGTGGGGGCCGACCGGCACGGCGCTCGGCGTGCTGGCGGTGGCCGGCACGATCGCGACGCTCGTCTGGATCAATCCGCGCCACGCGTTCGCCGAGACCCGCCCGGACGCGCTGGAGAGTCCCTGCTACAAGGAGACCAACTACTTCTGCATCAAGGTGCTGGATCCCGACCCCACCGATCCACACCAGATCGCCTCGCTGGTGCTCGACCACCTGATCCACAGCTACAACTCGTTGAATGAGCCGACGTACCTCAAGTACGGCTACATCAAGGTGTACGCCGACATGATCGAGTACGTCGCGCAGAAGTACCCGCAGTACAGCGCGTTCTTCATCGGCGGCGGCGGCTACACCCTGCCGAGGCAGATGGAGACGCTGCGGCCTGATGCGAAGATCGTCGTCTCCGAGATCGACCCCGGCGTGACGGAGACGAACTTCGAACGACTGGGCGTGGATCGGAACACGAAGATCATCACGTTCAATGCCGATGCTCGGCAGGTCGTCGATGAGTACCAGGGTAAGGAGAAGTTCGACCTGGTCTTCGGCGATGCGTTCAACGACCTCCAGATCCCGTACCACCTGACGACCAAGGAGTTCGCGCAGAAGGTGCGGAACATCATGAAGGACGACGGCCTCTACCTGGCGCTGGTGATCGACAAGCTGCGCGGGGGGCAGTTCATCCCGGCGTACACCAAGACGGTCAAGGAAGTGTTCCCGTACGTCTACATCCTGAACGACGCGCCCAGCTGGAACAGCCCGTTCCCGAACACGTACCTGGTCGCCGCGAGCGACACCCCGCTCGACATGGACCGGATCAAGGCGATCAAGAACGGGCAGGGGCCGAACGGCGGGCCGCTGGTGAACGTGATGCCGAAGGAGGTCATGGACGAGTGGCTGGGGATGACGCCGGCCCCGGTCCTGACCGACGACTACGCGCCGGCCGACAACCTGGTGGCGCCGCTCTTCGTGGAGCGCAGCTTCTAGACGCCGTCTACGCACCCCGCCCGGCGGAAGAATTGAC
>Ga0075420_100000665_pt1 | contig 27822 bp, 27 predicted proteins | sample SoiMetdeltSBSDD4_FD_75296 | JGI IMG/M metagenome (GOLD analysis project Ga0075420, IMG submission 75296) | Bulk soil microbial communities from a Populus tree surrounding site in Tennessee, USA - Soil MetaG P. deltoides SBSDD4 | ecosystem: Environmental > Terrestrial > Soil > Tree plantation...
AACGCACACATCAAAGTCGATACCAGCAGCGCCGCGAGGACTACACCCTTGCCGCGTGACCAGCAGTCACTCCAGAAGAGCCGCACCCAAGTCGGACCAGCGGCCGGCGAAGAAGAGCAGGTCAGAGCTGCCACACTCTGCCCGTAGTTGCTGTCCGTTCCATTCTTCCTTGAGAGTGATACGCCCCTTAAGCTGCTCGTTCAGCCCCTTGAGGAGGGTACTGACATAGAGGTCATCCGCCAGAGAGCTGTCATCCCCGGTGGTGTAGTAAACGCGCACCTTGGCAATGTTGTTGTCATGCGCGTACCGAGTGATCGGCACCGCCTGTTCGAAGTTTGGTGCCGAGATCTGTAGGTACAGCCTGGAGTATTCGCCGATGTCGTCGGCTGACAGGGTTGGCGCCAGGGTCGGCAGGCCCGCCCGACTGAGCCGGCGGATCGCCTCCTTCGTAGACTCCCGGCTGTCAACCAGGCCGACCACGCCGAGCACGGTTGGATCGTTGCGGGCCAGTTTTTCCAACATGGAGACCGCCTTGTCGGCATGGCGCATCTGCTTGCCGCCGTTGGCGACCACGACACGCAGCAGCGCCGCAGCCTCGGTGCTGGCTGACTCCTGCAGCAGTGTGTACTGCCGGACGGCCATGCCCTCCAGCTCCTCACGTTCGGAGGCGTAGGACTCCTCGTCCGTGCGGGTCTTGTTCCCGGTCAGCGTGCCAAAGTAGACCAGCGTCACCAGCGGGCGGCGATGGCCGCTGGCCCGCCACACACTTTCGGCGGCGGCGTTCTGCTTGAAGATCCGCTCTTGGACCGCCCGTAGCCGATCCTGGCCGGGATCCTTGTTGAACACATGGACAAGGTTGTCGCTGTAGCCGATGCACTCGTCTCCGACCAGCTCGACCGCCACGTGCCCCTGCCACGGCCGCGGGTAGCAGCCCGGACCCCAGCGGCCGTTCGCCCACACCACACCCGTGGCCAGTAGGAGCAGGCACGCTGCGGCAGGCACTATCCGCCGTGCCCACCAGGGTGGTGCCGGTGCCTCGAAGCTGGTCAGCGCAGCGCGTGGCGGTGTGCCGGTTCCGGCCTCACCGAGTTCCAGGACCATGAACCAGGCGGCGGGGCGACGCAGGCGCCGCGCCTCCGGCAGCACATCGGCCCACTCTTCGTACGACTCGTCGCTGTCCTGAAGCGGCCGAGCCTGTGGCAGCTCCGGCGGCGAAGCGTCACCGGCCGCGACCACCAGCAGCGGATCGTTACGACCGGTCTCGTTGCGGACGTCATTGATCAGCCGGATCAAGGTGTGGCCCGCGTTCTGCGGCGTCACGTTGTCCACCAGCAGCATCGGGTAGGCGGTACGGCGCCAGGCGGCGCCCTGCCAGAGACTGCGACCATACGCGCAGCGCAGGTCTTCCAGGAACGCGTGGATCAGCAGCTTGTTGACCTGCTCGGGCTGCTCTCCGTCACGCCATCCCGCGGTGAGCCGCTCAGCGAAACCCAGGAACGACACCGACTGCCGCGGCGCCAGGTACTGCTGGCGCATGAACCACCGGTAATGCCGCCCCAACAGCGGTACCCGACCGGAGATCGCCGCCCGGAATACTATGCTCGGAATCGCCCGTCGGGTCAGCCACAGCACGAACTGGTATACCGTGCCGACCGCGTCCTCGGTGGCGACCGGAGCTTCCGCACCTGGCCGCGACCCACGCCGGTCACGTAGCCGCCGGACTAGCGCCGCCCTGCTGTTATCTGTATCCATGTCGATGACAAGCGACTGGTGCATCAACCAGTCAGCCAGCAGGTAATGACGGAACCGCAGCCGTTCGGTGCCGAACGCCTCCAACGACAGCTGCCGGTGCGCCTCACGCAGCACCGAGGCGACATCACCGCAAGGTGCTGAAGAGGCATCCAGCACCGCGTGCGGCACACGCCGGCGGTGCCCCCGAGCCGCAGCTCGCCCGAGTAAACCGATCAGGTCCGTGGTCGCGGCCGACCGGACCAGCCAGATCAGTGGAAGCCGCCGGTCACCGCGCCGGGGCCTACGCAGCAAACGGGTTAGCAGCGCGATGAACTCCGAACCACCCGCAGGCAACCGGACCATACCGGACTTCGGTATCTGTACCTGCTGGCCCGCCTGTCCCGGCACTAAGCACCTCCTGTGTGCGGCACTGCGTAATCCTCAGAACCCCAGTGTCTACGGTAAAGGCGACAGCCATGCAGTCGACAATCGGACACTTGTACTTAGGTAGGAATGCCGGGCCAGCGTAATTTCCGGCCCTGCCCGACTATTTATCTATCTTCACCCGAAACCGTTGCGAAATGGCAGCACGGCGTTACTCGAGCGAACCGTCAATGGCACCTACCGCCGCTGCGCCATAGCGCTGGCTACGCGCCGAGGACCCGCTCGACGTAGGCGTTGGCGAAGACCCGGTCGGGGTCGAGCTTGTCCCGGACCGCGAGGAAGTCGGCGAACCGCGGGTACGCCGGCGCCAGGCTCGCCGCGTCCCGCCAGTGCAGCTTGCCCCAGTGCGGCCGGCCGCCAAGGCCCGCGCAGACCTGCTCGAACGCGTGGAAGTACGGCTCGTACGGCATGCCGACGTACTGGTGGATGGCGATGTAGACGGAGTCGCGGCCATACCCGTGGGAAAGCCAGATGTCGTCGGCCGCGACCACCCGCACCTCGACCGGCAGCAGCAGCGGGAACGGCAGCCCGTCGACGATGCGCCGTAGCGCTGCGAACGCCTCGGGCAGCGCGGCGCGCGGCAGGCCGTACTCCATCTCGACGAAGCGCACCCGGCGGGGCGTGACGAACACCCGGTCCGAGCGCCTGGTGTAGGTGACCGGTGAGAAGAAGCTGGCGACGCCGCGCATCAGGGGCGGGGCGAGCGCCGGCACGGCCCGGCCGAGCCGGCACACCGCGCCGAACGCCACGTTCTGCAGGAAGTCGTTCTCCCACCAGGCCTTCAGCTTCGACAGCGGCCGGCTGTCCACGGCCACCCGGTTGTTGCGCTTGACCAGCGTCCGCTCGGTGTACGGCTGCCAGTAGAACTCGAAGTGGTCGTTCGCCGTGGCCAGCTCGTCCACTCTGGACAGCGTCTCGGCGAGCGGGGTGGGCCGCTCGTCGGCCTCCAGGACGAACGCGTCCACGCAGCGCAGCGTCACCGCCGTGACCACGCCGAGCGCGCCGAGGCCGACCTGTGCCGCGGTGAACACGTCCGGGTGCGCGGCCGGGGAGCAGCTGACAACGGTGCCCTCTGCCGTGACCAGGTCCAGGCCGGCCAGGAACGTGGACAGGCAGCCGTAGCCGGCGCCGGTGCCGTGCGTGCCGGTGGCCAGGGCGCCGGCCACGGTCTGCGCGTCGATGTCGCCGAGGTTGGGCAGGGCCAGCCCGTGCGCGGCGAGCAGGGCGTTGAGCGTACGCAGCCGCATGCCGGCCGGTACCGTGACGAGCCGGCGGTCCCGGTCGACCGCGACCGGCTCGTCGAGCGCGCGCAGGTCCAGCCGTACCCCGTCGGTGGCCGCGGCGGCGGTGAACGAGTGGCCGCTGCCGACCGGCTTGACCCGCAGGCCGTCCCGCCGGGCGGCGTGGACCGCGGCGGCGACCTCGGCCGTGGACCGCGGGCGGACCACCCGGACCGCGGTGGCGCGTTGGTTGCCGGACCAGTTGCGCCATGCGGCACCGGAGGCAGAGGACATGAGTACCGTTCATATCAGAGTGGGAAGTGTTTTGTAGAGCCCCGATCCGGTCACCAGTGCGCGGTCGTTGTAGGGGTAGGGTTTCGTCTTCAGCGCACAGGACAGGGGGTGCGGAGCGTGGGGGCACCAACCGCTACCGCTCGGCCGCTGCGCCGGGTGCCCGTGCAAGGGCGCAGTGTGGCGCGGGTGCAGCGGATGCTCGACGCGTGTGCCGAGCTGGTGGACGAGATCGGCTACGAGGCACTGACCACCACGCTGCTGGCCGAGCGGGCGGGCGTGGCGATCGGCTCGGTGTACCAGTTCTTCCCGGACAAGCGGGCCGTCGTCCAGGCGCTGACGCTGCGCAACCTCGAGGCGTACCTGGACCGGCTCGCGGACCGCCTCGGCGACGCCCGGTTCGACCACTGGTGGGACGCTGTGGACGCGGCGATCGACGAGTACATCGCCATGCACCGCAGCATTCCCGGCTTCCGTACCCTGCACTTCGGCGACGTGGTTGACGTGCACCTGCTCGACTCGGAGCGGCACAACAACACGGTCATCTCCGACCAGCTCGGCCAGCTGCTCGTCGACCGGCTCGGGGTGGCGGGCTCACCCCGGCTCGGGTTCGCCCTTGAGGTCGCCGTCGAGGCGGCCGACGCGCTGATCAAGCTGGCGTTCCGCCGGGACCCGGAGGGTGACGAGGCGGTGCTGGCCGAGGCGAAGGCGCTGATCCGGGAGTACCTGCACCGGCACGTGGACCGGCCCAGCTAGCTGCCCGGCTCCGCTGCCGGCTGGCTGGTCCGCAGGCCGGCAGGCCGGCTGGTTCGCAGCTGGTCAGCGCAGTGGGTGGCCCTCACCCCGGTAGGTCGGCACGGACTCCACCACCCGGTCGCCCTCCACCAGGTGCAGCTCGTTGACGTGCTCGCACAGCTCGCCCGCCTTTGCGTGGCGGAACCACACGCGGTCACCGATGCGCAGCCCGTCCGCGCCGGCCCCGGCCAGCGGTGTCTGCACCTCGCCGGCGCCCTCGCTGCGCAGCAGGCGCAGCCCGGCCGGGAGCCACGGGGTCGGGGACCGGTCCGGGCCGGGCGGGCCCGACGCGACCCACCCGCCGCCGAGCACGGTGACCAGGCCCGGCGCTGGCCGGCGGACCACCGGCAGGGCGAACAGCGCCGCCGGCCACGGCCGCCAGGCCCGGTACGCGTCGAACAGGGTCGGTCCGTAGAGCCCCGAGCCAGCGGTGACCTCGGTGACCGCCGGGTCCGTCGCCGTCGCGGCCACGCTGCCCGTGCCGCCACCGTTGACGAACTCCAGCTCGGCCGCTGCCCGTACCGCGGCCACCGCCCGCCCGCGGCGCCCGAGCAGCTCCAGGTACGACCGGCGCTGCATCGCCCGGACCAGGGCGCCGCGGACCGGGCGGCCGGCCGGGGCGTCGCCGAGCCCGGCCAGCTGCGCCTCGTACGCCATGACGCCCACCAGGCGGAACCCGCGACGGGCCGCGATGTGCGCGGCGAGGCCTCCCGCGGCCTGCGGGGCGTGCACCGGGGAGCGGCGTACGCCGACGTGCAGCCGGCCGTGCAGCAGCCGCCACGACGCGTCGAGGTCGAGGCAGAGGCGCAGCTCGGGACGGCGGGACGGGGGCGCCACCGCGTCGATCAGGTCGAGGTGCTCGGTGGAGTCGACCATCACGGTGACGGCCGCCGCCAGGACCGGGTCTGCGGCGAGCGCGGCCAGGGCCGACCGGTCCGCGCTCGGGTAGGCCACGACCGCGTCGTCGGTCACGCCCGCGCGGACCAGCCGGACCGCCTCGGCGAGGGTGTACGCCAGCACGCCGCGCCAGCCCGGGCGGGTCAGCACCCGGCGCAGCAGCGCCGGGCAGCGTACCGACTTGCTCGCGACCCGGACCGGCTTGCCAGTGGCCAGCCTGGACAGCGCGGCCGCGTTGGCGTCGAAGGCGGCCAGGTCCACGATCGCGACCGGTGGCTCCAGATGGGCGGTGGCGCCGTCGTACCGGTCCCGCAGGGCGGCCGACCGGTCAGTCGGAGAAGGCACAGCTGCACGCTACTTGTCGATGGGCAGGAACGCGAAACATTCTCGTGTAAGCATGGGTTGACGATCTGTTATCCGGGGAATGTCGGGGTATGTGTACTCGCCTGCGCGGTTAGAGTTGAGCCGACAAGGTCGCCCCAGTGGAGGTACGGCCATCGGTACGAAGTCGGGCGGCGACGTCTCGCCGGAGGGGCATGCGCGACAGCCGGTGGTAGAGCCGTTCGTCGAGCAGGCTAAGAGCTCCGGGACAGCCCAGGTTAGCTTGTCGGGGTTCGCGGAGCTGCGCGCCATCCTTCGCATCCGGGCCTTCCGCCGGATCTGGGCGGTGCTCGGTCTCTCCTCTCTCGGTGACTGGCTGGGCCTGCTCGCCACCTCGACGTTCGCTGCCCAACAGGTCAGCGGCTCCGCGGCGAAGGGCCTGGCGTTCAGCTCCGTGATCGCCGTACGGCTGCTGCCGGCACTGGTGCTCGGCCCGATCGCGGGCGTGATCGCCGACCGGTTCGACCGCCGCTACACGATGGTCGTCTGCGACATCATCCGCTTCCTGCTCTTCGCCTCTATCCCGACCGTCGGGCTGCTCTCGGCCAACCCGGCCGTGGTGGTCGGCTGGGCTGCGGTCGCCACCTTCGTCATCGAGGCGGTCGGCATGGTCTGGGCCCCGGCGAAGGAGGCCGCGGTGCCCAACCTGCTCCCGCGGGCCCGGCTGGAGCGGGCCAACCAGCTCACCCTCGCCACGACGTACGGCGTGACGCCCGTCCTCGCCGCCCTGGCCCTGGCCGGGGCCACCACCGTCGTCTCCGCCGTGCTGCACCCGAGCGCGCAGAGCGTGGCCACGCCGACCAACGTGGCGCTCTACTTCAACGCCCTGACGTTCCTCGCCACCGCGGTCGTCGTCCTCTTCGGCATCCGCGAGATCAGCGGGCGGGCCGGTGGCGCGGGCGCCCGCGCGGACCGTGGCCAGCCGCCGAGCCTGCTGGGCGAGTTCGTGCAGGGCTGGACGTACGTGGGCCGTACCCCGCTGGTGCGCGGCCTCGTGCTCGGCATCCTCGGCGCCTTTGCCGGGGGCGGCGTGGTCGTGGGCACGGCGCAGTTCTACGCCCGGTCGCTGAATGGCGGCGACTCCACCTTCTACCTTCTGTTCGCGGTGCTCTTCATCGGCCTCGGCGCAGGCATCGTGCTGGGCCCGCGGCTGATCGGGGCGCTGTCGCGGCGGCGCTGGTTCGGCCTGTCCATCGTGCTGGCCGCGATGTCCGTCATCATGCTGGCGCTCGCGTGGCACCTCACGCTCGCCACGGTGGGCACGTTCGGCGTCGGCGTGGGCGCCGGCATGGCCTTCCTGTCCGGCACCACGCTGCTCGGCGGCGAGGTCGGCGACGACGTGCGCGGGCGGGTGTTCGCGTTCGTGCAGACCTCCACCCGGGTCGTGCTGATGCTGGCCATCTCGCTCTCCGGCGTGCTGGTCGGCTTTGGCGGCTCGCGCGTGTTCGACGTGGCGGGGCTGGGCATCCAGGTCTCGTCCACCCGGTTGCTCCTGCTCGCCGCCGGCGCGTTCGGCATGGTCACCGGCGTGACCGCGCTGCGGCAGATGGACGACAAGCCCGGCGTGCCGATCCTGCCGGACCTGGTCAGCTCGCTGCGCGGCCGGCCGCTGGGCGTCCCGGAGCACACCGGCGGCGGCATGTTCGTGGTGTACGAGGGTGGCGAGGGAGCAGGCAAGACCACCCAGGTCCAGCTGCTCGCGGATGCGCTGCAGGCACAGGGCCGCGAGGTGGTGGTCACCCGAGAGCCGGGTGCGACCGACGTCGGGCTGCGCATCCGCCGCCTGCTGCTGGAGAGCGGGGGCACCGCCGGTGGAGCGGACAGCGGCATGGAGGCGATGACCCTGGCTCCGCGTGCGGAGGCCCTGCTCTACGCCGCCGACCGGGCGCACCACGTGGCCACGGTGGTCCGGCCGGCGCTGCGCCGGGGGGCCGTGGTGATCAGCGACCGGTACGTCGACTCGTCACTGGCGTACCAGGGGGCGGGGCGCACCCTGCCCGTCGACGAGGTGTCCTGGCTGTCGCGGTGGGCGACCGGCGGTCTCAAGCCGGACCTGGTGGTGCTGCTCGACGTGGAGCCGGCCGTCGGGCTGGCCCGCGCCGGCAGCCGCGGCCACGGCGCGGACCGGCTGGAGAGCGAGTCGCTGTCGTTCCACGAGCGGGTGCGGTACGCGTTCCTCGACCTGGCCTCCGCCGACCCGGCCCGCTACCTCGTGCTCGATGCCCGCCAGCCGGTGGCGGAGCTGACCTCGGCGGCGGTCGAGCGGGTGCTCGCGCTCCTGCCGCCCGCCCCGGTCGAGCCGGCTCCCGTAGCGCTTGCCGAGCCGGCCCCCGTAGCGCTTGCCGAGCCGGCACCGGTGGCTCCGGCACCGGTGGCTCCGGCCGCGTCGGCGACCGGGACCGGGCCGGGCCTGCCGGGTGGGCCGTCAGCCGCCGACCTCGAGTCGATGATGGACGCCGAGCTCGAGCGGCGGTCCTAGGGGTGCCGCTGCGGGGACCGGGCAAGAGCCATGAGTGACGTCTTCTCCTCCCTGGTCGGCCAGGAGGAGGCCGTTGCCACGCTGCGCCGCGCCGCGGCCGCGGCAGCCGCCACGGTGCGCGGCGAGGAGGCACCCCCGGGCGCGATGACCCATGCCTGGCTGTTCAGCGGACCGCCCGGCTCGGGCCGGTCGGTGGCCGCCCGGGCGCTGGCCGCCGCGTTGCAGTGCGACACCGGTACGGGCTGCGGCGCCTGCGCCGGCTGCCACACCACCCTGGCCGGTACGCATGCCGACGTGCGGTTCGTGGTGCCGGAAGGGCTGTCGATCGGCGTCAACGAGATGCGCGCCCTGGTGCTGCGCGCGGCGAGCGTGCCGGCCGGTGGCCGGTGGCAGGTGCTGCTGGTGGAGGACGCCGACCGGCTGACCGAGGCGGCCAGCAACGCGCTGCTGAAGGCGGTGGAGGAGCCGCCGGCCCGTACGGTGTTCCTGCTGTGCACCCCGTCCACGCATCCGGACGACGTCTCCGTCACCATCCGGTCCCGCTGCCGGCTGGTGGTGCTGCGCCAGCCCCCGGCGGATGCGGTGGCAGAGGTGCTCGTCCAGCGCGACGGCGTCGCCCCGCAGACCGCCGCCTGGGCGGCTGCCGCGGCGCAGGGGCACATCGGCCGGGCGCGCCGGCTCGCCGCCGACCCGCAGGCGCAGGAGCGGCGCGCGGCCGTACTCGGCATCCCCCGCCGGCTGAGCGGCGTGGGAGCCTGTTTCGAGGCGGCCTCGGCCCTGATCGAGGCGGCCGAGGCCGAGGCGGTAGCGGCGGTGTCCGATGTGGACTCCGCCGAGCGGGCCGCGCTGGAGACGGCGCTCGGCGCGGGCGGCACCGGGCGCGGCACGGCCGGGGCGATCCGCGGTGCCGCCGGAGCACTCAAGGACCTCGAACGGCGGCAGCGGTCGCGGGCGACCCGGGCGCAGCGGGACGCGCTCGACCGGGCGCTGGTCGACCTCGCGGGGTTCTACCGGGACGTGCTGACCTGCCGCTTGGGCGCGCAGGTGGCGCCGGTGCACGCCGACACCGCCCCGACCGCACAGGCGGCGGCGGCCCGGTGGACGGCGGAGAGCGCGCTGCGGCGGCTGGCCGCGGTCCTCGCCTGCCGGGACGCGATAGCCCAGAACGTCAAGCCGCGCATCGCGGTGGAGGCGATGATGCTCGCGCTGTGGCGCGGCTAGCGCGCCGACCAGGTAGCGGGCTGTCTGGCGTCGTTCGTCGCTATCCGCGGTGTAGGGCTGGGGTACGGGGGTGTGCTGTCTGGTCCTTATGCTCTGCACCAGATGCGCGAGCAGAGCCTTCATGTGGCCAGCAGCCAGTAGAAGCGACGCCCACCTCTGGGCTCTGCTAGCCGCGATGGTGCAGAGCATAATGACCCGCGTAGTAGGGGCACTGTGGACGGCTGCGGTTGTACCGCCGTCCACAGGGGACACCGTCACTGGTCGGCGACGGGTACGGTAAGGCGCCGTAGGAGCCGCCGCCGACACGTTTGTGAGGAGCCGCCGGTCATGGGCCGCGAGATCGACGAGGTCTGGATCGAGCAGGCGATCGAGCGCTACCGCCGCATCGAGGCGTTGCAGGCCGACTTCGACAAGGCCGTGCGCGGCTTGGAGGTGACGGTCCTCTCCCCGGATGGGCTGGTCGAGGTGGTGGTGAGCGGCGACGGGACGATCCGCGACGTGGCGGTCGTCGGGGCGTTGTCGGGGCGGACCAGCGGGCAGGTCTCAGACTCGATCCGGTCGGCCGTGGCGGCCGCCGCCGACGCGGCCGCATGGGCCCGGCAGAAGCTGCACGCCGAGACGTTCGGTGACTACCACCCCCTGGGGCAGCGGTGAGCCTAGCTGAGCTGGCATCGCGGATCAGCGCCTCCGGCCAGGTGCTGACCGGGGCCAGCGCCCGCCTGGCCGGTCTCGTGCCACCGCCCGCCGCGTTCGGCGCCGGCGCCCCAGGTCACCTCGGCGCGCTGGGCCGGGCGCTGCACGCGCAGGTGATGGCCGCGCTGGCCGCCCGTTCCCGGGAGGCTGCGGCGCATGGGGCGCGGCTGGGCGACGCAGCCGAGATGCTGCGCTGGGCCGGTGCCGGCTACGCGGAGGCCGAAGAGGCAGCGCAGCGCCGGCATGCCCGGGCACCGGAGGGCGGACCGTGATGGACGCCCTGGAACAGCTGGCGCCCACAGCGGCCGAGCTGCTGGTCCGCGTCGACGCCACGCTGGCGGGCTGCGGCGCCCCGCCGGGACACCGGGTATGGCCGCTGCTGCGCCGCGTTGGTGCGCTCCCGGGCGAGGCCGTCGCGGCCCTCGCCGAGCTGCCTACCGGCCCGCTCGCCGCCGCGGCCGAGCCATTGCGGCACCTGGCTGGGGAGTACGCACAGGAGTGCATGGCGGTCCCCGGCGAGCTGGCCTGGCGGGGCGCTGGCGCGGAGAGCTTCGGCCGGTGGTGGTCACTGCTGAGCACCCACCTCGCGGGCAGCGCCCTTCCGGCGGATGGCGGCCGCCTCGCGGCCACGGCCCACCTTGTAGGCACGGCCCACCTCGCGGGCGGTGGCCAGGCGGGTGGCGGGGCTGGGACGGAGACGATGGCCGGGCGCCTCGACCTGACCGCCGCCTACCTGACCGCGATCGCCGACTGGTTAGGCGCGGCCCGCGACCTGGTGGCCCGCGCCCTCGCGGAGGCGCTCACCTCCCGCGAGGCGGTGGTGCTCGCTGGCGGGTCGCCGGCTGGCCGGGGGACAGGCCCGGTGCCGACCGAGGTCATGGTCGCAGCCGCGGACCTGGCGGCCTGGGTGCTGCTCGCCCTCGCCGACGCGTACGACCGGGGTGAGGGGCTGCTGACCGGATGGACGGGCCGGCTGGCCGAGCTGGCGGCACCCGTCCCCGCAGCGGGCGCGCCGGCGTGGCCAGAGGCCACGATCGAGGTCACGCCCTGACCGGGACCGGCTGGCGCGGCTGACGCCATGCGCGGCCGAGCGGCAGTGCCGCCCGGACGGGTGTCTGCCGGGCCGCAACGCCAACGGCGTCGTCGCTGGGGCGCGGCCCATCGGCCCGCACCCCGGCTGACGACGCCGTGGCTCCTGCACCCCCCGCAGGTCCTGAGTACCTAACACCCAACGCTGGTGCCAGCCATTTGTCGCGGTTCTTGTGTCGCTTTCATCCATCCAGCCCGGTCATTTCGAACGAGCGGGGACGGGTGTGCGCCGACCGGACCACCCGAGTTGTCGGCTTTCCTGGACGGAAGGGCCATTGTGGCGACCGCGGATGGCGGCACTGTTCGTCCTCCGCCACGATGTGTGTCTGGTTTGCGCCGTTCAACCCGACCCGCACCGGCGGTAGGGTCATGGGCATGGGCATGCTGTGCGCGGTCAGCTTCAACCGGTACGGCCGCCTGTACTACTTCGACCCCGGCGACCTGCGCCCCTCCGTGGGCGACCGGGTGCTGGTGTCCACCGAGGACGGTTCTGAGGTGGCCGAGTGCGTCTGGGCGCCGCAGTGGGTGGACGAGGACGTCTCCGGCTTCCCCCGCCTGGCTGGGCTGGCCGGGGAGGATGACCTGCGCCGCGACGCGCTGGTCCGCAGGCGCAAGGCCGAGGCGAAGGTGGCCGCCAAGCGGCTGATCCAGGAGCACGACCTGCCGATGAAGGTCGTCGCGGTGGACCATGTGCCGCCGTCCGCGACCGACGCCAGCCCGCGGACCACGATCTACTTCACCGCTCCGCACCGGGTCGACTTCCGGTCCCTGGTCCGCGACCTCGGGGCGACCCTGCACTGCCGGGTCGAGCTGCGCCAGCTCTCCGCCCGGGACTCGGCCCGGGTGCAGGGCGGCATCGGCTCCTGCGGGCGCGACCTTTGCTGCGCGACGTTCCTCACCGACTTCGAGCCGGTCACCATCCGGATGGCCAAGGACCAGGACCTGCCGCTCAACCCGCTGCGGATCTCGGGCGCGTGCGGCCGGCTGATGTGCTGCCTGAAGTACGAGCACCCGCTCTACCAGCGGTTCACCGAGAGCGCCCCGGCGATCGGGGCCCGGGTGTCGACCCCTGAGGGCGACGGGAAGGTGGTCGGCCACAGCGTGCCGCGCGACGCCGTCGTGGTCCGGCTCGACGCCGACGGGTCCCGTTGCACGTGCAGCCGGGCGAGCGTGTGCGGGTCGCGAAAGTCCTATGAGGAGCGGTACGCGGGCGACGGGTGAGCCGGCACGAGCGTCACCGAGCCGTCCACCAGCGCGGGCCGCAGCGGGTGTACCGGCTCGAACCACGGGCTGTCCTGGCGCCCCTGCGGGTTGGGTCGCCACTGCTTGCTCACCTGGTCCACGCCGACGGCGTAGAGGGTGAGCGCCCCGTCCGGGCCGATGTGCAGCCGTACGAACCCCTTGTAGCCCTCGATGCCCTGGCCGGCGAAGAGCTCGTTCAGGTTGACCCCGAGCTCGCTGGCGACCAGCAGGTAGAGCGCGACCAGCTCGGCCGCGACCAGCCCGGCCACCGGCCCGTAGATGGCTGCTGCGGCCAGCGCCGGCAGTGGCCATTCCCACGTGTCGAAGGGCAGCGCCCGCCATACCGCGAGCCCGCCTAGGGCGAGCGCCACCTGGGCCAGGGCATGGCCTAAGCCGAGCGCGAAGTGGTGGACCCCGCGCCGGCCGGTGGTGAGCCCGGCGGCGAAGAACGTCGCCAGGCCGAACACGACCAGCACCATCAGGAACACCGGCAGGGTGAGCACCCGCTTCTCGGAGTTGTCCAGGGCCAGCAGCAGCATGGCGTGCACAAACGCCAGCAGCGCGACGAAACCCGGGTTGCGCAGCGGCAGCCGCGCGAAGACGCCGGCTCCCAGCCCCCGCGAGCGCGACCTCGACGGGTACGTCTGCTCCAGCCGGTACTCCTGGGAGGGGCTGGCCTTGCGGACGATGGACTCCTTCGGCGGCACGGTGATCTGCTCGGGCAGCCGGTGCGTGGCGTAGAGGAAGGCGCCCCCGCCACCGGCTGTCACCAGCTGCCGGACCCCGTCAACCTGCGCATAGCGCGCATAGTGGTGGAGGTCGCCGGTGAGCATCAGGGCCACCTCGGCCCCGGTCGGGTCCACGATCGTGCGGATGAGGTAGTCGGTCGTGTCGTACGCCCGGGGGTGGTCCTTGGCCTGCACCCACGAGGGCTGCGGCGTGCACACGATGACCCGGTCGCCGGGCATCAGCTGGTCGGCCACCTCGCGGAAGTACTCCACCTGCGGGTCGTCCATGTAGGCGCCGCCCTGCACGTCGATGGCGAGCAGCCACCAGCGCTGCGGCAGCTGGACCGCGAAGTAGCTGCGGGTCTGCTGGGTCTGCCAGCCGCCGAGGTGGCTGCCGTCGCGCCGGGCGAACAGCCGCAGGAACGCGGTCAGGCCGTCGTACCAGTCGTGGTTTCCCGGCAGCGCGTAGAGGGTGGGCGCCCGGCCCACCTCCGGCGGGCACGGCAGCGCGGACCGGTAGGGGCCCTTGGCGCGGTCCTCGTAGCGCTGCCCGCTCGCCGTCGGGTACACCTGGTCACCCCCCAAGACCAGCACCTCGCCGCGGGGCAGCCGCGCGCCGTCGAGGTCCAGCTCGGGCTGGGCGAGCAGGTACGCCACCGAGTACGTCGCGTCGAAGCCGTCCCCGATGTCGGCGACGAAGTCGAGCCACAGCTCGGGCTGCTGGCTGTGGTCGTGCACCTTCTTCGGGAACGCGTTCTGCAGCTCGCGCTTGTCCAGGTAGGCCCCGAACTGCTCGGCCAGGGCGACGCGCACGCCGGTCGCGGCGAGCTGGAGCGGCCCGAGCCAGGGCACCGGCTTGCGCCGGGTGAAGCCCAGCTCGTGCGGGCTGAAGCTGTGCGGCCGGGGCGGTGGCGGCTCCGCCGTGTCGTTGGCAGGGCCTCGGCTGGGCTCGTCAGGAGGCACACTCGTCACGAATGCGCAGCCTAGTGCCGGTGTGGCCGGTGCGCAGTCAGCTAACCGTCCGGGGTCGGTGGTAACTGATGCGCCAGGGCTAGGGCCATCACGTACACTTGGCCGTTGTCGCCGCCTTAGCTCAGTCGGTCAGAGCGGTTCACTCGTAATGAACAGGTCGTCGGTTCGATTCCGACAGGCGGCTCCACAGCCTCACCGCTGTTCATGCTGCCCGCGCAGAGATCAAGTCGATGGGTTCACGCTCGGAGTTTGGAACGGTCCAGCGACACTCCGGGTAGTGATCACTTTCTTACCTTCTGTCGCAGTGGCGTACCCTGGCGCGGTCCGTCTAGCGGGAGGAACCATGGGAAAGCGTCCGGGTCGTCCGAGGAAGGGCGAGCTCGCTGACAAGTCGGTGCATCCGGAGCCCGAGCCCAGGCACAGCCCGCCGCCCATGGACGAGCGCGAGGAGTGGACCTACGCCGAGAAGCTTGACTCGGATTGTCGCCTAGTCGTCGCACAGCGGTTCCCTACGGAGGTGGCACGGTGACTGATCGTGAAGCGAGTCCACCTACGATAGATGCCGGGATCGAGTACGCGCGTACGGTCCGCGACCCGGAGTTCCGCACACTCCTCGCCAAGCTGGGTGGGGCTCACAAACATGTCGCGATCGCCCTCGACGATGAGCCCTTCACCCAGGTCATCGGCAGGATGGTGCGCAACGGCGCCGAGTCGCCGTGCATCATCGCCGTCCGCATGCCGAGCGAGCCGTTCGGCTTCGGCATCCTCAGAGCCGAGCGGGTGGTGCTGCGGCGGATGTTTGCGAGGTGGCGTGAGGTTCGCCTCTCTCCGCCGTCGACCATTGGCATGGTCTACTCGGCGCTCGAACCGCCCCGGTCGTTCGCCCCCGTGAGTGGACGAGGATGGAGACGGTGCAGGTCGAGCGGGTGCCGATGCCGGTAGATCTCAGAGGTCCGCCAGCCACTCGGGAGGCCGCGCGGTCGCAGCGGCCAGCCTGGCGTCGAGCGGGAAGTCATGGGTGACCAGGCGGATGCGTGCCTCGGTGATCTCGTGCGGCTCAAACAGCTCCTCGAACCACGGAAGGCAAGCCGCGAACTCCACACTGGACTCAAGCTTGCCCAGCTTGTAGAGGCGCTGAAAACCATATGAGGTGTGGCGTGGGTCGGCGAGGAGGTGCTTTGTGGCACCAACGGCGTCAACGTATCGCTTGACCATCTCAAGGAACTCGGTCGGGTTGTACCCGAGCCGCCTGAGCGCCGGGATGCCGTCGAGAACGAAGCTGTGGAACCGTTTCCGCAGGATGGCCAGCCGGTCGAGGCCGTTATTCATACAACCTGCCCTATCTGTGATGTTCCGCGCCAGCCTGTAGCGCGCTCGGCTACGGGGTGCGTGGCTCGGGGGCAACGATCCACCGCGTGCGTAGGCCGGCGGCAACGAGTGCGATGTCATCGAAGTCGCGGTCGTGGTGTACGAGGACGGCATCGTGGTCTTGCGCGACCGCAGCGATGATCAGGTCAGGGATGGGCTTTCGATGCATCCCAGCAGCCAGCATGGCCTCTTGAAGGTCAACGGCTGAGGAAAAGGTGTCGTCACTGGTCTCCAGCCACACGCATTGCTGGTGCAGGTACATCTTGAGGCGCCGATGGTCGGCGTGGTTACGGGCCGAGTACAGGATCTCGAGTTCCACGATCGCGCACGTGGCCAGAACGCCGGTGACAGCCATGGTCTCGAAGGTCCGCCGCGCATCCGGATGGCGCCGGGCGAGCTCGTGCGCCGACTTATCGAGGAGGAAGAGCACAGCAGCGGGTCAGGCCGCACGCCACGCCGAAGCCCGGTCGCCGCCATCCAGGTCTAGTTCAGCAAGCAGGTCGAGATATGCCGCCGTACGCTTGCGGGCCGCAGCCAGGCGTAGCGCCTTGTTCACAGTGGCCACCTTGGTCTTCGTGCCAAGCTCCGCCGTCGCGTCGGCCAAAGCCTCGTCGTCCAGATCGATCACTGTACGCATCTCGAACCTCCCCTCCGATATCAAAACGTCTCGCATAAAGATATCATGTCCGCGGCTGGAGTTGCAGCACCAAGGGCAGTGCCAGCCCGGTCCTGGTCGTGGCCGAGCACCTGCGCCGCTGTCTCGATGGCGCCAGCGACATCGATGTGCGCACGGATCCAGTCTTCGGCTGCTGTCAGCTGCGGCGCGCTCACCGCTGTCGTCGGCCCTCGATCATGACTATCTGCTTCCTGTGGGGTACGCCAGCTCCCGGCGGGCCCGTCGATGTCGCCGTCACGACACGTTGGCCGTGGAGCGGACTTCTTACCTGGCATTGTGTTGCCGTGTGTGGGGAGGCGGCTTTACCTGGTGGGGCTGGCGGAGGAGAAGGGCCGACACCTGCCGTGCGATGGCTGGCGAGGTTGAGTAGGTCATGAGGGACCAGGGCATCGGCAGCGTGGAAGATCTTCGCGCGCGCTTCCTGCGGCGGCTTCTCGACGGCGACCTCGCGCGACAGCCGGCGCCCGGGCCGGAGTGGCGCACCTGTAGCGTTCGGGAGGCCGGTGCGGCGTGCCCCGGGGTGCGGGTCGGCGGGTTCGGGCGGTGCCTGGCCCACCTCGACCAGAGCGAGCTGACCGGGGCGCTCGACGATCTCCGTCCAGGGGCTGACGTGGATGCGCGCGGCACGCGCTTGGACCCGAGTCTGCTCGCCCAGGTCCTGGGCGCGGTGACCGGCGGCGATGGCCCGCACTTCGGGGCCGCGCGGTTCGACTTCGCCAGCTTCACCGGACATGCCAAGTTCGACCGCTCCCGGTTCGGTGGACCCGCCACGTTCGAGGGCGCCCGGTTCGGCGGCTTCGCGTCGTTCGTGGCCGCCCGGTTCATCCGAGAGGCAGGGTTCGGCGGGGGCAGGTTCAGCTACGCCGCTGACTTCCGCAGCGCGCAGTTCGAGCGTACGGAGCACCTCGGCCCGATGACCGTCGGTGATCAGCTGTCGCTGGAGCGGGCCGAGTTCGGCCGGTCGGTGCAGATCGAGGTCGCGGCGAGGCGCGTCTCGCTTGCGCAGGCGAGCTTCGCGGCGGACGCGACGCTGCGGCTGCGCTACGCGGAGGCCGTACTCGATGGTCTGGTCTCGGCGGGGCCGGTCACGGTGACCGGCGTGGCCGAGCCCTTCGCGCTCTTCAGCGCCGGCACGGAGCCCCTCGTCGCGGACGAGACGCCGCTGACGGCGGCCGGCCTCGACGACGGCGCGGCCGTGCTCTCCTTGCGCGGGGCTGACGCGTCCCGGCTGGTGCTGGTCGACCTCGACCTGTCGCGGTGCGAGCTCGCCGGCGCGCACCACCTCGACCAGCTGCGCATCGAGGGGCGTTGCACCTTCATCCCGACGCCTGGCTGGGTCAGGGTCACCCGGTGGCGGCTGCCGGTCCTGCGCTACACCCGGCGGCAGGTGCTGGCCGAGGAGCTGACCTGGCGCCATGCCCACGGGTGGATGGGCGCGCGGGAGCGGCGCGGGGGCTCGCGGCTGGACGCGGAGCGCCTGGCCGCCGTCTACCGGCAGCTGCGCAAGGCCCAGGAGGACGCCAAGAACGAGCCGGGCGCCGCCGACTTCTACTACGGCGAGATGGAGATGCGCCGGCACGCGCGCAGTACGCCCGCCGGGGAGCGGCTCATCCTCACCCTCTACTGGGCGCTGTCCGGCTACGGCCTGCGCGCCACCCGGGCCTTCGCCGCGCTGCTCACCGTGCTGGCGCTCGGCACGGTTGGCCTGGCCACGGTCGGGTTCGCGCCCTCGCAACGGGTTGAGTACCACCCCATCGCTGGCGCCACCGGTCCGGTGGCCTACCAGCAGGTCAGCACGCCCGGGGCGCGGCCGGGGTGGGCGGCGGCGTTCGAGTACAGCATCGACAGCGCCACGTCACTGCTGCGTACGCCCCAGACACCGCCGCTCACCCCGGCCGGGCGCGCGCTGGAGATCACCATCAGGCTCCTCGGCCCGCTCCTGCTCGGCCTGGCCCTGCTCGCGGTGCGCAACCGGGTCAAGCGCTGACCGCCGTACCCTCCTGGCCCTGGTCATCGGTGGTGATGATCTGCTGCCGGGCGTAGGCCAGCTCCCAGCAGGGCCAGTAGGCGCTGCACCGGGCGCAGCGGCGCCGGTCGTCCGGCCGCGGAACGTGCTCCGCGACAATGCCGCGCCAGTGCTCGCGCAGCGCCACAAGGTCGCTCACCGGGCCCGCCGGCCCTGACCGTAGCGATAGGGGCTGGACCGGGCACGGTCCTGGCAGTGGTGCGGCGTGCGCCGGCCCGGCCGGAGAACAGTGTTGTGCGCCACAGATGCACCTCCAGCGGCAGTGGTGGTGGATGCGAAAGGCACGGCGGCCGGCAGCGCCGGCCGCCGTGGAGCGGCGCCCAAAGGTTGCAGACCAGGGGAGACGCTCATGAAAAACCTACGATTTCAAGATAGTTCAAGTCAAGAACATCAGGAGATACCTTGCAATCTTGGGCGTTGCAATATCACAATCGGGGGTGCAGACCCAGGGGAGAAGAAGATGCCGCAGCCCAAGTGGCAGGAGCTCGCGGAGCACATCCGCGCGCAGATCAGGTCGGGGGAGCTGGCTCCCGGTGACCGCCTGCCGTCAACGTCCCAGCTCTGTGCCCAGCACGGGGTGAGCGCGATCGTCGTGCGCAACGCCATGATCTCGTTGAAGGCGGAGGACTTCGTGGTCGGTGTGCCCGGGGTGGGGGTCTTCGTCAAGGAGAGGTAGCGGGACTGCGGCACCCGGGTCGTCGGGTGGCGGACAGCGAGAGTTGCGCGGACGCGCTACAACTCGTTACAACCCGTCACCCACCCCTTACAGGAAGCACTCCCATGAGCACGTACCTCCTCTCCGGGTCGTTCTGGATCCAGACCGTCGAGCGGTCCGTCAAGACCTTTGCCCAAGCCGCGATCGCGCTGCTCACCGGCGAGGGGCTCGGCCTGCTCACCTTGGACGTCGTCAACGTGGCGTCAGTCGCTGGCCTGGCCGCCGTCATCTCGGTGCTGACGTCGGTCGCGTCCGGACCTGTGGGTCCCACCGGGTCACCGAGCCTGGTGCAGGAGCGCGCGCAGGCCGGCGACCCGCAGGCCGCCGCCGCGTTGATCCCCACCCCGGTTGCGACGATGCCCGGTGCGGCCAGGCCCGGTGCGGCCAAGACCGGCTCGGTGGAGCACGCCGAGCCGGCGGGGACCGGGGCGTGACCCGGGGCTGGCCTACTCGGTGACGAGCTGGCCCTGCTCGGCGACGGGCTGGCTCTACTTGGCGACGAGCCGGCCGGTCGCCTCGTATGTGGCCAGGTCGTCGAGCGTCTCCGTGACCGAGCGCGCCAGCGGCGCCGGGAACTCACCGGGCGCGAAGAAGGCCGCCTCGCTGGCCTCCTCCGGGTCTGGCGAGAGCACCCCGCTCAGGTCGGTGAGCAGGAACGCCACCATGAACAGCTGGTACGTGTCCCCGAATACGTTCGTGTGCGTGTACTGCGGCCCGCTGTAGAGCGCGAACGGCTCGGCGTGCGCCGCGCGCAGGCCGGTCTCCTCGTGCACCTCCCGCACGGCGCACTCGGCGACCGACTCGCCGAGCTCCATGGCGCCGCCGGGCATGCCCCAGAAGCCGTTGTCCGTACGGTGGATGAGCAGCACCCGGCCGGCCTCGTCCCGTACCACGCCCCGGGCCCCGACGAACAGCAGCGTGCGGTCCCCGGCGAGGGCACGTAGCTGGCCGAGGTAGGACTCCGTCCAGGAAACGCTCGTCACGCGGTCACGATACGTGCCTTCCGGTGCCGGCACGGGGACGGTTACGGTCGGATCATGCGGAGCACGATGATGGACGTGCCACTGCAGGTGTCCCGGATCCTCGAGCACGGCAGCACCGTCCACGGCGGCGCGGAGGTGGCCACGTGGACCGGACAGGCCGCGCGGCGTACCACGTACGCCGAGGTCGGGCGGCAGGCGGCAAGGCTGGCGCACGCGCTGCGGGGCGCTCTCGGCGTGACCGGCGACCAGCGGGTCGCCACGTTCATGTGGAACAACGCCGAGCACCTGGTGGCGTACTTCGCGGTGCCGAGCATGGGCGCCGTCCTGCACACGCTCAACGTCCGGCTCTTCCCCGACCAGGTCGCCTACATCGCCAACCACGCGGGCGACCGGGTGGTGCTGGTGGATGCCACGCTCGTGCCGCTGCTCGCCCGCTGCCTGCCGGATATGTCCACTGTGGAGCACGTGGTGGTGGCCGGCGGCGGTGACCCGGCTCCGCTGGTCGAGGCCGGGGGCGGGCGGGTCGCCGTACACGCCTGGGCGGAGCTGCTGCGCGACCAGCTGGACCGGTACGACTGGCCGGAGCTGGACGAACGGGATGCCGCGGCGCTGTGCTACACCTCCGGCACGACCGGCCACCCGAAGGGCGTGGCCTACTCGCACCGCTCCATCTGGCTGCACTCCATGCAGATCTGCGCGGCGGAGACCTTCGGGGTCGCGCCGCCCACCCGCGAGCTGACCATCGTCCCGATGTTCCACGCCATGGCCTGGGGGCTGCCGTACGCGGCGTTCATGTCCGGCGCGGCGCAGGTCCTGCCGGACCGGTTCCTCCAGGCCGAGCCGATCGCCGCGATGATCGCGGCGGAGCGGCCGACGCTGGCCGCCGCCGTGCCCACCATCTGGACCGACCTGCTGGCCCACCTGGACAACCACGAGGTCGACACGAGCTCGCTCGCGGAGGTCATCATCGGCGGCTCGGCGTGCCCGCCGGCGCTGATGCGCGCGTTCTCCGAGCGGCACGGCATCGAGGTGCTGCACGCCTGGGGCATGACCGAGATGTCGCCGCTCGGCTCGGTCGCCCGGCAGCCTCCGGGGCTGGCCGGCGAGGAGGCCTGGGCCTACCGCTACACCCAGGGCCGGGTGCCCGCGGGCGTGCAGGCGCGCATCGTCGGGCCGGACGGCGAGGTCATGCCCGCCGACGGGCGCAGCGTGGGGGAGCTGGAGGTCCGCGGGGCGTGGGTCACCGGATGGTACGTCGGTGAGGACGCCCCGGACCCGGGGAGGTTCCGGGACGGGTGGCTGCGTACGGGTGACGTCGGCACGCTCTCGGCGGACGGGTTCATCACGCTGACCGACCGGGCCAAGGACGTGATCAAGTCCGGTGGCGAGTGGATCTCCTCGGTCGAGGTGGAGAACGCCCTGATGGCGCACCCTGCGGTGCGCGAGGCGTGCGTGGTCGGCGTGCCCGACGACCGGTGGGGCGAGCGGCCGCTCGCCATCGTGGTCCTGCGGGAGGGCGTTGTTGCCGGCGCCGAGGAGCTGCGCGGGTTCCTCGGCGGCCGGCTGGCCCGCTGGCAGCTGCCCGAGCACTGGGCGTTCGTGCCAGAGGTGCCGAAGACGTCGGTGGGCAAGTTCGACAAGAAACAGGTACGCGCCGACTACGCCGCGCAGGCGCTGGACGTGGCCACGGTCAGGTAGCCGTCCCAGCGTCGAGCTATCTCAGTGTCGGGCTATCTCAGCGTCGAGCGGGAGGCGCGCCACATCGTGTGCTCCCGGCTGATCGCCTCCTCGGCGTCGCCGACCTCGTCCGCCCAGGCGTCCTCGTCCTCGGTCGACTGGAGCCTCGTAGCGATGATGCTGAGCTCGTTGGCGGCGAACGAGTAGGCCCTGCCCAGCGACTCGTGCTGCTTGACGGCGAGCCAGGCGGCACCGGCGGCGACCATGGTGGCGGCGATGCCGGCCAGGTCGAGCTGGACCACGCCGAGGGCGCGCAGCAGGGCCGCCATCACCGCCAGGAACTCCGCCGCCAGGATCCCGATGCGCCAGCGGTTGGCTCGCCGCTGGTTCCACCGGGCCTTCTGCGTGTACCACTGCTGCTGGTCGGCGATCCGCGACTCCAGGTAGGCGCGCCTGCGCTCGGCGAGGCCGCCCGCCCGAAGGTCGCGCATGGCCTGGCTGATGGCGGATACGGTGCTCGGCTCGATCCTTGTCGCGGGGGCGTCATGCAGCAGCTTGTTGAGCTCCGCGATGGCCGTCCGCTCGTTCGCCGGCTCCCCTGCCCCCTTCCGGAACGGCGCGCCGGCGACCGCGTACCGCCACGCGATGGTCTTCGCCGACTCCGCCAGAGCCCGCCCGTCGTACCAGGTCTGCTCGGGCTTCTCCACCAGCAGCCAGATCTCGAGCAGCGCCGCGCCGACCAGAGCGAGCACCGTGACCATGGCGGCCGCGTCGAACGGAGGGTCGCCGAACCGCAGGCTCGCCGCTCCGCTCGCCGCGGCGGCGGCCAGGAGGAAGAGCCGCAGGCCGGTAGCGCGCAGGTACTGCCGCTGGGCAGCGACTGCCGCCTGGTCGGCGGCCTGGAACAGCCCTGGAAGCGTCGAGTCGGTCAAGCTCACCCTGGCGCACCACCCCTCGGGCCGGCCGCTGCGCGGTGAGTGATCTTAACAGCTCGTCTGGGCTGGTCAGGCCGACTTGCGGGAGCCGGCCTTCTTCGCCGCCTTCTTCGTGCCTGCGGCGGCCTTCTTGGCGGGTTTCGTCGTGGCCGACTTGGTCGCCGTCTTCTTGGCCGCGGTGGACTTGGCGGCGGCGGTCTTCTTCGCCGCCTTCTTGGGCGCGGCGGCGCCGTCGTCCTTGGCGGCATCCGCTGCATCGCGGCTGCCGCCCCCGTCGCCTGCGGCCTCACCGCGTGCGGCGCGGGCCCGCTCCACCGAGGCCCGCAGCGCGGCCATCAGGTCCACCGCCGCGGTCGGCGCCGCCTCCACCTCGGGTGGTGCGACCACCTCCCGGCCGTTGATCTTCGCGTCGATGACCTCCTGCAGCGCGGCCCGGTAGTCGTCGGTGTACTGGTCCGGGTCGAACTCCCCGGCCATCGAGTCGATCAGCGAGCCGGCCATCGCCAGCTCGGCCGGGCGGGGGGAGATCTCCTCGTCGAGGAAGGTGAAGTCAGGGGTACGGATCTCGTCCGGCCACAGCATCGTGTTCAGCACCAGCACGCCCTCGCGGACCCGCAGCGTGGCCAGCTGCTCGCGCTGGCGCAGGGCGACCTTCACGATCGCCACCCGGTCGGCGTCGGTGAGCGCGTCGCGCAGCAGCACGTACGGCTTTGTCGCGGGGCCTTCGGGCTCCAGGTAGTACGCCTTGGCGTAGAGGATCGGGTCCACCTGCTCGGCCGGCACGAACTCCAGCACGTCGATGGCGTGCGAGGTGACCAGCGGCAGGTCGGCGAAGTCCTCGTCGGTGAGCACGACGATCTCGCCGCCGCCGAGGTCGTACCCCTTGGCGATGTCGTCGTAGGACACCTCCTCGTTGCAGACCTGGCACACCCGCTTGTACCGGATCCGCCCGCCGTCGGTCCGGTGCACCTGGTGGAACCGGATGTCCTTCTCCTCGGTCGCCGAGTAGAGCTTGACCGCGATGGACACCAGGCCGAACGAGACCGCGCCCTTCCAGATCGCTCGCATGACCGCTCCCTTCCCTGGTCTGCGACCCCCGCCGCACCAAGCGCCGGCCCGGTATCGACCAGCATTGCACTAGAGCCCTTTCCCGGCGAGCGCCTTCGCGACCTAGCATGGCTCTTGTGTCCGGAGCGTCGATGTCGCCGATGCTGACAGTAACCGGCACTGGTGCGCTGCCCATCGGACCGGAATGGGCCTATGAGCTCAAATGGGACGGGGTACGGGCGATCGCGGTCCTCACCGGCGGCGCGGTGCGCCTCTACGCGCGCTCTGGAGCGGAGATCACCGCGGCCTACCCGGAGCTGGTCCCGCTCGGCGGGCAGCTCGCCGACGGGGTGCTCGACGGGGAGGTCGTGGTGCTCGACGCCGCTGGCCGGCCGTCGTTCACCGCGCTGGCCGAACGGATGCACGTACGGGAGCCGGGCCGGGCCGCCCGGCTGGCCGCGGCGCTCCCGGTCACGATGATGATCTTCGACCTGCTCCGGCTCGGCGACGCCGACCTGACCCCGTTGCCGTACGCCACCCGCCGGGAGGCGCTGGAACAGCTCGGGCTCGCCGGCCCGCACTGGCTGGTGCCGCCGAGCTTCGCCGACGGCCCGGCGACTGCTGCGGCCGCCCGGGAGAACGGGCTCGAGGGCGTGGTCGCCAAGCGGGTGGGATCGCCGTACCGGCCTGGCGTACGGTCACCGGACTGGGTCAAGGTCAAGGTGGAAGCGACCGAGGACCTTGTGGTGGGTGGGTGGAAGCCGGGTGCTCGCCGGCTCGGCTCGTTGCTGGTCGGCGTACCGGTGGGGTTGGTGGGGCCCGGGCCGGCGGGTCTGGAGGGTTCGGCTGGGCCGGCAGGTCCGGCTGGCCTGGTGGGCCCGGCCGGCCTGGTGCGTCCGGGTGGGCCGGTGGGGTTGCGGTTCTGCGGTCGGGTGGGTGGCGGGATCAGCGCGGCGGCACAGGAGGACCTGCTCCATGTGCTCGGGCCGCTGCGGGCGCGCTCGTCCCCGTTCGTCGAGCCGCTGCCGCGGGAGGATGCCAAGGACGCGAACTGGGTAAGACCGGAGGTCGTCGTGGAGGTGCGGTACGGCCAGCGGACCCCGGATGGCCGGCTGCGCTTCCCGCGCTTCGTACGGCGGAGGTGGGACAAGTCCCCGGAGGACTGTGCCGATGGTGGCCGAGCGGATCCTGGTCCGGGTCGATGACCGTGAGCTGGAGCTGTCCAACCTGGACAAGGTGCTCTACCCCGCGGTCGGCTTCACCAAAGGGGAGGTGATCGACTACTACACGCGGATCTCGCCGGTGCTCCTGCCGCACCTGCGCGACCGGGCGCTCACCCGCATCCGCTACCCGAACGGCGTCGACGCGCCTTTCTTCTTCGAGAAGAACGCGCCCGGGGGTACCCCGGACTGGGTACGCCTGGAGACCTTGCCGGCGCCCGGCTCCAGCACGGGCCGGGAGATGCTGGACTACGTCGTCGCCGACGACCTGCCGACGTTGGTGTGGCTGGCCAACCTCGCCTCCCTGGAGCTGCACACGCCGCAGTGGAAGGTCGGCTCGGACGGGCCTGACCTGATGGTGGTCGACCTCGACCCGGGGGCGCCGGCCGCGCTGCCGGAGTGCTGCGAGGTGGCGCTGCTCATGCGGGACCGGCTCGCCGAGGACGGGCTGGACGCGTATCCCAAGACGTCGGGCAAGAAGGGCATGCAGCTGTGCTGCCCGATCGCCGGGACGCAGCCTTCGGACCAGGTCTCGGCGTACGCGCGACGGGTGGCAGAGGCGCTGGAGCGGGCGCATCCGCGTCTCATCACGTCGAAGATGGCGAAGCGGCTGCGGCCGGGCAAGGTGTTCATCGACTGGAGCCAGAACAATGCGGCGAAGACGACGGTCGCGCCGTACTCGTTGCGGGCCATGCCGATGCCGACGGTGTCCGCGCCGCTGACCTGGGACGAGGTTTTGTCCGCGCAGCTGACGGCCGCAGACTTCACGGCCAACGTGGTCCTGGACCGGATCGACAAGCACGGTGACCTGCTGGGGGCCCTCTGCGAGCCCGGCCCCGAGGTGCCGTCCTGACGATAGGTGGTGCAGTTCTGCACCGGATGCGGTATGATCGCAAGTCACTCCTGCTAGCTGGGCCCTGGTGTCTGAGGGGATTCATTGTTCAGTCGATGACATATGATAACCAGATGACGGGAGTGATGGGGCGTGGCAACTTGCCGGCACCAGAAGAAGGAGGTCGCCCGGGCCTTGGGGCGTTCCCAGAGGGCTGGGCTGGACGTGTATGAGATCCACCGCGGCCACCGTTGGGGTGAAGTGAGATGTGTCCCGTGTGGAGAGAGCAGAGACATCTGGTCCACACCTCGCGACCCTGCGGCCCACGCCAAGCAGATCGATCGATTTACAAGCTCCCATGCTCACTGTGCGGGGTGATGAAGGGCAGAGGAGGGAGGCCATGACGACGCACGTGTTCACGGTGGTGCTTGATCGGCGGCCTACCGACGACGAGTTGGACGCTCTCTTCGAGGCTGGCTGTGACGATGCGGCTTTTGGTGTCCAGGACGGGCTGTCAGTCGCCGAGTTCGACCGGGAGGCACCTGCCATGGCGGACGCCATCGCGTCCGCAGTGCGTGACATCGAGTCAGTCGGTCTCTCGGCGATTCGGGTCGTCGACCAGGATCTCGTGACGCTCGCGGACATCGCTGACCGGCTGGGCCAGAGCCGGGAGTCGGTGCGCCGTTACACGACCGGGGCACGAGGACCTGGCGGCTTCCCGCCCCCGGTCAACCCGGGCCGGGATGGCACGGTGTTCTACCGGTGGAGTGAGGCTGCGGCGTGGGTCCGCGAAAACCTGAAGATAGACGTGCCTGACACTGACCCAGCTCTCGTCGTGGCAAACCTGGTTCTACAGGCGCGTCAGCACAGAGGCAAGGTGGTTCACATGTCAGCGCTCAGCGATCTCCTGGCCGACTGACGAGAAACACCCCTAGTCCGTCCAGAGCGGGGGGCGGGGCCGAACGGGTGGTCGGCGTCGACCATCCTGTAGGCGTACCCCTGCACCACTAACACGTCGAGGCGGCTCAGCCGTGGCTGGCGACCCACGATGGCCTGACTGAGGCAGAAACCGTGCTGGATCCGGGAACCGGCTGACCGTCGACGAGGTGCTGACGCTCGGGACTGAAATTACGGCCACTGCTGGTCTACTCGACCGTTGCGATGCGCGATCCAGATTGCACCGCCCGGATGTTCCGCGCAGATCTCGTGAACCCTCGGCATGGCCGCCAATAACGCGTCGGCCATCTCGGCGAACCCCAAGTTACCGTTGGCCAACGCAAATAGCCACACCGCATGCTCGGCAACTGCGTCCCGCTCACGGGTGACGTACCGAATCTTTTTGTTCTTGGTCAAGGCTGCCCACCGCTGGGCGCCAGCCTTCGCGATCCAGATCGGATCTTCGGTTTGTTGAGACTGCTCCTCGCCGTATACGTCAGCAAGGGTGTGTACGATTTCCCCAGCGCCGCGTAGGGCGGCAACCACCCGCTTGCCGACATCACGGTCGGCGAGAAACTCAAGCGGCACGCCGGGCCATCACCCGCAGCACGGTCTCCACCTCTTCGGTGGTGATGCCGTACTCGTCGGCGATGTCCTCGACCGACTCACCGCCGCCATAGAACAGGTCGGCGATCGTCTCGACACGGACCTTGCTCCTGCCCAGCACCGGCTGGCCGAAGGCGAAACGTGGGTCGATGATGACCTGCGCTGCCCCGTATGGGCGCAGCACCAGCCGGTCAGCGAACCCATCGGGTCCGTAGTGCACGTATTTGATCACCGTTTCGATGACCTGCCTAAGGGTCCCCTGCCCATCCCGGGCCCGTACCCACTCGGGCGCCACCTTCGTGGCCGCGTTGTACAGCAGCTCGCCTCCGTCGGAGGCGATTGTGTTTGTGGCCAGCACGTACTCTTCGCCGGTGCGCCGACGTAGCTCGGCCACACCCTCACGGATATTCTGCATAGATAGACCGGAACGGCGCAGCTCGCGCAGGATCTGCGCCTCGGCAAGGGCGATGAACGGCACACGGGGTCCATGCGGCATAGGGGGCGGCACGGAGTGCATGACCGGCCTTGCCCGGCCATGCTTCTTGAGCCATTCCTTGATGGTCGTGGGAGGTACGCCGAGGTGCACGCCCGTCGCTTGGGCGGTGAGGATCGGCTCAA
>Ga0075420_100000667_pt1 | contig 27811 bp, 28 predicted proteins | sample SoiMetdeltSBSDD4_FD_75296 | JGI IMG/M metagenome (GOLD analysis project Ga0075420, IMG submission 75296) | Bulk soil microbial communities from a Populus tree surrounding site in Tennessee, USA - Soil MetaG P. deltoides SBSDD4 | ecosystem: Environmental > Terrestrial > Soil > Tree plantation...
AGGTAACGCATGCCCGCAGCCTCGGTAGCCGTGGATGGAAGGCGAACATCGACTGGATAAGAAAGTACAAGGATGCCACGGCAGAACTGGTGTATACGAAGGGCAAACACAAATACCTGTTTCCATTGACGAAGGCGGTGGAAGATCGATGCCGCCCACATTCAAAACCATATCCGAAGAAAACAAATGCGGCAGTAGCTTAACCCGGTAGAGCATCCGGCCTTCCAGCCGGGGTGTGGCGTTCAAATCGACCCTGCCGCTCTAATTTCTTATCTTCAGGTACTAAACTCATAGACCTGATGGACAACGCAGAAAAAAGCAAAATCATGGCAGACACTGCTAAACATTTGGTGAGCATGATACAGAACCGCCTGAATAACCGCATTGAGGCGCTTAACACCCTGCAGGCATCGCCTATGGACAGCGTGCCCGACAACGTGAAAGAAATGCGGGAAATCGAAGCAGGCAAAGTGCGCGCGGTTATGCAAGAGCAAAAGGACCTGATCGAAATAATTAAAATGCTATTCCCGGATGCCAAGTAGATGCGATAAGGTGGAATATGAAAAGCGGGTAAGGATTGTGCAGGAATGGATTCTGGACGATTATCCTTACACCGATATGGTGACACAGATCGTTACGAAGTGGCAGATCGAAGAACGGCAGGCGAAGAAGTACATCCGCGAAGCCCGCAAACGCTGGTCTGAAAATGAGCAAACAGCGATTGAACAAAAACTGCGGTTGAAAATCGAATCGCTTAAAAAACTCAAACGGTCATTGAAGGATAAATACCAGGGCACGCCCATGGGAATAATGGCCATCCTGAAAGTAGAGCAGGAAATTTGCAAGCTGCAGAACTTATATCCCGCCAAACAGGTGGAACTGTCCGGCAAGAATGGCGCACCACTTTATGAACCGCAATCGCCCGCGCAGGTACTTTCATTTGAGCAACTATATTTCCTGAAGTATGAGAAGTGGCCCGAAGGTTTCACGGCTCCCAAAGATTGAAGCCACGGAAGTGGACAATCTGATCGATCAAGGGTTGGCGTATTACGACTTTTGGGAATTCTGCCTGTACTATGACGGCGATTTCTTCACGCGCCGGCCATTCCTTCGCAAAGTTGCTGACGCATTCCAGCAGGTTTATATCAACTACACGAAAGGCAAATCGATAAAGGTCGCTGTCAGCATGCCTCCTCGAGCTGGGAAAAGTTATATCGCATCGATCTTTTGCGCCTGGTGGCTGGGTAAGTTTCCCAGTCAATCAGTAATGCGTAACACCTGCACGGCTCGCCTGTATCAGAAATTCAGTTACGATGTGCGCAACATTGTGCGGTCGGATAAATTCAGGAAAGTATTTCCCGGTGTTTATATCCAGCCTGATAAGCAGAACCTGGACGGATGGAACCTAACCACCAGCAAGCAGGTAGGGTATTTCGGTGGCGGCGTGGATGGAACGATAATAGGCTTCGGCGCCAATCTCGCAGTGAGTGACGACCTCTATAAAGATATGACTGCTGCGCTATCGGAAACTGTACAGGAAGGCGTTGCAGTGTGGAAGCAGTCAGCACACAATTCACGAATGGAAAAGAATTGCCCCGAAATATTTATCGGTACTCGCTGGACCCTGAAGGATGAAATCGGTAAGGCTATACAAGGCGGCAAGATCGATATCGAAGTGAAGATATCTGCCATGGTTGTCGATGAAAGCGGGCAACTGAAATCATTCTGTGAGGACGTTAAATCCACGCATGAATACCTGACCATAAAAGAAGATACCGAGGAAAGTATTTGGGCTGCGGAATACGATCAAAACCCCATCGAACTGAAGGGCCTGTTGTTCCCGGCCAGCAGCCTGAAATATTTTACACCCTTCGATGGTGACCCGGAATATAAATTCGCTTCAGTGGATCCCGCCGATACCGGTGGCGATGATCTTTCCGCGCCTTTCGCCGATCTGTACGAGAATAAAATTTTCATTACCGATGTGATCTACAGCACGGATGGCACCGATATAACCATCCCTGAAATTGTTGAAAGGGTTGTTATGCGAAAGCTGAACGCCTGCGAGATCGAAGGCAACAGCGCCTGGATATTGTTCGGCAAAGAAGTGCGCAGTAAAATTCAGGAACGGTACGAGGACTGCGATGTGCGTATCGTCAAAGCAATGACGAACAAACACACGCGTATATTGGCGCAGTCAGCGTTCATCCGAAATCATTTTTATTTCCTGCCGGAAAGCCACTGGACGCCACCCTACCGTAGATTTATGAAAGTTTTAACCAGCTACATGAAGGACGGCAGCACGAAGCGGGACGATGCACCCGATAGCCTGGTCATGGTGGCCCAGCATTTCAAAAAGAATTTTTCACACCTTTGGTAAACGATGTTATGGTACCCGTTCAACTCATAACCTTGAATACCGGCAACAGAATCGCTATGACAGAGCAACAAATTATAGAGATCGAAAAACTGAAATGGGAACGCAGTTGCCACATGCGTTACATTGAGCGGCTTACCGCCACCATAAAAGGAAAGAAAAACCCCGACCGGGATTTCTATAAGAAAGCAGCAGGAAAAATTCTTATGGCAGCGTGGCGAATAAAGCAATTTGAGGTTCGGTTATTCTGCCTTATGAAAGCACCAGTTGCGAAATTTCCCATCGGCGGTATAATACCTGGTCGGCACGAAGTTGGTAATTACCATGTCCCCGACATCCATGTCGGAGACATACGGTAGGAATATTTTTAAGCCGATTTGCGGAATATTTTTCTGGCATTTTGGGAAACTTAGAACCCGGTGAAATTGAGTTGCACCCGTTTCATTATGAAGGCTGTATTGATTTCCCGCAACACCCTTAACGAGTATCTTTTCTTTTCTTCTTCGATCACTGAAGCCAGCAGGTTCAGTTCGTCCTTTGTCTCGCAAAGGTTTACCAGGGCAATAACCTCATCAAAATAGTAGGTAACCATTGTGCAAAAATAAAATTTCCCCGGCGATAACCGGGGAACAGGATGGGTGATCCTTATATAAAAACCGCTTTCCTTCGTTCCAATTTACCGCTATTTTACCAATGATAGGTACCCGGTACGGTCTAAATAAAAACCCCGACAGCGTACCGCCGGGGCTCATTCAGCATGGCACTAAGCCTTGAAAGCAGCTACCGCCAAAATTCAAGATTTATTTTATGTTATCAAAAAAGTCATAATTTTACTTTTGTGAACAACGCAGTGACCTTACTTCGTAGGTTGTTCCGGTACTTGAAGGACTTGAGGTGTAGCAATTGTGGCAGGCTGCTTTGCAGGTATGAAGGTGAAGCGGAAGGCCACTGCCAAAAGTGCGGGATTAAGACACGAGGTAAATAAAAATATTTAGCCCATAAATTCAGAGCGCCGGGCAAACTGTACAGAGCGCCAGTATCATTCAGAAAGATGGTACTGGCGCTTTTTTCTTTTATAATACCATGGGATTATTTGGAATCAACTGGACAGGAAAAAAAACCCCGCCGGTCTGTTACGAGAAAGACAAGGCAGGTAATCATATCTACCGGTTGACCGACCATGATATCGGAATTTTCAAATCTTGTTTTTCCGGCGGCTATTCCGAGGGCAATGCAATAAGGCTCTTTGAAACTATCCCGGAACTTTTCGCACCGATCGATGCCATAGCATCCCGCGTAACGAATGGGGTATTCCAGCTAAAGCGATTGAAGGACGACGAGATCGTGTACGACAATAAGGTTTGGAATAAGATCACCACGCAACCGAATTGGCGCCTTACATGGCATAGGCTCATTTACAATGCCGTTGTTTACAAATACACTGCCGGCAACCGATACTTCTACAAATACATTCCCAGTGCGCTCCCTGATACGATGGATAATATTTCCGCACTGTGGTTGCTTCCACCGCAAAATACCGAGCCGCATATAAAGCCTGACCGTCCAAAACTTTTTGCAGCTACAAGCGCCAACGACCTGGTGGATTTCTACAAGGTGACGATGGGCCCTGACAGCGACGAGATCAACGCCGAGCTGGTGTATCACGATGCTTTTATCGAACTCGGTTTCAATACATCGAACCCGCTTAAAGGCATTGGCCCGCTTCACGCACTTGAATTACCGCTAAGCAATTTGCTGGCTGTGTATCAGGCGCGCAATGTGATCTACATAAAACGCGGTGCGCTCGGTTTTATCGTCAGCAAAAAAGAAGATGAAAGCGGTTCGGTGGCATTGACGAAAGCAGAAAAGCAGGCCATCCGTGAAGAAATGAACGCCGATTACGGCCTGACTGGCAACCGTGATATCTACGGTATTACCGATGTGCCGGTCGATTTTGTTCGCGTGAATATGTCCATCGAAGAATTAAAACCATTCGAGGAAACGCTTGCAGATGCGCAGGCCATTTACGCGGTGCTGGGTGTGCCAAGATCATTCATGCCATCCACGCAGGGGCCAACCTTCAATAACGTGCTGACCGATGAGCGGAAGTTATACCAGGATGTTGTGATAAAGGACGGAAAGGAAATCGCGCAAATACTTACCACCCTGCTGGGTCTGGAAGAACAGGGGTTATATGCTGATGTTTCTTATGCACACATCGATGTGCTGCAGGAAAACAGGAAAGAAAAAGCGGACGTGGATAAAGTCGTTGCCGATACCAACATCATGCTGTACGAGAAAGGACAGATCACGAAGAACCAACTTATGGTTGCGCTGGGAATGGAAGCAGTACCGGAAGGTGATGTGTACGTGACGGATGGAAAGAACCCCGACCCCATGGCTGTTAAGCTGGGTGTCGGTGGCCTTACTGCCTTACAGGCCCTGCTGTTGTCAACACTCGACGCACCAACGAAAAAGAATATACTGGTTATCGTTTTCGGAATGACCGACAGCGATGCCGCAAAACTTACAACCGATGGTAATAGTACATCCCAAAATTAAGGCGCTCAAACAACGGGCGAAGCCGATCACCTATAGCACCATGGCCGTGCGCGAAGATGGTACCCTGGTCGATGCCAAAACCAGTGTGGAAGAAAGGACCGTGCGCGGTTACCTCATCGTGTGGGGCGTGGTTGATTCTTACGGCACCATGTTTATGAAAGGCTGCTGCGCGAAATCAATACGTGAGCGTGGCCCTGAAAGCGACAGCAAATACAAGATCGTGATGCTGTGGCAACACAGGATGGATGAACCCATTGGACAGTTCACCGTGTTGAAAGAAGACGATTACGGCCTGTATTTCGAGGCTGTGCTCGACGACCCCGACGAAGTGCCAACCGCAAAGCGTGCATTGGCGCAAATCAATTCAGGCACAGTCAACAACCTTTCAGTGGGTTTTGATTATGTGTGGGACAAAATGGAATACGACGAGAACCTGGATTGTATTCTGCTGAAGGAAATCGAACTGTATGAAGGTTCACCGGTGACACTGGGATCCATTGAAGAAACTTATTTCATTCGTTCGGCTGGTGATGCGGAAGCAGCACGCGAAGCATTGAACGAAGAAACCGAGGACTTCATTCGATCAATACCAAGATCGAAACAACTGGAATTACGACAGCTTATTTACCGCCATATATCACTTGCTGAAGCGAAGCCGGACGAATTGCAAAAGCGCCGCCCACTTCACAATAGCAAGCCGGTTGAGGCCGGAATCGATTATGAATATTTAAAAAACAATTTTAAGTTATGAAACAGAAATTCTTAACGTTTCCTGCAAAGCACACACGCTATGCCCCGAAGATGGTTACCAGGCGTATGCCGGGCGCTTTCCGCGGTGCTGCTTACAAATCAGATGGCGGTGAAGGTGAAGATGAAAAAACCAAACTGCTTTCTGAAATTCAGAACAAGGTTCGCACGGAACTGGAAACACGCGGTTACCAGTCCAAAGAAGATGTGCAGACCATCATTGACGAGCATTTCAAAGGCGTAGAGCTCGACGCCCTTCGCAAATACAAAGCGGAGAAAGAACAACTGCAAACAACTATCCAGACCATGGCTGAAAAGCTGGACAAGCTGGAAAAACGTGCAGTGCCTGGTAAGGAAAATCGCCAATCGATTGCCGACCAGTTCCGCGCAGCGATCGCGAAGAACAAAGAAAAGTGGGAGCAGTTCAAACGCCGCGACGTGTTGAACTTTGAATTTGAAGTACGCGCCCCCGCAACCATGACCATCGCGACCAACACAGGCGGCAGCACTTATATCCCCGTTCCTGACGTGGAGCTGACCGTTATCCAGCCGAACCGCCCGCGTCCTTTCTGGGCCTCGATATCGAACGTAGGAACAACAAACCGTCCTGCCATCGTGATCGTTCAGAAAGTGAACCCCGAAGGCGAAGCAGCTTTCATCGGCGAAGGCGAAGTGAAACCGTTGATCGATTTCAACCTTGCCACCACTCGCATCGATGCAAAGAAGGTTGCCGACAAAATCAAAGTCAGCACCGAAATGCTGGAAGATATCGACTTCATGGCTGCTGAAATCGAAAACGAATTGAAGTACCAGATCGATATCAAAACCGATACTGCACTGCTTACCGGTGACGGTACGGGCGATAACATTTCCGGCCTGGACACTTTCGCCGGCGGTTATGTACTCACTTCAATTGAGACTGACGATCCGAACAATGCCGACGCAATCCGCGCCGCCATCGCACAGGTTCGTTCGCTCAACTATATCGCCAACATTGTGGTGCTGAACCCCATCGATGCTGCGAATATGGAACTGGAAAAAGCTACCGACGGCCATTACATCATACCACCTTTCCGCAGTGCTGACGGCACAATGATCAGCGGCGTGCGTGCTATTGAAGATAATGCCATCCCTGTAGGCAGTTTGTTGGTTGGTGATATGACCCGTTTCCGTGTACGCATTTACAAAGCCTTCACCGTGTCTTACGGCTGGGTGAACGATGACTTTGAAAAGAACCTGGTAACCATTATTGGCGAACAACGCCTGATGAGCTGGGTTGCGTCGAACGAAACAGGCGCCTTCGTGTACGACACATTTGCGAACATTAAAGCAGCTATCGATTCAGCGCCTTAATGAATTCGGGACCATCGTTCCCGGCAAGTGATCGAACAATTTTTTTTCATTCTTAAAGCATACACAAAATGCCAAAAGTAGAACAAGGCGAGGTGATCAAACTAAAAGAAACGGTTACCGTTTACGCCACCGACAAACATAAGCATGCCGAAGCAGGTTCAAAATTAACCATGCACCCGAAGCTGGCTGAATACCTGACAAAAAAAGGCTGGGTATCCAGTGAGCCGAAGAAGGCAGCAAAAAAAGACTAACCAATGCCGTTAATTGATCGAACATATTTCATTGGTGAAATCAATATTCCCAACACCAACCAACCGGCGGTGCAGGAAAATATTGATTACCTGATAAAGAAGCGTGAGCCGGAATTGCTCACGCAGCTTTTTGGGTATGAAATGTATAAGGCCTTCACTACGGGACTGGCTGCGCCCACGCCTGAACAACGCTGGCTCGATCTACGGGACGGTGTGGATTACACCGATACCGATGGTCTGTCACGCCGTTGGATGGGACTGGTAACAAAAGAAGCTGCCGACCCAAAGCAAAGCCTTATCGCCAATTATGTGTATTACTGGTTCACCCGGAAAGAAGCCACGCAATCCAGCGGTGTTGGTGAAGTGGTAACGAAAACGGAAAACAGTAAACGCGTGTCACCGATCAGTAAACAGGTCCGCGCCTGGAATGAAATGGTGAATTGGATTTGGGAGCTGTACGACTATCTCGAAGCGAAAGAAGCTGATTACCCGGAATTGGAAGCGCGCAACAAATGCCAGTGGACAATTCTTAACCCCTTCAATATATGATACCGCAATACATACCGGACATATTTGCGGGGGTTGTTAACCAGGTAAGCATAGCGATGCAGGCAAGAACGGTGAACCCGTTTCCTGTTTATTTCGACTTCGGGCACTACAAGGAAGTTCTTCGACAAATGGAATGGAAAGATCAGAGTGTCACCATGAAGGAACAAAAGTTCCCCATGATATGGCTCGTGATGGACTTCGACGAATCGATGGGTGAAAACCCGGCGAACTATGCGAAGATCAGCACTATCAATTTCCTGCTGATGAATTCGACAAAACCGGAATGGACAATGGCAGAACGCAGGGACAACAATTACCTGCCTATCCTTTATCCAATGCTGGCCGAATTCATAAAGCAAATTTCATTGAGCGTTGAACTGGGCATGAGGCCCGAGGCCCAATTAAAATACACCAAGACAGACCGGCCGTACTGGGGACTTGAGTTAGGTGGGTCGAACGAGAAAAATTTCTTTAACGATTATCTCGACGCGATCCAGTTGCGAAATATGAACCTCAACATAGTAAACAAACTGTGTTAACATTTTAAATTTTTTCAAATGCCTATATTTTCATTATGCAGTAACGTCGGCGCCAACACGGGCCCGATCGCATGCGACAAACGCCGGGGCATTCCTGAAAACCTGTTGGTTGGCGGGAAAGCATTCACACCTGTGGAATATGCAAGCCAGGCGGCTTTCCAGGCTGCAATGATTGCAGCTATCAATTTGCCGAACGGGGATTCTGATAAGATATATCCTTTCCCCATCATTCAAAACGTAACAGATAATACGGAAGAAAACACCGTGGGCACCACTGGTAAGGGCTTCCGCATGATTCTGAAAGAAGGCAAACCCGCTTATGCCTTCGGCGTTTTGGTTGGCAGCACTTTGGAAAAGAACCTTCGCAAGTTCAATAACCAGATCGTGCCGGTGTTTGTACTGGACAACGCCCGCGATGTGGATGGCATGCTGGACGGCAGCAACAACTTTGTTGGCCAGCAGGCATTGATCTTTGTCGACGGTAAACCTTACAGCAACGGTAATGATGTAGATTCTGAATACACCAACGTTGAAGTGAGTTTCCTTTCTGCTACCGACTTCTTCGACAATTATGCCTTCATCAAAACCACCTTCACGTCCGCAGCACTCGAAGGACTGGTTGACGCTGGTTTGTATGAAGCTGCTGCACCTACTTCGAATGTGTACCAGATCGGTGCGAAGGCACTTACACCCGAGCTGGGCAGCATGTACAGCTTTTTCGACAAGTACCAGGACGAGCTCGCTGACGATGCGCTGTGGATTGCCGAAACCGGTACCGACTTCGGTACAACGCTCGCGATTACAGCAGTTGCAAAGAACGTCACGCTGAAAAGCTGGGCCGTTACTTTCGACAGCACTGCACACACTGCGCTGCCATCCGATGCTGAAATACGCGTCCGCTGGGTTGGCCCTGCTGACTTGCTGGCTGCCGGCGTTCGTGGTCTCGAATCAGTTCCGGTAATTGTCGTTAAACCGTAAGGCATGAAATACAACACAGGTAAAACGCTTATTTCATTCAGTGATAAATGGGCTTCCTCGAATACAGAGGAAGCCTTCATTGACCATCATAAGCACACAGGCTTATCCGACGATCAATTGCGTGAAGTGTACCAATTAATAACGGCGAAGAATGACAACGATAAAAGGGTTTCGGAACCGGCTGGTCAACCTAAACGTCGCGGAAGCCGCCGCCAAGGCAATGGAAGCGACGAGCGATCAGTTAGTTCTGATCAACAGGGAACAGATGCTGGAAGGCAAGAGGCGTGATGGTAAGGATATTTCACCATCGTATTTGGAAGACCCTTATTTCAAAACGCGCGAAGCTGCACAGCGGTATTCCGACTGGAAAGATGAGCTGACGCCCAACCCGAAAAGAAAGAAGGGCGTGCCCAACCTGTTTATCATTGGTACATATCACGAAAGTATCAGCGCACTGATAAGAGGCGAAGTAATTCAATTCAATTCCACGTTCGCTGATTCCGTCGATATCGAACGAAAATTTGGTGTAGAAATATACGGGCTGAATTCTGAAAAGCGTGTTGGTTTTATAGCAGAGTTTTTGCGGCCCGCGTTACTAAAGAATGTAAGGTTATCCCTTCGCTTATGAGTACCGGGTGTATCAACTGTCAGACAAAATCAAAGGACCAGCGTTTTCAATCGGCACTGGCTAAAGCAACAGAGTATGCAACAAAAGAAAAAATACCGGTTGCCATTTACGAAGAGCAGGGCGAATGGAAATTCTGCAACGCATTCTTCGCCTACGCCAAAGGATACCCAGTCTCACAAGTGGTATCAATCTATAGTGGATCTTCCGCTAAATAGATTTATTGACTGTGCCTGCAATAATAATCTTTCCGCTTTAATCATTTCCGGCTTTCCAGACCCCGAGCAACTGACCATCGCATGGGCTGAAATCAATGAACAGTACAGCGAGGCCATGGGTGACAGCACGCATAAGTTGTACGTGACCCTATTTAAAGAAGTAACGGCGCTCACCATCGACCTACGACAGATCGCTGCATTGATCGAATTGTTATACCAGGTCAAATACAAACCATTCGAGGATCGGCTAAACAGCCTGCTATTTACAAACTTCAGGTTTGAAGATAACAGGACGAAAGAACTGGAAACCTGCACACGCCTTTCCAAAAGCATTGCGGTTAAGATCGATTTGAAAACCGCCCGCCTGGTGGCAATGCAATCCGGTAACGTGGATAAGAAAAAGCCAACGCCGGAATATTTCTATTCGGTGCTGATCACCCTTTCAGATCATGCACAGTACCAGATCACGGACAGCGTCACGGTGTTTGAGTACTGCGAACGCGTGAAGCGGTTGGGTCAATATGTAGACAAACAAAAGCAAAAACAAAAAAGCAATGGCAGAGGATCGCATAGATAGTTACGTCGACCTATCGGCGGTCGGCAGAGAAACGCAGCTATTTGCTGAAATGCTTGCTGAAATCGAAGCCAAATTCGATAAGCTCAACGGCATTAAACTTTCATTGGATGGCCTGACCAAAACAAAGGACGTGGCCACCACCGCGAAGAAAGCTGCCACTGCTGTGGATGAACTCACGTTAAGCACCCAGGAATATAACAACATATTGAGTGCGACAGCCCGCGGCAATGCGAAGCTGGCCGCATCCGAAAGTGAGGCGGCAAAAGAACTGCAAAAAACAAGGCAGGCCCAACAGGAAAGGAACCGGGAACTGAAGAACCAGGTTACACTTGAAACGGCTGCTGAAGGATCAATAAATCAATTGCGCGCACAACTGCGCCAGCTCAATGCTACATACGATGCGTTGTCCGCAGCCGAACGAAACGCTGCAGGTGGCAAGGAATTGCTGGATAAAATAAACCAGATCGATGCAGCCGTGAAAGGCCTGGAATTCGGTAGTGGCCGTTTCCAGCGGAACGTCGGTAATTATCCCGGCGCTGCTAAGATCATCGTGGAAGCACTGGAAAAAGCGAAGCAGAAAACCGAAGCCTTCACCGTATCGCTGGGCGATATGCACCCGGCCACCATTGCAGCCCGTAAGGAATTCGATGGACTGCGCACCGTGACCGAGCATCCTGGTTTCATGAACCTTGCCGCCGGTGCCGGTGATGCCAGCAGGGAATTTAAAACCCTTACCAAGTCACTCATCGAAATGGAAAGGCAGGGCCTCGGTAATACCGAAGTTGCCATACAACTGCGCGGCCAGCTTGCCAGCCTGCAAGATCAAATGAGCGATACCAGGGCAGAGATCAAAGCACTGTCCAGCGATACCCGTTCATTCGATCTATTTGCCGGTGCGGTGAACTTTCTCGCTGATACTTTCCAGACTGCCGCCGGCGCGATCGGACTTGCTGCTGATAATGAAAAAGAAATTCAGGCTATCACAAAGAACCTGATCGCGATTACGGCCATATCCAACGGGATGAAGGGTATTGCCAACGAACTTACAACGCGCGGTACAGCGGCTAATAAAGCCTATGCGTTTATCCAGGGACAAGTTGCCATTGTCACCGATGCCAGCGCAAAGGCCACCAGCAGGCTGGGCGCTGCTTTCAAATTACTGGGTATCGGCCTGATCGTCGGGGCAATCGCTTTGCTGGTAACCAATTTCTCGAAACTGAAGTCGATGCTTTCCGGTTTGAGCAGGGAGCAGCAATTGAACAATGAGATCAACGAAAAGGCCCTCGACGGTTACATAAAAGAAAAAGTGCAGGTTGAGGCACTGGCCCGTGAGGTGCAGAAAGAAACAACATCGAAGGAGCGAAAGAAAGAAATCATTGCCGAGCTCAACGAACTTTCCCCCACCTACTTCGGAAACATTAAAACAGAAAAGGACCTTCAGGACAAACTAACCGATTCCGTTACCAAATATATAAAGGCCCTCGAGCTGAAGGCCCGGGCTGAAGTCGCTTACGAAAAATTGATCGAAGCAGAAAGGCCCATCGTACAGCGGCAAATCAAATTACAGCAGGACCTGGAGCAAGCCCGCACCGCAACATTTGATTCGGAAGAAAGGCGGCAACGCACACTGGCCGGGCTGCAGAAAACCATTACCGAAGGAACGGACAAACAATTGCTGGCCCTTCAGAAACAGGTGGCTCCTATCCGTAAGGTGGTGGAAGATATCAATGCTGAACTGGACGTGCTGGGCGGTGACCCGAAGGATGGCAAGCGGCAACAGGCGCTGGACGATCTTTTTGCTGCACAGCAGAACGCCATCCGCAATGCGGCCGAACTGGACAAGGATGCACAACAGCGGCGCCTGGCCCAAATAAAGAAAGATTTCGAGGACAGGAAAGTATCTGAATTCAAATTCTTGCAGGAAAGTAAGGAACGGTTAAAGCAGTCCCTGCAGGATGAGCTGACTATTATAAATTCCAACCTTGCTGAACAACTGAAGTCGGCAGGGGACAGCGAAGGCAAAAAGAAAATTGCGCAGGACAATGCACATAAAGAACGTGTACTGGCTGAACGCAATTACCATGACCAGGTATTGGCGCTGGAAGAAGAAGCGGCAAAGCGCCGGAAGAAAATTGTTTCTACCACCATTCAGGATATACTGGAATTGCAAAGCACTTCGCTGTCAAAGATGGCGCAGGACCTTAGCAAGATATCCGGCAATTCCATAGCTGACCGCCTCGGTGAATTCGTTACACAGTTTCGTGAGGCACGGCAGGCGATCACTGAAGAATTGAAAGCCCTTCGCAAAGAAGTGGGGCTGCTCGCACTTGACACCTTTGCAACACTGGTTTCCGGCTCATTCGATAATGCGAAGAATGAATTGCAGGAACAGATAAACCTGATCGAAGAAAAGAAGCAGAAAGAAATCGAAGCAGCCAATGCCACGATCACGAACGAGCAGGACAAAGCTGCTGCGATAACGGTCATAGAGGCCCGGGCACAGGCGCAACGTCAGGTATTGGAGCGTAGGCAAAAGCAACTGGATATTCAAAAAGCGAAGTTTGAGAAGGCCGCAGCCGTGATGCGTGTGGCTATCGATACATTCCAGAAAGTTGCAGCCATAAAAGCACAGGCGGCATTGCTGCTGGCTAACCCGGCAACTGCAATACTCGCACCGCTGGCATTAGCGCAAATACCACTCGTCATTGCGGGCGGCGCACTGGCTACTGCCGGAATTCTCGCCCAGCCTATTCCGAAATTCAAATATGGCCGGCAATTCGGTAAAGCAACATGGGGCATTACTGGTGATGGTGGCAAGCATGAGGTGATTACATCGCCGGATATGAAGCAGGCCACTGTAACACCGGCCACCGATACGCTCACTTTCCTGCCGCACAATTACAAAGTATTCCCGGATATAAACAGTTTCCTGGACGCAGCAAACCATATATGGATGAAACCGGTTGCCGGTGGTGATCGTGGAAGCAATGCCGATGTAATCAGCGAATACCGGAAAGGAACGAAGGCCATCGTCAGCACGATAAAGAATAAGAGGGAAGTGCATGTGAAGGGTTCGCATGGCGGTGTAATGATGCTGATAAAGCACGGGTACAACCATATTGAGTACGTGGATAAAAATGTTAATTTCTAATGCAGGGTAAGGACTTTCTATATTTTCTCGTCGATGAAGTGGGCCGTTCTTTATACGTGGAGAATGGCACCGTGCAGCGATCTGCCGTACCTAAACCACTGCCGGAAACGCCGGACGGCTGGACCGAAATCCAGATCGATAATATCCGCAATCAAAAGTATTTCGCATTAGATCGCAGTTTCACCGTTCCGCTCGACTTCGTTCGTGATGGTGCTTTCATACTGAAGGATGCCTATTATAAAACCGGCCTCGAAGCAAAGGTGTTTCTTGTGATCTCAAAGCAGCGCCTGGAATATGACGGCACCGAGTACGGGTATGTGTACGATGGATATTACCGCGGTGAAATAGATTTTTCCACCTTCAACGATTCGGGTTCAAAAGTTACCTGCAACATCATGGAAGGCGGCGCCGTGAAGTATGTGAAGGCGAACGAAAATGTAGTCTACGAATTCGATGTTGAAGTGCCCGAAGCAAAGATTGTGAAAATGGACGGCGTGGTGCTTCAGCAAAGTGCATCGTATGAAGTAATGAACGGGGCCCAGCCCAGTAACCAGGGTGCGCACGTTGTTGAATTGTTTTTAGTTGGTACCGAAGAAGTGAGCAGCATCGGTGCGAAGTCGACCACGCGCAAGAACGTTGCCAGCATAGCAGACATTTTCAATAGCGGCAGCAACTTTCTCACCACCAGCAGCACGCCCACTGAATTAAAACTTACATGGGATTTCGGTGTCACGCTTTCATTAAGCGGCGTTGGTGCAATATTCAATACCCGTTTCTTTTTCCAGTTGCGCCTGTATGATCAGGCGGGCAACCCGGTAAATGTAATCGGTGACCCGACCCCGCCACCGGTAGCATACAACCTCGTTAACTTTAATCCCGGGGATCCACTGCTGCTGTATACACACCACCGTTTTACAGGTACGCAAACTTTCAATATACCGCCGAACACGCTTTGCTTTCTTACCGGCCGTGTAAGCCAAAACGAGGACTTCACCACATTCATATACGATGATGTGTCGAACCCCTTCAAAGCTGAATACACATACCTGCACCCGACGAGCTACGTGCAGGCGTTGCCGCCTTCATACCTGTTTGGCAAACTGATCGAAAAAGTTACTGAAGGAAAATACACTGCGGCCAGTGATACGCTCGTGGCGAATGACGACATAGTGGTGACATGCGGCGATGCCATCCGTGGCCTGCCTGGTGCAAAAATCAAAACATCCCTTTCTGCTTTCTTTCAATCCTATAATGTGGAACTGATGCTGGGTATGGGTCAGGTGCTCGGCGTTATCAGGCTGGAAACAAAACCATATTGGATTGATTACAATAACTCGATCGCGCTGGGTGAAGTCAGCAAACTGGTGGTGAAGCCTGCGACCGATCTTGTCGTTAATTCAGTGAAGGTCGGATATCAGCCAAACGAATATGAGGACGTGAACGGCAGGCAGGAATTCAATAACACCATTCAGTACACGGTGCCGATCACGCGGGTAAATAAGGAACTGGACCTGGTCAGTACATACCGCGCCGATTGCTATGGCATAGAGCTGACCCGTATAAACTTGGATGGAAAGTCAACGACCGATGACAGTGCGGACAACGATGTTTTCATGGTGCATGTGAAGGATGAACCCATAATTGAAAACCTCGCATACGTTTATGAGCTGGACCGTGATCTGAACCCATTTGCAACAGGCCTGCTTCAGCCGGAAACGGTGTTTAATATATTCCTTTCGCCGCGCCGCTGCCTCGATAGGAATGGTGCCTATGTGCGGTCGTTGTTCTACAAAATGGATGGGTCGAAGCTGACATTTCAAACCACGGACAAAAACAGGGAACTGGCTACCACCACGCCGGTGGTTATTGAAAAAGCCGACGTGCCGATTGTGTCGCTGGCCGCTCCCCTATTCACTGCAAACATTCTCGAATTTGAATGCCCTGCACCTGTTAACCTGGTGGAAGCTCTTGCAGCTTCGCCCGTGCGTGCTTTCAGTTTAACATACCAGGGAATCACGTTCAAAGGAATTGCATTGAAGGCAGGCATCCGTCCCGCTGACTATGAAGCACAGACATATCAACTGCTTTCCGCACCCGACAATGATCTTGAATTATTAATCCCACTTACTGACTGATGGCAAACACACTATACATACCGAGGCTGAACCCGATAAGGTTTTATGATCAGTTGCAGGTTGTGCCTGCGCCGTATCTGTCTAAATATTTGGACGATTATCCTTTCCGGGAGCAAATACTACCATGGCAGGAACGCGTGAAGTATGCACAGAAATGGCAAAAATCAGACAGCATTCCCCTGCAGGTTGAAAGTGATTTTTCCCCACTTCAATTGGATATCATTAACGAATACGGGCAAGTGATCAATTCGCTGGTGGCCGACCAGATCATTCCAAATAAATACATACCCGGCACCTATGTGTATCAGTGGACGCTATCACTGGCCGCTTTCGCTGAAGGCTGTTACCAATTCAGGATAACAAACGGCAACCTGAATGAACTGAATATGCTATCAGAGCCGCAAGACGTGCGCGTGTCACATCCGAATACAAAGTATATCCAGTACAGCAACAGCCAATTCCTGGGCGATGTAGTGTTTGAAACAGGCATTGTATTCAACTTCCGCGTGGAATCATCTTTCGGTTTCCTGCAACCTGGTGTAAGGATGGAAGCATACGAAGATCAGAAACTGAATCCCACCGTGCTGTCGGCCCGGCCGTTCCGTGTTTGGCCGCTTGTCATTGGCGGTGCTGCCGGTGTGCCCGACTGGGTGATCGATCTTATCAACCTGATATGGTGCTGCAACGAAGTGGCGGTTGACGGAAAGTTGTTTGCCCGTGCCGGTGAATCGGAACTGCAATTCGACGATGAAGAAGATTACCCGCTGCGTGCTGTCACCATTGAATTGCAGGAAGGCTTAAACCGTTCGAGCAAAATTGTCAATCCTGAACTAAATACAAATCTCAAACTGGTGGTTATCGGGAATATCGATACTATGTTTTTCGGCGATATCAGCGCGAACAGCAGCAGTAACCTGGTTCCTGTTGAAACTGTCGGGTAAAATAAAATACTATGGGCGATATCAGATTATCAGTTGGGCAGGTCAATATTACCGATCACCTGCTTATCGTTTTCCGCGAAGTGCAAAACCCCACTGCCATCGTGCGGCAACTGGATATTTTTCCTGTGCCGGCATCATTCAATGTATTTGAAACTGGCTTCAATGATGTGGTGCATTATATCGATTTCCGAAACAGCCCGGATGGTATTGCACTCGGCACGCTGTTAAGCACGTTCGTGTATGATGTAAAAACACAGACACTGCTTTCGGAAATGCGGTACTATACCGTGGATGGTCCCGGTGATCACGACCCTGATAATGGAACGAATACAATTGTAGACCCCTATTTCATCGGCCGAACCGTTTACAAAGTGTACAAAGAAGGTTTCCGGCCACTCGTTCCTGAAACGGAATGGACGCATGCAGGCGATACGATTACATTACTGGCCGGTGGACCATTTCAAACTGATGAAGTGATACCGGTGGAGATCCACTTCGGTGTCGATGTTTCCGGCGGAAGCAGTGAATCGTTCCCTGACGATGTTGTGGAAATCACGGCCGACACCGCTATCGATACAACGCACTACGGCAAGCTGATGGAAGCGAACGGCATTTCTTCCATCCTGACAATTTCGTTCCCGGATTTCGCAACGATACCAGACAGAACGATGTTTGGTTTCACGACAGAGAAAGGCGCACAACGATATCTCGCCATTGAATTCGAGGCAGGTAATTATTGCCAGGTCGATGGCCAGCAGCGGCCCATCATTTGGATGGGAAAGTCGGAACAACTTTGGCTGTTTAAGAAAGGCAGCTACGTGCGCGTGGTGAGCTGGACCGGTGACAAGAACCGCCTCGGTGAAGTGGTGAAGGCTGACAAGGCACCGCGCAATGGTCTTGCTGAAGTAGGCGGCTGGATGGATATCCCGGAATATCCGCGCCTGTATAACTGGTATATAAACGATCTGCCGCCCGATCTGCTGGGCACCGGTACGTTTCCTTCAACGCCTGCCGCAGCCAGCAGGACGAAATTCTGTATCGATCTTATCAACAATAAATTTTGGATGCCTGACACCGGCGGTTACTTTGATCGCAATACCGACCCGGATGGCAATGTCGATACCGACCGGCCTGCAGGTGATCGGAAGTCAGGTACCAACCAGGGCGATGCAATCAACCCTGCAGGCATATCAATTGAAAATATGTCCCGCCGCGGTAACCCTGATGGTAACGGGGATAGGACGAACAGCCCGAATTATTTCATCGATAAGAGCCGGGACATACCGGCGAATTATACGCCCCTGCAATTGACCAGCTCGGTGGGCGCCACCGAGACCAGGGCGAAGAATGTCAACAGGAACGCGTACCGTATTATATAATCAATAAAGTAATTTATTTATCAAAATAGTAACTTCACAATATGAAACAGGCCATTATAAGGCCAAAACAGTTCCGGGCTTTCCGCAATAAATATGTGGCAGCCCTGATCACTGTAGCGGCCTTTTTCTTCAGCACTTCAGCCGTGGCCCAAACACGGGCACAGCTTCAGAAAAATAACGCCTACGGCTACAACTACATCAATGGTGCGTATCGTGGCTTATTCTACATTCCCCTGGACACATTATCCACTGCGGACAGCGGGGCGGTTGCTTATCTCAATGGAAGTTTTTATTATAAGAACCATGAAAAATGGCTTTCGATTACCGGTGATCCTTTCCTTACTGCCTCACGCATTGCCTTCGGTAACGGTAGCAACCGGATTACGGACGACCCCGATTTCGTTTACAGCCAGCTTTTCAACAGGCTGGACGTAGGTACGGGAAACTTCGCCGATTCAGTTATTGTTTCCGATTCGCTCATTGTTCACACCATGCGAATCGGTGAAACGGGCGATAGCGTGGTGGTGCGCGATGCTACCACGAAAGCATTGAAGATCGTCGGGCCATTCATCCCGAGTGGTCAGGATGGAAACGGGTTTGATTTCGGACTGTCCGGCAACAGCCTTACACTCACCACGTCATTGCTTCAGGGCTCGGTTCCCTTCATCGGCGCAGGTGGTGCGCTTTCGGAGGACAACACAAATTTCTTTTGGGACAATACAAATAAGCGTTTCGGAATCGGCCTCAATACACCAGGCGCTAAGTTAAATATTCAGACCCCTTCGCTGGGTGTTACGCAAACGAACACTTCGGGCCTTGCACTTACGAACCCCACCGCTGCTGCTGCGAGTGCGCAGCAAATTTCCCCCTCAATTCGATGGCTGGGAAATGGATGGAAAACAAACGCAACAGCAGCAAGCCAGCCCGTAGAGTTTCAGGCTTACGTTCTTCCGGTGCAGGGCACGGTTAACCCTACTGCTGAATGGCGCCTCGAAAGCTCAATCAACGGGGCCGCGTTTGGCACACCGTTTCGATATACCAGCGCCGGTAATATAACAATAACCGGTGGTCTCACGGCCGGCTCGGGCAGCCAGTACAGCACAAGCGCAATCCTACAGGGATTTTTAGGTGCTGCGTCTGCTTCAACAATTGGATGGACTTCGCGCAGCCAAATGGATGCACCGGGCAATGGCACTATAAGATTGAGCAATGCCACGCAAACCGATTTCACACGCCTTATGTTTGGTGGTACTACGAATTTATTTCCTTCACTACAGCGCAGCACAACGAAGCTCATTGCAATGCTGGCCGATGGTTCAGCACGAACAAATTTCGGCGTGCTGGACGAGGCATATAATGCAACCACATGGGATGGTAACGACGATGTGCCTACAAAAAATGCTATTCGTGATCAGTTTGAATCAACCGCAACGGCTGATGACTGGGAAAAAGATGGTTCAAATAACCTGCAGCCGAAAACATTTGCCGGTAACCAGGTACAGATAACCAACAAATCATTTTTTCTGAATGGTTCGACCGGTAACATTCCGACAACCACACCAGGCACAATGATGTATTGGTACCCGGCGAAGGGTGCATTTCGCGGCGGTGCATGGTTTTCTAATGAATGGACTGATGCGAATATCGGCACGTACTCATTTGTATTTGGTGAAGCCGTCCGTGCAAAGGGGTTCGGCGCCTTCGCCACTGGTTCAGGTAATTTTGCCGATGGGGGGGCATCATTCGTTGCAGGTTCCGGTAACGATGTACAAAACGATTACGGATTTGCAACAGGCAGCGGCAACACCATTGACAACACAACAGGAAACGGCGGCTATATAAATGGCGAATCCAGCCACATCACACATAACGGCCATTACGGTGTGATATTCGGAACTAACAATTCTGTCAGAGACACCCTGGGCGCTGCCTTCGGTGATTTTTTAATATCGAACCAAAAACATCAAACTGTATTTGGAAGGTACAACGACACTACCGAGACCGATAATATTTTCACCATTGCTTATGGTGATGCCGATGTCAATAGAAAGAATGTTTTTGGCGTAACCTACGATGGCAAAGTAAAATCTGCTCAACTTGAATTAACCGGAGATGCTACAGATTTATCTGGGTTAGGCGCTCCGAAGGTTAAATTCATTGACAAAGCATACGCCGGAGATACTGCGTATATAGAAAAGAGTTCCGATAGCTTAAAGATTGTTTCGAATTCTACTGTGGATATTAACGGTGTTTCTCACAGGTCGATTTATTCCACGTTTACTGGTGCTACAACTTATGCCCTTTTTGGAATTCAGTTACCAGACAACTCGGTCGGCTGGCTGGAAATCGAGGCTGAGGGCGTTGACGCTTCTGGCGGATATCATTTGCAGAATCAAAAATATTGGTTTCGCAAAGACAACACAAGCACTTTGACATTCGGGTTAGTTACTGAGCCTGTCACACCATTAGAGACTGTGAATTATGTCGACAAATCGGGAAGTTTCGCAGGTAATTCGATAGATGCTTCTGACGGTGGCGGGAACCTTGACGTAAATTTTTTCAAATCAAATAGTACACCGCAGAAATACCGGTTCTATTATCGATGGCATGTTGCGACATTTTAACCATTATAAAGTAAAACTATGCAAGTAAAATATTTTCCGAGTAAGAATAACGACTGGTCACAGATACCAGGTCAAACCGTCGCGGTGGCCGTGTTACTTCCAGATGCTTATCCCGGCACCACCGGCAAACAGTGGCCGTGGGAATTATTGGTACATGGAATTGGTGAACGAAGCGGTGGAATTCTTGCCAACCTGACTAACCTGGTGGAAGGTGTAGATTACAATGGTGATGGCATACCCGATGCATCGTTTATAAAATCATTTCACAAAGAAGTAATTGATAAATATGGCATCGTGCTCGTGGTGCCGACTTACGAAGGATTTTTCGATTCCAATAAAGTGAACTGGGTTTATGATTTTGTGCGCAGCAAATTTTCACTGGTGGAAAAAATGGCCTTCGGTGGTTTTTCTTACGGTGGCGGTGCTGCTGTTGCTTATGCTAAATCCAGTCTCGCCAATGTAAAACGCATGGCGGTTTGTTTTCCCTGCGCTCCAACGAATGCCGGCGGCGTTGCTACTTACGTAGGTCAGGCCAATTTGCCGATGCATCTTTTTGTAAATGACGAGGACGATAACGCGCCTACCAACATCGATGTAACCAAGGCCATCGTTACGGAATTCAATAAAATCAATCCCGGCATTAAAGTACAATACACCGCTTTCAGACAGAAATACCACGGCGGTTTCGATAAGGCCACCGATATCGTTGTGCCCACCGCGCCGGGCGGTCAAGGCGTGATCAATCTTTCAGAGAATGTACACGAATGGTATTTGGATGTATTGAAGAACGGCCCGCGCCCTATGAAAACTGCAACTTCAGTTCCCCCAACGCCTGCACCTGAACCAACCCCAGTGGATCCCATTGCTGAATTTAACCTGACCGAAGGAATGGTAATAACCACGCCAACATTCCAGGCTGATGGTTCAGCGTCGAAGAATGTTAAAACGGACTGGGAAGGCTACCTGTGGGGTGTGAAGCCAGTGCAAGGCGGCTCATGGAGCGCACGCCCGGAAGTCGGTGCATACGGCGGCCCGCTGAAGAAACTGATCGACCTGAAGGATGGCAAATATGAAATGTCCCTGCAGGTAATGAGCCCGGACAGAAAGACGAACACCAAAAAAGTAACGGTGACCGTGAAGCTGGGTGCGACCGTGAAAACACCGGTCAGCTTTGATTCAGCGACCGATGAGTTGACCTACTCGGACGGCTCAACTGAAAAAGCTACAGCAACTTTTGCTGATGGTAATTGGACAGTAAAAAATCAGGCAGGACAAACAATCAATCTGTAATGCAAGGCCATGGTACTAACAGAGCAGTTATTATTCGGATTCATTAGCTCGCTTATCGGATGGCTCGGTGGTTATATCTACTTCATCGAAAAGCGAAATCGGAAGGATAAAAAAGAAGCAGAGGAAAGGCGGGAACGTGAGCGAAGGGAACTGCTCGAAATGCACGCAAAGGAAAGAAAAGAATTACTGGACCTGCACAAACAGCAGTTTGATCAATTGAACGAGATCGCCGAAGAAACGAACAAGGTCGGAAGGGAGCATATCAATATATTATCCGGTTTGAAAACCTTGCTTGAAAACAATAGAAGAAATGTCCGTTAGCATCTTTATCAGCGAATTGTTATTCACCATCATTATCGCCATCGCGGTTATGGTGTTTTGGCAATTATGGATTGCGCAACCGCAAAATAGATTCGAGCTGATTTTAAAGCGGGTTCTACTGTGGTATTTCGGGATAGAGATATATATGCACATCCTTTTCGCCTGGTACTGGTGGAAGCAAGACTATTCAGGGGGTTCGTTCCAGCTGTATGTCTACACGCCAAAAGCAATAATGAAACTCGTGCTGCTCTACCTGATCATAAAGCATAACCGTAGACAAACCTAAATCATAACTATATGGAACAACTGTTTGAGTATTTACAAAAGCAATGGAATATCGACCTGATCATTGTCGCGCTGGTGTTTATGTCCGGCTTATTTCAGGAAAAGTATATACCCTTTGAATTGTCAAAGGACAAGCGATTGAGCAACGGCCTGAAAACACTGATACTGTCTGCAATCGTCGGCCTTATCTATGCTATCCTGGTATACTATGAAGAACGAGCAGCGATCAGGCGAAGCGACAAACCGGACATGGCTGCTGTGATCCCCTTGAAGAAATATTTCGTTAGCTATTTCGCTGCCACTTCAGTGTATGATATGGCAGTAAGGCCGATAAGAAACTGGATTAACAAAAAGCTGGGCAACAAAGAAGAACCAGCCCCGTAGCGTGTAGATATTTTAAATCGGGATTATGATTACAATACACGTCAAGCATTCCGGCAAATTTGAAACGGGTTTGCTGATGCAAATTTTAACTGGAATAAATATTCTTCAACAACAAAATCAAAAAATCATGGCAAAATTAAGTGCAATTGCAACGGAATTTCAGAACCTGAAAACCGCGATCGCTGAAGAACGCGCGCAGGCAACTGCGAAACTGAATGAGCTGGAAGGAAAGATTGACGAACTGACAGCAAACATTCAGGATGGCGGCACCACGGAAGAAAGGGACGCATTACTTCAGGATGTGAAGAACGCAGTCACTGAAGTAAAAGCAATCATTCCTGACCCCGCGCAGCAGCCTGAAGAACCACTGCCCGGCGAAGAAGGCGAAGGCGAAGAGGGCCCAGCCTGACAACAACGGAAGTACATTTTAAAACATCGAAGCAGTGCGGATCGCTAACCTGGTCCGTGCTGCTTTCTTGGTTTTGCCTGAATAAAAAATATAACATGAAACTGGTGGGTAAATACATCGATCGCATTCTGTGGATAGTACTGCTGTTGGTGGTACTGTTCGCATTCAAGCGATGCAACGATGAGAAAAATAAAGCTGAAGCCATTGCCAAAGCTGGTGCAGCCCTCGAACAGAAAGTAAAATCTGACAGTGCAAGCATTGCCCAGGAACGTGAACGATTTGAACAGGAAAAAAGGGACTGGGAAGGAAAGGACCAATTGTCCGCGCTGGAAATTCAGGAAGCAGATGGCAAAGTAAAACAGCAGCAGAAAACCATTGACCGGCTTACATCGATCATACGGAACCAACCCGGCAGCATCGATACTTCCAATGCTGTTTTGGTGAGCACGGATTATAAACAGGCCTGCGACAGCTTACCGGCAGAGGTCGATAAGTTAAATACTACGATCACGGAAAAAGATAATGCAATTGCACACCGTGATGAAGTGTATGCTACGCGGTTGAAAATCCGAGACGACCAGATCACCCGGGAAAAGAAGTACAGCGACAGCCTGCGAAATGATTTCAATACTCAAACCGCGTTGCTGAAATCTGCACTGAAGCAGGCTGAACCGCGTGGTAGTTTTCTTGCTGGGCTGGGCGTAATGGGAAATGAAAAGCAAATGATTGCCGGGGCCAGTGTCAAAGCTGCGTATCAAACAAAACGCGGGAAACAATACCAGGCCGCAGCTCACGCAGTAAAAAATCCAGTCAACGGGGCCACTTATCTGTATTACGAAGGATCGGTGCTTTTCAAAATATTCAAATAAAAAAACCCCGCTGCTGCGGGGCCACATGAAACGTGTGTGTATTTAATGCTAAGCCGATATAAAGTTAACCAATAACGGTACATCATTCACCAATTAATATTTATTTATGGCAAAGAAGCGAAACAGCGAATTAAGATTCGTATTACCGCTCGTAGGCGGTTGTCTTGCAGCAATTATCGGTTTCCATTGGGCATACTGGGATGAATTCGTAATGCTCACACGAGACGCATTTTTTCTCGTGGTCTACATCGTCCTGACGTTGGGCTTTCTTCTCGCTGCTTATTATGCGTTCAAGTTGCGCGATACAGCGAAGGACAATGCCACACGGTGGGTTACTGCGATAGTGGCCGCAATACTTTGTATTTGGGTCGGTGCCTGGTGCGGACAATACCGTGCAGACAAGAGCGACAATATCGAATACAAATATTCCAAATGATCACATGGGCCATTAACCACGCGGTGCTTGCAGGTTTCAACCTGATCAATTCCCGCATCGATGCGTACCGGATATTGAAGCATAAAAATATTGCGCATTGTATTAACCTTTCGGCGTATGCACTCGTGGTTGCTTTTCTTATATGGCGCCAACACCCAACCGGGTTATCCGAAATTTTGGATAGCATCAATTTCGGTTTAGCTGCTTTCTTCAACAGGCAGTTGTCGTTTGATATCCCGCTGAATTTGCGCCGTGGCCTTCCATGGGATTACCAGTCAACGGCGCCGAAGCCAAAGGCGGTGATGGACCGTATCGAGCGCGCGATCTTCGGCAACCTTCCGGGAAAATGGATTGCCGCTATCTACGCCGGTAGCTTCATTATTTGCACACTGATAAAACTGTTTTTCTTATGAGCGTCTTAACTGCGGAAGTAATCGCCAAAATTCCGAAACAGTATCGATGGTTGACAAAAGAACCAGGTCCGAAAATGCTGCTGGCTGCGCTCAATTATTTCGGCATTGCAGAGATCGTCGGCAAGCAACATAACCCGATTATATTAGGATGGGCGGACGAGCTGGGATATGAAGGAATTTTTCAAACCGACGAGACCCCATGGTGCGGGTTACTGATGGCGAAGGTTGCAAAGGATGCTGATAAGGAAATACCGGAAGCACCGTACAGGGCGAGAAACTGGGCGATGTTTGGCCGGGCCGTGGATAAACCAATGCTGGGCGATGTGCTCGTTTACCAGCGTCCAGGCGGGCATCATGTAGGGTTATACGTTGCTCACGATGTGCAGGGTTTTTACCATACCCTCGGCGGCAATCAGGGCAATAAGGTCGGCATCGTTCGCATGGACAAAGATCGCTGTGTTGCAATTCGCCGTCCCATCTTCAAGATCGGCCAGCCCCCGAACGTGCGGCCCATTCTCATGACTGCTGAAGGCCCCGTTTCAGTAAATGAGCGGTAGAAATGGGTACGGATTAATAAGGGTTTTCATGTAAATATGCAGTCCTAACCAGGCTTATGCAACCATTGCGGTACTTATTCCCGTATTACGTTGAACAGACCACGCAATCTGTTAGAGGATAAGCCGCGGTGTCCACAATGTACCGTGGCTTTTTTCATGCAAACGAATTGCCGGCCTTCCGAATGGTTTCATGATCGCGCTGGTCCCGCTTCACATCGTAAATATTTACCACCATGGCGTTCGTCGTATGATCGTTGTGCCGCGCGGCCGTAGTGTCACCAAAAAGTTCCACCATTTCGGTAGTATTCAAATGCTTCAACCGGTACAGGTTCGGGGCAATACCCAGTGATTTGATATGTCGCTTCCACCGCCTGGTCACCTGTTCGCTGCGTATCGGTTTGGCGCCGGGCTCGAGGCCGACACTGAAAACATAATCGTCGGCATTGCAGTTTTGCACAGCTTCAGCCCACCAAGGTAATGCCACATCCTTTATTGTTTTCCAGACCCATCTTTTCACCTTGCCTTTTTTCACCAGCACTTTAAAACGCTGGCCCTTCAGATCAACATTCTTTCCCTGCACCTTCAGCAGTTCAACGCGGCGCGCACCGGAATGAAAAAAGATATGAACGAACCGCCGGAACGTGTGCAGCTTCGGGTCGGATTTCAGTTTCTCGTCAACCTGCAGGCGTTGCTGATCAGTCAGCACTTTTGCTTTCTTTTTGTCCGGGTCTATGGGATCCGCTTTGCGCTTCGCAATTCCTTCGATGCAATTGTATTCCACGACTTCCCATTCGACGAGCTGGTTATATAGCATCTTCAGGTAGCTGCGGTAAAAATTGAAGTTACTGGCATTCCAGATTTTGGGTATCATGTTGCCATCCTTATCTACCACCAGGATATTGCCGCAGTTGTCCAGTATGGCACGAATATCTTTCCGCTTCACTTCACTGATCGGGTGGTTGTTGATGCCCAGCATGGTGGCCGACATTTCAAAATACTTCAGCACTGACCGCATGTTGGTGAGCGTGTCCGGGGAAATATCGATATAAGCCATTGCGCTGCGCAGTGCGGCCATTAGCGTCGAATCAGGCGTTGCCCGACCGCAGCCGATGTTTGTATCGGCAGGGATGAAATAAAGCCCTGTAATCGGATTGTAGCCCTGTACGTCCAGCAAATCGATCTCGCTATCGATCAGCGCCTGCGTTAAATTCTGTCGTTCTTCCAGCGTGTGGTAGGCGTTCATTCCTTTGATCGGAAATTGCTTTCCCCACAACTTCGTACCCTTGTAAGCAGGGTCATAAAATCGGTAGACAATGCGCCATGGTTTGCTGATGTTGGCCTTCTTCGTTTTCCAATTTGTTGGCGAAACGGTTAGCTCGCTGCGGCTGCAGCCATTCGGAAGTGATTTCATCTGATGACATTTTAAAGTGTGACCGGATTTGTTACCCGTAACTGAAAAATGCCACATAACAAGAGTTAAGAACAATCGGCTGAAACGCTGTACTGTCGCGGCTTTCAGCCTTCCGTGATCCCGCTGGGACTCGAACCCAGGACCCCAACATTAAAAGTGTGAGGCCCCGAAATGCCCATTGCGTTAATTCCTTGTTTATGGCCTTATTGCGTATTACGATTATTGTTATATGCCGCCATATTTTGCGGCGTGTTACCCTTTCTGTGACCTGCAAAATCATTTCTTTTTCGCCTTGTAATTTGCTTCCAATTCAGTGAGCGCCTGCCGGATGCGGGCCAGCGGCGTGTCGTTGGTTTCAGATCGAAACATATCGGTGCTGAACCCGTAGATATAATTCATGTTGCACCTGGTGAGCTTTGCCAGTTCGTAC
>Ga0075420_100000670_pt1 | contig 27808 bp, 27 predicted proteins | sample SoiMetdeltSBSDD4_FD_75296 | JGI IMG/M metagenome (GOLD analysis project Ga0075420, IMG submission 75296) | Bulk soil microbial communities from a Populus tree surrounding site in Tennessee, USA - Soil MetaG P. deltoides SBSDD4 | ecosystem: Environmental > Terrestrial > Soil > Tree plantation...
GTCTCCTGACCACGGTCCTCAATGAACTCCTTGAACCGTTCCAGGTCGCCCTTGACCCGGCGGCGCAGCACGCCCAGGGCGTCCCCGGTCTTCTCCACGACGCCCTCCGGCTCAACCTGCATCTGCGTGGTGACCCGGCTGTGGCTCTCGTCCAGCCGGTGGAACGTCACCACCCCGGCGTGCTGCGGCCCGTCGACCGACTTCCACGCCACCCGCTCGTCCGGGTGCTGCTCGGTGATCTCCGCGTCGAACTCCCGCCGTACGCCGCCGACCTCGACGACCCAGTGGGTACGGGTGTCCGACAGCTGCCGGATCTCCTCGACACCCTCCATGAACCTGGGAAACTCCTCGAACTGCGTCCATTGGTTGTACGCGGTGCGTACCGGCACCGCCACCTCGATCGACTCGGTCACCGAGCTCATCTGCGCGTCCCTCCCGTCGCTGTCCGGCCTCTCTAAAGGTCTGTCGTCTCTAAAGGTCTGTCGTTGCTGGTTGCGTCACCACCGTTGTTCCTCGTTGGCGTGGCCGAGGGCGGCCCAGACCTGGGCGACCGTCTGGTACTCGCGGCCGTCCGGCAGCCGGTCCAGCTCCGCCAGCACGTCGTCGGGGGCGCCGAAGTCGGCCGCCGCCCGGCGCAGTGTCTCCCGGTCACCGGGCAGGGCCGACATCGGCAGGTACCGGCCGAACCTGCTGCGCTGCTCGACCTCGTCGGCGGTGAGCGGGGCGGGTGCCCCACCACGCCGCCCGGCGGTGACCGCGGTCGGCTCGGGCTGGTCCTCGCCGGCCGGCTCAGGCTCGTGCCACTCCTGTGCCCTCGCTCCGGCCCCGGCACCCTGTACGTGTCCCTGAACCTCCTGAGCCATCACCTCGTCCAGGCGCGGCCCGTGCTTGCTGCTTCCACGCTCCATGACCGGTGGCCTACCCGGCCAGCTGGGGGGACAAACCGCCCAGTACGGCGATGCGGCAAGCTCATCGAGCAGGACTCTCGCGTGGCCAGCAGAAGGACCTCACCGTCAGGAAGGAGATCCTCTGTCAACGCGCATGCGGCTGAGGCGGGTGGCGTAGAAGAGTGCCCGGTGACCGGTCCCGAGCCGCCGGGCACTCTCTCTCGAACGGGTCAGGGGCTCGCCGGGCGCGGCGGTTCGGGCCAGCTCGCCTCGCCCTCGCCGGTCGCGGTCTCGCCCATCCCGGTCGCGGTCTCGCCCGGTGCGGTGGCCACCCCGCCGCCGGGGCCCTCGTCCGGGCGGTCGGTGGTCTCCACCAGCGTCGTCTCCGGCCAGCTCGGCTCGCCCTGCTGCGCCGCGACCGGCGGCACGGCGGTCTGCGCGTCGGTCTCGTCCTCGGTCGGGGTCGCATCCTGAGCCGTGCCTGGGCCGCCGACCCCACCGGCCTGGTCGCCCACGACCGCGCCCTCGCCCGCGGTCGCGTCCGGGCTCGCCGCACCGGCGGTGGAGACGCCAGCACCACCCACATCCCCTGCCGAGCCGGCACTGCCCGCGGGGCTCGTATCACCGGCCAGGCTCGCGCCGCCGGCCACACCGGTGCCGGTAGCCAAGCTCGGCCCACCCGACTGGGCCGGGCCACCGGACTCGGCTGGACCACCGGTGCGGCCCACTGAGATGGAGCGCCGCCGGGACCGGGTCGAGCGGGGCAGCCGTACGGTCAGCAGTCCGTGGTCCATGGTCGCGTCCACCCCGTCCGGGTCGACGTCGCCGGGGACGACCAGCCGGTAGTTGAACCCGCGCCGGGTACGCTGCGCCGCCTCGCCCTCCTCCTCGTCCTCGGCGGCCGCAGCCCGGATGCACAGCTCGCGGTCGTCGAGCTCGACCAGCACCTCCTCCGGCGCCACCCCGGGCAGGCGGGCGGTGACGGTCCAGCCGTCCTCGCTCTGCTCCAGGTCGACGTCGCCGAACCAGCCCCGCTCGCCGTAGAGCCCGCCCAGCACGCTGCCGACCATCCGGTTCAGCTCGGACCGGAGCGCCGACAGCTCACCGACCGGGTCCCAGCCGGAGCGGCCGTACGGGGACGGCCGCCGTACTGGATAACCCATCACGCACCTCCTAGACCTGTTGCGTCCTTGTTCGTTCGGACGTCCGCTGGCGCGATGGGGCAACCGGATGGCCGGCGTCGCAGCTACCCGTCGCGAGCCGGCTCGCGCGCGGTCGGCCGGTCCTTCGCGGCCGGACCCGACGGCTCAGGGCCTTCCCGTCCGTCGTCCTGGTCTGCCGACGCAGCGAGGGCCGCCGCGGTGCGCTGCCGGTCCTCCTCTGACGCGTCCGGCCGCAGGGCGGCCTGCTCGTCCGCCGGCTGCCGGGGCGGCAGCACCGGGCCGGTCTTGACGGGCTGCCCGACCTGAAGCTGCCGCCCGCGCTCCACCTCGGCGTTGATCTCGACGCCCAGCATCACCGCGCAGTTGCCCAGGTACATCCAGACCAGGAAGATGATCACCGCGCCGAGGCTGCCGTACGTGACGTCGTACGAGCCGAAGTTGGCCACGTAGACGCCGAACCCGGCCGACATCACGACCCAGACCAGCAGCGCGACCGTCCCGCCGGGGGTGAGCCAGCGGAAGCGCGGCTGCTCCACGTTGGGCGCGATCCAGAACAGCAGCGACAGCAGCAGCGACGCGATGACCAGGAGCACCGGCCACTTGCCGATCTCGAAGGCGCGCAGCGGCAGCTCGCCGAGGCGCAGTGCCTCGCCTACCGCCTCGGCCACCGGGCCGCTGATCACCAGGGCGCCGGCCAGGATCGCCAGCAGCAGCAGGGAGGCAGCGGTCATCGCCAGCTGCAACGGGCGCAGCACGTACCACCTGCGCCCCTCCTGCACCTCGTAGATCGCGTTAGAGGCGCGGGTGAACCCGCCGACGTACCCGGAGGCGGACCAGAGCGCGCCGATGACGCCGAAGCTGAACAGGACCTTTGCCGAGGCACGGGCGCCGGCCACCTCCTCGATCGGCTTCTCCAGACTTTCGGCGGACTCGGGCGGCAGCACGTCGCGGAGGATGCCGACCAGCGTGTCGGTGGCCTCGTCGCTGCCGCCGACCAGCCCGACGAGAGCGATGACCACGACGGCCGACGGGAAGAGCGCGAGCACGCCGTAGTAGGTGAGCGAGGCGGCCCAGTCGGTGCAGTTGTCGTCGATGAAGCCCTGGACGCTGCGCTTGAGCACACCCCACCAGGTGGACCAGCGCAGCTGGCTCAGCCGGCTCGGCTTGGCCCGGTCGTCGGGAGGGAGCAGCGGCTCCACAGTGGACACGCCGTTGTCCTGGTCGGTTCCCGCGGCCATGGCAGCCGCGTACCCGTCCCGGACGGATGGGAAACGTGGGCCGGGGCCGGGCAGGTTTGGTGATCTTCGTAGGGGTTACTCAGTATGACCATCCGCCGATGCGACGGGAGGGCAGCGATGACCAGTGGAGCGGACCAGGCGGCGGGCTGGCCGGGTGCCGGCGGGGCCGAGCCGCTCGGCGTGCCACCGGCCGAGCTCAGCGACGAGAACCTGCTGCGGGAGGTCGAGAGCCTGCACCGCACCCGCACCGACGCGCTGCGGCACGGGCCGGAGCCGGCGCTCGCGCAGCACGACCGGCGCACGGCCGAGCTGGAGGCGGAGTACCTGCGCCGCTTCCCGGACCGCGAGGTGACCCGGGGGGCCGGGGCCGGCGAGGCGGAGTCGCCCCGCGGCTACGCCGGCATAGACGGATAGCCGGCGGCCCGGCACGGACGGGTAGCCGGCGGGCCGGCGGACGGGTAGCCGGCGGGCCGGCACGGACGGGTAGCCGCGGTCAGGCGGCGGTCGCCACGAACCGGCCCAGTGCCGTCTCCCGCCGGTAGAGGTAGGCCCGGTGGTCGCTGCGGGCCGCGTACTCCTCGCCCCACGTGCGCAGGAAGATGTCGTACGCGTCGGCGGAGGTCCACCGGTCGACGACCAGGTACCGCCCGGGCTGCGACTGGTCGCGCAGCAGCTCGGTGCCGAGGTAGCCCGGCGCGTCGACGAAGAGCCGGGCCCAGTCGCCGGCCGGCCCGTACACGGTCTCGAACTCGGCGACGTGGTCGGCATCCACCTCGTACTCGAAGACCGCGACGAACATGGCGTCATGGTGACAGAACAGGGCGGTCCCGGGAACATCCCGCGGGCCAGGCGGAAGCGGAGCCTGGCACGGAATGACGCCTACCGCGGCACCGCGTAGCCCCTACCCGTCACAACGACACAGGTTGCCTCATCCGGTCGGCGGCCCCGACCAGGACAAACGGGTATTGACAGGGATTCCGGTAGGGGCAGGGTGATGTAGGTAACTCCCTCCATCCCCTCGAACGGGAGGCCCGACGGATCATGAACTTCGTCATCGCCGTTGTCATCGGCGTGGTCGTCGGCGCAATCGGCTACTTCGTCATCCGGGAGAAGGACCGCAACGCGATCTGGCTGGCGCCGCTGCTCGGCGTCGTCGGGGCAGTGCTGGCCTCCATCGTCGCCTCGGTCGTCGGCGACCCCGGGTACGGCTTCAAGGAGGCCACCCTCCAGGTGGTGCTCGCGGTAGCGGCCGTCGGCGCGCTCGCGTTCCTCGCGACGCGGCGCGGCGCCGGGCAGCACTCACAGCCGACCGGCACCGGCCAGTAACGCCCCACCGCACCAACGTGGCCGCCGCAGCTTCCCGGCTGCGGCGGCCACACGTATGAGTGAAACCGGTTCCGCTGGGCATCTACGCCAGCGACGCTGCAGCCCGCACCGGGCCGGCGAGGTGACGTGGAGGCTGCGATGAGGCTCGACGACGACGACATGCGTACCACCGGCTCCGGCGGCTGGGGCGAAGGCCCGGCCGACAGCGGCGCCGACCCGACGGAGCAGGACGGCGGGGCCGACGGCGGGGCGGCCGGCGTCGGCGACCCGGCCCGGGAGGGGCCGGCCGACAGCGGTGCCGACCCGTTGGAGCAGGATGGCGGCGCCGACAGCGGTGCCGGCCTCGACGAACCCAGGTAGGCCGGTGCACCCCGGCCCGCGGCCGGGCGGCGAGGCCGCCGGCGGAGACCGGCGTCATGGCGGCGAATGTCCGGCGCTGCGCCGGTGCGTGGCCGTGGCGCCGGACGCGTTCGCCCGCGAGCACTACGGCCGGGCGCCGCTGCTGTCCCGCGCGGAGGAGCTGGCCGCCGCGGGCGCACCCGCCGGCTTCGCCGACCTGCTCAGCCCGGACGACGTCGACGAGCTGCTGAGCCGGCGCGGGCTGCGTACGCCGTTCCTGCGCATCGCCAAGGACGGGACGGTGCTGCCGGCCACGGCGTTCACCGGGTTCGACCCGCTGGAGCGCCAGCCGTGGGGCGCTCACGCCGACGAGGTCGCCACGGCCGCCACCGGCCCATCCACAATGGACGAGGTGCTCGCCCCCGGCGACGCCCTGTACCTGCCGCGTGGCTGGCTGCACGCCGCGCAGGCGCTCGGCGGTCCGTCCCTGCACCTGACCGTGGGGCTGCGCGGGCTGACCCGGTACGCCATTGTGGAGGCGCTCCTCGCCACGGCGTCCGAGGTGCCCGCGCTGCGCGCCGGCCCGCCGCTCGGCGCCGACCTCACCGACCCGGCCCAGCTGCGCCCCGAGCTGGCGGCGGCGGTGGCGGCACTGCGCGACTGGCTCGACCGCGCGGACCCGCAGGCCGTGGCGGCGGCGCTGCGCCAGCGGGTCTGGACGGCGACGCGGCCCGCCCCGATCCGGCCGCTGGCCCAGGCCGCCGCGGCTGAGGCGGTGCACCGGGACACCGTGCTGGCGCCGCGGCGCGGGCTGCGCTGGCGGCTGGTGCCCGAGGGCCCGGACCGGGTCGCGCTCGAGCTGCCCGACCGCACGCTGAGCCTGCCGGCGTACTGCGCCGAGGCGGTGTGCGCGCTGCTGGGCGGGCCGGAGGTCCGGGCCGGCGACCTGCCCGGCCTCGACCCGGCAGACCGGCTGGTGCTCGCGCGCCGGCTGCTGCGCGAGGCGGTTGCGGTGCCCGCGGAGAAGGCCTGACGGCGGCCGGCACACCGCGGAGGCCGCGCAGGGGCATCATGGGTACGTGCAGATATCGGCCCGGGGTGACTATGCGGTGCGGGCCTCGCTCGGCCTGGCGGCGGCCCACCCAGCCGTGGTCTCGGCCGCCGCCCTCGCCGACCAGCAGCAGCTGCCACGCAAGTTCCTCGAGGCGGTCCTGGCCGACCTGCGCCGGGCGGGCCTCGTCCGGGCACACCGGGGGGCCGAGGGCGGCTACACGCTCACCCATCCACCTGGTGCGGTGACGATCGGGGCGGTGCTGCGCGCGGTGGAGGGACCCCTCGCCGGTGTCCGGGGGCTGCGTCCCGAGGAGACGCAGTACTTCGGCGCGGCCGAGCACCTGCCCCGGCTCTGGGTGGCGGTGCGGGCGGCGGTGCGCGACGTCGTTGACGAGGTGAGCCTCGCCGAGCTGCTCACCGGCGAGCTACCGGTCCACGTCGACCAGCTGACCGCCCGCTCCGACGCCTGGCGTCCGCGCTGAGGACCCTGCGCGTCACGGACGCGCGTCATGGGACCAGGTCCGGCTCGACCAGGGCCGGGCGGCGCGGGTCGTCGACGCGCACCACGATGTCGGCCAGTGCCTGCGGGGCGACCTCCGCCGCGTAGCGGGCGAACGCTGGCAGGGTCCACCGCTGCTCCGGCGCAGTGCGCCGGGCCAGCGCCGGCGGGGACAGTGCCAGGTGGACGGTGAGGTCGAAGGTCAGCACCCCGCCGAGCAGCAGCGCGCCGCTGACCAGCACCACCCCGCGGGGCGGCACCGGCAGGTACGCCGCGCGGGTGGCCCGGTCCCGGCCGGCGTCCCACAGCGCCGGCAGCACCCGGCCACTGCCACCCGGGACGAGCGGGTCGAGCACCTCGCGGCGCAGGCCGGCCTCGTCCAGCCAGCCGTCGTAGAACGCGTCCGGGTTGGTGCGGCCGTGCTCCAGGCGCACCGAGGCCGGGCGCAGGAAGCCCACTGTGGGTACGTGCAGCGCGGCCCGTCCCCGCACCCGCAGCGGGTCGACCAGAGACTCCGCCAGGGTGTCCGGGTCGGCGGCGGGCGGCCCGTCGACCGCCACCCTCAGCCGTTCCGCCGGCCGGCACGCGGCGATCTGGTCGGCGAGCTCGGCGACGAGCGCGGCCGGGGTGACCGGGCGTATCCGCACACCCGCCATCCTGCCCGCCCACGGGTGGCGCTCCGGCGACCTGGCCGGTAGCGGTCCGGCTGGTCATGGCCGCGAGCCGCGGCGAGTGGCGTGCGCGCTCGCGCGGGAGCGGTTACCGTCGATTCGATGGCCAGTTTCGGACAGCATGCGCCTGGGCGGGACGGACCGGACCGCGCCGCCGGTGGCACGGCGCGCGCCGCCGGTGGCACGGCGCCGGTGGGCACGCGTACCCTCGCCGCTCTCACCGCGGCCGCGCCGCTCAGCCCCGCCCCGTCCTACCGGCTCGGCCACCACCTGCTGTTGCTGACCACCGCCGGGTACGCGCGCCACACCGTCGACTTCGTCAGCTACCCCTGCCGGCCGGGGACCCTGCTGTGGGTCCGACCCGGGCAGGTGGTGCACTTCGGCACCGGAGCCGGGGCCGACGCGGTGCTGGTCACCTGGGAGCCCGGGTTCCTGCCGCCGCTGCGCGCCGCCGGCTGGGCGGCGGTGGACGACGGCTTCGGTCCGGTGTGCTGGCAGCTGGCCGGTGAGGACGAGGACGCCGTCATCGACGAGGTGAGCCAGCTGGTCGTGGACTGCCGCCGGCACGACCTCGACGGCCTGGCGGTCGAGCTGCTGCGGCACCAGCTGGCGGCGCTGGTGCTGCGGGTCACCCTGGTGCCCCCGGTGGACCTGGTGCCCGGGCCCGGCTGCGACACCGAGACGTTCCTGCGGTTCCGGCGCGAGGTGGAGACGGACCATCCCCGCTGCCGCCGGGTCGAGACCTACGCCGCGCGGCTGGGCTGCTCGGTCCGTACCCTCACCCGCGCCTGCCTGTCCGCCACCGGCCGTACCGCCAAGCAGGTGATCGACGACCGGGTCGCGCTGGAGGCGATGCGGATGCTGCGCTGCACCGACCTGCCCGTCGCGGCGGTCGGGCAGCGGCTGGGCTTCCCCGGACCAACCCACTTCGGCCGGTTCTTCCACCGGGAGGTCGGCTGCACGCCGGGCGCCTTCCGGGCCGCCGGCGACGGGTACGCGCTGCCGGCGCCGGCCGGTGGGCGGCAGGTGCCGCTGGCAGCCAGCTGAGCGGCTAGGGTCACGCAGGTGACCGGTCCACTGTGGTTGGACGTGAGCGGGCTGCCGGTGGCTGCGGCGGCGGACGCGGTCGAGGCGGCGCTGCGGGAGGGCCTCGACCCGGAGACCGACCCGCCCCGCACCGGCCTGCCCGTGCCGGGCGGCGAGATCCTGCTGATGCCGGCGGTCGGCGCCGGGTACGCGGGGGTCAAGGTGGTCACTATCGCGCCGGACAACCCGGCCCGGGGCCTGCCCCGCATCCAGGGCGTCTACGTGCTGTGCGCCGGCGCCACGCTCGCCCCGCTGGCGCTGCTGGACGGCGCCGAGCTGACCGCGCTGCGTACCCCTGCGGTGTCCGCGGTGGCGCTGCGCCGGCTCACCCCCGACCGTCCACTGCGGACAGTCCTGTTCGGCACCGGCCCGCAGGCGTGGGGCCACGTACGGGCGCTGGCCGAGACCCGCCCGCCGGGGCCGCTGGCCGTGGTCGGCCGGGACCCGTCCCGCACCGCCGCGTTCCTGGCCCGGTGCGCGCAGGCCGGCATCCCGGCCGAGCCCGGGCAGCCGGGCGCGGTGCGGGATGCCGACCTGGTGCTGTGCTGCACCACCGCGGTGACGCCGGTGTTCGACGGCGCCCTGCCGCCCGCGACGGCGTGCGTGGTCGCGGTCGGCTCGCACCAGCCGCACGTACGCGAGGTCGGCGCGGCGTACGTGGACCGGGCGGCCTGCTACGTCGAGGCGCGCGCGGCGGCGACCCGCGAGGCCGGTGAGCTCGCCGGCGTCGCGCCGGAGCGGCTGACCAACCTGGCCGAGCTCGCCACGGCACAGGTCGACCTCGACCGGCCGCGGTTCTTCAAGAGCGTCGGCATGGCGTGGGAGGACCTGGTGGTGGCCGCGGCGGCGTACCGGGCCGCGGCGGGCTGACCGGCCGACCCGCGGCAACCAGGCAGCCACGCCGGCTGGCAGCACACCGTTGCCTTGAGATAGCCATATTTCTAGCTGGCTTATCCCTTTGTGGCCGTTTTGACCCCCGAAATAGCCAGCAACGGGTCACGGGTGGCCCCACAGAACAAGACGTCGCCACCCGACCAAGCCCTTGAAACCCCGGGCAAGCCGCGATCTAGAAGAGTTAGACAGCCATGGGGTGCATAAGTCTTCTAGATCATGTTCCACTACGCCTCGTGCCCACACTTTGGGACGAGATGGATCTATATATAGGCGGCGCGGAGGTCGGGGCTGTGCGACGCCCCCGCTCCCTGCCGTGCCGACCTCGGCCAGAGCTACTGAAGCCAGCGACCTCCAGTGACTACGTGACCGGCGTCTACCTGGGCGGCGTACCACCTGACCGGCGATCGACGCCGACGTGCTCGTGCTCGCCGCCACCTAGGTCTTGTGCGGCGGGGTCTCGCGTAGGGGTCTCGCGCAGGGTGCGGCTGCGGCCGCGGAACTCGGCGACCAGCGTGCCGTCGGCGCGGCTGACCCGCACGTCGTAGATGCCCGAGCGGCCGAAGCGGGCCCGCTCGGCCGCCTCGGCGACCAGCTCGTCGCCGAGGTGGACCGGCGCGACGAACTCGATCTCCGCACCGGCCGCCAGGGTCACCGGGCCGTACCCGTTGCAGGCGTACGCGAACGCCACGTCGGCGAGCAGGAAGACGTACCCGCCGTGGGCGACGGCGTGGCCGTTGACCATCCGTTCCGTCACCGGCATCCGGGCCACGGCCCGGCCGGGCGCCGGCACCGTCACGGCCACCCCGAGGTCGACGACCACCCGGTCGGCCGAGCGCATCCGCGCGACCGCCGCCGGCTCACCGCCACAGACCTCGCCACTGGGTGCCTCGTCGCGCGGTGCCTGGTAGGTGGAGACCTCGTCGCGCGGTGCCTCGTAGGTGGGGACCCCGCCGGCGGAGATCTCGTAGGCGGGGATCTCTAGACCGGGGACCTCGTCGCCGGGGAGCAGGTCCCGCCGGTGGTCGTCCACGCCACCACGCTAGCGATGTTTTCGGTTGCCGGGCCCCCGGGCCGCCTTCTAGGCTCGGGCTACACGGGAAAGGAGGTGGTCCAAGCTTGTATAGATACTGGACTCGTGAGGTGGCTGTCCGCTAGCCGCCGTCCGTGACAGGACCGACTCGTCGCTGCCGCGTGCGTGCGGCCGGCGAAGACCGGACACCACCCGACCCCCGGGGCGCCGGCCCTTGTCCAGCCGGTGCACGCCTGGCGTGCAAACCCCGGGGGTTGTCCACGTCCGCGCCCGGTCGCCGGCTGCGGGGCCGTACCGCGACGGGCCAGGCCCCGGCGGTAGCGGGGGTCCGCGGGGAAGCCGGGGCCCGTCGGGTAGGAATGGGTACGGGGACAGCGCTGACCGGAGGTGGCCCATGGCGATCGCGACGGTGAACCCGGCAACGGGTGAGGTGCTCAAGACGTTCCAGCCAATGCCCGAGGAGCAGGTCGAACGGCGGCTGGCCCGGGCGGTCGACGGGTTCGCGGCGCTGCGGCGCACGCCGTACGCCCAACGGGCCGGGTGGATGCGGGCCGCCGCCGGCGTGCTGGACGCGGAGGGCGACAGCATCGCGCGGCTGATGACGACGGAGATGGGCAAGACCCTCACCGCCGCGCGGGCCGAGGTCGCCAAGTGCACGACGGCGTGCCGGTTCTACGCCGAGCACGCGCAGGACTACCTCGCCGACGAGCCGGTCGACCCGGCCGGCGTGGGGGCGCGCCAGGCCTACGTGCGCTACCAGCCGCTCGGGCCGGTGCTGGCGGTGATGCCCTGGAACTTCCCGCTCTGGCAGGCGATGCGCTTCGCCGTGCCGGCGCTGATGGCCGGCAACGTCGGCCTGCTCAAGCACGCGTCGAACGTGCCGCAGACCGCCCTGTTCCTGGAGGAGCTGTTCCGGCGGGCCGGCTTCCCGGAGGGCGCGTTCCAGACCCTGCTCATCGGCTCGGACCAGGTGGAGCGGGTGCTGACCGACCCGCGGGTACGGGCGGCGACGCTCACCGGCAGCGAGGGCGCCGGGCAGGCGGTGGCGGCGATCGCCGGGCGGGTGCTGAAGAAGACCGTGCTGGAGCTCGGCGGCAGCGACCCGTTCATCGTCATGCCCTCCGCCGACCTGGACCGGGCGGCGTCCGTCGCGGTCACCGCCCGCTGCCAGAACAACGGCCAGTCCTGCATCGCGGCAAAGCGCTTCCTGGTCCACACCGACGTGTACGACGCGTTCGCCGAGGCGTTCGTCGCCGGCATGTCCAAGCTGACGGTGGGCGACCCGATGCAGGAGGCGACCGAGGTGGGGCCGCTCGCCACCGCGCAGGGCCGCGACGACGTGGACGCCCAGGTGCGCGACGCGCTCGAGCACGGCGCGCGGGTCCTCTGCGGCGGGCGTCCGGGCGCCGAGCCGGGCTGGTGGTACCCGCCGACCGTGGTGACCGACCTGACCCCGCAGATGCGGATGTGGTCCGAGGAGGTGTTCGGCCCGGTGGCCGGGCTCTACCGGGTGGGCTCGTACGACGAGGCGGTCGAGGTCGCCAACGGCACACCGTTCGGCCTGGGCGCCAACGCCTGGACCCGGGACCCCGACGAGCAGGAGCGGTTCGCCACCGACCTGGAGGCGGGTGCGGTGTTCGTCAACGGGATGGTCACCTCGTACCCGGCCCTGCCGTTCGGCGGGGTGAAGATCTCCGGGTACGGGCGTGAGCTGTCCGCGCACGGCATCCGCGAGTTCTGCAACATCAAGACGGTGTGGGTCGGCGAGGCCGCGCCGCTGCCGGCTGGCTCCGGCTCCGGTCTCAGGTGAGCTGGCTTGGCGTCGGTCTCAGGCGAGCTGGCGGTGGGCGGCGGTTGGCGCGTCGACCAGGACCGAGGACGGCTCGGCCCGCCCAACCGTCGTGGTCAGCCGGCGGTCGCCGCGCACGAGCTCGACGCCGGTGTACAGCTCCACTGTGTCCCAGTCGCCGAGCGTGTACGACGTGCCGTACAGCCAGGTGGAGGTGCCGACGTCGTCCGGTCCGGAGCGCCGCCACACCACCGTGCCGTTCTCGCTGGTATCGGTGACCGTCAAGCCCGCGTCGCCCGCGTCGAGCCGCACGTGGGCAGGCGCAACCCAGGCCGCGGCGGCCTCGTGCAGCCAGGCGCGGGTCGCGACGAGGCCGTCGGGGTCCTCCTCGCTGCCGCGGCCCACCGTGACCGGCTTACCGGTGCACACCACGAACCGGCGCCGCGCCAGGTCGTCCACGACGAGCGAGACCGCGTACGCCAGCGGGCGCGGCCCGATGTCGGAGACCGGGTCCCCGTGCCGGGGGCAGGTGGCGACGCCGTTGCGCATCAGGGGCACCGGCTGCCCGATCAGGCGCCGTTCCCCGAAGACCGGGCAGTCCGGGTCGGTGCACCGCCATTGGCGGGCCATCAGGGACACGCCCATGCCGCTCGGCTGCGCCCGGATGAACCGCCGGCGTACAACGAGGGTGTGTGACAGCCGGTGGGCGCCCCGGATGACGAAGGCCTCCAGCTCCACCAGCGGTGACTGGACCGGCGCGCCAGCCGGGTCGGCGACCTCCTCCGCTGTGCCCTCCTCCGCCTGCTCGTCCGCTGCCGGGGACGCTACAGCTGGGGGCGCTATATCTGGGGGCGGGGCGGCCGGCTCCGTGGTCGCCGCTCCGGCCGGCTCGCCCCCGGCGTCAGGGCCCCCGGCCCCAGTGCCCCCGGCCCCGGCATCAGTGCTGGAGAAGGGCTCGACGCCGTTGCTGGGCTCAGCGCCGTCATCCGGCTCGGTGCTGTTGTCGCGCTCGGTACCGGTAACGGGCTCGGCACCGGCGCCCGCGGCTTGCGGTGGGCTCTCCGATGCGACGGGTGTGTCCGAGGCGGGGGACGCGTCGGCAGGCTCTGCTGAGCCAGCTGCTGCGGGCGGGGCATGCCCGCCGGGCGGGGAGGTCGCGGAGCCGGCGGCCGTCTCCTGCGGCGCTGCCCCGGATGCCGGCGGCTGCAGGGCACGAACGGGGGCCTTGCCCACGGCCACCGCCCGGGCCAGCTGCGGGTCTGGTGCGGCGAGGTCCATCGGGCTCAGCACCGCCCCGCCGTTGCGGGGAACCAGCCGCAGCAGCCGCTCGGGGCAGTCGCGCAGCCACGGGAACCGGCCGGCGAACTCCGGGTACGCCCGCACCGCGACCAACGGCAGCCCAGTGAGGTCGGCGACCTCGACCGGCCGGTCGGCCACTGCGGCGGTGACCTCGATCAGGCCGTCGTCCAGCCAGCGCCCGAGGACCATGCGCTCCTTGGAGGTCAGTGCGGACTCGGAGAGCAGCTCCCGGCCGGCGACGGCGTAGAGCATGGCGCCGTCGTCGACGAGGTACCGGCTCAGCGCATCCACCGCGATGCCGATCCGCAGCAGGTTGACCGGTCGGTTCCCCCGGTCCAGCTCGGCGCAGCGGGCGATCTCCCCGAGGTCGGCCACGGCCTGGGCGAGGGTCACGTCGGTGGTGAGCCGCTGCTCGATTGTGTCCATCACCCGCGAGACCTCGAAACGCACGACTCCTCCTCCCGGCCCCGTCCACCCTAGGGGCAGACCGCGGTTCGCGTTACCCGCCTGCGGCAGGACCGGGCCAGCCGGACGGCTCGCGGTTGGCACCACTCTGGTCGATGTCTGTGGCCGTACCAGCGACCGCCCGGGCCACCTGCAGCACCGCGGCGGCGAAGCCGGGTGCCTCCTCGTACGCCAGGTGCCCGTGGATCGGCGGGTAGCCGCCCAGCTCCGGTGCGAAGTCCAGGCTGACCGGGTCGCGGACCTCCCGGTCCACCGGCGCCAGCACGGCGGGCACCGGCGCCCGGCCGGGCTTCGGGGTGACCGGGCCGCCGGTCGGGTCGGTGGCCCGCCACAGGTTCACCCACCGCGGCGGGGCGCCGGGCCGGCTCAGGCAGGTCGCGAGCTCGGCCAGCACGGTGTCGTTGACATAGGCCGGGAACAGCCGGGCGTAGAGCCGGCGCAGCGGCGGGCCGGTGGTGACCAGCCCGACCCGCTCCCGTACGGCCGGGTGCAGCTGGAGCAGGGTCGCGGTCGCGAGCACCGCCCCCTGGCCGTGCCCGACGAGGACGGCACCCGCCCGGGGCCGGGCCGCGAGCTGGGCCAGGCGCACCATCAGCTCGGGCACGATCCGCTCCGCGTAGCACGGTGGCCCCAGCGGATGACAGGTGCGCGGCCAGAAGGTGCCCAGGTCCCACACCACGCCGATGAACCGGCGCACCCGGTCGTACCGGTACGCCAGCAGCCCCAGGACGACCAGGCCGAGCGCTGCGACGCCGATCAGGTAGGTGCCGATGTTGGTCACCGTGTCCAGCAGCCGGGCCACGGTGGTGCCGCCCGCCATGGCTGGGCGGGTGCCGGCCAGCGCCAGCCCGGTGCCGGCCACGGCGAGCAGCCCGATGGGGAGGCCGGCCCAGCCCAGCAGCGGCACGATCCGGTCGGTGAGCCTGGCCGAGGCGACCGCCTCGTCCACGTCCACCGCGCGCTGCGGGTTGAGCGGGCGCTGTCCCGGGAAGAGGCTGTCGGTCTTCGTCCGGGCCGGGCGCACCAGGGCGCGCCGGGTGCGGTAGAGGCCGAGCATGGCGAGCGCGCCGGCGGCGAGCAGGATCACGAAGCCCAGCCCGGACCACTGGTACGCGGTCGCGGGCTGCGGCCCCTCCACCGGAACGACCGCCAGTCCGGTCTCGGGCGCCCCCGGAGCGCGGCTGAGGAAGTCCGCCACCCGGTAGAGCAGCCCGCCCGCGAAAGCGGCGGCCGCGCCGAGCGCCAGCAGGCCGACCACTGGCGCGCCGTACCCGAAGGACCGGTCGGGCGGCTGGGCGCGGCGCTGTACGAAGATCGTCACGGTGAGGACCCCGAGCAGCACCAGCTGCGCCGTGAAGAGCCCGATCGCCGCCTTGCCGTAGCCGGGCAGGCCAGGACCGGTCGCCCAGTCCGCCGGCAGCCAGAACGCGTGCCACAGGGTCAGCACGGTGGTGACCAGCGCCGTGGTCAGGACCGCCGCGGTGAGCCAGTCCCCAGCGCCCCGCGGCTCGCGCCGGACCACCGCCGGCAGGCACACGCCGACGGTGGAGGCGAGCACCGTCGCCAGGGCCGTACCGAGCAGGACCGGCCCGGCGACCGACCGGTCGTGCCCGAGCAGCGGCACCAGCACGAGCGCGTCGAGCGTGGCGAAGGCCGTCGCCACATGCAGCACGCGCAGCCGGCGGACCACCGCCCGGCCGTGCCAGAACGTCGGCGCCGCCAGGCCGTCGCCGGCCGACGCGAACTCCGGCGCCGGGTAGGCCTCATAGGTCCACCAGGTCCGCCGGGCCAGCCGCCACAGCACCGCGATCGCGGCGATGGGTACGAGCGCCAGCACGGCCAGGCGGCGGCCGGGCGTGTCGAACGGGCCGTCGATGAACGGGGCCAGCCAGGCCCGGCCGGCGGTGCACCGGCTGTTCGGCACGGTGCACTGCCAGGCCACCAGGTCGAGGGCGGCACCGGCGACCGCCATCACGAACGACGCGGTCATCGCCAGCGCGAACAGGCGGCACAGCGTCTGCACCCCGCGCCGGGCCAGCCGGCCGGCCGGGGGGCGCAGCCACATGGCGACGTTGGCCAGCTGGAACGGCAGGAACAGCAGCCACAGTGCGCGCGCCGCGGTGCCCGCGGTGAACCGGCCCCACTTGTACGACTCCACCACCGCCCCGGCCGGCCAGCCGCGCCGCCGCGCCGCCCGGTAGAACCCGGCGTCGGCGTCGCCCGCGGTCTGCTGCGCCGACAGCAGGTCGGACTGCACGTCAAAGGGCTGGCCGGTCACCTCCACCACGGTCACCCCGTCCGGCATGCGCGGGCCGCCGGCACCGGGCTCCGCCTGCGGCGCCGCGGCCGGGGCGAAGGTCACGGCGAGGACGAACTCCCGTTGCCCGGCCGCGTCCGTCCCAGACGTCACCCGGGCGTCGCGCAGCTGGAGCGGCAGCCCGGGCGAGCGCAGGTCCGCGATGGGCGTCGGGCGCCGTGGCTCGCGCAGCGCCGACCGCTCCCGCAGCACCTCCCGTACGCCGAAGCCGAAGGTGGCCACGACGCTGAAGATCGTGGCGATGTTGACGAGGAACCCCAGATCCACAGTGATCTCTTCCCTGCCGGTGTGACGGACAGGCTACCGGTGACCTGTGACGCGGATAGAAAACCTGGTGGCCGGGGTACCAAGGGGCCCGTGGACCCCCGCTCCTTACCGGCCGCGCCAGCGCGGCCCCCAGCCGCCGTCGCCGAGCCGGACCAGCCGGACGACCCGGTGCCGCCGCGTACGGTGTTCCGCTGGGCCGCTGCCGGCACGCTCGGCGTACTAGTGGTCCTTTTCGGTGCCCTCGCCGTCTACCTGCTGCGTAACCTGCTGGTCCAGATCGTCATCGCGGTCTTCATCGCGGTGAGCCTCGACCCGGCGGTGCGCTGGCTCATCCAGCACCGGGTGCGCCGGCCCTACGCGGTGCTGGTGATCGCGGTGTCCGCGCTGCTGCTGACCGCCGGGCTGCTGTGGGCGGTCATCCCGCCGCTGGTGACCCAGGCCGGCGGGCTCACCACCGACTTCCCCGGCTACCTGGACCGGCTCCGGGAGAGCTCGCCGACCCTGCAACGGCTGGAGGACGGGCTCGGCATCCGCGAACGCGTCGATGCGCTGGCCCGGGACCTGCCGGAGCGGGTCGCCAGCCAGGCGGTGGCCTTTGCCCGGCGGTTCTTTGGCGCGCTGCTGTCGCTGCTGCTGGTCGTGGTGATGACCATCTACCTGATGCTGGACCTGCCGCGGCTGCGCCGCAGCCTGGTGCGGCTCTTTCCCAGGCGGCACCGCCCACAGGTCAGCGACGTGGTCAACCTGGTCGTCGACAAGGTCGGCTCCTACATGATCGGCAACCTGGTGATCTCGCTGATAGCCGGGGCCACCGCGTTCCTGGCCTTGACCATGCTGAAGGTGCCGTTCGCGCTGCCGCTCGCCGTGCTGGTCGCGGTGACCGACCTCATCCCGCTGATCGGCGCCACCATCGGCGCGGTGATCTGCGTGATCGTGGCCGCCGCCACCGGCAACCTGTGGCCGCAGGCCGTGCTGCTGACCACGTTCTTCGTGGTCTACCAGCAGCTGGAGAACTACCTGGTCGCGCCCAGGGTGCTGCGCGACTCGGTGGACATCTCGGCCATCGCGGTGCTCTTCGCCGCGCTCGTCGGCGCCAGCGTGCTGGGCATCGTGGGCGCGCTGATGGCCATCCCGGTCGCCGCCGCGCTGCGGGTGATCGTCGGGGACCGTATCCGCGCCCGCGACGAGGCCGAGGAAGAGGCGCAGGCGCGCGCGGACGCCGCAGCCGTTGTCGCGGCCCGGTGACCACGGCCCGGCGCTCCCGGGGGAACCCGACGACCGTTGGTAGCCCGACGGTCCTTCGCAGCCCGCCGATACGATTTCGCGCGGCGGCGCTGGGGAGGATCAAATGGATGGGTCGTTCGGCGCGTTGTTGCGAGGTCATCGGAGAGCGGCCGGGCTGACGCAGGAAGCCCTCGCGGAGCGGGCGGCTCTCAGCGGCCAGGCGGTGGGTGCGCTCGAACGCGGCGACCGGCGGTTTCCCCACCGCGACACGGTTGCCCGGCTCGCGGTTGCGCTCGGCCTCACCGACGAGCAGCGTGCGGCCTTTCTTGCGGCGGCATCCCGGCGGTCGGCGCCCAGGCCCTCCCCTGCCGGGGGCGCCGGGGGCGCCGCACCGGTGACCGGCCGGGCGCTGCCGAGGCAGCTGCCGGGGGCGGTCGCCTACTTCACCGGCCGCGACGCGCCGGCCAAGACCATGTTCGAGCTGGTGGAGCGCTCGTCCACGGTCGTGGTGTCGGCGATATCCGGGATGGCGGGGATCGGGAAGACAGCCTTTGCCGTGCACTGGGCCCACCAGGTGAAGGAGCGGTTTCCCGACGGGCAGCTGTACGTGAACCTGCGCGGGTTCGACCCGGGCCGCCCGCCGATGAGCCCCGCAGCCGCGGTCCACGCCTTCCTGGAGGCGCTGGACGTGCCGCCGCACCACATCCCGACCAGCCTGGAGGCTCAGGTCGGGCTGTACCTCAGCCGGCTGGCCGGGCAGCGGGTGCTCATCGTGCTGGACAACGCCTACGACGCCGAGCAGGTCCGCCCGCTGCTGCCCGGCGCTCCCGGCTGCCTGGCGCTGGTGACCAGCCGCAACCAGCTCACCAGCCTGGCCGCCAGCGACGGCGCCGACCTGGTCACCCTGGACCTGCTGACGGTTGCCGAGGCGCGCGAGCTGCTGGTCGCCCGCCTGGGTGCGGACCGGACGTCGGCCGAGCCGTGCGCCGTCGAGGAGATCATCACGCGATGCGGGCGGCTGCCCCTCGCCCTGGCGATCGTGGCCGCCCGCGCCGCCGCCCATCCACAGTTTCCGATGGCTGCCCTGGCTGAGGAGCTACGCCACGCGCAGGGCAGCCTGGACGCGTTCGGCAGCGGGGACCCGGCGACCAACGTGCGGACGGCGTTCTCCTGCTCGTACCAGGCCCTCCCCGCTGCGGCGGCGCGGCTGTTCCGGCTGCTCGGCATCCATCCGGGCCCGGACATCACCGCGTCCGCGGCGGCCAGCCTCGCCGGCCTGCCGGTACGGCGGGTACGTTCCCTGCTCAAGGAACTGACCTGTGCGAACCTGGCGGTCGAGCACGCCCCTGGCCGGTTCGGCGTCCATGACCTGCTACGCGCCTACGCCGGCGAGCAGGCCCAGGCCCACGAGCCCAGCCGGCAGCGTCGCGCCGCCACCCACCGGATGCTCGACCACTACCTGCACACCGCGTACACCGCCAGCCGGCTGCTGGCACCGGGTGGGGACCCGATGGCCCTCACCCCGCCCCAGCCGGGAACCATCCCCGAGCACCCCGCCGACCACCAGCGGTCCCTGGACTGGTTCACCGCCGAACACCCGGTGCTGCTGGCGGTGGTCGACCACGCCGTCGCCACCGGCTGGGACGCCCACGCCTGGCAGCTGGCCTGGGCCCTCACCGACTTCCTCAGCCGCCGGGGGTACTGGCACGACGACATCGCCACGCAGCGCGCCGCCCTGGCCGCCGCCCGCCGCCTGGCCGACCCGGCCGCCCAGGCCCGCGCCCACCGCCTGCTCGCCCTCGACTGCATCCAGCTGGCCCGCTACGACGAGGCCCACACCCATCTCAGCTGCGCCCTGGACCTGGCGGTACGGGCCGACGACCGCACCGGACAGGCCCACACCCACAACAGCCTCGTCGTGGTGTGGGCGCGGCAGGGCCGCTACGACCTGTCGCTTGGCCACGCCCGGCAGGCCCTGGTGCTGTACCAGGCCATCGGCCACCGGGTGGGCCAGGCCGAAGCCCTCAACGCAGTCGGCTGGAGCTACGCGCAGCTCGGTGACCACCAGCAGGCCCTTACCAGCTGCCAACAGGGGCTCGCCCTGCAACAGGAGCTCGGCAACGGGCCCGGGCAGGCCGCTATCTGGGACAGCCTCGGCTACGCCCACCACCACCTCGGCCACCATGACCAAGCCGTCACCTGCTACCAGCACGCCCTCGACCTGCACCGCGACTTCGGCAGCCGCTACAGCGAAGCGGACGTCCTCGTCCACCTCGGCGACACCCACCGCACCGCCCACCGGCCTGACGCCGCCCGCACCGCCTGGCAGCTCGCCTTGGACATCCTCACCGACCTGGACCACCCCGACGCCGACCAGGTCCGCGACCAGCTCCACCGTCTCAGCGACGCCTGACGGGCCAGGACCTATCACGGTACGGGCCGCGCCGCGATCGTGTAGGTCGGCTGTAGAGGTTGTCGCTGTCGCCGCCGGCCTTGGCGGACAAGACTCGCTCTGACCTTCAGGTTGACAGTCGACCCGGTGGCCGGGCTCGGCCCGACGACCCCGGCCCTCGAACCGAAGGTCAGCCACCGTCCAAAGACACGGAGGACTGATGAAAGTACGCAACACGCGTCGCGTCCTGGTCGCATCCATGTGTGTGGCGATCGGCCTACTCGTCCCGGCCTTCGGCGCGTCCGCCCACGCGGCCCCGTCGGCTCAGGCGACCCGGCAGGCCGCTCCTTCGGAGGAACCTGTCTCGATCGAGGCCTGTGGCTACTGGAACGTCCAGACCCCGACCCACGCGTGGAACACGGCCCGGTCGTACTGGTCGCTGTGCTTCAACGGCTCGGTGCCGGTCGACCTTCACCTGCAACGCAAGCGTTGGTACGGCTGGGAGAACGTGGCCAACAAGAGCTTCACGCCGGTGGTCGGGACCATCTACACCGGCTGGCTGACTTACACCTGCGGCGGGCAGGGGACCTACACCTACCGCGCGTACGGGCACTACCGGAACGTGAACGGAGTCAACTTCTATACGTACTCGGGTGAGAACCGGTTCACCTGCTGACCGCCCGGCGCTGAACGCAACACCCCAAAGAACGGACGGGCGGCCCCACCTCGCGAGGCCGTCCGTCCGCGTCCCTCACCCCTCCGGCACAGCGCCTCCACAGACGCTGGTAGTACCTATAGTGCGTTTGTCGAGCTCGGCGGCCAGATCACCACCCCGCCCGCAGTGGTATCCATGTACAGCCAGCGCATCGATGCCTTCAGCCGCGGCACCAGCGGCAGCCTCTACCAAACGGGTCTGGAGCGCCTACAGCCCCGACGGCTGGTACCCCTGGACCAGCCTCGGCCCCATCGGCTAGCCGGAGCCGGTGGGGACACGACGGTGGCCGGCGGGCTGGGCCCGCCGGCCACCGGTCCTTCCAGGGCAGCACCTCAGAAGCCAGCGCCGGGCAAGCTCAGCGCGTGGACCGTGCCGACTGCTCCTGCCGTACCCGCTCGGCGGCGTCCTTGGCATCCTCGGCCGTCGACTGGGCCGCCTCCTTGGCGCTGCGCGCCACCTCCCGGCCGGACTCGCGGACGCTCTCCGACACGTCCTCGCGGACCCGCCCCGCCGACTCGGCGAGCGGCTCCCGCAGCTGGTCGACGATGTCGCTGTCGGCCAGCCGCTGGGCGGCCCGGCGCTCGGCGTCCGACTCCGGGATCAGCGCCGCCGCCAGCAGGCCGGCGCCGAAGGCGATCAGGCCGGCCGCCATGGGGTTGCCGCGGGCCTTGTCGGCGGCCATCCGGGGAGCCTCGCGGACCGCGTCCGCCGCCTGGCTGGCGGCGCCCTCGACCGCATCCCCGGCCCGGCCGGCCGCGTGCCGGACCCCGTTGCCAGCTGACGACGGAGCCCCGAACACCCGCTCCCGCACCGTGTGCATCCGGTCGGTGAACCGGTTCTTGGCGCGCTGCGCGATCCGCGACGGCACTGTCTTGTCCGCCAGCCGGTCCACGTTGGTGGCCAGGTCCGAACGGGTCATCTCGATCTCGTTCCTTATCTGGTCGGGTTCTGTAGCCACTGGGCGTTCTCCTTCAACGTCTCGGTCGTCTGCGGAAGGGGCTCCACGTCGCGCATCCGCCGGCGCCCGGCGGCCTGCAGCGCTGCCGCCGCGATGGCCCACAGGACACCGACGACCAGCGCCGCCCAGCCGATGTGCATGACCTCGGCCAGGGCGTACACCAGGGCGAAGCTGAGCAGCACCGCGGTGAGCAGCGCCGCCATGCCGGCACCGGCGAGCATGCCGGCTGCGCCGCCCGCCTTCTTCGCCTCCTGGCGCACCTCGGCCTTTGCCAGGGCGACCTCCTGCCGGAACAGGCGGGACAGGTCGCCCGCGATGTCCCCGATCACCTCGCCCAGCTTCGGCTGGGTGGTGGGGTCGCCGGACTGTGCGGTGGTCATGGTCGCAGCCCGTCGTCCGCGGTGGGTCTCGGCTCGGCGTAGCCGCCTGCGGTACCCGCCCCGTAGCCCGCGCCCGGGGTGGAGACACCGCCGGCCAGCGGGCCGTCTTCGGCGGTCCTGGTCTGCGACCATGCCGATGCCGGCGGGCCCACGTCAGCGGTGCTCTGCGTGGCTGGGTAGGAGGTCGCCTCGGCGTACCGGCTGCGGTAGACCCCGCCGCCGTCCCCCGCGACGGTCCCGGTCCCCGTGCCGGCGCCGACCAGGCCCTTGCCCAGGCGCCCCATGGCGAAGCCGGCCAGCGCCGCCCCGAGCAGGAACATCCCGGGCCGGCGGCGGGCGAGCTCCTGCACCTCACGCAGCGCGCCCTCCGGGCCCTGCCGCTCCAGGAAGTCCGCCGCCCGCCGGCCGCCCTCACCGAGCCGGTGCACGATCGAGCGCGCCGGCGAGTCGGCCCGGTCCGTGGCCATCTCGTCGAGCTGGTCGGCGAGCTGGCGCAGCCCGCTGGCCAGGCGCTGGTTCTGGGTGTGCGCCTCGTCGGTCACCCGGCGCCGCATGTCCCCCGCAACGCTGCGGGCCTGCGCGGCGACCTGGCCGGCGACCTCCCGACCCTGCTCCTTGGCGGTCGAGGCCACGCCCTTCGTCGCCTCCGCCACGCCCTCAGTGGTCGAGCCGGTCGCTGTATTACGCAGCCGTGTCGTGCCCGGCGCATCCCTGTCGTACTCGTCCACGCCATCCTCCAATCGGTAGCGGTGGCTGTCGTTGCAGGCCACTACCCCACCAGGGGCGCTACACACATCGCAGGCGCAGAATCCGCCTCACTCACCCACCGGCTGGTCCTCCAGCAAGGCGGCCCGCAGCGTCGCGTACGCCTGTGCCAGCAGCCGGGACACGTGCATCTGGGACAGGCCCACCTCAGCGGCGATCTCGGCCTGGGACAGCTCGCCGTAGAAGCGCAGCGCGAGGATGCGCCGGGTGCGCTCGGGCAGCGTGCCGAGCGTGGCCTGCACCGACTCCCAGTTGTCGACGTGGTCGAACCCCGGGTCCGGACCGCCGATCATCTCCCCCAGCTCGCTGGCGCCCTCGCCGACCGGCGCGGACAGCGACCGGAGCGTGTAGCTGTCGGCCGCCTCCAGCGCCGCGGCCAGGACATCGGTCGGTACGCCGAGCGTGCCGGCCACCTCCGCCCGCAGCGGCGGGCGGCCCAGCTGCTGGGTCAGCGCCTCGGTGGCCCACCGTGCGTCCAGCGACAGCTCCTGCAGCCGCCGCGGCACGCGCAGCCCCCAGCCCTTGTCCCGGAAGTGGCGGCGCAGCTCACCGAGGATGGTCGGCACGGCGTAGTCGCTGAACACGTGGCCGCGTGTCGGGTCGTACCCGTGCACCGCCTTGACCAGGCCGAGTGCGGCCACCTGGAGCAGGTCGTCGCGGCGCTCGCCGCGGTCGCGGTAGCGGTTGGCGAACCGGTACGCCGCCGGCAGGGCCAGCTCGGTCGCGCGGGCCCGCAGCCGCTGGGCGTGCGGGTCGTCGGCGGGCAGCGACGCCGCCTCGGCGAGCAGCGCGTGCACCGCCTCGTTCGGCAGCCCGTGGGAGCCGCCCGTCCCGGCGGTGAGCGCCGTCCCGTCAGCGAGGTCGCTGGCCGACGGCTGCTCGGGTTGGCAGCACGGCAGCGCCGGCCGGGCGGGTGCGCTGTCCCGAGGGGCGTACGCCCGCAGTGGCTTGGCCAGCCCCAGCACCTCGAGAACCTCGAGGACGATGCCGCGGGCCGCGACCACCCGCAGCACCACCCCGCGCTCCTGCGCCTTGGGCTGCTGCTGCGCGAGGACACCCGCTGCGCCGGCGTCGAGCAGCGACACCGTCTCGAGGTCGACGACCACCTCGGATGTCCCAAGACCGATCGTCTCGCGCAGCACCGACCGCAGCCGCGAGGCTCGGGCCAGGTCGAGCACGCCGTCGGGGACGACCAGCGAGACGCCGTCGACCACGTGCACGTGCACTGCCAGCGCGGCCATCGCAGTGCGCCTCCAGCTCCCGCTCGTCGCTCCGCGGTCCGTGCCCTAAGTCCCCACCGCCCGACGTGCCAAACCTCCCAGCCGCTCGTAGGCTCGACCTGATCCAGGCCACGACGGCGATGCGGGAGAGCAGTGCACAACCGACCCGACCAGTTCGAATGCCTCACCGACGAGGCGGGCCCGGTGCCGGCCGTCCGGCCGCGCGGGCAGCTCGACCTGGCCAGCTCGGCGGTCCTGCGCTCGGTCCTGCTCAAGATGATCGCCGAGGAGCCCAGCGGCATCATCGTGGACCTGTCGGAGCTCACCGTTGAGGAGGACATCTGCCTGATGGTCTTCCCGGCCGTCGTCCGGCAGGCCGCGGCGTTGTCGGGCTGCGCGGTGGTGCTGTGCGCCGCGCCGCCTGCGGTCGCCGACCTCATGCACGCGCTCGGCGTGGACCGGACGGTGCGCATCTGTGCGATCTGGACAGACGCTTGGCAGCAGGTCCAGCGGGCGCACCATGCCCAGTACACCGGCAAGGTGCGGGAACGGTTCCCGCCCAAGCCGCAGTCCCTGGCCGCCGCCCGGGCCATGGCCGCGGCTGCGTGCGCCCGGTGGCAGGTGCCGGAGCGCCCGACCGGCCTGGTCCAGGCGGTCCTCACCGAGCTGGTCAGCAACGCCGTCCGGCACGCCGGCACGCCCATCGAGGTGGTCCTGCGGTGCACCGCCCGCTACGTCCACGTCGCCGTGTACGACCAGGACCGCCGGCCGGCCCGGTTATGCGGGCCGGACACGCCGGATGCCGACAGCGGCCGTGGGCTGCTGCTCGTCGATGCGTTCTCCACCGCGTGGGGCTGCGCCCCGGCCCCGGACGGCAAGGTCGTCTGGGCGACCATCCGGCATCACCCGACCGGTGCCTGACCGGCCGGCCCACCTCACTTCGGCGGGCCCACGCGGCGAGGAACACCGAGGCCGGGTCCGTGGCGTGCAGCGCGACCAGGCTGCGCGCCACGTCGGCCAGGCCGCCGTCGCAGGGGGCCGCCAGGCGATGGCGTACGCCGAGCCCGGCGCGCAACCGTCGCCGCGTGGCGGGCCGTCGTCGCATGGCGGACGGTCGCCGGTTGACGGACAGTACAGGCATGGCCGACCGGCTGACGGAGTACCGGCGCAAGCGCGACTCCAACCGCACCACAGAGCCGGTGCCCGCCGGACCGCCGCCCCGTGGCCAGGACGACACCTTCGTGATCCAGCAGCACCACGCGCGACGGCTGCACTGGGACCTTCGGCTCGAGCGCGACGGCGTACTCGTGTCGTGGGCGGTGCCCCGCGGCATCCCCCGCGACCCGGCCCGCAACCACCTCGCGGTTCATACCGAGGACCACCCTGTCGAGTACGCCCAGTTCTCCGGCGAGATCCCGGCCGGGGAGTACGGTGCCGGCCAGATGACCATCTACGACCGGGGCCGGTACGAGACGGAGAAGTGGCGCGACGACGAGGTGGTCGTGGTGCTGCACGGCGCCCGGGTCCGCGGCCGGTACGCGCTGTTCCGCACCGACGGGCGCAGCTGGATGATCCACCGGATGGACCCGCCGGAGCCGGGATGGACCCCGATGCCGGAGCTGGTCGAGCCGATGCGGGCCACCCCGGCCCGGGCCCTTCCGGACGACGACGCGGCGTGGGCGTACGAGCTGGTCTGGGACGGGCTGCGGGCGACGGCGTACGTCTCCGGCGGCCGGCTGGCGCTGCGCTCCGGCGATGGGGCCGAGGTCACCTCGTCCTATCCGGAGCTGCGGGCGATGGCCGAGACGCTGGCGCCCACCGAGTGCGTGCTGGACGGGGTGCTGGTCGCGTTCGACGCGGACGGCCGGGTCAGCCGCGCCGCCCTCGCCCCCCGCCTGGACGCGGCGACAGAGGCGGAGGTACGCCGGGCCGCGTCCCGGGCGCCGGTCCAGTACCTCGCCTTCGACCTGCTCTGGCTGGACGGGACAGCCACCATGGACCAGCCCTACGAAGGCCGCCGGCAGCTGCTGGCGGGGCTGGACCTCACCGGGGCGAACTGGCAGACCCCGCCCCACTTCACCGGTGGCGGCGCGTTCGCGCTGGCGACCAGCCGGGAGCAGGGCGCACCCGGCGTGGTCGCCAAGCGGCTGGCCGCGGCGTACCAGCCCGGCCGGCGCAGCCGTGACTGGCTGTGGGTCGACCCGGCCGCGGGCGGCCGGCGCCGGGGCTGACCGGTCAGCCCGCGGGCCTGCCCTGGTCCCCGGCGGTGTCGGCGCGCACCGCGGCGTGCGCGGCCGGGACGGTGCCGAGCCGGCCGGCCTGGAAGTCCTCCAGCGCCTGGATGATCTCGGCCTTGGTGTTCATCACGAACGGCCCGTAGGCGACCACCGGCTCGCGGATCGGCGCGCCGCCGAGCAGCAGCACGTCAAGGTCTGGGCTGCGGCTGTCCTGCCGGGTGCCGGCGGCCATGGTCAGCGTGTCACCGGGGCCGAAGACCGCCAGCTGCCCCAGCTGGACCGGCCGGCCCTTGGGCCCGACCCGGCCCCGCCCGCCCAGCACGTACGCGAGCGCGTTGAAGTCGGCCCGCCACGGCAGCGCCAGCGACGCGCCCGGGCTGAGGGTGGCGTGCACCAGCGTGATCGGGGTGTGGGTGACCCCCGGCCCGGCGTGCCCGGCCAGCTCGCCGGCGATGAGCCGGACCAGCGCGCCGCCGTCCGGCGCGGCGAGCAGCGCCACCCGGCTGCCCCGGATGTCCTGGTAGCGCGGAGCTGCGAGCTTCATCGCGCGGGGCAGGTTGACCCACAGCTGGAAGCCGTGGAAGAGCCCACCGCTTCTGACCAGGTGCTCCGGCGGGGTCTCGATGTGCAGGATGCCGGCGCCGGCCGTCATCCACTGGGTGTCCCCGTCGGAGATCAGCCCGCCCCCGCCGTTGGAGTCGGAGTGGGCGATCTGCCCGTCGAGCATGTAGGTGACGGTCTCGAAGCCGCGGTGCGGGTGCCACGCCGTGCCCTTGGGCTCGCCGGGCGCGTACTCCACCTCGCCCATCTGGTCCATGTGGACGAACGGGTCGAGCGCCCGCAGGTCCACCCCGGCGAAGGCGCGGCGCACCGGGAAGCCCTCGCCCTCGAAGCCCCGTGGCGCCGTGGTGACCGACAGCACCGGCCGGGACCGGGCGGTGGCGAGGTCGACCTCGGGCAGGCGCGGCAGGGTGAGGATGTTCTCGACCGTGACGGCTGGCATGGCTCTCTCCCCCTCTGCGCGTGACGATGCCAGATGGAACAGAGCTTGCCACAGCAATATTCCACAAGACAACTAGCAGGGGAGCCACGGATGCGCTGCGGTCACGGGTGGGTGCCGACCTGGTTCGCCTGGGTCTCGTTGATCGAGTAGCCGTCCTCCACGTCCGGCAGGCCGTAGAAGCACACGCTGTCGACCTGGCCGGCGGTCTCGTTGGCGACGGTCCGGCCGAACTCGACGTACCGGTAGCCACGGTCCCAGTTCTGCCCGTTCGGGTCGTGGATCCCGGCCTCGGTCACCTTCATGCTGACCCAGGTGTTCCAGCCCCACAAGCACCTCCGCCGTGGACACGACGGGTGGTGCCCCGGCTCGCTACACGCCGCGCGCCGGGGCACCGCTCCTTGCCGTCTCTACAGCCTCGTCGGGCGTTACAGCGTGAGGGTCCAGCTGTTGATGTAGCCGACGTCGACCGCCGCCGCGTCCTGCACCCGCAGCCGCCAGGTGCCGTTGGCGGCCTCGCTGGACAGGTTCACGGTGTAGGTGGTGTCGATGTTGTCGGCGCTGCCACCGGAGCGGTTGTGCAGCAGGTAGAGG
>Ga0075420_100000675_pt1 | contig 27741 bp, 24 predicted proteins | sample SoiMetdeltSBSDD4_FD_75296 | JGI IMG/M metagenome (GOLD analysis project Ga0075420, IMG submission 75296) | Bulk soil microbial communities from a Populus tree surrounding site in Tennessee, USA - Soil MetaG P. deltoides SBSDD4 | ecosystem: Environmental > Terrestrial > Soil > Tree plantation...
CTTCATGGGGGTTTTCAAATACTAACGATGGTGAGCCTTCATACGCTTTTTCACATTTATTGCAATAGTACTTCACGAACCTATCCTCATCAAGCCTGCCAATGCCTGCTAAGAACAGCTCTGGACCTCCAAGGTTTCCCTTCTTCTGCTCATCATCTGTTACCCTAGCAATAGCGTAGCCACCAGAGCCGCGCAGCTTCTTTTCAGACATGTCTTCAGCAATCATGATACGTTTGTTAATAGGCTTTGTTTCAAGTTATTTAAATCTAGTCAATACATTACAGATCAATTTGATTCTCCACGCAACATGTAAAAATGACAACAGACCTCACAGATTATGAAAACTATACTCGAATTGTTCGATCAAACCATCATCGTTAATATACTTCAATGCTCAACAGAGCTAGCGACTGCTATTGAATGCCGTTGCAATACTGCTCTACAGGAACATTGTAGCTTCCATTGACAAAGTCTTCCTCGTTTGGCAGGTCGTCTTTCCCATAGTCTACATCTTTATCGCGGGTTATTCGTACTCAGCACTCATTGGCGATCAGGGGGTTCCAATGGGTGATACAACCGTTCCATACCCAGCGTTCTTGGCTGCAGGCATGATCGGCTTTAATATGATGAACAGCAGCACGATTGCCGGCAGCATAATATGGAATGATAAGCGAAACGGTATGTTCCAACAGATACTGGTGATGCCCTTTGCAAGGATGGAGTATATCACTAGCACCATAGTCACAATCATGTTGATGGGCCTTGCAAGCGCGGGGCTTATCCTAGTGGCCGGCTCACCCACGCTAGTCGGAAGCGCCCAACCTACTCTTGTAGGGTCCTTATACGTACTCTATGCACTTATAACAGGCGCGATATTCTTCGGCTCGATCGCAATAATCATATCAACGAGGTTGAAGAGCAGCGAGGGTTTCAACGTCATAGTCAACAGTGTGTTCCTATTCTTCTCATTTGTCAGCACTGCATTCTACCCCGCACAGGGAGTGCCTGGAGCACTGAGTATCGCATTTTACATTAATCCACTGACATACATTGTCAATATTACAAGGGCGGGTATCTTCAACAATATAGATCTATTTACAAATATCGAAGTTGGTATCATCGCAGCTGCTACTGCAGCAGTATTCTTTCTCGCCACACTTTCGATGATGAGAATGAAGATCTAGGTACCGTTTCCAATAACAGTCAGAAACACTTCCTCAAGTGTAGGCGGGTTCATAGAGACACTTTCTACCTGAACAGCATTTTTTGAAAGTGACTCAATTATCTTGACTAACATCTCTTGAGCCTCTGCCGAGCTTATTCTTATCGTGTCTTGTGCTGTCATCTCAATTACAGAGCCGTCAGCTATCTGTCCGATGATCTGCATGACTGACTGAGCCGCCGTCAAATCCTTTAGCTTGATCTCTACTGCCTTGACGCCTCCATATTTCTGCTTCAAGCCATCAGGTGTGTCAGTGGCAATAATTTTACCTTTATTAATTATTGCTATTTCATCGCACAAATATTCTGCTTCTTCCATGATATGGGTTGTAAAAAACACAGTCAGCCCACCTCGAACATGCTTTTTGACATAATCGAGTAATGTTCGTCTTGCAGTGGGGTCGAGACCTACCGTTGGTTCGTCTAGGAACATCAGATCCATGTCATGCATAAATTCCCTCGCAACTTGTACGCGCCTACGCTGACCTATGGACAACTCGTCATTTTTTGTATTACTGAATGGTACAAGTTCGAATTTTTCCAAGAGCTCCCTTGCTCTGTCACGCCTCTTTTCGCCTGGCATGCCCCACATGAGGCCATATAGCTCAAGTGCACGGTCTACCCTCAGGTTAGCCTCAAAGCTCGGCTCCTGCAGCACGACCCCCATCCGCTTTCTAATTTCGCGGGAATGCTTTACAATGTCCTTGCCAAAGATCTTCACTATCCCCGAAGTTGGCTTGACAAGGGTCGTGAGCACTCTTATCGTAGTCGTTTTACCTGCACCGTTTGGGCCAAGAAAGCCAAATACGCTACCATACTCCACATCAAATGATACTCCATCTACTGCACGCACCTGTCCATAGCTTTTGTGCAGGTCAGAAACATGGATGCAATGTTCCATTCGCAGATAAGTGCGCAAAAAAGTCTAATTTCTGCCTTTATCTAAGGGGAGTCCTAGCAATCATTTTGGAAAACAGAGGAAAAGATGAGCATGCATTGAGAGAATGCAGTGCTGCTGTTATTGCGTAGGTATCCAAGCGAATTCCCATAAATATCAAGTCGAATTCTGGGCATAAATCCCTCAGGGAACCAAATATTTTTCTTAGATGAATGAATGAACGAGATTTTTCTCTCAAATATATCTCTCAAGATATATAGGCAAGTGAATAGCAATGGTTCTTTCAGACTGGAGGTCCATTGCAAGCTTGTCGTCGTCCCACGATTTTAAGGGAATGCTAGAGATCCTTCTACGACAGCACCCTGAGCTGAACCCAGAGCAGGTAAGAGCCTTGATTGATGAAAAAAAGCGCAAGGTCGGTGCTGGCTATCTTACTGACCAAGGTGCACTCTTCCTTGTTGCCGCCGACCTTGGTGTATCATTTGACAATGCCTCTAAGATGCAGACAGGTATCAAAGACATTTACATAGGTGCAAAAGAGGCCACAGTTGTAGGCAGGATTATGAACGTTTACCCTATTCACAGGTTCACCAAAAGAGATAGCAATGAACAGGCCACTACCCGCACGCTTGTGATATATGACAAGGATGCAAAGGTCAAAGTCAAGCTATGGGACAAACATACTACGATACCAGACGAAATGGGTCTGCAGGTGGGCGATGTGATCAAGGTAGTAAAGGGATACGTCAGGGCAGGTCTTGACGGCAAACCAGTGATCAACCTTGGTAATTATAGTACGATTGAGACTGTGCCGGAGGATCCATCTATCCCTACAATTGATTCGCTGACTATCACAGTGGATGTGATAAATTCTCTGCAGGACAATGCAGTCATTTCTGGCATCGTCAATTCTAACCCCAGAGTAACTGATTTTGTCAATGCAAGGGGTGAAGTTAGCAAATCTCTCCAGCTACAACTCTCAGACGAAGCAGACACTCGCTCGTTGCGAGCAGTTATCTGGAATGTCGATGAGTCAAGAGTTCCCAAGGTGTTCAAGACCGGTTCTAAGGTCCACCTAATTGGTGTTAGAGTAAAGCAAGGTAATCCACAGTATGGCAGCGGCGACTTTGAGATCCATGGCGACGAAGGCACGGCATTGCAGTTCTCAAATTCGCAAGAAGATGTGGAGGTAATGCCCCTTCGAATCATCTCTATCGGCGAAGAAACAGGGAAAGGTAGCTTTATGTGCCTTGCAATCGACAGGGCAGGTAGCCCGCTCATACTTACGATTGACAATTCACTAATCAACTCCAAACAATTGAATGAAGGTGCAATGATCGAGTGTGTGCCTTCAAGGATACTTGGCAATTCGGTTACACTATCAAAGGATGATTCGTATGTCAGAGTGGCAGATGAGGGCGATGACGCATCATTTCCAAAACAGTCGAAATTTGAGAGAAAGATACAAGATGTGCAGATTTCACAGGATCCATACACCATTGAAGCAATTGTCCTTCAAGCACCCGAGACTGCAGAAGTGAACACCAAGTCAGGTGAGACCGTGCCTATGACATCCACTCTGCTTGGTGACGATACAGGGGAGATCAGGCTAGTTGGATGGCGTAACCAGAGTGCGGGCGTCAACAAGTTGAATGTAGGCGACAGGATAAGACTAGCAGGCGTCACTGCAGGAGCAGGGCGCGAAGGCAAAACAGAATTAACTCTGCGACCCTATTCATCAATCACTAGGCTGAGCTAGAAAGCCAAATTAAGGAATCAGATAACTTCTGTTATGGTGCTTATTACATCAGATGCAAGCAGTAACATCATAAACCAGGCAGAGAGACTCAAAGCACGAGTACGTAGTCATGCTGCAAGAATTGATGAGAATTTCAAGGTAGGAGTTGAGATCGAGATATGTCTTATTGACAGCAAAGGAACGCCAGTTGATGCAAAACCTGTAATCGACCTCCTACGGCAATATCATGATATCGATTTTGAATACGGTATATGCCAGCTTGAATACAGAACAGAACCGGTTTCATTTGAACGACTTGCACAGCTGAATTTACAGTTTGAAGAATTCATAGAGCATCTTAACCAAATTGTCAACAAAGTCTACAAAGATGATAATGAGGTATTTCCTGTATTCTTAGGATCTAACCCATCGCCTTACATTTTAAAGGATGATCTCATTACAAGGAAACCGCGCTACCTACGACTCGCAAGATGGCAAAGTAGAATCCCAGACGTAGAGATTGATGGGCAAAAGCTTAAGGCACTTCATGTTGCAGCTGCCATTCAAGGCTTCCATCTTCATTTGCAAGGAAAAAACCCCAACTTTACAGCTCAAATGTTCAACTACATTCTGAATTTAATCCCATCTGTAATATTGCTTGGAGCAAATAGCAGACTTTTCGCTGGCAGGGTCTTTTCATTCCACGAGCCAAGAATTTATCTCTACGATCAATCGGAGCAGCAAAACTCGGGCTTCCCAAGTGTATCTCGGTATCTTGGAGGGGTTGAAGATTACATCGATTACATTATTTCAAGAAAACCGGTAATTGCAAAGGATTACTTTGAAATGGTAAAAGAGCGTCATGATGACGCCCGTATCAGAATCAATGCTGGTTTTTACAGAGTCGAGACTAGAGTTATGTCAGTACAACCCACTCCAAAGGCCATGATGGCGATGATAGAGTTTTTCACTGGTTACTTGCATAAGGCCATCCACGAAGAAAGAGAGTTGCGCCCGTTATCAGCTATTAGAGAGGAGAGACAGGCTGTTGTAAGATCGGGCTTTAACGCTAAGACACATTTTAACATCATTGAAACGGTCAGGAGTCAGCTTGCATATGCGCGAAAGGGCATTTCAGACCTAGGAATTAAACCAGATTTTCTGGGCATACTCGAAAAGCGCCTGGAGAATAAAACTACCGCTGGCGAATACGTTGCTAGATTATGGCAAACGAGATTCAACGGATCCATAGAGCAAACCTTGCCTGAAGTGGTTGCAGATATTTGGGAAAGAACAAAGAACAATCAACCGATTTCCTAGTGGCACCTCCACATAGAGAGAGTTTCTATTTAGAGAATAGAATCATTGAATAATTTCTATTATTATCATCATCATTGGTGTTCATTTATATCTAGTCACTCCAAAAACCCCGCGTTATGACATATTGTTTTTCTGCTTCATAGATACTACGATATACGTGTTCCTCATCGACATAGTTACGCAGAATCCGTGCTGCAGTATCTGCACCAACACCGTGGCCAGATAGCACTATTAACGCTGTCCTGCCAAAGTTGTTTACAAGCGATGCTACTTTCCATGCACGTTCAAACTTATGGTTCTGCTCAGTAGTAAGCTTACCACCCGCAAGACGATTCCGAATTATCCTTGCCATCTCATCATCTGACCAGAATGTAGCACTAACAAGGCGGGATCTACATGTGGGGCACGATATTTCTTCGGGCACATCCTTAGTTTCCATTACGCGCTCCCACTTACCACAGCGTATGCAGACGAGCCGATGCTTTGTTTTTTCAAGCCGTTCTTTAACAAGCTCTATAACTCCCTTCTCAATACTCAGAGGCATGGCTCCAGCCATCTTTGCTGAATGTTCTATTATTGGCTTTGCGAGATCTGAAAATTCATTCACTTCAAACCAATGGATCATAACCTTGCCTTGCTTTATACCGTCAAGCACCTGCTGAGTTTGTTGTATATCATATTTATCGTGTACAAGTTCTCGTATAGATTCTGCGCTTACAGGTGTCTTAGAGTATCTATCGTAGATCATTCGTGCTACTTTTTTATCGTACACCGCTTCCTTGCTTATCATGCCAAACCTTTTGGCGACCATCCATACCTTCCAATTAATGTTATGAGTGCCAGTCAGCGCAGCAATTAGGACAGGCTCGAGGTCATAAACATCCCTTAGAGCCGATTCAATCCTCCCCTGTGTTATTCTTGCACTTGATGTAAACATGATCCTATAGGCATCTGAGCGGGATTCCACAATGTATCCAATCTGTGATGACAATATTGTTGACAAAAGGGATGCAATAGTATTGTTCACCTTTGACCCGAAAGCACAGTGCATTACAAGTAAGTTGCGCGAAGCATAGCTTTCAACTACAACATTCTTTGAATCAGGTATTACCTTAAGCATCTTCAGTGTGTTCTCCATTAGGGATGTCGACAGCTTGATCTTACCATTTGCCGCCTGGTTGCGTACAACTCCAACTTCTTCTGCAGTCTTGAAATCAACAGGAATCATTTCACCAACCCAATAGGGAATATTAATTGCCGCCCCACGAAGGGGTTCGACGTTTACGACTAACCGCGCTTCATCTACAGACAATATACGCCACTGAGACCCCTTGAGTACAAACACATTGCCTTTTTCACCATAATCGCCAACAAACTGTTGGTCAAGTGTGCCTATTCTGCGCTTGCTTATCGAATCAATGACCTCAAATTTCAGCACATAGGGTATCATTGAGACATTCTCGAAGTAGTATTTGTAGGCCTTTATCTTGCGGGTATAAGTACGGGCTTCGCGCTCGTACTTGATGACATTGTGTCCAGCTAGTATGTCCAGGCAGCTTTCTACATCAAAGAGGCTGATGTTTCTGAATGGATAAGCCCGAGTCACAATCTCATATGCATCATCTACCTTAACGGGATTGCGACTCTGCATTGCAAGCCCAACTAGATGGTGGGCCATAACATCAAGCGCTCCTTCATGTATCTTTTGCTCCTCAATGGAGCCTTTTTTCATGCGGCGAATTATCGCAAGCGACTCTATCTCATCGTCAGGGTTGTTAGTGACGATGAGCCCCTTTGCAAAGCTTCTTTGGTTATGCCTACTCCTCCCAATCCTTTGCATCAATTTTGAAACTTGCCGAGGAGATCCGTAGTGGATAACAAGATCCACTGAACCAATGTCAAGGCCCAGCTCCAGCGAGCTTGTGCAAACAACAATACCTGCCACGCCAGACCTGAGTGTATGCTCTGTCTCTTCGCGCATCTCCTTTGAAAGCGAGCCATGGTGAACATCTACTTTTATATCACTCTGATTCTTCAGGATGGTTCCGAGATATTCTGCCTCATCCCGCGTATTTGTAAAAAATAGGACCGTGCCCTTAATGTCATTGGTCTTGACATATTCCGTAACGAAGTGGGCGACATTGTTGAGCGATCCCTTTACAAACCTGACCTCAATGTCATATCCGCGACTTGCAGGGTCAACGAGTACCGCCTTGTGTCTATCAGCGCCACAAACAAACTGAGCCGCCTGCTTTAGGTTTCCCACAGTAGCAGAAAGTCCGATTCTCGTTATCTGCTGCAATGAAACAGCTTGTAGTCTCTCAAGGCTTATTGAAAGATGAGCGCCACGCTCATTGGAGACTAGCTCATGAACTTCGTCTACTATTACCCATTGCAAACCCTTTAGTGCAGCCAGCATCTTATCACTTGTTAGAATTATTCCAAGTGATTCAGGTGTTGTTATCAGCACATCAGGAGGGTTTTCTAGCATCTTTTTCCTAGCCAAAGCAGTAGTATCGCCATGCCGAATTTCAACTCTTAAGCCTTCTGACTGCGCATAGTGTATGATACGACGAAGGACGTCATTATTGAGTGCACGCAGAGGTGTAATGTACATTGCCCTAATTGTGCCTATGCTATATTCCTGATGGGCAAGCATAGTAAATACAGGCAGGACTGCTGCTTCGGTCTTGCCAGAGCCTGTGGGCGCGACCAGCAGACAGTGTATCTTCCTTAAAATTATCGGCAATACCTTGCGCTGTATGGTAGTTAGAGAAGAAAACCCTTCTTTTCGGAATTTGTTTATTATAACATCTTCTTCTTTAGCATGATGGGGATGATCATTGTTGTCACTTTTCAGTGTCTGCAGCTGTCCCGGTGTGCTGCTGTTGTTGCTCCCGTTTTGCTTTTGCGCTTGATCTTTCATAAACCATCACTGCGAATAGGCCTGCAATGAACAGCCCTACGGCAACCATGACGTAAGAGTCAAAGTTTGCAATTGTTTCTCCGCTCATTGGAGACTAAAGTCATTAGACACTCAATAAATATATTCGTATATTATTTGACCCTGATACCAAGGATACCAGCACTAAACGTCGATCAATTATATGCAGTTATTACAATTTTCCAATCCTATCAGATAACAAAGGGAATACCGATAGACTAACACGTTACTTTATCTTTACTTAATTTAGTTGAGGCTCTCTTCCCTTAAAGTGCTCCCGAATAGGTTCAATTATCCTGTTGATATAAGTTGCAGTTGAGCTCTTTAAATCCATTGGATGGATCTTTTTTGTGACAAAATCATGCTCTATATCCTTGTAGTTAGCATATGTGATGCTTCCGCCATATTTAAAAGGCCGCTCAATTACAAACTCGTCAAATTCATGGAATACTACATAGCGTACTAACTCAAGAACGGGGTTGCCTACTGTAACTTCTACGGGGCAGAAGGCCTTGCTTATTTTGTTGCGGATCGTCTTTTCGTCGTCATGGATAAGAATCCCGCTTGCAGGCTTGCTCTTGCTCATCTTGCTTGATATTCTAACGTCTTCACCATCACCACCTTCATCGACGTTGATTCGCAGCGGTTCAGACATGCCTGGCAGCAAATGATGATGTACAAGTACTGGAACCTTCCAGCCGAGCTTGGGAAAGATCTCCCTGACAAGCATATGGATCTTTCGCTGGTCCATACCAGCATGCACAATATCAAGTTCAAGCGCTTTTATGTCAACTGACTGCATTGGAGGGTACAGCAATTGCGATAAGTCAAGGTTTTTTTCAGCCTCATTCCTACCCATTATAGTAAGAGATCTCATTGTCCTTGCAAGTGTCATATGCTTTGAGAAGTGCACAAAGTTCTCCCAATAATCTTTAGTCTCCTTATAGAGATCACTTCCAAGCACGATATTGACTCCAGGGCAGAAGAATTTGAAAGCATCAGTATAGTACTGCGAGACTTTCTTTATCTTATCCCAGTCACCTCCCATTTTGTCGTTGATGTAGGTGTGCCAGTCAGCTAAAAAGACGGTAGTAGTAATGCCAGCCTTCATAAAGTCGTTTATCTTGAATCCTGTCATGACAAGGCTGCCAACGTGTAGCACTCCCGATATCTCCAAGCCGATATAGTGCTTTGGATGAGTCTTTGTTTCTATCAGAGTACGAAGCTCGTCTGCTGTGACAACCTCCTCTGTCGGCTCACGCATTATGAATGCCAGTCGCTCATCGACATCCATTGTTGTAAAAGAATGCGACTGACACACTTCTATAAACCTTATACTAGGCACATCTTGAATAGTCAATAAGTTCAAAGAATATGCTCATGTCAAGTAAACAAAGATAGGTAGACAGATCCCATCCTGGTGGAAGAAAAGGCCAAGTTGTTAGTGCTGCTACCGCCCATTTTTACCAAATGCCGTATAGCATATTGTACAGAAGCGCAGGGATATGACATCCTGGCAATGTCTGCAGTATGTTTAGCCTATTTTCGAAAAACCCTTAAACTCCCTTTATATTCTATTTTGATGGATAGTAGGCATGGAAAATCATTATTATATGCCTGGAGTTGCGGTGCTTGCCTTTATTATATCCACTAGTCTGCTGCCATCAGTATTTGCTCAACAAAACAATTCTCAACAATTTAACACTACAGACACGGGTACCTTGTATGGTCAATCTTCAGTACCAACTGATGATAACTCTACAGGGCTAAACGTTACAAGCACGGATGTCCCTGTGCTCCAGCAGGTATCGGAGAAAGGCATCTATCTAGTAGAGCTAAAATGGCCTCTAGTCTATAGTGACGCAGAGAATTCCTTGCAGGTAGAATTAGTATTCAATAACGCCAGTGCTCCACCGCCTACTAGCGATACAATCCCTCAAAGAGAGGACAACTTTACTGATTCAGGCATTGAAGATACACGGACTGTTCCGGCAATTCTTGGAGGTGAGCCTATGCAAGTTGAAAGCTACGATATGGCAATTTTTACTCCCGATGGCAGAAAATTATGGGAACAGCTTGACCAGCCGGGGCAAGGTGGACGGGCGACGCAGAGAATCGAGCTTGATAGCAACTACACAGGTCCAGTCACGGTAAATATAAGCGACATCAGGTCAGGCGATAGTATGGGCGAAGCCGCCAGTGGAGCTGACATGACAGACGCAGTAACATTTGCTGTTACAATAGCACCAGAATTTCCACTTGTACCAGTACTGCTTGCTATTGGGATCGTAGCTACCATTGCAGTTCAGAAATACAGGCATCGCATAATATAAGATTAATAATCTGAAATGGATAAAAATTGCTAGTTCACAGGTCTTGTATATGAGTGATATTATTTCGTGGGATAAGGCCATTGGCAAAAAGGTGAAATCAAGTGACGATAAGGACCTTGGCAAGGTTGAAAGCATAACCCTAGATTATATCCAGACAAAGGAGGGTATGATATCAAAAACTTATTACTTTATCCCAAAGTACCATCTTAGTGGATACGATGGCGATAAGTTGTGGGTGTCACTTACGAAAGATGAAGTAAAAGCAAAGTTTGAGAGAGAGAACCCCCCTGAGCCATCCGAATGGGAGACGCAAGAGTACACAGAGCGCAGGAGGACTATAACGCAACAACACCCAGATTTTATAACAAACATTCCAGCATACAAACCTTCTTCAGACATGGTTCAATTGTCATGGGATAAGATCATTGGCAAAAAGGTAAAATCAAGTGACAAGAAAGATCTTGGGGAAGCAGAAAGTGTTGCAACTGAGTATATAGAAGTTAAGGAGGGAATGGTTAGCAAGAAGCACTACTATATTCCCAAGTACTACATTCAAGGCTTTGACGGCGATAGCTTGTATACCTCACTCACTAAGGAGGTCATCAAAGATCGCTTTGAGCGCGATAGTCCACCATCTCCTTCAGAATCGCAGATTCCAGAATACCAAGAGCGGGTGATCCAGGCAGAATCTGTTCAGCCACAATTTGTTCACGGCGTGCCCAGGATGGCAAGAGAACCCTTGACGGAAATATCAGATGATTACTCTGGAAGAACATACAACATACAGTGGGACCAACTGATTCACAAGCATGCCAGGACGACTGACAAAGTAGAGATAGGATATGTTGAGAGAATAGGGGATGAGTTTATTGTGATAAGAGAGGGTGTATCAAATGTTCATGTATATTATATTCCCAAGACGTATATCCGCGAATATGACGGTAGCCAGATATGGATAGATGCACCGAGCGGCCTTGTCAGATCCAAGTTTGAAAGGAAAACCGAACCTCCAGTTGAGGAGCTGCGAGCCATGGCAACAGAAGCTCCGCGTTATAGAAAGATTGGCTCGCAAGCACAGCTCAAAGAAGAAACAAATACAAGCACATTAGAAACCGACGTCGACCTAAATCAAAGCAATATAGAAAAAAGATAAGGGTGCCTAACCTGCGCCATCTTCTTCTTTTATGCAACTTTTATTACTGACGCGTAATTCGCAAGCCACTCTCGGTGTTTCTTGTAATCAGGGTCAGCTTCCCTCACTAGCTGCCAAAATTGCTGTGAGTGATCAAACTCTATTAGGTGCATAAGTTCATGGATCATAACATAGTCAATGACATTGGAGGGGGCTGCTACTAGAAGCAGGTTGAAATTCAGGTTCCCGTTTTTTGAGCAGCTGGCCCATCTTGACTTTTGATTCTTTAGGGATATCTTGTTGTACTTGACATTAAACCTACTTGCAAGCGTTGGAAGCCGATCTGCAATTATTCTGGCAGTCTGCTGCTTATACCATTCATGTATATGCTGCTTATACCTTCGTCTATCAGTAACGTGAAATGTTATGAGTTTAATGGCGTCACTGACCACTGTTGATGGCCGCCTATCCTTTACAACATGAAATCTATACCTGCTGCCAAGAAAATAGAGGCTATCGGGTTCTAGCCCCCCGTTACGTTCTTTTAATTTACTATAGTGTTGAGAGGTCCAGAGTATCCAATCCCTCTTTGAAGTAACGAATATCTCAAGCTCTTTGAGATTGTAGCTCAGAGGCACCATAGCCTGCACGCCATTTATATCGGATACTAGTCGCAACCGCTTTGTCCTCTTGTTCGGGCAGATCCCAATTCTAATGGTCATGTTGTCATCAAAAACAACTGATAGAGACAATTAACAGATTCAAGTTTTGATAGTTGTTAAAGAATTTTATGCATAAAATAGATACAGTCTATTACGCTTTTTCTTTCTTAAAGACCCTGTCGCTATTGATAAATTTATGGTCAGCAAAATATAATAGTCATGGAGTATTTTATATAAAAATTAGTTATAATATTGCGTGATATCCTTTTTAATAAAATGAATTCGTACTTATGGTATCATGGTGTCAGGCAAGTATTTCAATAAAGGTGTCAAATCTTTGGATTCCCCTCATGTTGGACATGTTGTGAGGGAAACCTCAGACAAAATTGTAGTGTTTGGTGAAGGCGATGATAGATATGATATTCCTAAAGATAAGATTAGATTTGCTGCAGCCAATGTTCTGATTGACTTACCATTTCATGAAATTGTGAAGAATTACAAAGTTAGCAGAGAGCAGCCACTACCTATCGATAGTGAGCATGTACATCCTGAAGATTTACCAGAGACTGTAGATTTGGCAACGTATGAAGGAAAATATCCAAAGTCGCTCTTTAACAAAGGTGTAAGAACACAAGACGAAGAGCACATAGGGCACGTGATGACTGAAGCGGGAGACAAGATAGTGGTATGGGGACACTATAACTGGCGGTTTGACGTTCCAAAGTCAAAGATTATTGCTGTTGGCAGAAATGTCATTTTGGGAATGGATTACAACGAGATATTCAAATACAAAGTTGACAGGAATGCTCCGCTGCCCACGGGAGAACCGGTAGATCGTTTAGCCGAGGAAGAAGAAAAAATGCAGTAAATAAAAAAAGAATGCTTGATGACAAGTATTTCATAAATTATCACATTCCATATTTCTGATAGTATATGAGAGCAAATGATTTTTTTATAAAACTAAATCACACCTGCTTGCCGCAGCTTTTGCGGCAGATAGGTTTCTGAGAGGTACTTGAAGCCGTGCTTGAAGAATGCGTCAAGCTCGCACTTTTCCTTGTTCTTCAGGAATATATCAAGCTCTTTCTGCCACTTTTTGTCTTGGAACCAAGGTTTTTTCTTCATATCGTTTGCTCTGTTGAGATCTTCTTCTGACGCAGCAAGTCTTGCAACTTCGGGTATATTGTATTCGTAAATGTCTGAGAATAGCATACCAAGTATCTTGGCATCGGGTGTGACGAGCCTGTAACTATCGTAACTGAGCGATTCGCTTCCGATCTTGTATCGCAGCGCAATGCCAAGCCCCCAAGGGTCGGCATCTGCAAACACTACTACAGGCTTTTTCCATTCTTCGTTGAGTGCCCTAACCATCATTCTGGTCGCTCTGTCTGGCTCACCCGAGCCAGTCATCAGGATTGCATTATGCTTCTGTATAAAGCCAGATTTGCGTATATTGTTTAGCACAGTATCTTTTTCCACCACCATTACAAAGTCGGCCTTAACGTCTACTATTTCAACGTCGCGTATGTTGGTTGGTATCAGCTGCGACGTAGCTCTGCTGCCAAGATTGCAATTTATGATATCGCCCCCAACTCGAAGTGTAATCGGGCCGGATATCATGCCCTTTGGTTTTGAGGTGACAGAGAACTCTTCTCGTGGAACACCAGTCAGGAGCTCAATTGCTTTGATCGCATTATCCGAGTCGTCTTGGCTGTTCCAGAACTTTTGTTTGTTCTTTTCATCGCCCACCGTACTCAGAGTGGCATAGTACATTCCACGTATTGTGCTCTCCATTTCCTCATTTAGCAGCTTACGCACGGCATTAGCCATTACCAGATACTGTGCAAAGGTCGGTATTTTCTTAGTACTGTCAGGGCTTATGCTGACCGTCTTGTCACCAATCGTTAACATTCTTTCTTCATCAGACCAAACTGTGTTGTCGTAACCCACCTTGGGGACATTTAGTACAGGCAGGGTCTTCTGTACCATAAGATCAGTGCTGACATCTTTCATTATCAGCTTAATTTTTTTGATAACTTCTAGGTGACGCTTGTCGGCAGGCATTTTTACTTACGCCTCCGCCCCTTTGGCTTAGTACTATCAGATACATTGTCAAGTGTCATTTGCACTTGATTCTTCTTCTTGTCTTTCCGCAGGGTTTCCGGTATCTTTTCCTCCTTCATCAGTGATTTTGTCAGCTTACCCTTTCTCCTTCCAGCAGTCATCGTAAGCTGTTGATCCTTATCGGGCTTGACTACTTCGCCATGGATCTCTAATGATGTTTCTTCTGCTTCCTCTTCAAGGCGCTGGCCAGTTATCTTATCCTCTTTTTTGTCTAGTACTCCGCCCGTGATCTCACCTTTGACGTGCTTTTCTGCAAGCTCGGTAAACGACTGCTCTAGCTTAGAAACGTCAAGTCTGATGGATTCTGAAATCGCACTCACTACCAAAGGAATGTAATACTTATATAGGTTAAGCCTGCCTTGAGCCTCTTTCATCCTTAGCTCTTTTCTTATCTGCGCGCTCACCTTGCGATAGAGCTCAGACAGGCAATATTTCATATGTTTTTTCAGCTCGCCCTCTGAGGCTATGCTTTCCTTGCCGGCAGTCTTGTACGGGATCTTAGTAGAGCAAATGTGGAAAAAGGTATGAATTGGCAAAAGTTCCACAGCTCTATCAGATTTGGTTTCCCCGTTTGTAAATTGCGCCTTTGCCTCTTTTTTGGTGATCCCCATTTTATTTATCTCAACTTCGGAGACTACTTCCCTTGCTACGTCTGATCCTTCGTCGTATAGCAGAGGAATCTTGTTTGCGAACCTATAGAGCTTGAATGAGGGTATATCACCACCATACGCTATTCCGCACTCGACAATAGTAGGCCTGTTGTTGATAACACAAGTACGTGAGGCATAGGCAGTGAGTGCTGGCTTCAATACTTTGACTGTGAGCTGAGGCCGTTGGATTTCTGTAGTGGATGTTTCTTTGGAAACCGTCTCCCGAGTGGTGATAATTGTATATTCAGAGGTCATTCCAGTTGTTAGGATCTGTTCTCCAATTGGGCTCAGATGATCCGTATTTGCCTGCTGGAAGTTGATATACTTACATACCTTCACAATTTCTATAAGTTCATTCTCAGTATACTTGTCAGCGGGCTTGTTCTCTACTTCTGCTTTAGAAATGATTTCTTTTGCCTTTTCACTTGACATCTTTTGAAATGAAGCGGATAAGATTCCCTGAAGCGTGGTTTTTTGATTCATGAAATTCATTATAGCCTTCTTAAGCGTCTGTAGATCCATGTCTGCGGGATGAGGGAGAACTTCTTTGGCGGGTTGTGGCATGAATTCCGTCCTTCTTTCAAACCGGACCTTGCCCTCATCGGTTTCGTATTCGATAATAGCATAAGGATTGACAATGCTTGTTTGGCTAATGTATTCATTTATCTTGTTCTTTATGTTGTTCCTTGTGATTGGAGAAAGTTTTGCATGGAGCACCGCCTCAACCTTGAAGCCAGAGTCATCGCCTATCTCGCTCTCTTCACCCTTTGTTACTTTTTTTGCAAGTACTATTGGCTTATTTGTGCTGATATCTGTTCTAAGCGCAAAATGATATTCCACGCCTTCCTCAATCGATTTTGACCGGACCTTGAGCGGATGAATAGTATCTTTGGTGGAAAACGCAGCTATCATTTTGAGGCCCACACCAAACAGGCCACGCTGCTGCTTTTCAACGTATTTGCCTGATGTCAAGAACGAGCACACTGCAATTGGCACCTTGTCAGATGGTATCCCAATGCCGTTGTCCTGACATGTAATCATCCAGAGGTCATTTGACGCATCAAGCAGTTTAAGCGACAGCGATATCTTGGGCAGAATATGATCTGTCTCGCACGAGTCAAGAGAGTTTTCGATAAGTTCCCTCACAGCCATATATAAAATACGTTCAGTGGTAAAGCCTGCGAGCGCAGAATTATCGACAAAGAACTCCGACTCGGCTTTTTTATCATACCTCACCTTTCCTTTCAAGACTGCGGGCTTTGACTGTGCAGCTGCAACCTCTACAGTAGCCTTTTGCTTCAAAGTCATTCAGACTATTCGGTAACTTAATTTAACTTTTTATGAAAAATTTCTTGAGTTAATGGATAGAAAAGGTTAATCTGAAGAAGATCTCTTGAAAATTCTTTCTACGTGTTTTCGAATTAAGGGCACTTTAATGTCACAGAACGATCCTCTATGAATCTTAAGCACATGGAAAGAGACCTAGCAGCCTAGATATGGTCGTCGTCATTACCATGAGTGAACTGGTAGGGATTGTTCCTCTGATTCTGGTTCACAACTGCGATAGTGTTTCTGAGGAGATGATACATACTATCATGGCATGGGCATGCACACATCTTGGTCATAGTGGAGGAGTTGACTGTCTCTTTAATGATTCCATTGCACAATCCATGATCGTTCTTGACGCAGTCATCTGACTTGACCACAGATATTTTCTCAGTATTTAGTATAAATATTGAATGGAAATGGTTAAATCGACTTTCTTCTCCTTTTCTTGCATGAAGATTTATTCTGAAAGCAGACCGTGGGGCAAATTTGAGAAATTCCATGAGAACAAACCTTGCACCGTCAAATTGATTTTTGTCAATGCAAATTCTCGGCTCAGTCTCCAATATCACAAGAAGCGGTCTGAATTCTGGAAGGTAATCAAGGGTACTGCTATGGTCGAGATTGATGGAAAAACGGTTACCCTAGGAGAGGGAGGGACGATTACGATCCCAAGGCAAGCTAAACACAGAATACTTGCGCTTGGGAGTGACTGCATAATACTTGAAATTGCATACGGCAGGTTTGACGAAAACGACATTGTCAGATTAGAGGATGATTACCACAGGGTCACCGTGCCAAAGACTAGGGTAACAGCTGCCTAAGCGAATATGTATAGGAATATCGATTCAAGATTCGGCCAGGAAAGAGCTCAAAATAATGAGCCAAAGAGTGCAAGGGCTGTAAGCATAGTTTTGGCAAATAGAGTAAGAGGATCATTACAAAGGCGGTGTATTGATGGTAGAGATTAGTGAAGGCGCTATTACCGTTCGAGCAGATACGATATCTCTGACAGTCATTTCTTTGATAATAACAGACATGGACACTTTTTTGACAATTATGCACCAATTGATAGCACTAGCTGGAATAAGAGGGGTGCTTGAAGTTGAAAGTGAAGGCATGCCATAATTGAGGCTTGTAGATACCTTCAAGGCAAGTCTGGACCCCCATCTGTTCAGTCTTTACCGAAGATATCTTTATTCAAGGTACAAGGCAACGGATGAGCTTGCACAGGCAGAAGTAGTGCATGAGAAAGCAAAAGAAATTCTGGTCAAGATGACGGACAAGTTTAGGCAAAATATGTCATATTTTGATCCCGGTGATCAGCTCGCAGTTGAAATTGAAAATCACAAATTGAAAAGCCCGGTTGGGATCGCCGCTGGGTTTGATAAGAACTGCGACGTACTTACTCCAACATCATATGTCTTTGGCTTTCTGAATCCAGGCAGTGTGCTGAAAGATCCTAATACTGGCAATCCTCAGCGACCCAAGAGTGATGGAACAGTCAGGATTCTAGTTGACGACGAAAGAAAGGCAATAATTAATGCACAAGGCTACCCAAATAAGGGCCTCAATTATTCAATTTCGAATTTAAGAGAATTCGCGGAGGGTTCAAGGGGCGATGCCAAGGTGCTGCTCAACTTTTCAGGCATTACTGACACCCATACTGAAGATGCTGTACTCGATTCCTGCAAAGAAATTCTAGTCAGAGCTGCACCCCTTGTCGACTTCGGGTTTGAAGAAAATAGGACTTCGCCAAATACTGATTTTAATAAAATCCTCCAGACACCCGAGTTCACAAAAAAGATAACCGACCTAATGAACACACACGTCCCAGGAAAGGTCAAGGCATCCAAGATATCTCCATATAACAAGCTGCCGCCGTCAGATGAAGAAAGGAAATCCAAGCTCAAATCGATCAAGGTATTTTATGAAAATGGCGGAAACATAGTCACGCTAGGGAATACAAGGCCGGTAGACACTAGATCTGCCAAGTTTTATCGAAACTTTACGAGGGGGGTTGCAGGTGAGAGTGGCAAACCGCTTTTTCCGTACATGTTGAAGCTGGTAGAGGATGTACATAGAGCGTTTCCGGATATGATGATAATAGCCTGTGGTGGTATTTTTTCGGGGGAAGATGCTTGGAGAGCATACCAAAACGGGGCAACTCTGCTCTCGCTCTATACAGCTCTTACATACTATGGCTTTGGTGTTGTAAGGGACATACACAATGTTTTGAAAAGAAAGCTAGGAGGTGAAACATTGCAGGATTTCATAGAAAAGCGCGACGGCCGCATGCGGTGAATACTAATACAAACCATTGCAAAGCATTGGAAACCTTTTAATGCACCTGTAATCACTTTCCTCTAAAAGGAATAGGGATTTGGAGCGTTGGGAAAGTATCCTAAAGTGGTTCTTGCTGCTGACCGCACTTTGATGTCCCCTTACAGGGGAATCTCACTTGCATCATTCTTCGGATGTGCGCCAGCACTGGACATGAATAGAGATCACAATTCATTTTGGTACTATGTGATGCGCAATCAGGTCACCCCAAGGGTTCTTTTTGATTTTATTTGCAATCCTATTGACCATACAAATGGCGTCGCCAATTATGCTCCCTACGGCCTAAGAAAGGTGGAGGCTGCGCTCTTGAGGGACGGCTACAAACCAGAGGATGTCGTAGTTTCCCACCCCGATCACATCGAGAAATTCATCGGGCCCGAAACAGAAGTAGTCGGAACGTATGAGATGGATCCGCTTGGGATGGGGCCAGTGACCATGACATTCACCTACGGTCGCAAACAAATGTCCTATGATGAATTTTACAACCGTGAGCTTCATATGAGAATCAATGCCGCTAAGGCAAGGACAGGGAGCAAAGCAAAAGTGATTGCTGGTGCTTCTGGCACTTGGCAGTATAACTACGATCCAGCCAAGATTGAGGAATATGGCCTTTATGGCATTGTCGAAGGCGAGCTGGGAGGTATTGGTCCTGAAATTGATGGGGCTGGAGGCAAATTTTTCGATGCGATTATTGCAGGTGAGTGTGATACTGCCAATCCCTTCAAGAAGAGCCAATTCAAAGTTGAAATTAAAGAGTATGCTAGAAATGACAGAACATACCACGGCAGATTCATTCACTATTGGAATGAACCATCGGTCAGTGAGATTCCAACGATCGTCAACCCCAGCATGCATGGCATGGTCGAGGTTATGCGGGGCTGTGGACGGGGCTGCAAGTTCTGTGATGTAACACTGAGGCCACTTAGATATTATCCGGTTGAAAAAGTGCAACGGGAAATAGAAGTGAACATGAAATACGGAGGGTTAAAGAATGCATGGGTCCATAGCGACGACATTTTTGTCTATGGTCTTAACCCGAGGACAACAAAGAACATGCAGCCAAATAGAGAGGCCTTGGAAGAACTGTTCAAAGGTATCATGGCAACTGGCATAGAGCATACAAACCCGACCCATGGGACGCTTGCAGGCGCAATAGCAGATGAGAGACTCATCCCGAACATATCAAAGATAATTAGAGCCGGCCCCGACAACCACATTGGCATCCAATGTGGTTTTGAAACTGGCAGCATAAGGCTAATCGGCAAGTATGCAGATCGCAAGCTGGCCCCATACAAGCCAGAAGAGTGGCACTGGGTAGTCAAGACCGCCATTAAGACACTTAACGAGAACTACTGGGTTCCCGCGTTCACGCTCATCATGGGTCTTGACAACAACGAGACACAGGAGGACAGCTGGGAGACAATTCAGCTCATACATGAGATCGAGACTGAGCAGCCAGATAGCAAGTTCACTACGACACCGCTTACCTTTGTACCTATCGGGCTTCTTGAGAAATCAGACTTTTTTGATATAGGTAATACGATGGACCCAGGAAAGTTGGGCGTCATGTACAAGACGTGGCAGCATAACTTCAAGTACGGCATCAAAAAGTTCATGGGCAAAGTAGGGCAAAACAACGCAATAAAGGACTGGTTCTTCACGCAAATGGCTGCAACTCTCGGTGGCGTACCACTCTCTGCAATGGAGAAATTCGCAAGGAAAAAGGGCAGAGAGCACGAGTATGCCATTGAAAAGATAAAAGCAAGATACTGGTAGAAGATCTCAACTTTATTAGAATAAAGATTCTTCTTTCTATGCTATCGATGATGTCCTTCATGGGAGGGTCTGAAGCATAAGGCAATCACTTGCTGAAACTATTTAAGATCAGACACCGCCAAGATAGGCTCAGGAGTCAGAAATGTGACATCAGAAGGCTGTACAAAGGTCGTGAAATATCAATGCGTAAGTAAAGAAAGGGTGATTCTTGACGTTGAACAAATATAGCGAAGTATTTTCATTTTGTTTAATTTAACTTGAATTTATAAATATAAAAAATAATGGGCTAGCTTCTTGATACGTTTTTCTTTTGTGCTTATTTTCTTCTGGAAGCATCTGTTTCTTTGTCTTCAGTCGTCCCCGTAGTTTTGCTCGTAGTCGATGCTGCTCCTGTTGGGATATCGCCATATCTGCCCTCATGCATCCTACCAACTGTATCTTTTGCATTCTGCCCAAAGATCCTCGCAGTATTTGAAGTTAATCTTGCGATTTCTCTAGAATTTTGTCTTGCATAATTCGTAGTTGCTCTACTTGCTACAATTCCTGCAAGTAACATGTTTGTTAGTAGCCGTGCGAGTACCTGTTGCTACCGAGTCAGTCATTGCACTCATACTCCTTGCGTAAATGTCTGCCATATCTCTAGTCGACATTCCCATTCACCACCAAGGTTGTATCATACCCATCATCCAATAATTGTTGTTACCGCTGCTAATAGTGCCAGTACTACTGCTGGTTCTATCTGTAAACGGAGTCCATGCAGACTACATAGAATTGTTTACCTCTTTTTGTGAACCCAAAAAGTTATCTGCAATCTCTCGAAACGCATTGGCTGTCTAGTTCTGGAAATCAGTAACCGTTTGAGAGTATCTGGGGGTCTACCTCCTTACTTCCTCTATTGCCCTGCGAATGTTGTCTTTTGTATCATCAATTGATCTATTGATTGCATTCTGTTGTTGTCTTTGCAAGAATTCTGTCCTTTCACGTTCCTCTCGTCTAGACATGTCAACTGGATGACGATTAAACCGTATAAACAATGATTGTAGTCGTTGCATCAAGAACGCGCCTCTATACGCAATAGACGGAAAAATCACTTTAAAAGCTTAAGATTAAGAAGCTTTACTTTTAAGCGGATACGTGAGCCTCAAAGCTCACAGACTCACGTTGATCGCATCATTGCTAGCTGATCTCAGATCAGCTAGCAATTTTTGTTAGACGTTAGAAGATATCGTTATTATATGTTATACATGTATTTCTGTCCATAATCATACAGGTTTCTTCCATAGAACAGAATCTTGTACAGACGCATAGGGGCGTCCATATTCTGCTTAAAGCGTATTAAGAAAATGCGAATTGAATAGTACAAGTAATCAGATGCATCAAATAATTCAAACATTTGGCGTGCGCCATCAAGCAGAATTTTTGGCAGATTCGAGAATATATTCTTTGTATATATGATATGATATCTCAGGCTACAACCATGAAATGCTAACAGAGACTATTCTTTGCACATTTGAAATAGACGTGAAAATATGTACTCTACAATCTTGTTTACCAAATAATTTTAAAGTTAGCTTACGAAACCCTTTATTTATGATAAACACCAAATTCTAACATGACATCAGAGATTTTTGGAGAAAAGCAAGAGATTAATAAAAACAAACATCATGTGTATGACGACAAGACAATTGAAAACATGAAGCAATATTTTAAGGTTGAACATGACTCTGATGCATTACTGAAATATATAAAAGGAAATAGAATTAATCACGACGTACTAGCTTGACGTCGTAGTTAGTTTTTTCTTATACATCGCAAGAACCATCGTAGTTCAGAGTATGTTTGAAATTTGAAATAATGCATCAAACCTTCAATAGTCTTATCATCGTATTCTAGATGATGGTATTTCTGTCTATCTTCGGTTTGCCAGAAAGGGGAAGATCCGTCGGTTGAGTTTGTAGCCAATTTAATGTTGGTCTATATTTACTGTTATAACGAGAATTTAACTAGCGCTTATGAATGTACTATATGACTCTCTCTTAACCTTACGGAGTACAGATAATTATAGTCTCTATCGTACTAGATTGCAATAAAACTGCAATTGACGAAATTGATCTAGGAATAGCGGCGGCTGATGTATATATAAAAGACCTAATAGAGAAATAGCCATGTTTTAGGCTCATAATGAGAGTTATGATAACGAGGTAGTGTAAGAAGATTTTAGTAATAGAAACTATTGATAAAGAAAGAACCTATAACAATTTCAACGATGATTACATCACCTCTATTTAATTGTCATGCCGTCCACTACGAAAGTGAATGTCGTACAGACGAGGAGGACGATTTGGAGGCAGCCGCTTCGGTGGTCCAAAGCCGGTTGAGAGTGGCAAGGAATACGATGTTCAAGTCACAGAGATTAGTAGAAAAGGCGATGGGGTTGCAAGAGTTCAAGGATTTATTATTTTTGTAAAAGGTGGAAGAGTGGGACAGAAGACCAAAGTGAGGGTAACACACGTAGGAGATAGATTTGCAACAGCTGAAACCATTGATGGCGATAAGCAACAGCAGGTAGAGCAACAGCCATCAGCTGAGCAATCACAGGATATTGTTAGCCCTACAGTAAGAGAAGAAGAAGAAAAGCCAGAACTACAGGACTACTCCAGCTCAGAAGCAGAAGAGATTAAACCCGAAGAACAACCTCCAACAGGCTCTGATACAAATTGAGCCGTTAGCTTAAAAAATATAAGTTTACATCGTAAGAGATACACGCCTAGGCTCAAAGACTAATGTTGAGCAATACATGGAGGCACATATATATGGTAACAAGAGAAGTTCTTAGAAAATTCTCTCATGATGACAATCGTCAGCCGGCTAAATAGGAATTAATATTGAAAGTTTGGTGATTGAGCAGAACAGTGGAATAAACGAGGAGGAAAGTTCCTGATCATCAATATAACAAGTATTTACTAAATTTGAGAATGTATAATACCGCCGGATAACTGCATAGATATATTACATGAGTTTTCATATATGGAACTGATTGGGCGAGCAGTCGACGCCACAAAAGTTCACCATTGTTAATGGTTATACCATAAGGTATCTCGACTATGGGACACCTAACGCTAAGACCCTGGTCCTTTTGCATGGAATTGGCGCTTCTGCGGAAAGATGGTCTCGTGTAATTCCTGCTCTTTCAAAGTACTTTCACCTAATAATTCCTGATATTATTGGTTTTGGTTACAGCGACAAACCTGCTGTGGAGTACACAATGGATTTCTTCGTTGACTTTCTCAAAGTATTCCTTGACAATCTCAGCATATCCAAGGCAAGTATCATCGGCTCATCATTCGGAGGTCATGTTGCCACCGAATTTGCCATCAGGTTCAACCGCATGGTCGAAAAATTAGTACTGGTGTCACCTGCAGGTATGATGAAGACATCGACTCCAACCCTTGATAGATACATCATGGCTGCACTGTACCCCGTATACGAGCATGTCTATGGGGCATTCAGGGAAATGGCCTACGAACCAGATGCCGTCAGCGAAGAGATAGTGATGGACTTCGTGAACAGAATGAGACTTACTAATTCAAAGTATGCATTCATGTCCACTGTGCTCGGTATAAGATATGCACCCAAGATGAATGGCAGACTTTTCAACATAATTGCTCCAACCCTTCTTGTGTGGGGAGAACACGATAAGATGATACCGTTGCAGTATGCCAAAGAATACGATGAAATTCCCAAAAGGGAGCTTGTAGTGATAAACAACTGTGGTCATACCCCATACGTTGAAAAACCTACAATGTTTAACAAAATCGTATTAAAGTTCCTCATAGGTAGAATGCAATAGTTAGGTTTCCTTCTGCATGGATCCTTTGCGTCGACGCTCTATAGGTACCACAATCACCTGAACAAGATCTCCATCTTCTATGTTGAGTGCCTGCCTTTCCGCTTCGGGAATAGAAATTCTGCCGCCGCTCTGCACAGTAGTCTTGAACATTGCATTATTGAATGTCAGGCTCTGAAGAACCGCAAAGTAGTTCTGCATAGCATCTTGTTGAATATTAGAAAACTGTCGGATGAAGTCCTTCTGTGCCTCGCTTCCTTTTGAGATTGCTTTTTTAAAAGCTTCCATAGGATCTGTCGAATCGCTAGAACTCATGCGCATATGCAAACACAAATATCATTTATTTAATGTTACCTAGTCTACTCGCATATATTTAAAACAAAATTGCTTCTGCAGAAAATTAGAAAACTAGAAAGAGACTCAGCATCGTAACAGAACAAATCATACTGTGAGTAGTTTCAGGCAACATTAGAATTTAGTACTACTTGAAAAAGTTCAATAATAACGCTGGGGTATACATATCAGGTGCAGGCCTTTTTTCCACCCTTGATCCTACCATCAGCGTAAACAGTGGACAGGTTTTTCTTTGGGAAAAACATAAGGATTCATGGTATGGCATACATGGCGACCGAGTTATCAAGTTCACACACTCGGATAAAGGTATTGAATTTTTTTCCTTTCCAGAAGACAAGGCCTGCGACCAAAAAATATTCAGGCTGGACGATAACGTCAAAGAGATCTTTAAGGAATTATCACACGACCCACTTGTATGCAGACTAATCAAGGCATATCCCGGCCTCCGTCTTATAAGACAGGAGCCTCACCAATGTCTGCTCTCGTTTGTGTGTGCAAGCAATACCAACATACCCATGATTCGAAAGATGCTCTATAATATGACAAGAAAATTTGGTAGACGCACAAGAGTTGATGGAATAGACTTCTTTACATTCCCTTCAGCCGCAGATATCAACAAGGCAAGTCTATATGAGCTACGGAGTTGCGGCCTCGGATATAGAATAAAGGCGGTAAAGGCTTTGGCTGATGAGATCGCAAGTGGACGACTTGACTTTGATTTCTTAAAAAAAACTAGCTATTACGAATCAAAAAAAGAGTTATTGCAAGTTTACGGAATCGGGAACAAGATTGCCGACTGCGTTCTTTTGTTTTCACTTGAAAAGCTTGAAGCGTTTCCAATCGATGTCTGGATCGCAAGAGCGCTTTCTAGTCATTATGGTTGGCTTCACAAAAGTAAATTCCACTATAAGATTTCCCCTCATCAGTATCAGCAGCTGTCAGATGGCGCAAGAAAATATTTTGGAAGGTATGCAGGGTATGCTCAGCAGTATCTTTACTATCACACAAGACAGATCGCAGGTAGAAAATGGTGATAAATACTTAATAACTATCGTTACAAATGCTGAATAGTAATGTTAGCTAATCGCCCTTAATGGCAAGACCGTTAAGAACGCTTGACTGGGTGGTTATTGCAGTCCTCGTGATAGTTGCAGCTCTATTAATAATATACCTGTGGCCGCTTGTAATAGCAATAGTAGTAATCGCCGCTGGATACTTTATCTATAGATGGTATACAGGCAGAAGGCTCGTCAGGACGGGTTAGCCCATCTATTTTTTCTATTTGCAGCACAGCTTTTCTTTTCACTTCATTGTTTCGGATAATGAGACAGAATAACTTCTTCATAGCCTTCACTTAGGTTATTTATAAAAAGGCTGCGATTGGTGCTGTTCCTACGGGTTTGTGTATTTTGCGTTGTTGTAGTAATATCGCAAATTATGCTTTTACCTCTAATTTGCTAAGCTACTGCGTTAGATCTATAATGCTTCTTCGGATGATCAGCTTAGCTTCTGGTGAAAAGTCATATTGCTCCAAAATTACATTTGGATCTTTGATCAGTTCGTTTCTGAATTCTGGCTCGCTAGCTGCCTTAAGGAGCACCTCGCTTATAATCTCAGCTTCCTTTTGCTGTTGAGACTCCAAGGGTATCAGCACGAAACCGAATGCTTGTATATAATCTTAGTGGATGATTCCTATATAACTTACGAAACGTAAATACAGCAATCGTGATTCCCATTATAGTCAGAGATAGAGGTAAAATGTCTGCAAACTAGAACAATTTGTTTGCAAATAATGTACTATCGGTTACAGGTTGCAGATCGCAGTTCTTGGCTTGACAAGTCTACTTTTTATAGATAGCGTTCTGACCATCATAAGAAAATGCTATTCCCAACTAGATGAATCATTATGTTACTTTGATACCCAGCACAGCACAAGCCTCAAGGTAGTTAAGGCAGCAAGATGAATCACAGAGGTGTTGAACAGTAGTTTTCAGGGGCCACCTAATGATTATTTGCATGTGTTCCGACAACAAAGTATATCGCTTGCAAATCTAGCGTATTTTGTCGACAGTAGACAGCAGGAGTAAAAATAAGAAGAAGAGGAAGAAGAAAAAAGAGATAGGATAAGGTCCTATCCAGTCACATACGCTCTTTCGCCATGCTGTACAAGGTCTAGACCAATCTCTTCTTCCTTCGGAGTGACCCTTATGCCACCCGGCCAAACTACATCCATTATCTTGATAATGACTGCAGTGATGCCCATGGCCCATGCAAGTGCAGCAAATGCGCCTACTGCATTTTCATATAGCTGTGCAGGATTGCCAAATGCAAGTCCATTGTCTCCCCACGAGGTAAACCGCGCTTCTGCAAAGATGCCAGTCAGTAGTGCGCCTGCAAGACCACCGACGCCATGCACAGCCCATGTATCAAGTGCGTCGTCCCACTTCCTCCTATTCTTGAATGTAAGTGCTGCATAGCAGACAATAGATGCCAAGATGCCTATGACTATTGATGACATTGGAGACACAAAGCCAGATGCAGGTGTGATGGCTACAAGCCCAGCTACTGCACCAGTAGCTGCACCAACTGTCGAAGGCCTTCCAGTGTGTGCCCACGATATCAGAGCCCAGGTTACTGCGGCCATGCCTGTAGCAATTTGTGTTGCAACAAACGCACTACTGGCATTGGTCGCAGCTGCACCAGCTGAACCTGCGTTGAAACCAAACCAACCAGTCCACAGAAGAGCTGCACCTAATACAACAAGTGATATGTTGTGTGGCTCCATCGGGATCTTGCCATATCCCAGCCTGCGTCCAAGCATGAGAGCGATTACAAGACCGGCCCAACCAGAGGTGATATGTATGACCGTTCCACCTGCAAAGTCAAGTGATCCTAGACAACCTGTCCATCCAAATCCACAATAGTCAGGGTTCATTCCATAGTTGTCAGGGGAGGCGATCTGCCATGTCCAATGGGCAGCAAAGTCATAGACGAATGTTGCCCAGATAACTATGAATATGATAAACGCGCTGAACTTCATCCTCTCTGCTACGGATGCTACGACTAGAGCGGG
>Ga0075420_100000677_pt1 | contig 27665 bp, 11 predicted proteins | sample SoiMetdeltSBSDD4_FD_75296 | JGI IMG/M metagenome (GOLD analysis project Ga0075420, IMG submission 75296) | Bulk soil microbial communities from a Populus tree surrounding site in Tennessee, USA - Soil MetaG P. deltoides SBSDD4 | ecosystem: Environmental > Terrestrial > Soil > Tree plantation...
GCGCTCGAACCCGGCGCCCGGTCTCCGGGTCAACTGTGAGGGTCCGGCTCGGCCTGGTGGCCGCCCTCCTGGTGGTGGGTGGCTGCGCGAATCCGCCGCCGAACACGGGCAGCCTGTGGCACGGCGGGCAGCTGACGATCGGTACCGGTCCGACGACCGGGGTGTTCTACCAGGTCGGTGGCGGGTACGCCGACATCATCAGCGCCTACCTCGACGGGTACGACGCGAGCGCGGCGGCCACGGCCGGCGCGGCAGACAACATCCTGCGGCTCGCGGCCGGTGACATCGACGTCGCGTTCACGTTCGCCGATGTCGGCGCGGACGCGGTACACGGCCGGGGCGTCTTCACCTCGCCGCAGCGCATCGAGGCACTGGCGGCCATCTACCGCAGCTACACCCACCTGATCGTGCGTACCGACTCCGGCGTCACGAAGGTCGCCGACCTCGAGGGCAAGCGGGTCTCGACCGGGCCGGTCAACTCCGGTACCGAGACGATGGCGCTGCGGATTCTCACGGCGGTCGGGATCGACCCCAACCGGGACGTGCAACGCCGGAGCCTGTCATTGGCGGCTACCACCCGGGGCATCGTCGACGGGTCGTTGGACGCGATGTTCTACACGGCGGGCTTGCCGACGACCGGGGTCACCGAGCTCCTCAACGCCGCCCGGAACAGCATCCGCTTCCTGCCCCTGACCGCGGCGCTGCCCGGGCTGGAGAAGTCGTATCCGGGCACGTACGTGCCGGCGACGATCCCACGTGCGGTGTACGAGATAGCGGCCGACGTACCGACGGTGGCGGTCAGCAACATGATCGTGGTCAGCGACGACATGCCCGACGATCTCGCGTACGCGCTGACCCGGCTGATCTTCGCGCACCAGCGGGAACTGGCGCAGACGCACCCCGAGTGGGGCAACGTCCAGCGCGACGTGGCACACCAGACCGGCGCGGTCACGCTGCACCCGGGGGCCAACCGGTACTACCGCGGCGGCTGATCACATCGGCGGCTACGCTGCCCGACGTGTCGCTATTTGTCCGCCTCTTTCCTGTCGTTTTGGCCTTGACGGTCGTGACCTCTTGTGCGCCTGCGCCACCTCCGATCGCGTCACCGCCGTCGCCCGCCGCGCCGCGGGATGTCACGCTCGCGTTCGCCGGTGACGTGCACTTCGCGGACCGGACGCTGCCGTTGCTGGACGATCCGGGGACCGCGTTCGGCCCGGTCGCCGCGCTGCTCGCCGACGCGGACGTCGCGATGGTCAACCTGGAGACCGCGGTGACGACCCGGGGCGCCCCGGAGCCGAAGACCTTCCACTTCCGGGCGCCGGCTACCGCGTACGAGGCGGTGCGCGCCGCCGGCGTCGACGTCGTGTCGATCGCCAACAACCACACGCTGGACTACGGCCGGACCGGGCTCGCCGACACGCTGGCGGCCGCGCGGGCGGCAGGCGTACCGGCCGTCGGCGCGGGAGCCGACGCCGCTGCCGCGTACGCGCCGTGGATCACCGACGTGCGCGGTACCCGGATCGCGTTCCTCGCGACCAGCCAGGTCGACGAGCTGTGGACGTCGTGGCGGGCGACCGACACCGGGCCCGGCATCGCGATGGCCCGGGACCTCGCGCGCTCGGTCGCCGCCGTGCGGGCCGCGCGCGCCCGAGCCGACACCGTCGTGGTCTATGTGCACTGGGGCCAGGAGGGCAACGCGTGCCCCACGGACGAGATGCGTGGGTACGCCGAACAGCTCGCCGCCGCCGGAGCGGACATCGTGGTCGGCACGCACGCCCACGTGCTCGTGGGGGACGGCTGGCTGGGCCGGACCTTCGTCCAGTACGGCCTGGGCAACTTTCTCTGGTGGCGCGACGACGCGTTCAGCAACGACACCGGGGTGCTGCGGGTGACCCTGCGCGCGGGACGGGTCGCCGGCACGGAGCTGGTACCGGCGTCGATCTCCCGCCGCACCGGGCAGCCGCTGCCGGTGACGGGTGCCGATGCGGACCGGATCAGCCGTGGCTACGCCCAGCTCCGGCGCTGTACCGGGCTGTCCGCTGCCGGACGTTAACCCGTACCCTCGACGCGGTGAAAGTCTTCCGTTCGTGCCTTGCCGGCCTCGCGGGCCTGGCGCTGCTCGCGGCGTGCGCGGCGCCGGCGCCGGTATGGCATGAGCCGCTGGTCGCCGCCACCCCGACCGTGTCGCCCACGCCCGCCGAGCCCGAGGAGATCACCCTCGCGTTCGCCGGTGACGTCAACTTCATGGGCCGGACGCTGAAGCTGCTGGATAACCCGCAGACCGCGTTCGGGCCGATCGCCGACGTGCTCCGCGGCGCCGACCTGACCGTGGTCAACCTCGAGACCTCGGTCACCGAGCGGGGCACCGAGCAGCCGAAGACGTTCCACTTCCGGGCGCCGGTGACGGCGTACGACGCTCTGCGCGCGGCCGGTGTCGACGGGGTGTCCATCGCCAACAACCACACGCTGGACTACGGCCAGGTCGGCCTGCTCGACACGCTGGACTCCGCGGACGCGGCCAAGATGCCGGTCTTCGGCGCCGGGCGGGACGTAACCGAGGCGTACGCGCCGTGGCTCACCGAGGTTCACGGGGTGAGGATCGCCCTGCTCGGTATGTCCCAGGTGCACGAGCTGGCCTCGTCGTGGAAGGCCACCGACACCCGACCCGGCATCGCGATGGCGTTCGACAGCGCGCGGGCGGTCGCGGCCGTTCAGGCGGCGCGCAAGCAGGCCGACCTCGTGATCGTGTACATGCACTGGGGCATCGAAGGCAACTCCTGCCCGTCCGCCGAGATGAAGAGCTTCGCGGCCAAGATGGCGTCCGCGGGTGCCGACATCGTGCTCGGTACGCACGCGCACACGCTGCTCGCCGACGGCTGGACGGGCAACACGTACGTGCATTTCGGGCTCGGCAACTTCCTCTGGTACCTGCCGTCGTGGAGTACCGATTCCGGCGTCCTGCGACTGACCGTCCACGGCCGGGACGTGATCGCGCGGGAGTTCCTCCCGGCAACCGTGTCATCGACCGGACAACCGATCCCGCTCACCGGTGCCGCGGCCGACCAGCTGCGTCGGAAAGTCGCCGGCGTCCAGCGCTGTACCGGCCTCCGCGCCACCCACCCCTAACCCGCCGGACCCCGTTGATCATGAAGTTAGTTTCGGGCTCGGCGGCGTGTCGAGTCACCAACTTCATGATCAACAGGGTCGGGGGGCGGCGCGCCGGAGGTACCCTGGTTTGGCACCGAGGGGCGGACTGGGCTAAAGTTCTCATCCGTCGCCTGGGGTGTCTGGCGGCAGTGCGGACGTAGCGCAGTTGGTAGCGCATCACCTTGCCAAGGTGAGGGTCGCGGGTTCGAGTCCCGTCGTCCGCTCGGAGCGGCGGCCGCGTCGCGCCGCAAGCCGGAGCCCCGCGTGGCGGGACATCGGCGGGTTGGCCGAGTGGCTTAGGCAAGGGCCTGCAAAGCCCTGTACGCGGGTTCGATTCCCGCACCCGCCTCGGGCGATTAGCTCAGTGGGAGAGCGCTACCTTGACACGGTAGAGGCCACTGGTTCAATCCCAGTATCGCCCACCATCGATGTATGCGGGTCAGGCCGCGGTTCCTCGTTTGATGCGTAAGCTGCACGCGTTGCTGTGCCCATTACATTGGGAGCAGATTGGGAGCACGCGTGGCTCGTCGTCGGCGTGTGGGTGCCGACATCTACGGTTACCGGCTGTGGCCGGGTTGGGCAGTGGCCATTGCGGCGCGGCTTGCTGCAGCGAGCGGTGCGGGTGAGGTCGGACCGAGACGCGTTACCAGCCTTTCGATTGGCCCGTCTTCTCGGCCCGCCTACCGAACCGGCGTGCCTTTCAAGGCACGGGCTCTCCACATGTCGCGCTGAGTGCTGGTTGCTCATGCTGTGGGCCAGGGTGAGGGAATCCCGGTGACGCCTCGGTAGCGGTAGCGGGTTGTGCTGAGCTTGCCGAGGTCAACAGGGAGGTGCTCTCACCGGAGGGCCACCAGCCGCCGTGGCAGTAGCGGCGGCGGAGGTCCTTCCAGCTGTGCTAGAGCCATGACCATTGACTTCCAAGACGCAGCGCTGGAACGGTAGGAACAGGGCCCGACGACAACTGTCACCGCACAGATCCCGTGATCGCCTCGTGGCGGCGTGGAATGGGCGCGATGTCGCACGTCAAGGGTGTGGGACGAACAACGACGCATTGCTGAACTGTGTAGCGACGTCAGCAGGAATTGTCCCGTCAACCCGGGTGAGGTCCCAATCCTCGGAGAACTCACCTGTGGTGCCGGGTCGCCAGCTACCGTCGATGATCCGTTTGTCTGCATCCCACTTCAGCCTGAACCTGACCTCACCCGCCGTCGGCGGCTGGCGATCCGGAGGCTGCGTCCACCACCCCGTGAAGGTATCGCCATCGACCGTTCCGACAATGTAACCCTGTCGGTCCGGATAGATAACCTTCACCGTCGAGCCGTCGACCGAGAAATAGTGTTCGCCCCACTGGCTGCTGGTCCAATGACCGGCGAAGTCACCCGCAGACGCCTGCTTTCTGCCGCACCCGCTGAACGCTCCTACCAAGACGACAACGACAACGATCACCGCGACCCGTCCGGCCCTAAGCATGACTCTCTCCCGATTGCCAACGATGAAGGGCAGTGTCGCAGGACGCAGAACGGGCAGACTCGCTATGTAGCTAACGCGACATCATTGCACCGTCGCTCGAGCGGACTCCGCGGAACTGCCTCGCCATGCGCATAACTAATGGCGATCGATCGCAGGCGGCTGATGTTCATGGTGAGTTCGATCAGGGCGGGACTCGTCTCAGTGCTGGCACGCCACAGGGCGTTGGCGGCGTAGCGGAACCGGACTCGGCGGTCGCGGTCCTCGCCGATCTCGGCGAGCAGTACGGCGGTGCCGATCGGTCCGACGCCGGGGAAGCCGAGAAGATCGGCGCGTCAGGGTGGCGTTGCACGGCCTCGGCGATGGCGTCGTCGTAGTCGGCGAGTTGGCCGTTGAGCAACGCGAGCAGCTCCGTGAACACCAACGCCGAGTGGGACTGGCCGGCCACCCGTGCCGGGTGCGGCGCTGAGCAGCCCGGCCGACGAGCACGGCGGGGTCAACCTTGCCGGTGTAGCGGTGACGCTTGCCGAAACAAGCCATGCGGACCTCACCGATCGCGGCGGCTGCCACCAGCTCGACGACGAGGGTAGACATCGGGTCCGCCTCTATATAGACAGATGGCGATAGGCGTGCCGACACAACTCGTGTCTAGGGGGACACCATGGATCCCACGTACCCGCGTGCTGGCGACTCCACCCGATCGGCCGTACGCTGGCGCGCCACGGGTGGGTCGCGCCGCCGAACCGCGTACGCGGTGGCGCTGCTGTTGGTGGTGAGCCTCGCCGGTAATCCCGGGTCCGTGCCTATGGCGGCCGGGAGGTCGGCTGAGCCTTGGCCGGCGTCGATCACCGCGCCAACCTCGACGGATGCGGCGGCGGCCGCGGAGGCGGAGGCGGAGTCGAGCCAGGCTCCAGCCGGGCATGCGGTCGAGGGGGCCGAAGGGCCGTGGCGGGCCAGTGCGAGATCGGCTACCGCGATGGCGTGCCCGCCCGTGGACGCGTTCAATCATTGGCTGGTGTCCTCGAGCAACGCCGGGGGAGTCAACGACGCGGGCGACAACTTCGGTGCCGCCGCGGCCGTGGGCGACTTCAACGGGGATGGGTTCGGTGACGTGGCGGTGGGAGCGCCGCAAGATGCGGTGTCCGGTGTGCCGGCGGGTGCGGTGTACGTGTTTCCTGGATCGGCGGCCGGGATCGCGTCGGGTGTCCGGTTGACCCAATCCAACGCCGGCCGGGCGAACGAGTCGGGTGACGAGTTCGGCGCCGCACTGGCCGCGGGCGACTTCAACCGGGACGGGCGGGCGGACCTGGCCGTAGGGGTGCCGGGTGAGGCGATCGGCTCGGCGTCGGACTCCGGCGCGGTGATGTTGTTTGCCGGCTCCGCCTCCGGACTGACGACGGGCAGCTTGAAGGACCAGGCCCCGGGCGCCAACGAGGCCGGTGACGGCTTCGGCCGCTCGTTGGCGGTCGGCGACTTCAACTCCGACACCTACCCCGACCTGGTGGCCGGCGCGCCCGGGGAAGCGCCGGGTAGCAACCCGGCCGGCGGCGCGGTGTTCGTGTTCAATGGTTCCGCTACCGGGCTGGGCGCGGCGGCTTCGAAGACGCAGGAGAACGCGGCCGGTAACACCGAGGCGGGGGACCGGTTCGGGCAGGCGGTGGCCGCGGGCGACGTGAGCGGCGACGGTATCGCCGACCTGGTGGTCGGCGCACCCAGCGAGGCACCCAACGCCGACCCGGCCGGTGGCGCGATCTATGTGCTGCCCGGCTCGACCGGCGGCTTGGTCGCTGGCTACTACCGGACCCAGGAGAACGGCGGCGGTAACACCGAGGCTGGCGACAACTTCGGCGCGGCACTGGCGATGGCGGACTTCAACGGCGACGGGGTGGCCGACATCGCGGTGGGCACGCCGAACGAGGGACCGGGCAGCGACCCGGCCGGTGGCATCTTCTATGTCTTCCGTGGGGTATCGGGGGCTCAGCCCTCTGGGTACTTCGTGGAACAGCCGGCCGCCGGCGGGGTGACCGAAGCCGGCGACGGCTTCGGCGCCGCGCTGGCCGCGGCGGACACGGACGGGGACGGCTACGCGGAACTCGTCGTGGGGGCACCATCGGACCGGCTGGGTGCGGGGGCGCGAGCCGGTGGGGTGACGCTCTTCGGCGGCGGTACCCGCTCGCCGGAGCGGGCCCGGTGGATCAGCCAAGCCGACCTCGGCTCCGGCGACGAGACCGGCGACCGGTTCGGTGCGGCGCTGGCCGCCGGCGACGTGACGGGTGACGGCCGCCCCGACCTGGTCCTCGGTACGCCCGGTGAGGCCATTCCCGGCCAGCCGGCGGCCGGCGCGATCAGGTTGGTCTCCGGGCTGTCGGGCGGGATCTCGATCGGTCCGCTGGTCGGCGCCCCGACCGACGGCGCCGTCCGGCTGTGGGCGCGGGGAAACCGCCCGGGGACGCTCCGCGTGCAGTACCGGGCAACCGGTACGCCGGCGTGGACCACCGCTACGGCCGAGGTCGGCTTCAACAGCGCGGCGGACAACACCGCGGTACTCACGCTCACCGGGCTGGCCCCGGCCACCAGCTACGACTTCCGGCTGGCGGTCGATTGCGTGGTCGACCCGCTGTCGAAGGGAACCTTCCGGACCGTGCCGGCTCCCTCGACCACCGGCCGGGTGCGGCTGGCCTTCGGCGCGGACCTGACCGGCACCCCGTTCACCGGCTTGGCCAACGTGGCCGCCAAGAATCCCGACCTGATGCTCTTCGGCGGCGACAACGTGTACGCGGACGCCGACCCGGCCGCGACGACCACTGCGGGCTACTACGGCAAGTACCGCAATCAGTGGGGGGAGGCGTACTTCCGCAAGCTGACCGCGAAGGTGCCGAGCCTGATGATGTGGGACGACCACGAGATCACCAACGACTGGAGCGGCGGCCAGACCGGCCTCTACCTGCAGGCGCGGCCGGCGTTCGACGCCTACCAGGGCAGCCACAACCCGCCACCGCGGACCGCCGGCAACACCTACTTCTCGCTGCGCGCCGGACCGGCCGACATCTACGTGCTGGACACCCGCAGCCACCGCAGCCCCAACTCGGCCGCTGACAACGCGTCGAAGACGATGCTGGGCGCGACCCAGAAGGCTGACCTGAAGGCCTGGCTGTCCGCCTCCACCGCGCCGTTCAAGTTCATCGTCTCCTCGGTGCCGTTCAACGACTTCGGCGGTACCGGCAACGACTCCTGGCGCGGCTTCACCACCGAACGAGGTGAGCTGTTCCGCTACATTCGCGACAACCGTATCGGCGGCGTCGTGCTCGCCTCGGGCGACCAGCACTGGTCGGGCGCCTTCCGGAACACGAGCTTCCCGCCGTACCAGTTCCATGAGTTCATGCCCAGCCCGCTGTGGGCGTTCTTCCTGCCACCACCGACGACGACCGACCCTCAGATCCTGTTCAAGGTGGGCAACCGCAAGGTGTACGCAATCTTCGACATCGACGCCATCGCGACCCCGCCTCGCCTCACCGTGGAGTATTTCGACACCACCACCAACGAAAGCCTCTACCGGACGAGCCTGACCCCCGACCAGATTTCGCCCACGGACAAACCCACGCTCTCCTCGCCGGACACACTGCACTCCAACGGAGCCGATCTTTCCTGGTCGAGGTACGCCGGCGAGTTGAGCGGCGGACCGTTCACCCGCTACGAGGTACACCGGTCCGCGACCGCGAACTTCACCCCGTCCCCGGACACCCTGCTGATGTCCACATCGGACATCGCCACCACGACGTACCGCGACACCACCGCGGCGCCGGGTGGCACCTTCTCCTACCGTGTGGTGGCGAACGCCGGTGTCTCTAACGAGGTACGGGTCACCCTGCCGCCCGACGGGCAGGCGACCAAGCTGCTGCAGCCCGATCCCGCGGCCGCCAAGGACACCAAGCTGTTCTACCAGCTGCTCAACGGTGCGATCCAATGCGGCACATACGGCACGGAAAACTGGTTGCGGGTGGGCAGCGACGATGCGAGTACCACGATGTGGCGCAGCCTGGTGCGGTTCGACCTGAAGGACATCCCCGCCGGGACGACGATCACCTCGGCGAACATGTCCTTGTGGAAGATCGCCTCGAACGTGCCGGCCACGGTCAACGCGTACCGCGTCGGCCGGGACTGGGAGGAGGGCACCTACGGGTGTTTCAACGGCGCGACCTGGTACACCGCGGCCAACGGCGTGAACTGGACCGCCCAAGGCGGTGACTACGATCCCGCACTGGTAGCCAGTCGCACGGTGGCCGCGGGCGAAGGCCCGGGTTGGCACGACTTCGATGTGAAGACCGCGGTGCAGCCGTGGGTGAACGGGGACAAGCCCAACCTCGGCCTGCTGTTGCGGGTCGGCGACGAGAGCCGCACTGTCAAGAACGACATCGACTATGCATCGTCCGACGCCACCGCCTCCGCGGCCGACATCACGCACCACCCCAAGCTGGCGATCACCTACGTGGACAACAGCCACGCCACCAAACCGAACGTATCCATCGCCGCGCCGGCTGCCGGTGCGATCGTCCGCGGTACCGCCCCCGTCACCACCGCCGCCTCCGACGACCGCCGCGTGGACAAAGTGGAGCTGTTCGTCGACGGCGTGCTCAACGGCATGTCCACCACCGCGCCGTATACGTTCTCGTGGAACACCACCACGCTCGCCAACGGCAGCCATACGCTCACGGTCAAGGCATACGACGACGCCGGCAACGTGACCACCTCGGTCCCGGTACCGGTGCAGGTGGCCAACCACGCGGCACCCACCACCGCGATCACATCGCCGGCCAACAACGCGGTCGGACTGATCGGCACGGTATCGGTGACCACCGCCAACACTGTCGCGAGTGGACTGTCCATCGGCCGGGTCGAGCTGTACGTCGACGGCGCGCTGTACGCCACGTCGACCACTGCGCCGTACACGTTCGCCTGGAACACCCTGGACGCGGCACTGCCCGCCTACGACGGCGCGCACGCTCTGTCCACAAAGGTCTATGACTCGACCGGGCAGTCCGTCTCCTCGGGGATAGTTACCGCCACGACTGGGAACACCGCCGGGACCCCGTACCGGGCGACGTTCACCAGCAGTCCGGTGCCACAGGCGATGCTCTACACCCCGGGCGGGCCCCAGCTGACCTATCCGGTGGACGTGACGGTCACGAACACCAGCACGCAGGCATGGACGAGCAACCAGAAGGTGCTGCGGTACCAGTGGTACAGCCCGAACCCGGCCGATCCGATGGTGGAGAGCGGAAACCTGACCGCGCTGAACCTGGCCGCCGGCGCGAGCACCGTTACGCCGGTGCGAGTCAGCGTGACCCCGCCGGTCCTGCCGGATGGGGTGGACGCGGCCCAGTACCGGCTGCGTTTCGAGGTGGTCGACACCGCCCTCAACCCGGCCGTCGCTTTTGCCGGCAAGGGTAACCAGCCATTGGACAACCCGGTGGTGGTGAACAAGGCACTGTCAACCAAGCTCGGCATCGAACAGTATTACGCGTACGTCACCACCCCGGTGGGCGCCGGCATGACCAACGCGGTCAACGTCGCCAACGGCAACTCGATGCTGACCCTCACGCCACTGTCGAACCCGGGCCGGGGCCTGCACACCCTGACCCGGCTGACGTACAACAGCTTGGAGCAGAAGTCGGAGTCGCCGGTCGGCACGAACTTCTCGCTGTCGATTTCCAGCCTCGTCCGGTTGGGCAACCCGCTGGACGTTCATCCCAACAACGCGGACACGATCGCCGGGCGGTCCAACAAGTTCGTGGAGTTCGTCGACGGGGACGGGACGCTGCACCACTTCGACGGGACCACCGCTGGTGACGGCAGCACGTACTGGACCGAGCCGGCGGGCACTCACCTGTTCCTGCGGTCGTTGACCACGGACACGACCAACCCGCGGTACTGGGCGCTGACCCGACCGGACCGGGTGACGTTCTATTTCAACGCCGACGGGTACCCGACGTTCGTGAGCGACCGTAATGGCAACACCATCTCGTTCACGTTGACCGCGGTCGCGCCGGGCGATGACCCGGGCGGCCCGAAGTTCCACATCACCAAGGTGACGGACGCCGCCGGTCAAGGCCCGGCACCGGCGCCGAACCGCAGCTTCGACATCACGTATTTCACTAAGGCCACGGCGAAGAAGCCGCAGATCCGCGGCAAGATCTCCCGGATCACCGACCATCTCGGCCACGCGGCGGAGTTCGCCTACTACGACGACGGGAACCTGCTGTCGATAACCGAGAAGGGCGGCACCAACGCCGACGGCACAGCACTCGCGGACCGGAGCTGGATCTTCACCTACACGACGTCGAACGGCGCCGGACCGGCGATCCCGGACCCGGCCCAGCGAGTCGCGCCGGACCCGAAGACACCCAACCAGGCGAGCCTCGTCTACAGCGTGCGTGACCCGATGGGCGCGGAGACACGCTTCGCCTACCACGGCCCGGGTACCGCACAGAACCGGTGGAAGCTGGCTTCCGTGACAGACCGGTCCGGCGCGATCACCAACGTCAGCTACGACATCACCAACCGGGTCACCACCGTGGCCGCACCAACCCCGGCCGGGCAGACGGCACGGACCACGAAGTTCGCGTACGACGTCACGGGCAAGCCGCTCAGCATCACCAATCCGCTCAACGAGGTCACGGCCCTGGAGTGGAACGCCGACTTCAAAGTCACCAAGCTCACCGAGCCGAACCTGAGCACGCGGCGGTTCGTGTACAACGACAACGGTTACCTCACCGACTCCTACGACCAACTGAACAACCACACCGTGCTGACGTACCAGAACGTCGCCGTGGACACGGGAGACGTCGCCGGGCGGTGGAAGCCAGGGCGCACGATCCCGCACATCAGCCAACTGGCCACGAAACAGGACCCGGTCGAGGTGGCGGCGGGCAGCGCCAACCGGTGGAGCTTCGGCTATGACGCCAACGGCAATGTCACCACCGTCACCGAGCCGCTCTATCCCACCAAGCCGGCCCGGTACACGTACAACGCCGACGGCACCGTGGCCACCAGCGCGGACTTCAAGGGCAACGTCTCGCGTTTCACGGCGTACGACGCGAACGGTTTGCCGACCACCGTCGTCGACGCCAGTGACAGCCCGACGACGCCGACGCATCCGGTGCGGATGCAGTTCGACGACGGCGGGCGCCTGCTGTGGGTGCAGGACGCGAACCACGCGAGCTTCACCGGGGGTGACCCGCGGCAGTACCGCACCTATTTCGGCTACGACTCGTTCAACCGGCTGGGTCGGCAATCCACGCCGAAGTCGACCGGCCGCGAGCTCGGTCAGCTGATCTTCACCGACTCGTTCTACGATGCGAACGACAACGTGGTGAAGGCTGTGCAGCCACACTTCGGCGCGCTGGACTCCGGCGCCGGACCCACCACGACGGTCACCTACGACGCGATGGACCGCCGCTTGGTGGTCACCGGACCCGACACCACCGCCGACCCGGCCGGCGAGCGGACGCGGTACGCGTACGACGTCGCCGGTCGCGTGACGACCGTGACGTTGCCGCTCGGCATGAAGGACGGCACGCCGAACAACACCCGGACGGTGAACCTCACCTACGACGCGCTCGACCGGGTCATCCGGCAGACCCGCAACCATGTCAAACCCGACGCCACGATCGAGGCCCTGGTCCAGCACTCGTGTTACGACAACGTCGGCAACCTGGTCTCCACGACGGAGCCGAAGGCGGCGCTCGCGACGGTGACGTGTCCCGCCTCGCACACCACACCCTTCACCACCGTCTATGGGTACGACCTGGCGCACCGCCTGACCAGCGTCTCGGATCCGCTGAGCCACAACACCACATTCGGCTACGACGCCAACAGCAGCCGCACCACCGTCACCGACGCCGCCGGGAACCCCAATACAACCAGATACGACGCGCTGAACCGGCCGGTGCGTATCGAGCAACGGTTCGTGGCCGGCACCAATCCGCGCGACTCGGTGACCCTCGTCGAATACGACGAGAACAGCAACACCACACGCGTCATCAGTCCGCGCGGGTACGACGCCTCGGCGGACAAAGTCACCTTCACCGCGTACGTCACGAGCTATACGTACGACGCGCTCAACAGGCAGACCCGCGTGAACCTGCCCCTCGACAGCACATATCCAACGCAGTTCTACGTCCACCGTGGCTACGACTTCAACGGCAACCTGACCGTCACCACGCTGCCCGACAGCCACCCCAACCTGGTCGACGTACCCACCACGGCGAGGACAACAGTGGAGTACTTCGACCCCGGCTGGATCGCGGCAAGCAACGACCCGGCCAACCCGAAGGTGCACTTCGACTACAACGCGTCGGGTCAGCAGACGCTGCGTACTCCAGAAGACCGCAACGGCAACCTCGACACCACCAAGCAGATCCAGTGGCTGTACTTCGCCGACGGCCTACTGCGCCAACGCACCGACCAGCAGGGCCAACCCGTCACCTACACCTACAACGCCGACAACCAGTTGGTGTCCAGCCGCGACGCGAGCGGTCTGACCACACCGGCGGAGACCTTCGTCGACCTGCGCAACGCATACGACGACCTGGACCGGCTGCTCCGCGCGGACCACAAGAAGCAGAACGACTCGGCCTGGACGTTCAGCGCGTTCACCTACGACGCCAACAGCAACATCACCGACATCGAATCCAACGGCAAGGAATCCACGCCCGGCGGCACGGTCACCCAGGCCGGGCGGAAGCAACACACCGACTACGACCAGGCGAACTGGATCACCACCCAGCTCGACTTCGGTACCAGCACCGGGGCCGCGGACGACCAGCGCACCACAAACACGTTCAGCCCTGTCGGCCGGCAGATACTGCGGCGCATCGAGCAGAACAACGGATCCGGCGTCTGGTCCACCAAGCAGACCACCACCTGGGACTACTTCGCCAACGGTCTACTCAGGACGCTCAACACCACCAACGGGTCCGGAACCGTTACCGAGTCCCATGTCGTGGACTACCTGGACACCACCGGAGTCTTCGTCAACGGCAACCGTACGAAGGATGTCTTCAGCTTGCGCCCGGGTGGTGGCGGCACCTCACCATGCTTCCCCGGTACTTGCACTGCCACCTACGCCTACGACCCGCGGGACCGGCTCGTCGGCACCAACGACGGCCACGGCAAGACCACCGCGTACACGCTCGACGGCACTGGCAACATCCTCACCGAGGCCGTCAACGGCGCCACGACGAAGACCTACACCTACACCGGAAACCAACTCCAACAGGTCACCGGCGGCGGTACCACGTCAAAGTACTGGTACGACGACGTCGGCCGGCTCGCCTGCGTCACGACCGCCGCCGGCTCGGCCGCCGACTGCGCACCGCCCCAGCAACCCGCGGGCACGCTGATCGCCGACTACAGCTACGACTACCTCGACCGGCTGAGCACCTACCGCGCCTTCAGCGGCGGCACCCAGACCGACAGTGGCGAGTACACCCACGACGCGCTCGACCGGGTCGTCGCCCAAGTCGAGACCCACCCGGCGTTCCCGACCGACCCGCGTACCACCACGTTCAACTATCTCGGCCTGACCGCCCAGCAGACCCGGGAGGTCCAAACCAACTCCACCGGGACGTTGGCGGCCAAGGACTACAGCTACGACCCGGCCGGCCGCCGGCTGGCCATGACGAACACTCCGTACAGCGGCGGCGTACCACAGGCACCCACCACATACACCTACGGATACGACACCCACGGCTCGACCTCACAACTGCTCGACCCGACCGGCGCTACCAGGGCCAGCTACGGCTACCGCGCCTACGGCGATACCGACACCGACCTCAGCAAGGGCGACACCAACGCGGTCAACCCGTTCAACCCGTTCCGCTACAGCGCCAAGCGGATGGACACCGGTTCCAACACCCTCGACATGGGGGCGCGCCGGTTCGGCCCGGACATCGGACGGTTCCTCAACCAGGACGTCTTCCACGGCGCGCTGGCCAACCTCGGCCTGGCCACCGACCCGCTCACCAACAACCGCTACGCCCTCGCCGCTGGCAACCCGATCAGCTACGCCGAGTGGGACGGCCACATGCCGATCCCCGACGGCGGCGGCAGCAGCGGAAGCACCAGCGGTGGCACGAGCCAGTGCTACGACGCCAACGACTGCGTGGCCACCGGCAGTAGCATGCCGTCCGGTAGCCCTCCCTCGTACTGCGCGACACTGGCCTGCGCCATGGCCGGCCCGCAGCCGTCCACGCCCGCGCCCCGGATCAACCCGGGCACCGGTTCGTCGGGCGGTGGCGTGATCAACAGTGTTTGCAACTCGTTCGCCGGAGTCGTCATCTCGTTCCTCTGCCCCAGTGCGAAGCCGAAGGAGAAGGAAAAAGAGAAGACAGACACCAAACGCCCACCGATACCCGTTCCGTGGATACCCGGTGGTGGCGGCGGTGGAAACGACGGGGACGACAACCAGGACTGCCTCAACGGGACCTGGTCCGGCAACATGGTCCAGTACTTCGACCGGAAGCCCACGATGCTGGGCGAATACCGGGCAGCCGGTGGGCAGGCCTGCTACACGTCGACCCCGCCCACGGGCACGGAAACCAGTAGCAGGGTCAAGCCACCCGGATACGTGCCCGGTATCAACCAGGCCGGCCACATCATCGCCAAACGGCTCGGCGGCAGCGGTACGAACCTCAACAACCTCGTTCCGGTCTACCGGCAAGCCAACATCCGCATGCGCGACACGATCGAGTCCACTGTGTACAACCACGCGAGCGCGAACGAGACCACGTACTACCGGGTGGACGTGGTGTACGGAGGCCCCTGGGACAACGTGCCCGACTACCTCCGCTTCACGGTCACCACCAGCGCCAACTACTTCATGACCTGTTCCATCACGAACTCGGCGATACCATACAGCGACTGCTAGGGAGGGGTGCCGCCACCGCGAGATTCGTGGCGGCCTAGATCGCGACCGCGACCGTGTGGGTGCCCACAATTCGCGTCTGCCGGTTGAGCTGCTGGCTAGTGGCGGATGACAGCTCCTGGCGTGGTTGGCCTGCTGACTCGCGACGGGGCGTTCAAGACCGCCGAGATCCTGCTGTTGCGGCACGCGAACGCGATCCTGCGCCGACAGGTGAAATAACCGCGGCGTTCGTGGGCGGACCGGGCAGTGATCACCGCCCTGGTGGGTTTGCTACCCCGCGCCCGCCGGGCGCGGTACTGGGCCCGACCCACCGCAAACCAGGACGACCCAACATCGCGGCGGAGGTCCGTCAGCTGATACTGCGGCTAGCCGCCGAGAAGCCGACCTGGGGCTACCGGCGCATCCACGGCGAGCTGGTCGGACTGGGCTACCGGGTCGGTGCGAGCGCGGTATGGCGCACCTACACGTTCAGCGTGGTGGCTTGTTGGGGGTGGTATCGCGTTCTCGGCGTACGGTGGCTTTCTTTCCCTTGATGGTGCTGCGCCGCAGGGCTGCGATCACGTTGTCGGCGGCTGATTCCGGGACCTCGACCAGGGAGAAGCGGTCGGCGATTTCGATGGCGCCGATGTCGCGGCCGGTAAGGCCGGATTCGCCGGCGATGGCGCCGACCAGGTCCTGTGGTCGGATCCCGGCGCTGCGTCCAACGTTGAGGAACAGGCGCGTCATGCTGCTGGGGACTGGTCGGCTGCGCCGCTGTTCGCGTCCGGGACCGTCCGGGCGGCTTCGTGCGTCCCGACCGACCTTCTCGGCGATCTGTGGTATCTCCTCCTCGTCCCCGGCGGCTCCGCTGTATTCGTGAGCGAGCTTGACCGCTGCGAGCGCGATGTCCATGATGTCGAACTCGTCGGCGAGCGTCTCGACGACGACCCGGAAGCCGTCCAGGTCATCCTCCAGAAGGCTTTCCTGTAGTGCGGCGCGGGTCAGTTCCAAGCGCCGTGCGCGAAGGTCGGCGATCGTGGGGACCTTCTCCATGCTCATCCGTTGTCTGGTCGCCCGCTCGATGGCCTTGAGCATCCGGTGTTCGCGCGGCTCGGCCAGGGTGATCGCCACGCCCTCCCGGCCGGCCCGGCCCACCCGGCCGATGCGGTGCACGTACGCCTCGGGCGCGGACGGGACGTTGTAGTTGACGACGTGGGTGAGGTGTTCGATGTCCAGCCCGCGGGCGGCCACGTCGGTCGCGATGAGCAGATCCGCGGTGCCGCCGCGCAGCCGGCCCATCACGCGGTCACGTTGCTCCTGGCTCATCCCGCCGTGCAGTGCCTCGGCGCGGTAGCCGCGTCCGTTCATCGTCTCCGTGAGCTGGTCGACCTCCTCGCGGGTGCGGCAGAAGACCAACGCCGCGGAGGGCGCCTCCACGTCGAGCACGCGTCCGAGCGCAGCCGGCTTATGCGCCCGGCCGACCACGTAGGCGCTCTGCCGCACCAGCGGCGCCTGGCCATCGGTCGGCGTCTCGTGGCCCATCCGGATCCGGACTGGGTCACGCAAGTGCCGGCGGGCGATCCCGTCGATGCGGGCTGGCATCGTGGCGGAGAACAGTACCGTCTGCCGGTCCTCGGGCGTCTCCCGCAGGATCGCTTCGATGTCCTCGGCGAAGCCCATGTCGAGCATCTCGTCCGCCTCGTCCAGCACCACCACCTCGACACCCTGCAGGCGAAGCGTCCCGCGGCCGATGTGGTCCAGCGCTCGCCCCGGTGTGGCGACCACGACGTCGACCCCGCGTTCCAGCGCCTGCAGCTGCCGGCCGATCGGCTGCCCGCCGTAGATCGGCAGGACCCGTACCCCCAGATCGCGGCCGTAGCGGTGGAACGCTTGCGAAACCTGCACCGCCAGCTCACGGGTTGGCACCAGCACCAACGCGGCGGGGCCGGTGCCTCGCCCGTCGTCGGGCATCCGCTGTAGCACCGGAAGCGCGAACGCCGCTGTCTTCCCGGTGCCCGTCGCGGCCTGGCCGAGCACGTCACGTCCGCGTAGCAGCGGCGGGATCGCCTCCCGCTGGATCGGGGTGGGTTCCTCGTAGCCGAGGCTGGACAGCGCCAGCAACAGCTCCGGCCGCAACCCCAAATCGGAGAAGGTCGTCGGGTGGTCCGCTGCATTCGGGGTCATAATCGGACTCCTCGTCGTTCACCGTTCGCCCGTGCACACGGGCCCGGGTGAACAGAGTCTCTCCGACGCGGCTGGCAACCGCCGGGTGATCCCCGCAGAAGAGTGCTGCTGAATGCTCTCAGCGTGGACCACCGGCCAAGTCGGCCACCGGCAAGATCACCAGTTCGCGGCAGGTCGAGCGGGCCTTGCAATGCCAGTCGGGGTTCACGACGAACCTGGGTCACATTGTCCCCCGAGCCCGGAACGTGAGCCACAACTTCCCGTCCACAGACGCGGTCCGCAAATGTGGCCGGCGTAAACCTCGCCGAGGCAATGCCACCCGGCCACAATATGAGCGGGACGTCGGCAGCCGCAGGTAGGAACGGGCGACGGCCGGTCAGGGCAACGTCTGCGAGTCTCCCGATGGCCGATGCTAGCTCTGCGTGGTGAGAGTACCCGGGTCTGCTAACTTTGGGTTCTATCCTGCACACACCGGGTAGCATCCGAATGGTTGAATGCCCGGCAAATACCGTCCAGAGGGTGAGTGACGGAACAGTCGCGTATCCCTCGTGGGCGGCAGGATAGATGCGCCGGGCGACCGATATTGCGCTGATTGTTGACGAGATCCATCTCCTTCGGGTTACTCTTTCGAGGAACCTGTGATTTGGCCGGAGGGAACTGTTGTGGCACGACGTGAAATGGTGGTCCTCGAGGATGACCTGGACGGCGGCGATGCGGCCGAGACCGTGAAGTTCGCCTTGGACGGCGCCTGGTACGAGATCGACCTCAACAACAAGAACGCCAAGAAGTTGCGGGACTCCTTGGCCCGGTATGTGGCATCGGGGCGCAAGATCGGCCGTGGCGGAGTCATGGCCGGGGCCCGCGGCCGGGGGCGGGTCGCCGCCGTTAGTGACCGGGAACAGAACCAGGCGATCCGGGCGTGGGCCAAGAAGACCGGTAAGGATATTTCCGACCGTGGACGGATCCCGCAGGACATCGTCGAGGAGTACCACGCCAAAGCCGGCCGACGCGCGGGCTGAAGCAACGTAATACCCATCAGAACCGAAGCAACGCGTAACGCGGGTCGACAAGCCACGGCGAAGCAATCCGCACCTAGGTTAAATCGACCGTGTGTCATCCGACTGTGTAGAGCCACGGCGGCGGGCACGGCCGCACAAGTTCGGGTAGGTGCCGCCGCCCGGGGCTGTCGGGGGCGCCCGGCCTGGGGGTGGGCCTACTCGGCCGCCGGTAGCCAGGTCGGCGTGGGCCGTATCTTCGACGTTGACGGTGCAGATCACAACTGTGACTGGCAACAGCCTCCCTCGGGTCGCAGAGCACGCGTTGCGGATGATGCTGACCATGCTCGACATCGGCGCGGCGGATCTGGCCATCGTCGGTGCGGAGCAGCACGAGGCGGCCAGCTGGTCGAGCAGCAGCCGGGCGCCGTCACAGTCCTGTACCGACGCGGCGGTGACCGGTACGCATAGCAGCAGTCCAGGGTGTCCACCGCGATGTGCCGCTTCCCGCCGTTGATCTTCTTGCCGCCGACGGCGCGGCAACTCGACCTTCGACCAACCGGACTCGATCCCGCAGACCGTCCAGCACATCCTGGGTGATGCCGGCCGCCTCCCAGGCGGCGAAGTAGTTGTAGACCGTCGACCAGAGCTGGAAGTCGCTGGGCAGCGCCCACCACTCGATGCCGTTGTCGACGACGTAGAGGATCGCGTTCACGATCGCGCGTCGGCAGTGCGCCTCCGGGCGGCCGCCCTTTCCGGCCAGCTAGGCCGGATCCGGCAGCAGCCGGTTAAATCACCGCCCGTTGCCCGTCCGTGGTGTCCGACGGGTACCGATGGGCACGACCGTCCACGGTGGACTGGTGAAAACGGTGCGAGACGACAACACGCCGAGGCGTTCCCATCACGACACGGCTGCTAGCGGACACTGAGAATTCCAGATCGACGGACGCGTTGATGCGTATCAGAGGGGCACGAAGCCTCTGGCAAGGCGGCCATTCCACTACTCGGAGTGATCAGATGCGGTTGCAAATCTAGCCACGGTCGAAGCGACAAGCCGGGCGGGATCGATCCGGGCTGGCGAATGCCGGTGGTGGCCTTGACCGTTGACGGCACGCTGGTCATGTGAATGATCCGATGCTGACCGACGGTGTCGTGCGCCTACGTCGGTGGGTCCCAGCCGACGCCGAGTGGTATGCCGACACGGTGAAGCACGATGAGCTGATCCAGCTGTTCACCGCGGAGACGTCCACGGTGTCCGTCGAGGACGTGCGAATGGCGATTGCTGACCTTGTCACGGGAAGGGATGACTCGCCTGGCTTCCTGATCGGTGACGCGTCGACCGGCGACCGTTTGGGCAACATTGCCTTGCGTCATGCTGATGGGATCGGTCACGTCTCCTATTGGCTGGCCGCTGAGGCCCGCGGTCGAGGCGCCGCCACCAGGGCACTGCGCCTGATGTCCGGCTGGGCGTTCGAGCGTCTCGGGCTTGGCGAGCTGAGACTGTGGACCCACGTGGACAACACGGCCTCCCGGCACGTCGCTGAGCGAGCCGGTTACCAACGTGATCCACAGCACGATCAGCCACGAGAGATCAAAGGAACGGTCTGGCAAACGGTCGCCTATGTGCTGGTCGCACGATCGCCCTGATGATCTCGGTTCACCCGCGGCCTGGTCGCGTCGATGGGTAGCGGTGTGTGGCCCGGGGTCCCCGCCCGCGATCGCCACGGCCTCCCGGCGCTCGGACCCCGTTCCCCCCATCAGCGAAAAGCGGTTCGTAGTCCGATGCCCCGACCAATGACCGGGTTATTGGGCCGCTAACGTTGGCCGAAGGGCTGGCCGCAGGTGTTGAAGAACTGCGGGATGCCGAGTGCCTTGTAGATGTTGAGTGCGTGACCGTTGCAGTAGTAGACGGCTTCCCCCATGCCGGTGGCGACGGTCCCGCAGCTCCCGGCCTGGATCCAGGCCCAGTTCCTCGGTGAGGCGCGCACGGGTCTCCCGAATGACCGCCAGCGCCTCGGCGCGCAGGCCGCCGCGGTACAGGGCGAGCATCAGCTGCCCCACCAGGCGCTCACGGATCGGGTTGGCGTACACCGCGTCCATCAACTCGTCCACGACGCCACGGTGCTCGCCGCGGCACAGCCACGCGTCGAACAGATCCTCCTCCAGCAGGCGCACCTCGGGGTGTCATCCGTCGCGACCTTGGCCCGGTCCAGCAGGGCACGGAAGTGGTGAGCGTCCACGCACATCGGATCGGCGCGCAGGATGTACCCGGTGCCAATGGCCGGTCAGCGTCACCTCGACCTCGTCGGCGGGCGCCGCGGCGGCCAGCAGCGTCCGCAGCCTCGATACGTTAACCCGCACGGCGTGGATCGCGGTACGGGGCCGGAGACTCAGGCCACAAGAGGTCGACGAGGCGGTCGATCTGGACTACCCATCTCACCTCGGGCCGAGCAAACGAAAGAGATGCTCGTCGAAGCAGCCGGCCGTCCAAGCGAGCAGTGCCCGGCGCGAGTCCAAGCAGTGCTGCCCGGCGGTCGGATGTAGGTGCCGGCTGCGGCTGTCCACTTGGGACATTCCACGGTTCCGGGACCACCACCGAGAACCCTTCGACAGCGATTTGGTACCACCGCGGCCTGGCCGACCGGGTCCCGTCGAGTGTCGTTACGTGTTCCACAGCACGGCGTGGTAGTCGCCGGTGGTCGCGGACAGTGTGCTCCAGCCGACTACCTGGCCGCGGCTGTTCATTCCCCAGGCCATGCTGTTGCCGCCGGCGAGGCTGGGCAGCAGCTGGGGGTGTCGTGGATCGCGCCACAGTACCGCGTCGAACTGGCTGTCGTGGCCGGTGAACCCGGCCACCCGGCTCCGGTTGTCGATCGCTGTACCGACTGCGATCTGCGCGTCGGCGGGTGAGGTGAGCGTGGTGAGCATGCCGGCCCGCCAGATGAAGGCTTGCTGCGGTGGGACCGACACGTCACCGGCCAGCACGCCGGCGTGGTTGATCGCCACCGCCTGGCCGAGTTCGCCGCTCAGGTTGGTGATGTTGCCGTCGCGCCACAGTGCCGGGGTGGGGAAGCCGCTGGTGTTGATCGCGCCCGCGATCAGGCCCTTGTTGTTGATCGCGTAAGCCACGAAGTCGGTGCCGTCCGCGGTGGTCAGTTGGGTCATGACCCCGCCGGACCAGCGGAAGCCGACCAGCCGGCCGTCTCCGGTCACGGCCCGGCCCACCACTTCGCCTCGGTCGTTGATGCCGGTCGCGAGGCTGGTCGTGCCCAGCGAGCCCAGGTCGTGCATCCGGCCGGTCCGCCACAGGAACGCGTGCGTGGTGCCGTCCGGCAGGTCGCTGTAGCCGACCACCTCGCCCCGGTTGTTGATGGCGGTCGCGGTGCTGGCCGCGCCGCCGAGCGTGCCGAGGTCGCGCATCCGGCCCCGGTGCCACAGGAACGCGTGGTTGGGCGGGTTTTCGCCGTCGGCGATGGCGCTTTCGCCCACCACCACACCGTGGTCGTTGACGTCCAGCGCCTGGCTGCAGCAGAAGCCGCGCAGCGTACCCAGGTCGACCGGGCCACGAGCGGCGGCCGGCGCCGCGGCCGCTGGCCCGGCCACCCCGATCACCATGCACGCCAGCGCGGCGAGCGAGATCAGGACACGTCGGGTACGTCGAGTCGCCATGCGCTCACTCTGCTCCCGTGGGCTCGACCCGGTCAGCCTCCAAACGGGTTCGCCACCCCGCCGATCGACCGCCGCCGCCGCCGAGCGGGTCGTGAGCCGGCGCGACCGGGTCGTCAGTACGCCGTCACCTCGATTGGATGGCCACCGGCGATCTGGCGGGCGCCGGCGGACGTCGCGGCCTCGAGCCCGCCCGTGACCGTCAGCCCGATCGGTGCGTACATCGCCTGGTCGAACACCTTGCCCTTCAAGGGTTCCCGGGCCACCGCGAAGGCGGACAGCGCGGTGTCACCGAGGATCGACACGGATAGGTAGTCGCCTACCATGGCCCCGCCCGCGTCGGCGATCCACGGCAGGCTCATCGGCCCGGCCAGCGTCACCGGCGTACTCCAGCTCGCCCCGCCCGACGTCGACGACGCGTACCCGACCTGGAGCGCACACGCCTTCTTGCCGCAGCCGGCGTCGGGGTAGAAGTAGTAGACCAGCGCCAGCCGTGCGGTGGCGCCGGAACTGGTCCGGTCCACGCCGAGGCCCGGGATGAAGGCGTCGACCGTACTGTCGATTGCCGCGATTGGGATCCGCACCACGGGTGTCCACGCCGTGCCGTCGTCCGATGTGGACAGTACGATGTCGTTGGCCGCACAGCCTACCCGGAAGCGGCAGTCCTGCCACGCAACGTAGACGCGGCCCGCACCGTCCACCTCGGCCACGGGTAGCCGGGGCGCCCGCATGCCGGTCGGTGCGTGGCCGGTCGACAGTGCGATCAGTACTGGCGCCGACCAGGTGAGCCCGCCGTCGACCGAGCTGAAGCTGCGCATCGAACCGTCGCCGCCGTCGCGGTACGGGACGACGACCCGGCCGCTGGTCTGCACGACGGGCTGCCCGCCGATGCCCGACGCTCCCGCGACCGCCGCCGGCACCGACCAGGTCAAACCACCATCGGTCGAGCGCACCATGACCATCTGACCGCCGGCGCCGGCGTCGTCGTACTGGACATAGCATGTCCCGTAGTGCGGGCTCGTACCCGTGTTGTCGCACGCGATCCAGTTCTTGTCGATGAACGAACCCTCGCCGCCGGCGACCACCAGTACCGGCAGCGACCACGTCAGCCCGTCCGCGGAACGACTCACCGACAGGTCGTTGAGGTCACCGAGGTCGAGCGTATTGATCAGCCACGTGCCGTGCCGGGCGTCGTACGCGACAACCGGGTCGCTGGCCCGCTCGTACGGTCCGCCCTCGGCCACCGTGATGCCGGGCAACACGCCTTGCTGCCAGGTGGCACCGGCATCGGTACTCGTGGCCCAGCCGATGTTCACCGCGCCGCCGGTCCTGAACCGGCCGACCTGGAAGGTGGACACCACGGTCGAGCCGAAATGGTACGTGTCGGCTTCGGCCTCGGTGGCGTGCTGCGCCTTGCCGCCGGTGTAGAGGTCGCTAGAGATCTGGGTGAGCGTCGCCTGATTGGCGACAGCGGGTACGGCGGAAGAGCCGACCACGACGGCCGCTAGCGCGACCGCGACAACCAAGGGGGTACGTGCGCGCATGGGCGCACGCTTCCACAGACAGCGAACTACCTCAATGGCGAGATCGGTCGATACTTTCGGGTACGAGACAGCCGCAAAATGGGTTCACGGTCTCCCGAGCCCGTGTTGTCGGGTCGGGACGGGAGGAGGTTTCCATGTCGCGAAGACTCGCTGTGATACCCCTGGTGGCGGTACTGGTTCTGGCCGGCGCGGCCCGCGCACCCGCTGCTGCCGGCTGGTCATCGCAGGTCGCCGTCACCAACGTCGTCGCCAGTACGCCGTTCCAGGCCGGTGGATATGCCGGCTACGACCCGGGCGCCACCGCGCCGAACCCGGGGTCATGCCGGCTGGGCGACTACAACGCCAACCTCTCGGAGTCGTGGCTGGCCGTGCGCCCGGGCACCGAGGATCTCGTCGGCACGTCGAAAATCTTCTTCGAGAAGTACTCCACCTACTACAACTTCCACCTCGGCGCACACACGATCCTGGGCGGACAGCCGGCCGGCTCGACGATCGTCCAAGGCTACGAGTGCGTCTCCACCGGCACTCAGGACATGCCTCCGTCGTGGACGAACAACACTGATCCGAACGTGGCGTTCGACTCGCAGGGCCGGGCGTATCAGGTGACCCTGCCGTTCAACGCGTTCTGGGCGAACCTGCACCCCAACTCGCACATCGAACTGTCCTATTCGGACGATCTCGGCCGGACCTGGGTCAAGGGCAACGGCGGCGAGCCGTTGGAGCACGCGCCCAACTGGTCGAGCAAATCGCTCGGCTTCGTCGAGGACAAGCAGTGGGTGGCGGTCAACCATTTCCCGGGTAGCCGGTTTCAGGATCACGTGTACGCGGCCTGGTCGATCTTCAACGGGTCGACCACGAAAATCAACATCGCGGTGTCCGAGGATCGTGGACAGACGTTCCGGAAGCGGGCCACGGTGAGCCGGCCCAACGAGACCGGTACCGCGAACGACTTCGTGTACGCGGCGGTCGATCCGTCCGGCGACGTCTATCTTGCGATCGCGTCGAACTCGCCGAGCCGCACCGACGTCAAGACGATGTACGTGTCGCGCTCCACCGACGACGGCCGGACTTGGGGACGGTGGAACCCAGTCGCCGACGCAACCGTGCTGCAGGAATGCTGCCTGCCGAACACCCGTTTCCGGGACGGCATCCTGGAACACTTCGCGGCCAGCGAGGATCACCCCGGTCACCTCTACGTGGTCTGGGAGGCGTGGGACGGCGTACAGTTCGACGTCTACTTGGCCCAGTCGACGAACGCCGGCGCGACCTGGTCGGAGCCGGTGAAGGTCAATGACAATGTGGACGGTGCCACCCGGACGGACCAGTTCCAGCCCAGCGTCGCGGCCGGTCCCGGCGGTGCGGTCGCGGTCGCCTTCTACGACCGGCGCGCGGCCTGCCCGGCCGACCCGAGCATTGTGCCGGCCCACGTCGGGCGGACGAACTTTTGCATCGACACCACCCTGCAGGTCTTCGCCGACCACGGCTCGGGCGCTGTCTCCGTCGGTGGCAATGTGCGCTTGTCCACCTTCACCTGGGATCCGGAGCAGCCCGCCCAGACCATCGACGGACTGGACCAGATGGCCTGTGCCGCGCACCAGAACCCGTGCCTCAGCCGGAGCTTCATCGGCGACTACTTCGGACTGGCGATCTCCGCGACCGCGGTCTACGGCTTGTTCGTCTCCACGCACTACCCGTCGGCCGTGATCGGCGACCAGGGCGGCCCGGTCTACTACCAGCAACAGGTTCTGGCGACCGCCCCGCGTGCCGCACTCGGCGTCTAATCCTCTCCTGTACCCAGATTGATCAATTCTCGCGGTGCGGACGGCTGGGCTGACCGGTCAGCCCAGCCGGAAGTCGACCACCCTGATCGGTGACGGTGTCGTACCGGTGGACCGCTGCTGGTAGAGGACCGAGACGATGCCCTCGCCGATCCGGCTGCGGTCTACGTCGACCTCGCCGAACGCGTTGAGCCCGGCGCCGTCGAAGCGCAGCGTCCAGTCGGTCCAGCCGCTGGCCTTGCTGGCGGTGACGATCCGGCCGAAGGGCAGGACGACGTACGCGTTGTCGGCCGCGTCCAGCACGATCTGCGAGCGCCCGACCGCGTTCAGCGGCACCGGGATCTCCACCTTGCGCCAGCCGCCCTGGGCGTCCCGGCGCAGGTGGAACGATCGGCCGAAGGAGATGCGCTGCTGCACATAGTTGGACACACACTGGGTGAACCGCCCCGGCACGTAGCTGACGATGACGTGCGGGTTGCCGGTCGAGTCGTACGCCTGGCTCTCCTGGTTGATCAGGCCGTGGTCGACGGAGAGCGGGTCGACGACGTGGCTGGGCGTGCCGACCGCGACGAGGCTGCCGGAACCGGTCGTCGCGACCTGCTGGCCGGCGTTGTTGCGCCAGGTGCGACCCCGGTCGTCGCTGTAGACGTACCCGGTGTCGTGGTTGGCCAGCCCGCCAGGGTTGCAGAGCACACCGGTGTTGCCCTCCCGCCAGGTGAACGCCGCGTGCAGCCGGCCGGTCGACGAGTAGCCCAGGCCGTGCAGGTAGAGGTTCCGCGTCGTGCTGGTGACCCCGCGCGCGGAGTACGACCCGGTGGCCGACGACCACCGGCCGAGCGTGCGCCACGCACCGTCGTATTCGGCCAGCTCCATCGTCCCGTTGCCGGACCCGCCGGTGCGGTAGCTGAACTGCAGCCGTCCCTCCGGTGTGACCAGGAACCGCGGGTACGTGATCGCGCCGAGCTCGACCCCGTCGAGAGTCCGTTGCACCACGCCGAATCGGCCCGCCACCCAGGTCCGCCCGGCCGCGTTGCTGACCAGTCCGGCCTCGGACTTGACGTAGAACACCCGGCTGTTGTGGGTGTCCATCGCCACGTGCAGCCGGCCGTCGGCCGGCGAGACGCCCAGCGAGATCGAGTTGTGCGAGTCGTTGACGCTCAGCGCGTGCGGCAGTTGCAGGGTCTGCCAGGCGCCGCCGGGAAGCTGGCGGCGCGCGACGACCGCGTTGCGGTTGGCCGTGTACCACGCCGCGTACTGGTAGCCGGCGTGGCTCAGGATCGCGTTCTGCTGGTACGACGCGTTGTTGACCAGACCGTCGTACGAGACGAAATAGATCGCGGAGGGATCCAGCATGGTGTCCCCGAGACGCACCACGCCCGGCGCGGCCGCGGCCGCCCCGGGGACGCCCACCAACTGGCCACCGAGGATCGCCACAAGCGCTGCTAGAACCACGAACGCCCTGCGGGAAAGCGCTTCCACACATTGACTATTGCATTCACGTTCGTCACTGACAAGGTGGCCCGGTCAGCGAGCCACCACCACGAGGACAAGCGCGACGGCAGCCGGCACCGCCTGAACAACGAGGATTCTGCGGTTGACGGTCGCCGCGCCGTAGATGCCGGCGACGAGCACGCAGGAGAGGAAGAACACCTTGGCTTGGAAGCCGACTTGGCCGCCGGCCAGCAGACCCCAAATCAGTCCGGCGGCAAGGAAGCCGTTGTAGAGTCCCTGGTTCGCCGCCAATGGGGCGGACGCGCGGGCGAACTCGGCGTCCGTGCCGAACGCCCGCCGGCCCGCCGGCTTCGTCCACAGGAACATCTCCAGTACGAGGATGTAGACGTGCAAGAGTGCGACGGCCCCGACGGCGAGGTCTGCGACGATGTCCACGGCGCACATCGTATGCCCGGCTTGCCGCGACTCCGAGCGACGAGGCACGTCACAGGACCGGCTGTGCTGGCCGAGCCTCGCGTCCCTGGCCGGT
>Ga0075420_100000678_pt1 | contig 27664 bp, 26 predicted proteins | sample SoiMetdeltSBSDD4_FD_75296 | JGI IMG/M metagenome (GOLD analysis project Ga0075420, IMG submission 75296) | Bulk soil microbial communities from a Populus tree surrounding site in Tennessee, USA - Soil MetaG P. deltoides SBSDD4 | ecosystem: Environmental > Terrestrial > Soil > Tree plantation...
CGTGAGTCGAATTATCCGATGCTCGCGCGTTCGAAGGGAGAGACCCGCGGCCGCGCGCGCTCACCGGTCGCGATAGTGTTTCAGTCTCCAGGAGGTGCCTCAGTGAACGGTTCCGCCTTCGCGCTCCTAATCACTCCCACGCTCGTAGCGTCCACGCTCGTCGGGTGCACGCTCGTCGCCCAACCCCCGCGGGTCCCGCTGCCGGTCGGGGCCCGGGTCCGCGTGGCCGCGGCGCCACGCAGCGATTGGGTCGTCGGGCGGCTCAGTCACGCCGACTCCGTTCGCATCGTCCTGCGGGCCGCGCCGGGGGCGATACCGGACACTTTCCCCCTCACAGCAATACAGGCGCTCGAGGTGAGCCGCGGTCGGCCCCGCGCGCTCCGCGTCGGCATCGGCATGGTGGTCGGCGGAGTAGCCGTGGGGACCGCCGCCGGGCTCATTGCGAAGGTACTGGTGCGAGGTGAACCAGATGGGGAGCTCGTGGTGGGCGCCGCAGTCGTCGCCGGCGTGGCGGGTGGGGTCATCGCCGGCGGCGCGGTAGGGGGCCTAACGGCGCCAGAACGCTGGCGGCGCGTGCCGGTGCCCTAGTCGCATTTCAGGACGAACGCCGAACCGATACATCCTCACGCATGCGCCGCGTCCCGCCGAAGTCCACGATCATCAACGACCTCCCGCGCGAGCCCACGACGCCTAACGCGGCGCACAAGTCGCGGTCGCCCGACCTCGTCGTGCAAGTCTGGAGCGGTTGACGCATTCAACGTCGCCCCCCTACTGACCCGCGGCGCCTCTATTCATCGGAGCCGATGCGGCTGAGCCAGAGCGTCTGGAGCCTACATTTGCTCGCGAGCATCCATGCCAGACAAACACCATCTCGCATTCTCGGACAGGGCATAGAGGCGTGGAACCGTTGGAGGGCAGAGGCTCCCGAGGTGCGTCCGTGCCTGAACGGCGCTGACCTTCGTGGCATCGATTTCGGCATCCCCATCCTGCATCTCGCGACCATCCTCGACGGGCAAGTTCCTCCGCAACATGTACCGGCGGAGGAACTACACGCCGGCCAATTGCGCGGCGGTTGACGTCGCGACCACGGCGGCCGAGCAGTAGGGCGCGTTAGGCAGTCCGTCGCCCGCCAAATGTGCGGCGCCGGGCTACGGCCGCCCAACGGCGAAGGAGACGGTTAAGCCCGCCGGGAGGACGACCCCGACCTGCAGCGGGACATCAGCCACCCGCCATCGCGCGCGGCGATGCGCGACGCCGTAGGTGGCGCCCGCCACTACCCCGACAACCGCCCCGATCACCGCCCCGGCGGACACCGCCCGCCGGAGCGTCCGGTCGCTTTCGCGCCGGCACTCCTGCTCGGTGTCACCCGCGTCGCAGCCGTCGGTCAACTGAGCGCTGTAGCCGACCCCGGCCAGGACGCCGGCGAGGGCGCCGGCAGGCGCACCGACCGCACCCCAGATTCCGGCCGCCAGCACCGGCGACTGCCGGTCGTGACTCAGCTCGAAGCGCGTGACGGCCGAGCGCGGGAGGGCGACGTGACCCCCGCCACGTCGGACCAGCGTGAAAGCGATCGTATCGGGGCCGGCGCGCGTGAGGGTGCCGACCGCCCCACTGATGCCGCGCGACGGGGCCGACACGCGGACGCGCGTCCCCGGGGGCACGTCCCCGCTGCCGGGCTGAGACGCGAGCGCGGCGGGGAGCCCGCCGAGCGCGAGGGCGAGAGCCAGGGCGGACCGCATGGAGCGACTCCGAAGCAGAGGTGAACGCGATCCCCTGCGTCGGGGCAGCGGAACGGTCGAGGAGCGTGGGAGGTCGCGCTCGGAGCAACGAAGCGCGACGACACGGTGAAACCAGGGGCGGGGGAGTCCGGAACGTGCGACACTACCGCACCCACGTTAGGCTGTGGTCGCGCCCGCCCGGCGCGTCGTGAGCTGGCCAACCCCGTGCCGTCGACGCCCACCCAGGATGCGCGGGGCGGAGGTGTCCGGCGGTAGGCGGAACGTGGAGCTGCCCTTGGGCGGACGAGGATCAGCTACGGCGAGGGCACGCGCGAGTTATTGACCACGTGGATAAAGCACCGTACGGCATTACGGGGAGGATGTCAATGGGAACGTGGCCGTGAGGAGCGCCGTTCGGCGTCTCCGCGGTGCGGAGAGGCGCGGAGAGCAGACCTTACACTGGCGGTGTCGACGCGTCGGAGGCGCAGGACGCCAGCGGTATCTACCGCCGGCCTATCGTCAGAATTAACTCCCGAGGCGTGGGATCTGCCGGTGTGCCGCGCCGAATCCACGATCGCCGGTCTCCCGCGGTCGCTCGACCCGCCTAACGCGGGGACGTCACTGGCGCCGGACGTCGTGGTACAGGTGTGGATCGGGATGGTCGAGCGGAGGGGCCGGCGGACCCTCGTGACTGCCATCCGTCGCGACCAGGTTCTCCGAACCCCGCCCGAATCCGACCCACCCGGCACACTCCCGGAACAGTAGAAAGTCAACTCACGCCCGCCAATGGCTTCCGCGCCCGCCACACGTTTTGGTTCAACGTGTAGCCGGTGCCGCGTGTTTTGTGATGGAAGTCACCAGGTCCTTGATCGCTGACACCCCGGCGTGTGGTGCGTCGACACGCGTCGGTTCCGCAGCTTATCGCGTGATTTCGGTGGCGTCGGGCGGTCGAAGGCACATCCGTAGGCTCGCGGTTTGCGAACGTCCCGGGGTGCGGCGCAAGGCGTTGCCACAGCAGGGGCTTGGCGGTCCCTACAGTTGATGCGTGGCCGGCACCCGGTTCGCGCCCCGACAACCACGTTCACGCACGCAATGCCCCACGTTGTGATCATCGGCGCCGGGCCGGCCGGCCTGACCGCGGCATACGAGCTCGTCGAGCGGTACGGAATCACCTCGACCATTCTCGAGTCCGACTCCGTCGTCGGCGGTATCAGCCGGACCGTCGAACGCGACGGATGGCGATTCGACATCGGCGGCCACCGCTTCTTCACGAAGGTGAAGGCCGTCGAGAATTTCTGGCATGAGATCCTCCCCGACGAGGACTTCATGCTGCGTCCGCGAATGAGCCGGATCTACTACCGCGGCAAGTACTACGACTACCCGCTCAAGGCGTCCAACGCGCTCAGGAATCTCGGGCTGTGGGAAGCGACCCTCTGCGTCATGTCGTACGTCTGGGCGCGCGTGAACCCGCCGAAGGATCAGACGACGCTCGAGGGATGGATCGCCGCGCGATTCGGATGGCGGCTCTACCGACACTTCTTCAAGACGTACAACGAGAAGCTCTGGGGCGTGCCGACGAACCGCATGCCCGCCGACTTCGCCGCGCAGCGGATCAAGAACCTGTCGCTGTTCAACGCCGTCATGAATGCGGTGATGCCGAAGCGGAACCAGAAGTCGATCACGTCGCTCATCGAGGAGTTCCAATACCCGAAGTACGGACCCGGCATGATGTGGGAGCGATGCCGCGAGCTGGTCGAAGCGAAGGGCTGCACGGTCGTCATGAACGCGCGCGTGGTCGGCGTTAGGCACGAGAGCGGGCGCGCGGTGTCCGTCTCCGCGACATCGCGTGACGGCACCGTCACCGAGTATCCGTGCGATCACGCGATCTCGTCGATGCCGATGTCCCAGCTGCTGCAGGCCATGAAGCCCGCGCCGACGTCGCTCGCCATGACCGCCGCGAACGATCTGCGCTACCGCGACTTCCTCACCGTCGCGCTCGTCGTGCCGAAGGAGTACAGCTTCCCCGACAACTGGATCTACGTGCACGCGAAGGAGGTGCAGGTCGGCCGCATTCAGAACTTCGGCTCGTGGTCGCCGTACCTCGTGAAGGAAGGCCGCACGTGCCTCGGCCTCGAGTTCTTCGTGTTCGAAGGCGACGAGACATGGACCAGGCCCGACGCCGAGCTGATCGAGCAGGGCAAGCGCGAGCTCGGGATTCTCGGCCTCGTCGACCCGGCGAAGGTGGAGGCCGGCTACGTCGTTCGGATGCCGAAGGCGTACCCGTTCTACGACGAGCACTACAAGGCCAACGTCGCCAGGATGGCGGACTGGCTGAAGACACACGCGCCCAACGTGCACCCGGTCGGTCGCAACGGGATGCACCGCTACAACAACCAGGACCACTCGATGTACACCGCGATGCTCACCGCCGAGAACATCGCGCGAGGCACGCAGCACGACGTCTGGAGCGTGAACGTCGAGGAGGAGTACCACGAGGAGGCGGCGAAGGAAGCCGCACAGGATCGGGGCCAGGGGACTCGCGGCACCGGACGCGACGCACCGGTCATCCCTCGGAAGCATTACGCGCCCGACCACCCGGTGAATCGTCCCGTCGGTTCGTCGTCCTGACCGTTGGCTGATTCAGACCCCGCCGTGATCGTCAGCGCCGCTACCGCGGCGCTGTCGGGTTCCGGTCCCCTCGCGCCCGAGCCCACCGCCCGTGGACTCACCCTCCTGGACTCGCTCGAAGCGATCACGCCCGGCGGCGCGCCGCTGCACCACCAGATCGACGTCGTCCGCCGCTGGGTCGGGGCCCTCGGGGACGGGCGCGAGCACGACCGGTTCGGGGGGACGGCGCACCTCCGCAACTACCTCGACATGCAGCTCAAGCTGCTGAACGCCGCTGTCGCCGATTATCTCCGCGACGCGCGCTGAGCGCCGTCACGCTCGCCCATTGTCGAACCGGGCCCGAAGCCGTTAAGTTGCAAGGCTTTTCACAACGGGCCTGACGCACAGCGCCGGCCCTCCATTCCCTCCCCCCACTTCGGCAACCAGCGGGGGGCGGACAACGACCAAAGGGAGGATTGCCGACACGTGCCTCGCGACTACGAGGCGGTGTACATCTTCGACTCGACACTCGAAGACACCGCCATCAACGACAAGCTGACCCGGTTCCACGGGCTGCTTCACGCTACCGGCGAGATCACCGCGGACCACTGGGGACGTCGCCAGCTCGCCTACCCCATCGGCCCGCGCGAGAACGGCTACTACGTCGTCGCTCGCTTCAACGCCGACCCGAAGGCCCTGCCCGAGTACGAGCGCGCGCTCAAGCTCGATGATGGGATCGTTCGCTACCTCGTCACGCTCCACGAGCACGAGGTCGGTGCGCCGCCGATGTCCGAAGAGGAGATGATCGTGGCGCGCCGTCGAGACGAAGACGACGAGGATGAGGATTGACCATGCGACGACCTCAGAAGTCCTGCCCGTTCTGCGAGACGCGTGTGCGGTTCATCGACTACAAGGATGATCGCACGCTCGGCCGCTTCATCACCGACCACGGGAAGATCTTGCCAAGCCGCCTGAGCGGCGTGTGTGCGCGTCACCAGCGTCAGCTCTCGACCGCTGTGAAGCGCGCGCGCTATCTGGCGATCATTCCGTACATCCGCGGTCACCAGGCGTAAGGTCGACACGGCCGCGATCGCCCAGGACGGAGGAACGATTCAGGACACCGAGACGCCGAGCGCGCCGGCTGCCCCACCGCCGGCGCCACGAGAGCAGGGATGGAAACGCATCATCCTCGCTCTCGTCGCGTTCGTGTTGATCCCGCTCGTTCCGCTCGTTCGCGTCGCGATCCCGGTCGAGCAGTCGCTGCTTCTGATCGTGCCGGCGCTGGCCGTCTGCGCGCTCGTCGGATGGTGGGCGGGCGGACGGTTCTTCCTCGTGTTGAGCTGGACGGCGCTCGCGGCCTGGATGCTGGTCACCCGGCTTCCGGGGACGCCGGCGTTCCTCGCGGTCTCGAAGGGATGGGCGTTACTGCTCGCGGCTTCGTTCGGCGTCATCTCGCTGATGAGCCCGCGACGGTCATTCTTCCCTCGAGCGCTTGCGGCGATCGGCCTGTCGTACGCCGTTGGGTTCGCACTCGTCGTCTTCGCGTCGAAGCGGCCCGCGGCGATCGAGGGGACGGTTCGCGCGGAGTACACGCGACGCGTCGAGTCGTGGCTGGCGGATTGGGAGTCGCTGTCTCGGACCCCAAACTGGCAGGAGTTCACGCGCGACAATCCCGGGATGCAAACGCTCGCCCAGGAAAGCTCCGAGAGGCTGCTCAAGCTCCCACCGGTGACAGCGTCGCTCTATCCGTCGCTGCTGGCGCTCGAATCGTTGGCGGTGCTTGCACTCGCCTGGGCGCTGTACCACCGGGTCAGTCGCGCGCGCATCGGACCGCCGCTCGCGCCGCTCAAGGAGTTCCGGTTCAACGATCAGCTGGTCTGGGGGCTCGTTGCCGGGATCACAGCGGTGGCCGTACCGACGCTGAACGCGTTCCGCACGGTCGGGCTGAATCTGTTGGTGTTTTTCGGGGCGCTCTACGCGCTCCGCGGTCTCGGAGTACTCACGTGGTTCTTCGCTCCGGGACGCTTGATGGTCACGATGACGATAGCACTCGCCATCTTCATGTGGCCGCTGCTTGGCGTGTTCGCGCTGGGTATCGGCCTCGGGGACACGTGGCTCGACTGGCGCAGCCGTCCGCGCCCGACCACATAACGGCATTAACGACCGGAGTCACCATGGAAGTCATTCTGCGTCAGGCGGTCGAGAAGCTCGGCCAGCCCGGAGACGTCGTGAAGGTCTCGGCCGGGTTCGCCCGGAATTACCTGCTGCCGCGCGGAATCGCGTACGCCGCGACGGCGGGCAATCTGAAGCGTATCGCACAGGAGAAAGCGCGCCTGCAGGCGGCGGAGGACGAGCGCCGTGGTGCCGCCCAGGGCGTGGCCACGAACCTGGAGAACGTGTCGCTCACGTTCTCGGCGCGTGTCGGTGAGGAAGGCAAGCTGTTCGGGTCGGTGACGGCTGCCGACATCACGGAGCAGCTCCACGCCCAGGGATTCACGGCGATCGAGAAGCGTCAGGTCGATCTCCACGAACCTATCAAGGCGCTTGGCGTCTATCGCGTGCCGATTCGACTGCACGTCGACGTGAAGCCCGAGATCAAGGTCTGGGTGATCAAGCAGTAGCGCGACGCATCGCGGGGGACGCCCGCAACCGCTTCACCGCGAGGCCGGTCCGGGTGCAATCGCGCCAGGCCGGCCTCGCGTTTTCAGCGCGGATTTTTCGGGTATCGGCCGGCGCGCACGCACATTATGCTTGGGCAAATTGGGACGTTCCGCGATGCGAGGATTACTTCGCTGGTCCCTCGCGCGGAACCTTCCGTCCACGCCCGCCTACAACATCCGAATCGGACCCGACCGCCCCGAATGACCGGATCCACCGCGCCCCCTCCGGCGGCGCTCGCGCAGCGCGCGGCCGCGCTGTGCCTCGATCTGAAAGCGAACGACGTCGTAGTGCTCGACGTGCGCGGCGTCACCGACATGACCGACTTTTTCGTGATTGCGAGCGGAACGTCCGACACGCACGTTCGCAGCGTCGCGGAACACGTGCTCGAAGAGTTACGCAAGGAAGGCTCACGCGCTCATCACGTCGAGGGGGTCCAGCAAGGCCGCTGGGTGCTCCTCGATTACGTGGACATGGTCGTCCACATTTTTCATCCGACGCTTCGCGAGTTCTATCAACTGGAGCGCTTGTGGAGCGACGCGGCCGTCGTGGCGGTCGATCAGCAGCAAGGAGTACTCAAATGAGCCTCGTGAGGGCCGGAGCCCTGACGACCGCGCTCGTCGCCGTCGTGAGCGGCGCGGCGCGGCTCGACGCGCAGTCGTACTTCGGTCAAAACCAGGTGCAGTACGACCGGTTCCGGTGGAGCGTAGTGGAGACGGAGCACTTCCTCGTCCACTACTACCCGGAAGAACACGCTGCGGCCATGGACGCCGCCCGCATGGCCGAGCGCTCGTACTCGCGGCTCTCACGACTTCTCAATCACCAGTTCCGCGAGAAGAAGCCGCTCATCCTCTATTCGTCGCGCGGCGACTTCGGGCAGAACAACGTCACGGGCGACCTCGGCGAAGGCACCGGCGGTGTCACGGAAGCACTTCGGCACCGCATCCTGCTCCCCTTCACGGGCGACTACCGAAGCTTCGAGCACGTGCTGTCGCACGAGCTCGTTCACGCGTTCCAGTACGACATCTTCGCCCGCGGCCGAGCTGGCGCCGGACTGCAGACGCTCGCGCAGGTCGATCCGCCGCTGTGGTTCATGGAGGGCATGGCCGAGTATCTCGCCGGCGGCCCGAACCACGTTCTCACCCAGGCATGGGTTCGCGACGCGGCGCTGAACGGCCATCTGCCGACGATCGAGCAGATGACGGTGCGTCCCGACCAGTACTTCCCGTACCGCTACGGTGAAGCGCTGTGGGAGTACGTCGGCAACCGCTGGGGCGACGAGATCATCGGCGAAGTGCTCAACTCGGCGCCTAACGTCGGGATCGAGCGCGCGTTCAAGCGCGAGACCGGCCTCTCGCTCGAGGACCTGAGCGACGAGTGGCGCGAGGCAATGCAGACGAAGCATCTGCCGCAGGTCGCCAACCTCGAGCGCGCCCGCAAGTTCTCGCAGGCGCTGCTGACGGAACGACGGAGCGGCGGAACCCTGTTCCTGGCGCCGGCGTTGTCGAGCGACGGCAAGTACATCGCGTTCGTCTCGGTCGGCAGCTTCCTGCGCGGCGAAGTCTTCCCCGACCTGTGGCTCGGCGACGGAGAGACGGGCAAGCGCATCAAGCGTCTCGTCAAGTCGACCACCGATCCGAACTTCGAGGAGCTCCGCCTCCTCTACTCCCAGAGCTCGTTCTCCCCCGACGGCCGGTCGCTCGCGTTCACCGCGCAGCGCGAAGGACGGGACGTTCTCTACCTGCTGGACGTTCGTCGCCGCAAGACGACCTTCCGGTTCGACCTGCCGCTCGAGGGCGTCACGAGCCCGGCGTGGTCGCCCGACGGGCGCCAGCTCGTGTTCAGCGGCAGCAAAGGCGGGATCACAGACCTGTACATCGTCGATCGTGACGGCCGCAACCTCCGGCGACTGACGAATGACCGACACGGTGACCTGCAGCCACAGTGGTCGCCAGACGGCAAGACGATCGCGTTCGCGTCGGACCGCGGACCGCAGACGGATTTCGAGAACCTGAAGTTCAGCCGCTGGCAGGTGTCGCTATACAACATGGAGACCGGCGGGGTAACCGTCGTCCCGAATCAAACGGGGCAGAATCTCAACCCGATGTGGTCGCCCGACGGGAAATCGGTGGCGTTCGTCTCGGACCGAACCGGCATCCCGAACATTTTCATCTACGACTTCGACAAGAAGGACCACTACCAGATCACGAACGTCGTGGGTGCCGTGCTCGCCGTGACCGAGTACAGCCCGGTCATCACGTGGGCGCGCGAAGCCGATCGTCTCGCGTTTGGGTATTTCGAGAACGGCGACTACAGCGTGTGGTCCGTGAACAACCCGCGCCGTCTGATGAAGGACCCGTACCGCGATTCCACCGCGAAGCGTCAGGTGATTGCGCAGGGCGCACGGCCCGACTCGAGTGCCGCGCCAACTGTTGTCCAGCCCACGCCGCCAGCGCCAATCCCAACGCCGGCGACGACGACACCTCCGACCACGCCGGCGAGCACGGACACGTCCGTCTTTGGCGGTCGTGTCCTCGCGAATCGCGACTCCGTCCCGCACGACATCTCGGTCTACCGCGGCTCGAGCGGCGTTCGTCCATCGGCGACGCTGCCGACCACCCCCGATCGCGCCGAGACGATCCTCAGCGTCGCGCAACTGCTCGACAGCGCCGCGATCGCACTTCCCGACACAGCGGCCTTCCGGAAGTACGGGTACCGGGTCGGGTTCCAGCCCGAGTACATCTCGCGGCCGAGCATCGGCTACGCCCAGGACAACTTCGGTCGCGGCGTGTTCGGCGGCACGACGATCGTGCTGAGCGATCTGCTCGGCGATCATCGCCTCGCGTTCGCCGGGCAGGTCAACGGTCGCCTCAGCGAAGCGTACCTGCTCGCGGCGTACACGAGCATGGGGAGGCGAACGCAATACACGGTCGGCGGGCTGCAGGCGCCGACGTGGTTTCTGACGGCCGATGGCTATGAGCCCGTAGGCGGTGGTATTGTCGAGCAGCAGCAGGCGATCACGCGGTTCATCACGCGTCAGGCGTTCGCGATCGGCGCATATCCCCTGAATCGCTTCACGCGCATCGAGTTCGGCGGAAGCCTGAACAGCGTCGATCGACAGACGTGGTGGTACTCGAGAGCCATCGATGTCGACCGGGGGATCATCTACCCCTTCGAGCGTCCCGACAGCATCGTGAACCGACTCGGGATAACCTACGGGGCACCGTACCTCGCGTACGTCTCGGACAACACGCTGTTCGGGTATACCGGTCCAATCGCGGGCCGGCGGTATCGCTTCCAGATCGAACCGACGATCGGGTCGTACCGGTGGATCGAGTATCAAGCCGACTACCGCCGCTACATACCCATTCTCTTCAACTTCCTCACGCTGGCCGGACGCGCGCAGACGAGCATCTCTGTCGGGCGCGACGAAACGGTGCTGCAGAAGTACATCGGTCGCCCGGAGTTCGTGCGAGGGTACGACCGCGAGGAGTACGGCGTGTCGTGCTCGGTGATCCCCGGTGACCCGCAAACGCCTCAGCAGCAGCAGGGCTGTAGCGCAATTCAACTGCTCGGCAGCCGCGTCGCCTTCGCGAACGCGGAGCTTCGCTTCCCCCTCGTCCGTCGGTTCGACCTCGGGCTCCTGCCGATCTCGCTGCCGCCGGTCGACGGCCTGTTCTTCTACGACATCGGCCTCGCGTGGTCGAGCGGTCAGAAAGTCTCGTGGGCCACCGACAACGACGCGCGCTTCACCCGCACGCCGGTCCGTAGCTACGGCGCGGGCATCCGCCTGAACCTGTTCGGCTTCGCGCTGTTGCGCTGGGACTACGCCATCGCGCTCGACCGTCCCGCCGGGAAGAAGGGCTATTGGACCTGGACGTTAGGCCCAAGCTTCTAGTCGCGAATCAGGAGTCGGGAATCAGACTGAAACCCTCGGGATGCCTGTCTACGCGAGAGTAGCATCCCGAGCGTTTGCGCGGTTCCCGATTCTCCATTCCCGATTCCCGACATTCCCTATTCCCGATTCCCGATCAGGCCCCTAGCTTACCGCCGTGCGAACGATCGTCGTCCTGGCGCTCGTGCTCGGCGCTTGCGGCCCTTCCGATCGCCGCGACCCCTCCGCGGGGCACGACGCACCGTCCGCCACCCCTTCATCCGGCCCCGACGCCATCGTGCTGCGCATTCCGCGCGGCGGCGGGAGCGTACGTGCATTTCGCTACCCGCAACTCGATAGCCTCATCTGGACGTCTGCGTCGAACGCCGCGCCGCCATCGCGCGTGCTCGCGTTCGATGCGGATGCGGGCTCGATCGCGTACGTCGATCGCAACGGCGTGCCCGGCCGCATCGATCTGCGAGCAGGAACCGTCGGCGTCGCATCGCGTGTGAAGCTGACATCGCTGGAGTCGGCTGACGGCTGGGCGATTTACGGGATCGCGGCGAGCGGGAACGTCACGCGACTCACTCCCACCGGCGATTGGGCGTACGAGCCCCCGAACCGTGCCCGTCGCGTGCTGCCGCAGGCGGACGGGTCGCTCCTCGTCCTTACGGATCGCGGCGACGAGCTCGGCGTGCTGCGCATTCGCCCCCCGGACAACGATGTGACGGACAGCGCAGCGGTTCCCGACGCAGAGCGCATCGTTCAGGCGCAAGCCGGTGACCGCGTGTACTTCGGCGTGGATTCATTGCTGTTCGCGCTGCGGGGACGCTCGCTGGAGCCAACGCCTGAAGTCCATCTCGCTCGTAATGTGCTCGATGTCGCTCCGACCCCGAGCGGCGATCGGCTGTTCGTCGTGACGGACTCGAGCCGTGAGCTCTCGGTCGTCGATCGCTACCGGGATCAGATCGGGCGAACGATCCCGCTTCCCGGCCCCGCGACTGCACTGCGCATGGACCCACTCGGCCGGTACGTGCTCGCGCGAGCAGCGAGCGGAGATTCCGCGTGGATCATCGCGGTAGGAACGGCGCAGGTCGTCGGAAGTGTCAGCACGCGCTGGCGCGAGGATCTTCCCTTCGTAGCGCCCGACGGCGCGATCGCGGTCGCGGATGCCGCTGACGTGCGATTCGTGGATGCCGAGACGCAGCGCGAACGCTCGTCCGTCAAAGGCGGCGCGAACGAGTTCTGGCACGTGATCATCTGGAACGGCTTCCGCCCACGCTCGGGCGAGCTCGATCAGCCCGTCGTGTTCGCCGACTCCGACTCGGTCTCGATCCCCAGCGACAGCGTCACGCCCACGGCCCCTAACGATTCGCAGCCGCCGCGCGCGAACACGCCGATCTCGTCGCCCGGTCAGGCGGCGACGCCGCGACCACCACGCGCACCGGTTCCGCGCCCCGCGCCGCCACGCTTGCCGGCGGACTCGGCGACGGATTCGCCACGTTCACGCGGATGGATCGTCTCGTTCGCGACGTTCGTCTCCGAACCGCCCGCGCGCACCCGTGCCTCGCGTATCAGAGTCGAGGGGCAGACCGCTCGCGTCGTCGCGAGTCAGACGGCGGGCACGACCGTATACCGGGTGGTGCTCGGTCCGTATGCGACGAAGGCAGACGCCGAGCGTGTCGGGCGCGAGTCGGGGGAATCGTACTGGGTCTACGAAGGGAACCCTTGAACGAGTTGGCCGTGGGCGAATTCGAAGCAGTGTGGGAGGCCGCGGGTAGCCGGGTTGCGGAGGCGCTCGATGGGGCGAGCGCGGTCGTCGTCCTCGGCCACGATCCGATCGCGACGGCGTGTGTGGCGCTCGGCATCGGACGCGCACAAGCGAAGCACCGGCGCGTCGCCATCGGCGATCTCATCGGCGACGTGGGTCCACTGCGTGAGCTCGTCACGGATGACGACCCGCACGGCCTCACCGACGCGTTTCTCTACGGTGTCTCCCTGAACAAGATCGCGCGTCAGATCGACACCGTCGGCAACCTCCACGTGCTCCCGAGCGGGAGCGAGCAGGTCGTGCAGGACGAGGTGCTGCGCAACGACCGGTGGCGGCGCCTTGCGGGCGGCTTCCAGGAAGTCGGCGCGTTGATGCTGCTCGCTGCGCCAGCGGCGGTGCCGGGAATCGAGGATCTCGTCGGGAACCTCGACGGGGTGGTCCTCGTCGGCGAAGCGCAGAGCCCGCTGCCTAACGCACGGGTCTTCGCGGAAGTGGCCTCGCCCACCCGGAGAGCGGCTCCGCGCGCGGTCGTGAAGGCACCGCAACCGGCAGCCGCCGCTCCGAAGTCCCGGCGGTGGGTCATTCCGGCGGTGGCGGCAGCCATCGTGGCCATCGCTGCAGTGCTCGGGCAGCAGTACCTCTCGCGCGTACGAACGGAGCAGCCGTCATTGCGTCGCGACTCGGCGGCCGCGTCGGACAGCCTGATCGGCGGCGCTCCGCTTCCCATCGACTCGTCGCCACCGCTCGTGCCGGCCAACGCCGCAGACTCGTCGAGCGCATCGGTGTACGCCGTCCAGATCGCGATGGTGGATACGGAGGACGGTGCGGCGATGCGCGTTCGCGCCGGCGGCGGCGACTTTCCGGTCGGCACGTACGCCCCGGTCAGCCGCGGCGCCGATCGCGGCACCTGGTACAAGGTCGTCACCGGCGCCTACACCGATCGGGCACGCGCCGAGCAGCTCCTGGGCTTCCTTCGCACTCGCGGGCTCGTGCCGCAGGGCTGGGGGAGCGTCGTACGTGCGCCGCTGGCGCTGCGCCTAACAACGGCGCCGTCGCAAACAGCGGCCGCTGCGGCGATCGCCGACTACCAATCACGGCGCGTGCCGGTGTACGGGTTGTTGCAGCGTGACGGCTCGGTCGTGATCTACGCTGGTGCGTTCGAGTCACCCGACGAAGCGTCGCTGTTCAGGACGACGCTCAAGGACACGAAGAACATCGACGCGACCCTCGTCTACCGGGTCGGGAGAGCCTACTAGGTGCGTTTGACGAAGCTGGAGTTGCAGGGGTTCAAGTCCTTCGCCGACACGACCATGCTCGCGTTCGAGCCTGGCGTCACGGCGATCGTGGGCCCGAACGGGTGCGGCAAGTCGAACGTGTCCGACGCAGTACGCTGGGTCCTCGGCGAGCAGCGCGCGCGGCTCCTGCGCGGCGCGAAGATGGAGGAAGTCATCTTCCAGGGCTCGTCTGCGCGACGGGCGGTCAACGTCGCCGAAGTGTCGCTGTTCTTCGACAACTCCGAGGGCGCGCTCCCCATCGCGTTCAAGGAAGTCGTGCTCACGCGGCGATTGTCGCGATCCGGCGAGAGCGAGTACCTCCTCAACAAGACGCCGTGCCGTCTCCGCGACATCCATGACATGCTGCGAGGCACGGGGCTTGGCGGCGATTCCGGGGTCGTGATCGAAGCGAAGGCGATCGACGCTCTGCTCTCCGACCGGCCCGACGATCGGCGCGAGCTCTTCGAGGAGGCGGCTGGCGTCGGCCTCTATCGCGACCGTCGCCGAACCACCGAGCGCCGCCTCGAGGAGACGACGCTCGACCTCTCGCGCATCGATGACCTGATCGGCGAGGTGCAGAGCCAGGTGCGCTCGCTCGGCCGCCAGCGAAAGCGCGCCGAGCGGCACAGCGAGCTCATGACGCGTCGTTTCTCGGTGGAGCTCACGCTCGCGTCGCGCGAGATGCAGGCGTGGCGTGAAGAGCTCGTGACGCTCGAGACGCGAGTTGCGGAGCTGCGCGAGTTCGTGCCGACAGCCGAAGCCGACGTCAGCGAAGCGGAGGTCGGTCGCGACATCGCACACGCCGCTCGCGCCGCTGCCGAGGCGCAGCGCGCCGAGCTCGCGCGACTCGCGAACGCGCAGCGAGAGTCCGCGCAACGACTGCGCGGCGAGATCGCCGTCGCCGAGGAACGCCAGCGAAACGCGTTGATGCGCCGCCAACGCGCGGAGGAGGAGCAGCGCGAGGGCGAGGCACTCGGCGAACGCGTGCACGCGGACCGCGACCGCGCGGCGAGCGAGCGCACGCGACTCGAGGAAGAGCTCAGGGAAGCTGGCGACGAGCTCCGCCGACGCGCGACGCATGAGGAGAACGCGCGACGCACCGTCGCCGAGCTGCGCGCGGCCGTTGACGCCGCCGACCGGCTCGCGCGGGAGAGCCGCGATCAGCTCCGCCGGCTCGAGATCGATCGCGAAGGCGCGAGCCGGGAGTTGGCGGATGTCGACCAGCGCAGCGCGGCACTCGAGTCGGAGCGCGCAACGTTGACGGACGCAGTGGAGTCGGTCGCCCGGGAAGTGGCCACCGCCGATGAGGCAGTGGAGCTTGCGCAGGCTACGGCGGCGCAGGCGGACGCGGCACTCGCCGACGCACGCGCGGCGATGGCCGAGGCGAAGGAGAACGAGGCAACCGCGCGCCACGAGCTGTTCCGAGCCGACGAAACGTTCACGGCGCTGCAGGGCAAGGTGAGTGCGCTCGAATCGCTCGAGCGCGAGCGGGTGGGACTCGCTCCGGCGGCCGCGCGACTCCTCCGCGAACGCGGACAGTTCGGCGACGGCGCCGTGTTGGGCCCGCTCTCGGACTTCGTGAACGCGAGCGCGTCGTCTGCGCTGCTCGTCGAGCGTTATCTGGGCGCGACCGTACACGCGGTGGTCGTTCGCGACCGCGACGCAGCCGAATCGATTCGACGCTGGCACGCGACGAGCAATCCCGGCGCGCTCCTGCTGCTACCGCTCGACGCCGTGAACGCGGCGGCGGACGCAGCGAACGGCGACCTCGTCGCCGACGTTGACGCGGCGGCGCCCGCACAGGCCTGGGTGCGCACGCTGCTCGGGAACGTTCGCGCGCTGGATGACGGTGCCGCGTTCGTGGACTCGCGCGGTGCCGTGTGGCTCCCTGGTGCGACCGGCGGGCCCGGTCCGCTTCGTCGCCGCGCGGAGCTGTTTGCGCTGCGCGCCGAGCTCACGGCGAGCGAAGCCGCGCGTCAGGCGGCGTCCGCGAGCGCCGACTCCGCGCGCGCCGCACTCGCCGCGGCGAACGACCGTGTCTCGGCAACGTCCGAGGAAGCTGCCAATGTCCACCAACAGGCACGCCGCGCCGTGGAGCAGCGTGCCGAGCTGACGCGGCGTTTGCAGCGAGCAGAGCGCGAAGCCGCGGAAGCCGCCGCCCTCGCCGAGCGCCTCGCGGGGAGGGCGTCGGAGCTGCAGGCACGCGTCACCGGCATCGACGAGTCGGCCACGGAGCTCGGCGAAGTCATCGCCGAGCGCGACGCTGGAGCAACGGACGCGCGAACGCGACTCGCCGAAGCGGAGCACGCGCAGGACGAGGCGCGGGAACAGCGCACGGCCGGTCAGGTGGCCGAAGCGCAGGCGCAAGCGCGGCTGCAGGTGGCATCCGACCGCGAGCGCCGCCTCGTCGAAGAGCTCACGGCGGCGTCGGCACGTCTCGCGTCGCTCGAGCACGAGCTCAGCACGCTCGCGGACGCCGACCGCTCGCTGGCCGAGCAGATGGCGTCGTGGCAGATGGATCTGGACGCGCGAGACGCAACGCTGCGCGACACAGACGACCGGTTATCGACGGCCGAGGTGGCAGTGCAGACCGCGGATGCCGCCGTCACCGAGGCCGATCACGCACTCGATGAAGTCCGGCGCCGCGCTCACCAGGCTGCGGACGAGCTGCATCACGCCGAGCTTCGATTCACGGAGCTGTCCGGGCGTCGAACGGCGATTCGCGAGCGACTCGAGACGGAGTGGCGTAAACCCCTGGACGACCTGCTGATGTCGTTCACACCGGTCGAGGTCGATGACGAGACCCTGCGTGCGGAAGTCGAACAGCTCCGCGCCCAGCTCGAGTCGTTAGGCGTCGTGAACCCGCTCGCGATCGAGGAGCACGAGGAGGAAACGAAGCGCCTCGACTTCCTCACGAGCCAGCGCGCCGACCTCGCCGAAGCGAAGAACTCGCTCGCCCTCGCCATCCGCGAGATCGACGCGACTGCCCGCGAGCTGTTCCTCGCGACGTTCACGCAGGTGCGCGAGAACTTCCGCCAGATCTTCATGACGCTGTTCGGCGGCGGCGAATGCGACCTGCGGCTCGAGAACCCGGATGCCCCGCTCGACTGCGACATCGAGGTGCACGCGTCGCCGCGCGGCAAGCGCACGCAGCGGATTCACCTCCTCTCGAGCGGTGAGCGCGCGCTCGTCGCACTCTCGCTGCTGTTCGGCATTTTCCTCACGAAGCCGAGCCCATTCTGCCTGCTCGACGAGGTGGACGCGCCGCTCGACGACGCGAACATCGGACGGTTCGTGCGAATGCTGAACCAGTTCAAGTCGAAGACGCAGTTCATCGTGATCACGCACAACCCGCGCACGACGACCGAGGCCGCCGACGCCGTGTACGGCGTCACGATGCAGGAGCCGGGGGTGTCGTCGATCGTGAGCGTGCGCATGCGGGGCGCGGCAGTCGAGGAGATCGCGGACGACGTGGGCGAGGATGCCGAGGCGGTGGCGGCGCCGGCGTGACGCCCGTTGACCACCGCGCGCTCGCGAGCCGGCCCGTCCGGACGCCGCGTGCGTCGCTGACCGCTCTCGCGCTCACGAGCATGGCCGCGGTAAGCACCGCGGCCGTGACGTCTGCGCCGAACGGTTCATTGGCACGCGCCGCGATCGAGCGCGTTCCGGCGGTCGCGGCGCCGCAGGACACGGGGCGGCCATCCGTCACGCTGCTGTATCAGAACTTCCCGAACCCGTTCCCGACGATCGAGTCGCGATCGACCTGCATCTGGTTCGATCTCGATCGCGTCTCAGCGGTGACGCTCACGGTGCACGACGTGCGCGGCAACCTCGTTCGGCGACTGATCCCGAACGGCTCCACGGCGCAGCCGTTGGGGCCGGGGCGATACGGGCGCGCCTCGCCGTCTTCGGGGACCGGCTGTGCCCCTGCCCTCACCTGGGACGGCCGTTCGGACGACGGCACCTACGTGCCTCGCGGCGTATACCTCATCCGACTTCGCGCCGCCGGCAGCGAGTCGATCAAGAAGGCGCTGTTCCAGGGCCCCTAGATGCGGCTCACGACGGTCGGGACGGGGACGGCCGCGCCGGTCGCGGGTCGGGTTCAGAGCGGACATCTCGTCGAAGCCGGATCGACGCGCCTGCTGATGGATTGTGGCAGCGGGGTGGCGACGCGGCTCGCGGACCTCGGAATCGAGTGGCAGACCATCTCGCACCTGGCGTTCACGCACTTCCACGCCGACCACATCGTCGATCTTCCCACCCTGCTCTACGCGTGGCGCTACGGCCAGTTGCCGCCACGCGGACAGCCGCTGGAGATCATTGGCCCCTTGGGGACTGTCCAGCTCCTGTCGCGTTTTGCTGGCGTCTTCGGCGACGGTCTGCTCTCGCTCGGCTTCCCGATCTCCGTGCGCGAGATCGCTCCCCAGTCGGGGATCGATCTCGCTGACGGGGTTCGGCTGTCCTGTCGAAAGGTTCCACACACCGAGGAGAGCGTGGCATATTCCGTCGAGCGCGGCGGCCGGCGAGTCGTGTATACCGGCGATACCGGGCCGGATCGGGGGCTCGGTGACTGGGCTCGGGGCTCTGACGTGCTGCTCGCCGAGTGCTCCCTCCCGGATGCCCTGGCGATCGCGACGCATCTGACGCCGCGGCAATGCGGCGCGTTAGGCGCGGCGGCACGGCCGGGGGTGCTCGCGCTCACGCACTTCTACCCCCCCGTGGAAGCGGTGGACATCCGCGCCGAAGTGGGCGAGCAGTTCGGTGGGACGGTGGCGTTGGCCACGGACGGATGGACTCTCGAGCTCGAGGAACGGTAATGCTGGTCGTTATGCAGGCGGACGCGACGCAGGCCGACATCGATCGGGTCTGCGGCGCGATCACGGAGATGGGATATCAGGCGGTCCCGATGCCCGGTGGGCAGCGGACCGCTATCGGCCTCGTCGGCAACGACGGGCGCGTGGACGACTCGCGCATCTCGGCGCTGCCTGCCGTCGCGCAAGTCATTCATGTCTCGAAGCCGTACAAGCAGGTTTCGCGAGAATGGCGACCCGAGAACACGGTCGTTCAGATCGCCCCCGGCGTTCGGGTCGGCGGAACCGACGTCGTGATCATCGCGGGGCCGTGTTCGGTCGAGAGCGAGCAGCAGATCGTCACGGCGGCGCGCGCCGTTCGCGCCGCGGGTGGCACGGCGCTTCGTGGCGGCGCGTTCAAGCCGCGCAGCTCGCCTTACGCGTTCCAGGGTCTCGGCAAGCAGGGACTCGAGCTGCTCGCACTGGCGCGGCGTGAAACGGGGCTGCCGGTCGTGACCGAGGCGATGGACGAGGCGGGCGCCAACCTCGTGGCGGAGTACGCCGACTGCATCCAGATCGGCGCGCGCAACATGCAGAACTACTCGCTTCTCAAGGCGGTGGGGCGGATCAACAAGCCCGTGCTGCTCAAGCGAGGCATGGCGGCGACCATCAGCGACCTGCTCCTGAGCGCCGAGTACATCCTCGCCGAGGGAAACCCTAACGTGGTGCTCTGCGAGCGTGGGGTTCGCAGCTTCGACAGCGCCGCGCGCAACATGTTCGACCTCAACGCGATCCCGATCGTGCACAAGCTGTCGCATCTGCCGATCGTGGCCGACCCGAGCCACGGCACGGGGCTTCGCGAGAAGGTGACGCCGATGGCGCGTGCGGCGGTCGCGGCAGGCGCGGACGGCATCATCGTCGAGGTGCACCCGAACCCGGATCGAGCGCTCTCGGACGGCGCCCAGTCGCTGTACCCGGATCAGTTCGCGAAGCTCGTTAGTGAGCTACGTCTCATTGCGCACGCGATCGACCGCACACTGACCCCGTCGCCGGGAACCGCACCCATCGAAGTGGGTTAGGACGTTAAGGGACCCGGGACCGGGACGAGCGGAACGGGAAACGGGGAGCCGGGGACGACCGGCGCCTGCGCTGGTGGACGCTTCAAATTGTGCGTGGCTCCTTTTGAGGGCTGGTCGCGCCGTTTCCAGCTGATGGCTGATGGCCGATGGCTGATAGCTGCCGCCGAGCGGCGGCGCCGCGGCTTCAATCCTGCTCTAGAGGCTGCCGTACGCACGAGGGGGATCAATGAGAGTGTATCACATAAATGTTGTCGCGGTGAGCTCGCTGCTCGCGGTCGCCGCGCCGAAGACCCAGGGGCCGGCGGAAGCGATCGTCGACAAGGCTTCTGCTACCTACGTCAAGACACGGACATCCAAGGGGACGTTCGAGCAGACGATCACAAATCCGCTCACCGGCTCGACGGTGCGGGCGCGCGGCGCGTTCGAGCAGCAGCGCCAGCCGGCTCGGTTTGCATTCCGGTTTTCGGACCCGAAGGGCGACATGATCATTGGGGACGGGCGCTGGCTCTGGGTCTATCTGCCGAGCTCGACCCCTGGACAGGTCATCAAGATGCCCATGACCGAGGGCGGAGCCGGCAGCCTCGATCTGGCGTCGCGGTTTTTCGACTCGCCGAAGACGCGCTACAAGATCACGGACGCGGGGACGGCGACGATTGGCGGCAAGGCCACGCGGGCTGTCGTGCTCGAACCGAAGGCGTCGGGCGAGCCGTTCTCGACGGCCAAGGTCTGGCTCGACGTCGCGGACGGAACGCTGCGGCAGTTCGAGACCGTCGAGATGTCCGGCCTCAAGCGCCTCGTGACGATCACGTCCGTCGCGCCCAACGTGGAAGTGAACGCGAAGGCGTTCACGTTCACGCCGCCCAAGGGCGCACGCATCGTCGACCAGAAGGCGTTAGGCGGACGCTGATCCGGCGCACCGACTGCACACACGCCGCCGCGCCTCCCGCTCGGCGGCGTCATGCATCCCGGCGCCGACGGCTCGGTGGTTTACGCCGTTTCTTCGACGGCGGCGTCGAGGGCCGAGGAGATCTCGGCGAGTCGGTCGAGTGGCGTCCCTCGCTCCCGCGCGAGGGTCAGCGCGGCTCGCGACAAGGTCACGTAGGCGGCGAGCGCCGGTGCGTCTTCGGCCAGGGCAGCGAGATGGCCCTGGACTGACGCGACGTCGCCCCGCGCAATCGGGCCCGTCAATACGTCGTGCGCGCGACCGGTCTCGAGGTTCGAGACGGCGGCGCCCATGAGTCCGACGGTCGCAGCACGGGCCTCGGCCTCGGACACACCGGCTTCTTCGAGGAGGCGCTCCGCGAGTGCCGCCACGACCACGGGAAAATTCGCCGCGAACACGGCTGCGGCGTGGTATCGCGGCTTCTCTCCGGGCGGAATCGTGATCGTGTGCGCCCCGAGCCGCCTCGCGAGCGCGGCTGCGGCAGCGACTGCCCGGTCATCCCCGTCGACGCCCACCCACGCGCCGCGAAGTATCTCCGCAGCGCGATCGGGGTGGGCGAGCGGAACCAACGGGTGCAGCGTCCCCACGGCGTGGCCGTGCGCTCGAAGCAGCGACGCCTCGGCCGGATCGATCGCGCCGCTCGCGTGCAGGACGACGGTGTTCGGCCCGAGTCGGGCCGTCGCCAGTTCGCGAAGGGCATCCCCGAGCTGGGCGTCGCGCACCGTGACGAGGACAACGTCGGCGGAGCCTAACGCGGCTGGCAGCGGACCGGCCGTGATCGGCGGAGACGCTGCCGGGTCGGCACGACGCCCGTGAAGCCCGACGACATCGGTGCCGGCGACGACGAGGGCGCGGGCGAGCGATCGTCCCGCTCGCCCCGCGCCCAACACGAAAACGCCGCGAGGCCCGCCGGCCGCGGCGGTGTCGCTCACTCGCTCGGCGGGCGGGCCGGCTGCTCGCTGACGCGGGTCAGCAGCTCCTTCGGGGTGGTCGCGCCACGAACGAGCTCGACCGCTTTCCTGACGACGATGTCATCCTGCACGAGCCGGCGCTGCTCCGAGGCGCGACCCAGGACGTACCGAGCCACGTCGGGCGCGATCAGCCGCGAGACCAGCGGTGCGGCGCTGTCGTACACGGCGCGATCGATGTCGATGCCGCGCGCGCGCATGCGCTTCCACACCTCGTCACGCATCGCGTCGGTCACCGGGAAGTCGGGCGACGTCACGGCACGCGTGCCGCGCAGGCTCATCGCATAGTCGGCGATCGCGTCGCGGAACTGCGGTACCTTCCTGCCTAACGCGTTCTGCAGCGCGAGCTCGGTCGCGAGCGGCACCGTGTCGCCGACGGTGACGTCGGGCGTGATGCCGCCGCCGCCGTACACCGTGCGACCGCCGTCGGTCTTGAACTGCTCGCGTTCCGACTTCGGCGTCTCGGGCGCATTGTCGACATCCTCGTCGTCGTCCTCGCCCGCCGGCTTCGAGATCGACCGGCCGACCGGAGTGAACCACCGCGCGGTCGTCAGCTTGAGCGCGCTCCCGCCGCTGATCGGGTAGAGCGTCTGGGCGCTTCCCTTCCCGTACGACGTGCGCCCGACGACGATGGCGCGATCGTGATCCTGAAGCGCGCCGGCAACGATCTCGGAGGCGGACGCCGAGTACTGATCGACGAGTACGACGATCGGGAGCTGCGGCCAGCGCTGCGCGTAGCTGTCGACGAACTTGCGGTTCGCCTCGCGAAGGCGACCGCGCATGGTCACGATCTCCTGATCGCGATCGAGGAACAGGTCGGAAACGCCCACCCCCTGCGTCAGCAATCCGCCCGGGTTCGCGCGGAGGTCGAGGACGAGTGACTTCATTCCCTCGCGCGACAAGGAATCGATCGAGCGCGAGAGCTCCTTCTCCGTCGAGTCACTGAACACGTTGAGATCGACGTAACCGACGCCGTCGGGGAACAGCATGGAGGGCCCGACCGCACTGCGATGAATCTCCTGGCGCACGAGAGTGACCGGGCGACGTACGCCGCCACGCTCGGTGACGAACTGGATGGACGACCCCGGCGGACCGCGGAGCGCGGAGCGCGTCTCCTCCATGGTCCAGTTGCGAGCGGATTTGCCCGCCACCTCGACGATTCGGTCGCCCGTCTCGACGCCAGCCCGTTCGGCGGGCGACCCCGGAAGGGGTGAGACGACGATAACCCATCCATCGCGGACGTCGATCTGAATGCCGACGCCACCGTAGTTGCCCGTCGTGTTCTCGTTCAGGCGCGCGAGACGATCAGCGCGGAGAAACACGGAGTGAGGGTCGTGCAGCTCGTCCAGCATCCCGTCGATGGCCTTGCCGTACAGGTCCGACGTGCTGACGGAGTCCACGTAGTAGCGCGAGATGTGCGTCATCACCTCGTCGAACAGACGAGGGCCCGACACGCTCGATGCGCCATCGAGGCCGCGCGAGACCAGCCATCCGCCAGTCACCAGCGCGGTGCTGAGGACCATCAGGACGACGAACGCACGAGACCGCATACCACCCCCGGAGATTGAACCAGCGCGCATTCAGCGATGAGACCCGATAGCGGGCCGGAAAGTTTCAGGCCATGTCTCTTCGAGGAGGCTCAGGACTCCCGCTGCGACCTGAGTCTCCGTTCCCGCGGCGTCCAGAGCAACAACGCGCCCACCCTCGGGATGCTCGCGCTGCCACGCCGGATCCGCGAACGCATCGAACGCCGCGGCGACTCGATGATGGAATTCGTCAGCCGCCGCCTCGATGCGGTCACGCGAGCCCCGGCCGTCCGTCCGCGCCAACGCCGCGTCGACTGACAGACGAAGCAGGATCGTAAGATCGGGGACAAGCCCCCGCGTTGCAAACCGGTTCGCGGCCGTCACCTCGGCCTCGGGAAGCCCGCGTCCGGCGATCTGGTACGCATACGTCGACAGAAAGAACCGGTCGGCGATCACCACGCTCCCACGCTCCAGTGCTGGCCGCATGATGCGATCCACGAGCTCCGCGCGCGACGCCATGAACAGGAGCGCCTCGGTCCGCGCGGCGATCTCCGGACCCGGGTCGAGCACGAGGCTCCGAATGGCGTCGCCGACGCGGGTTCCGCCCGGCTCGCGGACGTCCAGATACTCCACGTTCCGGGCCGACAGCGTCTGACACAGGTGCCGAATCTGGGTCGTCTTCCCGACCCCTTCGGCGCCCTCGAACACGATCAGTTTGCCCGGCGGGCGCGTCATCCGAGGGTGATGATCGAGCTCGTCGCGCCCTTCCGGATGCCCTCGGTGATCCAGTTGTTCACCTGGAGCATCGTCTTGTCGAAGTTCTCCTGCGCGGCGACCGCACGCTGATAATTCGGGTTCACCTGCACCTTCCCGAGGAGGTCGTCGAGCTGCTGCTCCATCTCGGCGGTGGGGTTCTGGCCGCGCTCGATCATGCGCTGGGCCTGGTCGCGCAGCTCATCCATCTGGCGCAGGAGTGCGACGGCGTCACGATCGGCGTTGAGCGCGTCGTTCGCCCGCTTGACCGCCTGGTACTCGGCGCTCTGTCCAATGAGCCGGCCAAGCTCGCGGGCTTTTTCGTCGAGCATTGCAGAAGTTGGTTGGGGTACGCGAAGTCTAATCGGTGCGCGGGAGCCGCTGAGCCGCTGCCGCGGCAGCCATCAGCCGTCAGCCATCAGCCATCAGCCATCAGCCATCAGCGCGTTCCGATATTTCTACCGCCGGGACGCAAGCACGAATCGCTCCCTGCCCGTGAGATCGAGGTGAACTGCCACGTCGCGGTATGCACCCTGAGTCGCCACCGCTTCGACGACGAGCGACGCCCGCCTCGTATCGACCTCGAGCGCCAGAAGCCCCCCGGGGTGCAAGACGCTCGATGCCTGTCGGACGATCGCCCGAGTCGCCGCCAACCCTCCCTCGCCACTGAGCAGCGCGAGCGGAGGCTCCCAGTCACGAACGGACGGCGGCAACTCCTCCGCTTCGCCGAACGCGATGTACGGCGGGTTCGAGACCACCGCGTGTACCAGTCGGCCGTGAAGCGGCGCGAGGAGCGACCCGTGCAGAAACTCGACGGGCGCTCGCAGATCATCGCGAAGGAACGAGGCGTTCTGCTCCGCGACGGCGAGCGCACCAAGCGACACGTCCGTGGCCACGACGGCGTCGAACGCCCCCTCGGTCGCGAGCGCCAGCGCGATCGCCCCTGAGCCCGTACCGATATCGGCAACGGTCCCGTGCCCGCCGCGCAGCGCCTGAAGGACGAGGTCGACGAGCACCTCTGTTTCCTGGCGCGGGATCAGGACGCGTTCGTCTACCGCCAGCGTCAGGTAGCGGAACGCCGCACGGCCGACGGCGTAGCCGAACGGCGCACCGCGGAGGCGCGCGGTCGCGGCGCGGCGAGCATCGTCGGCAGCGCTGGAATCGATGAGCGATTCGCGGTGCGTCGTCGGCCAGAAGCGCGGCACATCGAGAATCGCCGCCACGATGTCGCGCGCCTCGTCCGCGGCGAGCGCGATGCCGCCCGCCGCGAGCGCGGCCGTCAGCTCGGTGAGCAGCGTGCCTAACGGCGACGGCGGGGCGGTCTCAACCCTCACCGAAGTTCTCCTCGTCTGCCGCCTCCTGCAGCGCTTCGACGATCCGGCCGAGGTCACCATCGAGGATGCGCTGCAGGTCGTGCACCGTGAGGTTGATCCGATGATCCGTGATCCGACCCTGCGGGAAGTTGTACGTGCGGATCTTCGCGGACCGGTCGCCCGTGCCGACCTGCGTTTTGCGCATGCGCGAGCGCTCGGCTTCCTGTTCCGCGAGGCGGGCATCGAGCAGTCGTGCGCGCAGCACCTTCATCGCCTTGTCCTTGTTCTGGAGCTGCGAGCGCTGATCCTGCTGCGAGACGACGATGCCGGTCGGAAGGTGAGTGATCCGAACGGCCGAGTCGGTCGTGTTCACGCCCTGCCCACCGGGCCCCGACGCGCGAAAGACGTCGATGCGGAGGTCCTTGTCATCGATCTCGACATCGACCTCTTCGGCCTCGGGCAGCACGGCGACCGTCGCCGCGGACGTGTGAATCCGGCCTTGCGCTTCGGTCGCCGGCACACGCTGAACGCGGTGGGTGCCCGACTCCCAACGGAGCACGCCGAATGCGCCGTCGCCGGTGACGCGAAAGACCGCTTCCTTGATGCCGCCTAACGTGCCCTCGGAGTACTGGATCGGCTCGTACTTCCAGCCTCGTCGCTCCAGATAGCGCGTGTACATGCGGTACAGGTCGGCGGCGAACAACGCTGCCTCGTCACCCCCCGTGCCAGGCCGGATCTCGACAATCGCCGGCCGATCGTTCAGCGGGTCCGGCGGGACGAGCAGCGGTTTGAGCTCGCGTTCGGTCCGGGCAATCGCGCCCTCGACGCGCTCGACTTCGGCACGCGCTTCGGCCGCGAGCTCGGCGTCGTCAACGAGAACGAGCTCGCGCGCCTGCGCGAGCTCGTCATCGAGTTTCTCCAGTCGCCTGGCCAGCGTGCCGACGGAGGAGAGTCGTTGGTGCTCCCGGCCGAGCGACGCCATGAGCCGGGCGTCGCGCAGCGTCTTTGGATCGAGGAGCTCCCGCTCGACCTCCGCCGCGCGCGCGATGGCGTCGGCGAGTCGATCGCGGACGGTCAGGCCGTCTTCCCGTACTTCTGCCGGAACCGCTCAACGCGCCCGGCGGTGTCGATCAGCTTCTGCTTCCCGGTGAAGAACGGGTGGCAGACGTTGCAGATGTCCGTATGGATCTCGGCGATCGTGGAGCGCGTCTGGAAGGAGTTTCCGCACGCGCACTTCACGGTGGCCGTAGCGTACTCGGGGTGGATATCGGCTTTCATTGGGGCCTCAGTGACTTTGAAAGACAGCTGGGTAATATACCCGGCTCGTGACGCAAAAGACAAGGCGACAAGGACTTGGCGGCGAGCTGTGGTGTCTTGGGCGCCAACCACGTGCGCCAGACGGGTGTTCACGCGTGATCCCGCCGCGCATCTATTCGTGACGACGGGCCGCTGTCAGCGTCCATCCAGCGAATACCAACTCGATTACGCCGCGGCCGTTCGTGCCACAGCCGACGGGTTCTCTCCCGGAGCATTGCCACTGATGGAGATCGCCAGCTTCCTGCGAACGGTTCCGCTCTTCACGAAGCTCGAGGACGCGGAACTGCAGCGCTTCGCGGAACTTACCCGCGAGAAGAGCTATCCGAAGGGCAGCGTCATTCTGTTCGAGGACGACCCAGGGGATTCCCTGTTCATCGTCCGTGATGGTCGTGTGAAGGTCGTGCTGGTCGGCGAGGACGGTCGCGAGGTGATTCTCGGCGTCCTCGGCCCGGGCGAGCACTTCGGCGAGCTGTCGCTGATCGACGAGCAGCCGCGCTCGGCGCACGTGATCGCGATGGAAGACACGAACGTGCTGGTGCTCCGCAGCGACGACTTCCGCCGTCGCGTCGAGGCGAATCCCGCGGTCGCGTGGGTGCTCATGCAGGAGCTGTCGCGCCGGCTGCGCCGCGCTGATGGCAAGATCCACGGGCTGGCGCTGCTCGACGTCCCTGGCCGGATTGCCCGGCTGCTGCTGGACTTCGCGTCGGACGACAACGGCGACAAGATCGAGAAGCCCCTCACGCACCAGACGATCGCGCACATGATCGGCGCGAGCCGCGAGACGGTGTCGCGCACGATGCGTGACTTCCAGAACCAGGGCTGGATCAACGTCGAGCGACGGCGCATTGCGCTGGCGGACCGCGCGGCGCTGAAGCGCTGTGCGCAGGCGCGAGTCTAACAAGGGCAGCTGAGAGCCATCAGCCATCAGCCACCGGATGGCTGATGGCTGATGGCTTTTCCTGCTATTCTCGTCGGGTATGTCCTTTCGACTGCGGTTCTGGGGTACTCGCGGGTCGATTCCCAGTCCCGGACCATCGACGGTCCGGTACGGCGGAAACACGCCGTCGGTCGAA
>Ga0075420_100000683_pt1 | contig 27590 bp, 25 predicted proteins | sample SoiMetdeltSBSDD4_FD_75296 | JGI IMG/M metagenome (GOLD analysis project Ga0075420, IMG submission 75296) | Bulk soil microbial communities from a Populus tree surrounding site in Tennessee, USA - Soil MetaG P. deltoides SBSDD4 | ecosystem: Environmental > Terrestrial > Soil > Tree plantation...
CGAGCAGGTAGTCGGTCAGGTCCTCGGCCATCTTCTTGGTCAGGGTGGTGACCAGGACCCGCTCGTCGCGCTCGGTGCGCACCCGGATCTCGTGCATCAGGTCGTCGATCTGGCCCTTGGTCGGCTTGACCACGACCTCCGGGTCCACCAGCCCGGTCGGGCGGATAACCTGCTCGACCACCTCGCCACCGGCGTGCTGCAGCTCCCACGGGCCGGGCGTGGCGGAAAGGAACACCATCTGCCCCACCCGCTCCAGGAACTCGTCGAACCGCAGCGGCCGGTTGTCCTGGGCGCTGGGCAGCCGGAAGCCGTGCTCCACGAGGACCCGCTTGCGCGACGCGTCGCCTTCGTACATCCCGCCGATCTGGGGGACGGTGACGTGCGACTCGTCGATCACGGTGAGGAAGTCGTCCGGGAAGTAGTCGAGCAGGCAGTGCGGCGGGCTGCCCCGCTCGCGGCCGTCGATGTGCATCGAGTAGTTCTCGATGCCGGAGCAGAAGCCGACCTGGCGCATCATCTCCACGTCGTACGTCGTACGCATGCGCAGCCGCTGCGCCTCCAGCAGCTTGTTCTGGCGCTCCAGCTCGGCCAGCCGCTCGGCCAGCTCGGCCTCGATGCCGCGGATCGCCCGCTCCATCCGCTCCGGGCCGGCCGCGTAGTGGGTGGCCGGGAAGATGAGCAGCTGGTCGACCTCGCGCATCACGTCGCCGGTGAGCGGGTGCAGGTAGTAGAGCTTCTCCACCTCGTCGCCGAAGAGCTCGACCCGGACCGCCAGCTCCTCGTACGCCGGGATGATCTCGAGCGTGTCGCCGCGGACCCGGAACGTGCCCCGGTTGAACGCCAGGTCGTTGCGGGTGTACTGGATGTCCACGAGCCGGCGGAGCAGCTTGTCCCGGTCGGTCTCCTGGCCGGCGACGATCTTCACCGACCGGTCCAGATACTCCTGGGGGGTGCCGAGGCCGTAGATCGCGCTCACCGTCGCGACGACGACCACGTCGCGGCGGGTCAGCAGGGACATCGTGGCGGAGTGCCGCAGGCGCTCCACCTCCTCGTTGATCGAGGAGTCCTTCTCGATGTAGGTATCGGTCTGCGGGATGTAGGCCTCGGGCTGGTAGTAGTCGTAGTAGGACACGAAGTACTCCACCGCGTTGTGCGGTAGGAGCTCGCGGAACTCCTTGGCCAGCTGGGCGCAGAGCGTCTTGTTGGGGGCGAGCACCAGGGCGGGGCGTTGCAGCCGCTCGACCAGCCAGGCGGTTGTCGCGCTCTTGCCGGTGCCGGTGGCGCCGAGGAGCACGACGTGCCGGTCGCCACGGCGCACCCGGCACTCAAGCTCATCGATGGCCGTCGGCTGGTCGCCGGAGGGCTGGAAGTCGCTGACGACCTCGAACCGGCCGTCCACCCGAGGGATGTCCAAGCTCACGGACCTACCGTACGCCGGGGGTCGGACACTTCCGCCGGGCGCCGGGCGGCCACCGGCGCCGGGCGCGACGGTGGGTCAACGATCAGCTGCTACATAATGATTGTGTGCCTCAGGTCACCGCGCTACCGTCAAGGGGTAGGCCGCTCGCGGCGGCCGACCGGGTCTGCGACCGGGCTTCCACACCGGCCGGTCTCACCCGGCGCAGGGGTTGCAGCGCCCGGCGGCTCGCCGGTGAGCGCACCCCCGCGGGCGGCGCGCACTCGCGCTGACCGGTCGCCGCGAGCGCCCTCTCGTTTCCTGTCACGCCGGTGCGGTCCACCCGGTCCGGCGCGCCCACCCGGTCATCCGTGGCCACACCTCGTCGAACCACGGCTCCTTGGCCTCGGCATACTCCGACCGGTCACGAACGCTGGCCGCCAGCTGGTGCTTCACCTCTGCGTACCCGTCCCGCTCAGCCGGGACCGCCCGCAGGTAGTCACGCATCAGCAGCGCGTACCGCGCGGCGGGCGAGCCGGCGACCCGGACGTGCAGGTTGACGGCGCGGCCCGGGTCGGCGCCCACGTGCAGCCGCTTGGCCCATGCCTGCGGGTCGGGCTCGTCCGGCTTGGGGCTGTCCTGCCACTGCCCGGGCAGCCGCGGGAAGCCGGCCTCGGCGAGCGCGTCGGCCAGCGCGTCGGCGTCGGCCAGGCTCGCCACGACCAGCTGCGCGTCGATCACGTCCTTGGCGGGCAGGCCAGGCACTGCCGTCGAGCCGATGTGGTCCACGCGCAGCCCGGCCGGCCCGGCGGCCCGCGCCACCCGCGCGCCCACCCGGGCGAACTGCGCCGGCCAGGTCGGGTCGTACGGCACCACCGCAAGCTCGCCCGGTGGGTCACGCCGGCGCAGCCGTACGTTCTCCTCGTAGCGGACCAGCCGGCCGGTCCACAGTGCACGCACCTGGCCGGCCAGCTCCGCCAGCGGGCCGTAGTTGGTCAGCACCACGTCCGCGGCCTCGGCCCGCTGCAGGTCGCTGGCCTGGGCACGGATCCGGGCCATGGCCTCGGCCGTGCCCATACCACGGCCCCGCGCCAGCCACTCCACCCGCATCCGCTCGACCGCCTGCACGACGACCACCAGGTGGTACGCGGGCCCGAGCCCCGCCTCGACGAGCAGCGGCACGTCGTTGACGACGACCGCGTCGGCCGGTGCGGCCAGCGTCAGCTCCTCGGCCCGGGCCCGCACCCGCGGGTGGATGATGCCCTCCAGCCGGCGCCGGGCGGTCTCGTCACCGAAGACGAGCCGGCCGAGCGCCGGCCGGTCCAGCGAGCCGTCGGCGGTCAGCACGCCGGCCCCGAAGACCGAGACCACCTCCGCCAGCCCATCCGTACCCGGGGCGACCACCTCGCGCGCCAGGCGGTCGGAGTCGATGACCACGGCGCCCAGCTCGGCGAAGCGGGCGGCCGCCTCGCTCTTGCCGGAGCCGATGCCACCGGTGAGTCCGACTCGAAGCATCACGACAGTCAACCGCACGCCAGCCGGCGCGCCCAGACGGCGCGCCGGCCACCAAGATCGGCGGGTGCCCAGGGCGCCTTTCCCCAGGCGGCTCACGGCAGCGCGAGGCACGGCTCACGGCAGGAGGCCCCGGTGCGCTGCGCGTACCGGGGCCTCCTGGCTGTCCTGGTGCTACTTGTTGCCGGCGAGCTTCTCCCGCAGTGCGGCGAGCGCCTCGTCCGTGGCGAGCGTGCCCGACGGCTCCTCCGCCCGCGGGGCGGCCGGTGCCGCCGAGGCTCCTCCGCCCGAGGCACCGCCGCCGCCGGCCCCCGGCTCGGCCGCCGCGTCCGCCGCGCGGGCCGTCTGGACCTGCTTGGTGTGCGCCTCCCAGCGGGTGCGGGCCTCGGCGTACTGCCGCTCCCACTCCTCGCGCTGCTTGTCGAAGCCCTCGAGCCACTCACCGGTCTCCGAGTCGAAGCCCTCGGGGTAGATGTAGTTGCCCTCGGTGTCGTACGTCGCCGCCATGCCGTACAGCGTCGGGTCGAAGTGCTCCTCGCCCTCGACAAAGCCCTCGTTGGCCTGCTTGAGCGAGAGCGAGATCCGCCGCCGTTCCAGGTCGATGTCGATGACCTTGACCATGACCTCGGAGCCGACCTGTACCACCTGCTCCGGGATCTCCACGTGCCGCTCGGCCAGCTCGGAGATGTGCACCAGGCCCTCGATGCCGTCGTCGACCCGCACGAACGCGCCGAACGGCACCAGCTTGGTGACCTTGCCCGGCACGATCTGCTGGATCGCGTGGGTACGGGCGAACTGCCGCCACGGGTCCTCCTGCGTCGCCTTCAGCGACAGCGAGACCCGCTCCCGGTCCAGGTCGACGTCGAGCACCTCGACCTCGACCTCCTGGCCCACCTCGACCACCTCGGACGGGTGGTCAATGTGCTTCCAGGACAGCTCGGACACGTGCACCAGGCCGTCCACCCCGCCCAGGTCGACGAACGCGCCGAAGTTGACGATGCTCGACACGACGCCCTTGCGGACCTGGCCCTTCTGCAGCTTGTGCAGGAACTCGGTGCGCACCTCGGACTGGGTCTGCTCGAGCCACGCCCGCCGGGACAGCACCACGTTGTTGCGGTTCTTGTCCAGCTCGATGATCTTCGCCTCGAGCTCGCGGCCGACGTACGGCTGCAGGTCGCGGACCCGGCGCATCTCGACCAGCGAGGCGGGCAGGAAGCCGCGCAGCCCGATGTCCAGGATCAGGCCGCCCTTGACGACCTCGATGACCTGGCCCCGGACGACGCCGTCGTCCTCCTTGATCTTCTCGATCGTGCCCCAGGCGCGCTCGTACTGCGCGCGCTTCTTGGACAGGATCAGCCGGCCTTCCTTGTCCTCCTTCTGCAGGACAAGGGCCTCGATCGGGTCGCCGACGGAGACCACCTCGGCCGGGTCTACGTCGTGCTTGATCGACAGCTCGCGCGAGGGGATGACGCCCTCGGTCTTGTAGCCGATGTCGAGCAGGACCTCGTCCCGGTCGACCTTGACGACGACACCCTCGACAATGTCGCCGTCGTTGAAGTACTTGATGGTCTCGTCGATCGCGGCGAGGAAGGCCTCGTCGGTGCCGAGGTCGTCGACGGTGACCCGGGCCCCGCTGGTGTTCGTCGGTCCGTTGGCGCTCGAGGTGGCCTCGATGCTGCTCGTCATGTGGGCTGTTGCTCCGGTCGGAAGTGGAGTCGTGGTGACTGTGGCGACGCCTGCGGACCCGCCGCCGGGTACACGTCAACGACCGTCTGGGGGCCGATTGAGGTGTCCGGCGACCGCGAACCTGCTCCCTGCCGAGGCACGCTGATCCACGAGCGCATCGAACAGCTTACCGTGTGCGATGCGGCATCATGCAAGGGCTCCCCTACCACTGCGTACCGTTACCTACGTGGACGCAGCAGGAGAAGCAGGAACGGGAGTGGCCCGCCGGGCGGTTACCGCCGCCGAGGCGCGCCGGGCGGCCCGCGCGTGGTGGGACACTGACGCCGACGGCTACCAGGCCGAGCACGGCGGCTTCCTGGGCGACGCCGACTTCCTGTGGTGCCCCGAGGGCCTGCGCGAGGCGGATGCGCGCCTGCTGGGCGACGTGCGGGGACGGCGGGTGCTGGAGGTCGGCTGCGGGGCGGCCGCCGCCGCCCGGTGGCTGGCCGCCCAGGGTGCCCGGGTGGTCGCCGCCGACCTGTCCGCCGGCATGCTGCGCCACGCCCGGCTCGGCGCGAAGGCCTGCGGGGTTCGGGTCCCGCTGGTGCAGGCGGACCTGCTCGCCCTGCCGTTCGCAAGCGGCTCGTTCGACGTGGCCTGCACCGCGTTCGGGGCGGTCCCGTTCGTCGAGGACTCGGCGGCGGCCATGCGGGAGGTGGCCCGGGTGCTGCGCCCCGGCGGGCGCTGGGTCTTCTCCGTCACCCACCCGATGCGCTGGGTCTTCCCCGACGACCCGGGCGAGGCCGGCCTGGTCGCCATCAACTCCTACTTCGACCGGCGGCCGTACGTCGAGCACGACGCCTCGGGCGCGACCACATATGTAGAACAGCACCGGACCCTGGGCGACCGGGTGCGGGAGCTGGTCGCCGCCGGGTTCGTGCTGCGCGACCTGGTCGAGCCGGAGTGGCCGGACGGGCACGAGCGGCTGTGGGGCCAGTGGAGCCCGCTGCGCGGGAAGATCTTTCCGGGTACGGCGATCTTCGTCACCGAGCTGCCCGGCTGACCCGCGTTCTGGCGTCCGCAGCCCGGCTCACCGGGTTCTCGGCAAGGCCACGCCGCTGGCCTTGCTCTCATTGGCCAGCTTTGCCGGCAGTAGACTGGCGCCACGATCCGGAAGGAGGGCGGGAGCTCATGACCGTTGCCGCGGAGCTGCCCGCCCGGCCGCTCACCCTTGATGACGTAACCCGTCTCGCGGAGGCCGACACCCGGCACAGGTTCGAGCTGAGCGAAGGGAACCTCATCGTCATGCCGCCGGGGACCTGGCGTCACCAGAAGATTAGCGGCTTGTTGTTCACCTGGCTCCTGACTCACGGGTTGGGCGACCAGGCCAACATCGCACCCGGCGTGCGGACGGCGACCGACGACCTCAACGGACGCATCCCCGACCTCGTGGTCACGACCGGCCCGGTGCCGGATGACACCGTATGGCTGGCGCCGGAGACTGTCGCGCTCGCGGTGGAGATCGTCTCGAAGGGCTCGGAGCGCATCGACCGCTGGCTCAAACCGGTCGAGTACGCCGAGGCCGGCATCCCTCTGTTCTGGCGCGTCGAGCCGGACGAGACCGTGGTGCAGTTCCGCCTCGACGGCAGGCGCTATGTCCAGTACGGCTCCATCGCCCTGGATGACCTGCTCGCTGGGGACGTCCCCGACCTGTCGTAGGATCTTGTTGAGATAGTCCGACAGTCACCACTGAGGCGTCGACAGCGTATCGCCGGACTGCGGCCACGGGGCCACCCGTGTGGTCGGCGAGGGCGGCGGTGAACACGGCGTCGATGCGCCGGCCTCTCGCTGCTACGCGTTGCCGCGCTGGCGCAGCTCGGCCAGGTGCGCAGTGACGAGGTCAAGGTCGCCGTGGTACGCCATGCCGGCGGACCCGCTCGACCAGCTCGTCGACCTCATCCGCCACACCGCTGGCCACCAGTTGGTCATTTATAGAAGCGGCATAGGGCAAGCCCTGGCACCAGCCGCAGATGCTCAGCGGCCGATGACCACTCAACCTCAGTTCCTAGTGTCGCTTCGGCTGAGGCCGGGTCTCAAGAGCGAAGGTGGCCAGCAGGACGCTCAGCTGGCTCCGCAGACTCTCTAGTGGACCGTCAGCGCTGTGCAGCCCTTCGTGTAGTTGGCGGAGCACTTCGTTGGATCCAACAGTGAAGGCCAAAATCTCAGCGACCGAGAGCTGATGATTAAAAATCTCCACTTCGTTGCGCCACTCGTGCAGCATCCTAGAGAGGGTCTCGTCACGCCGCGAAAATAGCACGGCCGCGGACAGCACGGCGTTCACCGCCGAGAGATGGATCCGGGGATAAACCTGCCGACGAGCCTGCGGGGCGACTTCCTTGACAAAGGGGGGAGAAGCCAAGATATTACTATTTGCCTTCAGCTCATCGCACATCGCCTGTAGCGCCTGCTCCCGCCTCTCGCGAGTGGAAGCCCACCGTTCCGCAACAATTCCAGTAATACCGGCGAGCAGACCTAGGATCTGCACCGCCGGCTCAAAGCGCAACAGTCCCGATGAGCGCCCGAACCAGGCGGCGCTCATTACAAATGCCACCGCCAGGCTACCCGCCGTGACAAGCACAATCCACGTGCGCGGCACTGTTATCCAGGCGGGTACTGATAAGCGGCGCGCCATGGCGCCGATTGATGAACGCACGGCTCCTCGCTACCCTCTTGTACGGCGAAACACGTCTTGTGCAGAGCTGTCCGGGCCATTGCCGGCATCACTATTAGACAAGAGCATCAAGGCCATGCCAAACCGGCGCGTCTTGTCAAACTTCTTAGAGTGGGTATGCGCCTTACTTTCCACGGACAGGCCCGCCGTGGAAAATGCCAGCTCCAGGGCTTTCAGCTGATATTTGCGAGTGAGGTACAGTACTGGCCGGCGCAGCCCGATCTCCTGGCACAGCCAGGAGATGTCGTCGGTGAGGGTCGGGATGTCGTACCCGTCCTCGCACCGGTCGCTGCTGCCACATCCGCGCAGGTCCAACACTGTCACCGAGTGCGTCGACCGGAAGTGGTCCACCTGCGGCTGGAAGAACGTGTGGTCACAGCACCAGCCGTGGACGAAGAGCAGCGGCGGGTCGCTGCCCTGCTGCTCGTAGTACAAGCTGAGGCCGTCGCACCTCGCGTACGGCATGGTGTCCCTCCCACAGACGACGCCGTCCTGCCACCGGACCGGTGCTGGGGCTCAGCGCTGCGCCCGGCGCGGACGCGGTGCCTGGGCCCGCCGCTGCGCCCGGTCCGGACACGGGACCACGCCCGTACGGCGGCGGTCTATCCGACGAGCGGGCTGCGCCGCTCCAGCAACAGCACGTCCCGCCACACGCCGCGGTGCCGGCCGAGCCGCTCGCGCCGCCCCACCACGCGGAAGCCGGCTTTCCGGTGCAGGGCCAGGCTGGCCGCGTTCTCCGGGAAGACGCCGCTCTGTAGGGTCCAGACGCCGGCCCGCTCGGTTGACTCGACCAGCTCGCGGAGCAGGGCCGCGCCGACGCCCCGGCGCTGGGCATCCGGGTGTACGTAGACCGAGTGCTCCATCACACCGGCGTACGCGCACCGGTCGGAGACGGCCGACACGGCGGCCCAGCCGAGCACAGCGCCGCTGGCCGGGTCGACGGCGACCAGCCGGTGCTCCGGCAGTCGGGACCGGTCGAACTCGGCCCAGCCTGGCGCGGCGGTCTCGAACGTGGCGTCCCCCGCCTCCACGCCGGCCTGGTAGATCGCGAGTACGGCTGGACCGTCCACTTCGGTCATCGGCCTAACCTTCACACCAGTGGATAGCACCACGGGCTCGCTCATCCGGCTTCTCCCGCGTGCGCCGGGGACCCCTCGACCGTGAGGATGCTGGCGAGCTGGTCCAGCACGCCGGGCACGACCCAGTAGTAGACCCAGGTCCCGCGCCGCTCGCTGTCGATCAGCCCGGCCTCCCGCAGCACCCGCAGATGGTGCGAGATCGTCGGGCCGGTCACGTCGAACGGCCCGGTCAGGTCGCACACGCAGACCTCGCCGCCCGCAGTCGACGCGATCATCGAGAGCAGCCGCAGCCGTACCGGGTCTCCGAGGGCCTTGAACATCGGGGCCAGCGTTGCCGCCTGGGCGCTGTCGAGCGGCTCGCGGGCCAGCGGCTCGCAGCACGCGGCAGCGAGCAGCGGCAGGCGGCGGAGCTGCTTTGACATTCCCCTATCTTGACAGACATCTAAACAGCATGCAAAGGTTAGGGGCTAGTTAGACCACCATCTAAACAAGGAGCCTCGATGGAGACCACAGAGCAGGTCCGCGAACAGGTCCGAAGCGTGTACGCCGCCGCGGCGCTCGCCGTCTCGCAGGGCCAGAGCTCGTGCTGCGCCCCGACCAGCGGCACCACGCCTTGCTGCACCGCGACCGGCAGCGCCGCGACCGGCAGCGCCGCGACCGGCAGCGCCACGACCGCGACGGCGTGCTGCGGCGACACCGCGACCGCGGAGCGGGCAACGGGCGAGATCTTCGGCTCGGGGCTCTACGCTCCCGCCGAGCGCGCGGGCCTGCCGCGGGCCGCCCTCGATGCCAGCCTCGGCTGCGGCAACCCGCTGCTCGTCGCCGACCTGGCCGCCGGAGAGACAGTGCTTGACCTGGGCTCGGGTGGTGGCATCGACGTGCTGCTCTCGGCCCGCCGGGTCGGCCCGACCGGCCGGGCGTACGGCCTGGACATGACCGACGAGATGCTTGACCTGGCCCGCCGCAACGCGGCCGAGGCCGGAGTGTCCAACGTGGAGTTCCTGCGCGGGCACATCGAGCAGATCCCGCTCCCCGGTGGCAGCGTCGACGTAGCCATCTCCAACTGCGTGATCAACCTGTCCGCCGACAAGCCGGCCGTCTTTGCCGAGATGTTCCGGGTGCTGCGCCCCGGCGGCCGGATCGGCGTCTCGGACATCGTCGCCGAGGACCGGCTGACCCCAGCCGAGCGGGCCGCGCGGGGCGAGTGGGCAGCCTGTGTGGCCGGCGCCCTCTCGATCTCCGAGTACGAGCGGGGGCTGGCCGAGGCCGGCTTCACCGATGTCTCGGTGGAGCCCACCCACGCGGTGGCCGACGGCATGCACTCAGCCGTGGTGCGGGCGGCCAAGCCGCGCTGAGCGCCGCAGCGTGCGGCCGGGCAAGGCACGCCGCGAGGCCAGGCTGGGCACTGCGGTGCGAGGCCAGGCTGGGCACTGCGGTGCGAGGCCAGGCTGGGCACGGGGCCGAGGCTGGGCGGGGCGCTACGCCGGGCCGGGCCGGCGCGCGACGGTGAGCAGGTGGCTGCTCGCTCCGAGCATGCTCGGCTCGGCCTCCACCCGCCGCAGCAGCGACAGCAGCAGCTGTGCGCTCTCCGGCTCGGCGAGGATCGCGTCGACCCGGCCGGTCAGCCAGACCGGCCCTTCGACGGCGACGACCCGGTCCAGCTTCAGCCCGGCGTCCGCCACCTCCGCCGGCAGCTCCTCCGGGCGGTGGAAGTACGCGGTGGTGAAGTACCGGTGGTCGGCGGGCGGCTCGTGCCGCCCGCTGTCCAGTGCCCCGTGCACGACTGCCACGAAGACCGGGTCGGTGAAGTAGCCCTTGGCGTAGCCGTCGAAGAGCGAGGCGAACCGGCTGATCGTGGCGGCGGCCACCACGCCGCCCGGCCGGGCCACCCGGGCCGCCTCCCGCCAGGCCCGCACCCGGTCGCCGCGGTCAGTCAGGTGGTAGAGCGGCCCGAGCAGCAGCACCGCATCCCAGGCGGCGTCCGGCTCGTCGAGGTCCCGGGCGTCGCCGACCACCGCGGTCACGCCGGGCAGGGCCGCCGCCACCGCCACCTGCTCGGCGACCGGGTCCACCACGTGGACCCGGTAGCCGGCCTCGGCCAGGCGGGCAGCGTACACCCCGGTCGCGCCGCCGACATCGAGCACCGCGGCCGGCGGTGGCGGCAGCACTCGGCTCAGCACGTCCCAGGTGCGCAGGAGCTCCAGCCGCCCCTCCCCGGCCGCGAGCCGGGTCCGTTCCCCCATCTGGCGGTAGTACGCCGCCACCTCCGAGTCCATCCCACGATGCTGCGCAGGCGGCGACCGGCAGGCAACGGATTAGCGGCCCGGACGAGAGCGGGCAGCGGGCCGGTCCAGGAGCTCGACTCAGTCGATCGTGCCGGGCCGGGCGAGCCAGGCCATCGGTTGACCGGTGAGCACCACAACATTGTCGAAGTCGTGGTCGTAGTGCAGCAGGGTGAGCCGCTCCAGCTCGGCGGTGGCCGCGATGAGCAGGTCCACGGCCGAGGCGGTGCGATGCCAGCCGCGTCCGGTCAGCAGCTGCTGGACCTCTCCGGCCCGACGGAAGACCTGGTCCGGCATGCCCACCCAGACGAAGGTCGCAGCCAGCAGCTGGGCGAGGTCCTCACGGTCTGCCTTTGACTGGGCTGTGTAGAGGAACTCCAGCTCCACGATCGGGCAGATGGCCAGCAGCCCGGCGGTTGCCTGCTGCTCCCAGCGCGCCCGTACGTTCTTGTCCCGGAGCAGTCGTACCAGCGCGCTGGTGTCTACGAGGAACTGGGCAACGCTCACCCTCGGTAGGCGGACTTGTCGAGGAGGGCGTCGAAGTCGCCGGCCTCGCCCCGTTCAGCCAGGCCGGCCAGGGCCTTCGCGCGCCGCAGCCGCAGCACGGTCTCCCGGAGGGCGACGTTGACAGTGTCCTTCTTGGTCTTCGTGCCCAGCAGCTGGGATGCCTCGGCAAGCGCATCGTCGTCCACATCTATCAGTACCTTGGTCAAACGACACCTCCCCGATATACGGCTCGCGTGAGAAGTATATACGGATTGCTCGGACAACCGTAGAGACGGTCACCGGTGGGTCAGTGGTCGGCGGCGTTCCAGTCGCCGCCGACCCCGACGGAGACCTCCAACGGCACCGACAGCGGGTACGCCCCGCCCATCTCGCGACGGGCCAGCTCCTCCAGCGGCACCCGCTCCCCCGATGCCACCTCGAAGACCAGCTCGTCGTGCACCTGCAGCAGCATCCGCGACCGCAGGCCAGCCGCTTGCAGCGCCCGGTCGACGCGGATCATCGCCACCTTGATGACGTCGGCGGCCGAGCCCTGAATCGGGGCGTTGAGCGCCATCCGCTCGGCCATCTCGCGCCGCTGCCGGTTGTCCGAGACCAGGTCGGGCAGGTAACGGCGGCGGCCGAGCACGGTCTCGGTGTAGCCGTCGACCCGGGCCCGCTCCACCACGTGGTGCAGGTAGTCGCGCACCCCGCCGAAGCGGCTGAAGTACTCCTCCATCAGGCCGCGTGCCTCCTCGGGCGTGATGCCGAGCTGCTGGGCCAGACCGTACGCGCTCAGGCCGTACGCCAAGCCGTAGTTCATCGCCTTGATCCGGCGCCGCTGCTCGTGGGTGACCTCGGTGGCGGGCACGCCGAACACCGACGACGCGGTGGCTGCGTGGAAGTCGAACCCGGAGCGGAACGCCTCCAGCAGCGCCTCGTCGGCGGACAGGTGCGCCATGATGCGCATCTCGATCTGGCTGTAGTCGGCGGTGAGCAGGCAGTCGTACCCCTCGCCGACCACGAACGCGCGGCGGATGCGCCGGCCCTCCTCGGTGCGGATCGGGATGTTCTGGAGGTTGGGGTCGGTGGAGGAGAGCCGGCCGGTAGCGGCCACGGTCTGGTTGAACGTGGTGTGGATGCGCCCGTCGGCGCTCACCGACTTGAGCAGGCCATCCACTGTGGACTTGAGCCGGGCCACGTCGCGGTGGCGCAGCAGGTGCTCCAGCAGCGGGTGCTCGGTCTGCGCGTAGAGCCACTGCAACGCGTCGGCGTCGGTCGTGTAGCCGGTCTTGATCCGCTTGGTCTTGGGCAGGCCCAGCTCGCCGAAGAGGATCTCCTGGAGCTGCTTTGGCGAGCCGAGGTTGAACTCCCGGCCGATGACCGCGTACGCCGCCTGGGCCGCCGCCTTCACCCCGGCCGCGAAGTGCGCCTCCATCTCGGAGAGGTAGTCCGTGTCGGCCGCGATGCCGGCCGTCTCCATCCCGGCCAGCACGTCGACCAGCGGCAGCTCGACCTCGCGCAGCAGCCGGTGGGCGGCGTCCCCGTCGCGGGAGAGCTCGGCCCCCAGCGCGTCGGCCAGGTCGAGGGTGGCCCGGGCCCGCAGCATCAGGTTCTGCTCGACCTCCTGCCCGCCCAGGCCCTCCAGGGTGAGCTGGCCGTCGGCCGGCGCGTCCACCCGCAGCTCCCGGTGCAGGTAGCGCAGGGCCAGGTCGGTGAGGTCGTAGGAGCGCTGGTCCGGGCGGACCAGGTAGGCGGCGAGCGCGGTGTCGCAGCCCACGCCCCGCAGCGCCCACCCGTGCGCGGCGAACGCCAGCAGCGCCGGCTTGGCGTCGTGCAGCACCTTGGGGCGCGCCGCGTCGCCGAGCCAGGCGCCCACTGCGGCGTCGCCGTCCGGGTCCAGGTCGGCGGGGTCGAACCACGCCGCCGGGCCGTCCTCGGTCGCCACCGCCACCGCCGCGAGCGACCCGGTGCCCCGGCCGAAGGTGCCGGACACGGCCACCCCGACGGCACGGCCGGGGGTGGCGTGGCTGGCGAGCCAGCCGGCCACCTCGGCGCCGGGCAGCATCTGGCCGGCGAGGTCGAAGCCGGCCTCCGCCTCCGGCTCGACCGCGTCCAGATATTGATAGAGGCGGTCGCGCAGGATGCGGAACTCGAGCGCGTCGAAGACCTGGTGCACGGCCTCCCGGTCCCACCCGCGCCAGTGCAGGTCGGCCGGGGCCAGCGGCAGCTCGAGGTCGCTGACGAGCCGGTTGAGCTCGTAGTTGCGCAGCACGTCGGCGAGGTGGGCGCGCAGGCTCTCGCCGGCCTTGCCCTTGATCTCGTCCGCGTGCGCGACCAGGCCGTCCAGGTTGCCGTACTGCGTGATCCACTTGGCCGCCGTCTTGTCCCCGACGCCGGGCACGCCGATCAGGTTGTCGCTGGTCTCGCCGACGACCGCGGCCCGGTCGCGGTAGCACTCCGGGCCCACGCCATACCGCTGGGCGACCGCCTGCGGGGTCATCCGGTCCATCTCGGAGACCCCGCGCTTGAGGTAGAGCACGGTGATGTGCTCGTCGACGAGCTGGAACGCGTCCCGGTCGCCGGTCACCACGAACACGTCCATGCCGGCGTCGCGCGCCTGGCAGGCGAGGGTCGCGATCACGTCGTCCGCCTCGTACCCGGGCTTCTCCACGGCCTTGATGCCGAGCGCGTCGAGCACCTCGCGGATGAGGCTGACCTGCGGGGTGAAGGCCTCCGGCGCCTTGGACCGGCCGGCCTTGTACTCCGCGTATCGCTCGGTGCGGAACGACTCGCGGGACACGTCGAACGCGACACCTACGTGCGTCGGCTGCTCGTCGCGGAGCATGTTGATCAACATGGAGGTGAAGCCGTAGACGGCGTTGGTCGGATGGCCGGTGGTGGTCGAGAAGTTCTCCACGGGCAGGGCGAAGAACGCGCGGTACGCCAGCGAGTGTCCGTCGAGCAGGAGCAGCCGCCCCCCGGAAGAGTCCGTCACGCTACGCGACTCTAGTCGCCGGGTCCGACACTCCGGCAAGCCATGCCTGACGGTCTGGCAGCCTGGCGGCGGCTACGGGTTGATGGCCGGGTCCTTGATGGCGCCGTTCTCAACGCCCCACCGGGTCAGCAGCTCGGCGTAGGTGCCCTCGGCGATCAGCGCCTTCAGCGCGTCGCGCAGCGCCTCGGCGAGCGGCTGCTGGGTCTTGGCCACCACATAGCCGTACGGCACGGCGTTGTAGACCCCGGCCAGCAGCTGCAGCGCGCCGCCCGCGCGCTTGACCGCGTACGCCACGATGGCCGAGTCGGCGAGCATGGCGTCGTCCTTGCCGGACACCACCGCCTCGGTCACCTCCTCCTGGGTGGGGTACGGGTGCACCACGATGGGCGGCTTGCGCGCCTCGCCGCAGAGCCGGGAGCGGCCCACCACGTCCCCCTCGGGCACCGTGGCCGCCTGCACCGCCACCTTCGCCCCGCACGGGGCCTTGAGGTCCAGGCCGGTCGGGTTGCCGGTGCGCACCGCCCACTGGGTGCCGGCCCGGAAGTAGCTGACCATCAAGGCCTGCTGCTTGCGGGTGGGGCTGACGGTGATCGAGGAGACGCCGGCCTCGTACCGGCCCGCGCCCACGCCCACGATGATCGTGTCGAACCGCGCCGGCCGGTACTCCGCGGTGAGGCCGAGCTTTGCCGCGACCGCGTTGAACAGGTCGACGTCGAAGCCGATGACCGTGCGCCCGTCGTCGTCGAAGAACTCAGCCGGCGGGTAGGCGGCGTCGACGGCCACGATGATCTTCCCGTCGGCCTTCACCGCCGCGGGCACCCGGGCGGCCAGGGCCGGGTCCAGCTCCACCCGCGGCAGGGCGGCGAGCTCACGGCCCTCCTCCTCGTCGGGCGCGGCGCAGCCGGCGAGCACGGTAGCGAGGGCCAGGGCAATCGCCGCGGCGAGTACGCGGGCCGGCGCCCCAGCGGGCTCAGCCGCTCGGGCTGGCCCAGCCGCTCGGGCTGGCCCAGCCGCTCGGGCAGGCCCAGCCGCTCGGGCAGGCCCAGCCGCTCCGGTCGAGCCCGCCTGGGCCTGGCGGCTGTCGGGGGACACCAAGATATGCCTCTTTCACCGCGGTTCGCTGCCGGGTCGGGCAGCAGCTCGTGTGCCGTCCCAGACCTTACGACACGGCCGGTCCCCAGCGTCTACGCCTGGTGCGCCCACCTGTCAGTGCCGTCGCACAGCCGTACCAGGCTCCAGGACGCCCGACCCGCCACTACCAAGGGCATTTCTGACATATTCCCTCCACCCACGCCTTCCCTTACCCCAAGATCGCGATGTGGGTGTCGGATGTGCAGTAGAACTGCACATCCAGCGCAGCGATCGCGATCTTGAGAAGGCTGGCGCGAGTAGAACGCGAGTAACGCGGGGAGAGCCCGGCGCGGCCGGCGGGAGCCAAGGTCGCCGGGTACCGGACAGGGCGCTTGACCAGGCAGGCCGGACAGGTCGTGCAGATCAACGACCGTCCGTCGAGTCGACCACGCCCGTTCGCCCCGTTCCACCGCCCCGACCCGTCAAGATCCGCGATCGCGGACGGCAGATGCTCGGTGCGCGACCGCACGTCCGACGTACGCAATCTCGATCTTGGTGGTGATGCGGCCATGACAGCCGGAGATACATCGCCCAATGCGATGGTGGCTGGAGTCGCTGGCTTCCGCGGTCTCCGTGCCCGGGTACGAGGCGTAGGGCTCGAGATGCTGCCAGGCCCCTTACCTGGCCGGTGCCGTGCTGTCAGGCGACACCAAGATATGCCTCTTTCACTGCTGGGTCGTGCAGGAGCTCGTCTGCCGTACCAGACCTTACGATGCGCCCAGTCTCCAGCACGTACGCCCGGTGCGCCCGGCGCAGGGCCTGCTGCGCGTTCTGCTCGACCAGCAGGATCGTCGTACCCTGCTCGTTGATCTCGGTGATGATGCCGAAGATCTGCTGGATGAGCATTGGCGCCAGCCCCATCGAGGGCTCGTCCAGCAGCAGCAGCCGCGGCCGGCTCATCAGCGCCCGGCCGATGGTCAGCATCTGCTGCTCGCCCCCGGAGAGGGTGCCGCCGGCCTGGCGGCGCCGCTCGGCCAGGCGCGGGAAGAGCCCGAAGACCCGGTCCAGGTCGGCCACGATGGCCGGCCGGTCCCGGCGGGTGTACGCGCCCATCTCGAGGTTCTCCAGGACGCTCATGCCCGGGAAGATGCCCCGGCCCTCCGGCGCCTGGCACAGGCCCCGGACCACGCGCAGGTCGGCGCGCAGCCGGGTGATGTCCTCCCCGGCGAAGACGACCCGCCCGGTGGAGACCGGCCGGATGCCGGAGATGGCCCGCATGGTGGTGGTCTTGCCGGCGCCGTTGGCGCCGATCAGCGCCACGATCTCACCCTCGTCGACGCGCAGGCTGACCTCGTGCAGCGCCTGGATGCGCCCGTAGAGCAGGGAGACTCCCGCGACGTCAAGCAGCATCGGCGGGCTCCCCCAGGTAGGCGGCGACCACCCTCGGGTCGTCGCGCACCTGCGCCGGCGTACCGTCGGCGATCTTCTTGCCGAACTCCAGCACCACGATCCGGTCGGTGACCCCCATCACCAGCCGCATGTCGTGGTCGATGAGCAGCACCGTGACGCCCCGGTCGCGGATGTCGCGGATGAGGCGCAGCAGCTGCGCCTTCTCGGCCGGGTTGAAGCCGGCGGCCGGCTCGTCCAGGCAGAGCAGGGTCGGCTCGGTGGCCAGCGCCCGGGCGATCTCCAGCCGCCGCTGCTCGCCGTAGGAGAGGTTGCGGGCCAGCTCCCCGGCGCGCCCCCGGATGCCGGTGAAGCGCAGCAGCTCGTACGCCTTGGCCCGGGCGGCCCGCTCCTCCAGCGTGTGCCGGGACAGGCCGAAGAACCGCTGGCCCCCCCGGCGCACCTGCTGGACCAGCCGGCGCATGCCACCCGGCGCGGTGACCGCGGCCAGCTCGTGCGGCTTGGGCCGGACCCGGTAGGTGCGCAGCAGCACCCCGACCACGCTGCTGTGGTGCCGGGCGTCGGCGCCGACGAGGACGTTCTCCAGCGCGGTCATCTCCGGGAAGAGCCGGATGTTCTGGAACGTGCGGGCGATGCCGGCCCGGGTGACCTGGTACTTCTTCATTCCGGTGATGACCTGGCCGCGGAGTCGCACTTCGCCGGAGCTGGGCCGGTAGACGCCGGTGACGGCGTTGAAGCAGGTCGTCTTGCCGGCCCCGTTCGGGCCGATCAGGCCCAGGATCTCGCCGGGGTGCACGGCGAAGCTGACCGAGTCCAGCGCGACCAGGCCGCCGAAGCGCAGCGTCAGGCCGCTCACCTCAAGCAGCGGCTCCGCATTACTCACCGACCGTCACCTCCTTCTCCCGGTCCTTCAGCTCCAGCGAGCGCCGCCGGCTCGGCACCAGCCCCTGCGGCCGGAACACCATGATGGTGATCAGCACCAGGCCGAAGAACAGGTACCGGTACTCGAAGAGGTCCTGCCCGCCCAGCGCCTCCGGCGCCTTGACCCCGCGGAAGCGCTCCGGCAGGTAGGCGATGAGCGCGCCGCCCAGGATCACGCCCGCGATGTTGCCGGCGCCGCCCATCACCACGCCGGCCAGCACGAGGATCGAGAAGAGCAGGTCGAAGTTGCCGGAGTTGATGAAGCCCTGCTCGCCGGCGAAGAACGCGCCGGACAGGCCGCCGATGGCCGCCCCGATGGCGAACGCCCAGAGCTTGAACCGGAAGGTCGGCACGCCCATCGCCTGGGCGGCGTCCTCGTCCTCGCGGATCGCCACCCAGGCCCGGCCCACCCGGCTGCGGTCCAGGGTGCGCACCCCGATGATGACCAGGATGACCAGGGTGAGGCCGAGCCAGTAGTACGGCCGGGCGTCGACCACCCCGAACAGCGGCGTGCCGTCGGCCTTCTCTCCCGGCGGGTGCGGGATGCTGCCGATCCCCCGCTGCCCGCGCAGCAGCGCCGAGTTCTGCGCGATGAGGCGGATGATCTCGGCGAAGCCGAGGGTCACGATGGCCAGGTAGTCCCCGCGCAGCCGCAGCGTCGGCCAGCCCAGCAGCACGCCGGAGAGCATCACCGCGACGATCGCGACGGGCACGGCCGCGAGCCACGGCCACATCGTGGCCAGGTCGCTGTCGGGCGAGGTGAGCACGGCCACGGTGTACGCGCCGACCGCGAAGAAGCCCACGTAGCCCAGGTCCAGCAGGCCGGCCTGGCCGACCACCACGTTGAGGCCGAGCGCCAGCAGCACGTAGTAGGAGACCGTGAACAGTGTGGTGGCCCAGTCCGTGTCCGGCGTGGTGAGCACGGGCACGTTGAGGTTGGGCAGGGCGTAGCAGAACACCACGAGCGCGGCGACGGCGAGCCAGCGTGCCGGCCGGGGGGCGGCCGACCACCACCCGCGCAGTGCGTCCTGGCCCCAGCGGAGCCGGCCGCGCATCGACCCCATAGCGCCGCTCATGCCCGGGCCCGCCCGAGCGACTCGCCCAGCAGCCCGGTCGGGCGGAAGAGCAGGATCACCACGAGTACGACGAACGCCACCACCCCGATCCACTCGGTGCCGAACAGCCCGGAGCCCCACGTCTCCAGCACCCCGAGCAGCAGCCCGCCGAGCAGCGCGCCGCGCAGGTTGCCGATGCCGCCGAGCACCGCCGCGGCGAACGCCTTGATGCCGATGTCGAAGCCGGCCGTGTTGTTGGTACCGGTGATCTTGAGGTCGTACATCACCGCGGCGGCACCGGCCATCAAGCCGCCGAGCAGGAAGATGAGCGCGATCACCCGGTCCTTGTTCACCCCCATCAGGGCGGCGGTGTTGGGGTCCTGGGCCACCGCCCGTACGCCCCGGCCGAGCCGGCTGCGGTTGATGAAGATGTCCAGGGCGAACATCAGCACCAGGGCGAGCACGAAGATGCCGATCTCCAGGTTGGAGATGGTGGTGTTGCCGATCGTGATGACGTCCTTCTGCCGTACCAGCGGCGGGGCGCCGACCGGCCGGCGGCGGGTCCACACACCGACCGCCTCGGAGATCACCACCGACGCGCCGATGGCGGTGATCAGGAACGCCAGCGTCGGCGCGTTGCGCCGGCGCAGCGGCCGGTAGGCGACCCGCTCGATCAGCAGCGCCGTTGCCGCGGACACCAGGCACGCCGCGACAAAGCCCACCAGCAGGTAGAAGAGGACCATCGCCAGCCCCGGCGGGGCCGAGTTCTGGTCGAGGCCGAACCATCCCCAGACCACGATGGCCGCGAACGTGCCCACCATGAAGACCTCGGAGTGGGCGAAGTTGATCAGCCGGAGCACGCCGTACACGAGTGTGTAGCCGAGCGCGAACAAGGCATAGATGGCACCCTGCGCGAGCCCCTGCGTGGTGAGCTCCCCGAAGTTGGAGAGCAGGGCATCGATATTCAAAATGCGCGCTCCGGTTCTCGACACGAGGTGCGGCTGGGAAGGCATTCCCGGCCGCACCTCGTCGCACCGGCCCGACCGCGACGCGGCCGGGCCGGGTCGGTCACAGCTTCGGTGCTGCCTGGTCGGGCACGACCTCCCCGCCCTCGACCTTGAACACCCACACGATGAACAGGGACGCGTCCAGCTCTCCCTTGTCGGTGAACTTGTAGGTGTTGGCGATGCCGGTGTAGCTCACCGTCTTGAGGTACTCCTGCATCTTGGCCTTGGTGGTGTTGCCGGCCTTGATGCCCTCCAGGAAGATGTTCGCCACGTCGTAGGCGACGTCGCTGTAGGTGCCGGCGTCCTGGTTCCACTTGGCCTTGTAGTCGGTGACGAAGGTGCCCTTGGCCGCGGTGGTCGGGGCGCACGGGCAGGTCATCCGGGTGCCCTCGGCGTTCTCCTTGCCGGCCGTGCTGACGTAGCCAGGGTCCTTGACCCCGTCGCCACCGACCAGCACCGCCGTCGAGCCCTGCTGGCGCATCTGCTTGATCAGCAGGCCGGCCTCCTGGTAGTAGCCGCCGTAGAAGACCGCGGTCGCGCCGCTCGTCTTGAGCTTGGTGATCACCGGGGTGAAGTCCTTGGTGACGTTGCGCTGGACCTTGTCGCTGTCCACCACCAGGCTGCCCAGGCTGCTCTTGACCACGTCCGCGAGGCCGGTGCCGTAGGCCGACTGGTCGTCCAGGACGAAGACCTTCTGCGCCTTCAGCACGTTCTTGATGTAAGCGGCCGCGGCCGGGCCCTGCGAGTCGTCGTTGGCGACCGCGCGGTGGAACACCGCCCAGCCCTTGGTGCCCAGGCTGGGGCGGGTGGCCGACGGCGTGACGATCGGGACGCCCGCCTCTTGGAAGATGGGGGCCGCCGCCTCGGTCTCGCCGGAGAAGGCGGGGCCGACCACGCCGACCAGCTTGGCGTCGCCCACCAGGCCGCGGGCCAGGCCCGGGGCCTGCTTCTCGTCGCCCTGGGAGTCCTTCTCCATCAGCTCGACCTTGCAGTCGGGGTTCTTCTCGTTGTACTGCTCCACGGCGAGCTTGGAGCCGTTCTTGATGTTGATGCCGAGGTTGGCCGCGTCGCCGGTGAGCGCGCCGAAGAAGGCGATCTTCAGGCCGCACTTGTCCCCGTCGCCGCCCGCGCCGCCGTCGTCGTCGCCGCCACACGCGGCCGCGCCCGCAACCAGGGCCACGGCGAGCGCGGCCCCACCTATTGCACGTACGATTCGCTGCCTCACCGCTGCGAACCCCTCCTCTATGGCCAATGGCACCGCCACCGGCCGTCGGGTAGAGGGGCGGCGGCGGGACCCTGGGGTCGGACCGCGTGATCCCGGTCTGGCCGGGGACGTTATCCCACCGCCGCGGTGCTCCGTAAGTACCTGGGGGGTGGGTTTGACCTAACCGTTACTAGGCGTGGCGGTCAGGGCCCCGGGCGAGATCACCGGGTCTGGCCCGGAGGCGTCTCCGGAGCCTCGACGAGGATCCGCTCGGCCACCTCGCGCATGCCCATCCGGTGGTCCATGGCGGTGCGCTGGATCCACTTGAAGGCCTGCGGCTCGGTCATCCCGTACGCCGTCATCAGCCGGCCCTTGGCCCGCTCCACCACCTTGCGCGTCTCCAGCCGCTCGCCGAGCGCCGCGACCTCGTGCTCCAGTGCCGAGATCTCGGCGAAACGGGACAGCGCGATCTCGATCGCCGGGACCAGGTCGCTCTTCTGGAAGGGCTTGACCAGGTACGCCATTGCGCCGGCCGCCCGGGCCCGCTCCACCAGGTCCCGCTGGCTGAAGGCGGTCAGGATCACCACGGCGGCCAGCCGCGCCCCGGCGATCTTCTCCGCGGCGGCGAGCCCATCCATGATCGGCATCTTGATGTCCAGGATCACCAGGTCGGGCCGCAGCTGCTCGGCGAGGCGCACCGCGGTCTCCCCGTCCGCGGCCTCGCCGACGACCTCGTACCCCTCCTCGGCCAGCATCTCGGCGAGATCGAGCCTGATCAGGGCCTCGTCCTCCGCGATGAGCACCCGCCGCGCCGGCCCGGTCCCCTGCGTCTCGCCCACGGCCCACTCCCGCCATTTCGTTTGTCATGCGCACCCGGTTGCGATGCGCGCCGCGCTCCCCGCGCCCGGCGCGGTGCGTGCCGTGCGCAGTCCCGAGCGTAGTCGGGTAAAGTTGCCCGCACCCCCCACCCCGCCGGGATGGTGGAATCGGCAGACACGGATGCCTCAAAAGCATTTGCCCGCGAGGGCGTGCGGGTTCAAGTCCCGCTCCCGGCACTTACCGCTGCGCTCTGGTGGACCGGGGCGGGTCGCGCCCGGCCGGCCGGGCGTCGTCGCAGGTGACCGGGGTGGTGGCGTGCTGCGGCAGGGCCCGGTGCAGCCAGCCCACACCCTCCACGAACCCGATCGGCCGGCGGCAGTTGCGGCACCGCGCCTCCGGGCAGTAGCGGTGCGGAAAGCCCCTGGACAGCCACTGGTCACCGCACCCGCGGCACTCCCATAGCGGTATCCCGTTGACGACCGCCGGCTGCGACCGGTGGCCGAAGCTGTCACCTGAGCCGTGCATCGTTGACCTCCCCTGCCGGAGCAGGACCGCCGGAGCAGGACCACGGTGGTGGGGCCGCGTCAGCCGCAGCCCCACCACCATCCCCCCGTTGGCCAGGGCGCCCGCCATGTAGTCGCCTGCCGGTGCGGCCCAGCCACGACGCTCCGGTGACCTGTCCTCGCGACGGCACCAAGCGCCACCGCAGCGGCCACCGGTAGGGGCGTATGGCTTGAGCAGCTTCACCAACGTCTCCCTCCGGGACCGGTGCGTTACGCAGACCGTAGGAGGGCGGCCTTAGCGAACTCTGAGACTTGCCCTAGCTTGCTGCTCAGCGCCGTACCCGGTGTCGAGCCGGCGGGACCGGTTCAGTAGCTCACGGAGTAGGCGAGGATGTACTCGCCCTGGGAGCTGAAGAAGTAGAGCTCGTGCAGGCCCGGCCCGGCGTCGTGGAAGATGTACCGGGTCCCCAGGTAGTCGTCGAGTGACCAGGGGTTGTCACTCTCCCACATCTGGATCTCGACGTAGTTTCCGTTCCACGGGGGTGCGCTGTCGAACGGCCGTGGACCCTGCAGGAAGTAGTGGGTCTCCGTGGTCTCGACGCCGCTGAACTCCCGTACGGTGGCGCCGTTGACCTTGACGTAGGGCTCGTCCGAGAAGGACTCGTTCTGGTCCTGGCAACGGATCCAGACCAGGGTGAAGCTCACGGCGTGGTCGGCCGTGGCGGGAGCCGGCGCCAGCGGCAGGGTCATGACTGCCAGCGCGGCGGCGGTCAGGGCCACCAGCAGCGGTCGCCGCCGCGCCTGCGACCGTCCGGGCCGGTGGAGCCGGCCCAGCTTGTGGGGCTGAGGAGGGAACCGTAGACGCATCACTGCCTCCCGAGGCGTTGTGATGGTGCCATCACGATGTCGATACATCGAAGGCGAGCGGCGAGGGGATCGGCCATCCAGCCCAAATTGTGGCAATGCTCAGTAGTGTGATCTTCCGGCGTTCTCCCTGGTCATAGCCGTGGTCGCCGCCGCGTCATCGCCGTGGTCGCCGCCGCCTGCGGCACGCGCCCAGCCGGCCACGAGCAGCACACTTGCTGGCGGGCCGAAGTAAGGCTAGCCTCACCTCCACTTCGGCAAGTTAGGGTTGGCTAACTCGAGTCGGTCCAAGGGTAGGGAGAACGGATGCGCACCCCCGTAGGACGTGCCGCCCTCATGGCCACCGCCGGCCTGCTGGCGCTCACCACCGCCGCCTGCGGCGGGGACGACGGGGCGGCAGCCCACGCGGCCGGGGACAAGAAGATCACTGTCTACAGTGGTCGCTCTGAGGCCTTGGTCAAGCCGGTCCTGGAGGAGTTCCAGAAGGCCAGCGGCATCAAGGTCGAGGTCCGCTACGGCGACACCGCCGCGACCGCCGCGCAGCTGCTGGAGGAGGGCGAGCGCAGCCCGGCCGACGTGTTCCTGGCGCAGGACGCCGGCGCCCTCGGTGCGGTCGCCAAGAAGGACCTGTTCGCCGCCTTGCCCGCCGCCGTACTGGACAAGGTGCCGGCCAGCTACCGGGACCGGAACGGGCAGTGGGTCGGGGTGACCGGCCGCTCCCGGGTGCTGGTCTACAACGCCGACCGGGTGCCAGCCGCCGACCTGCCCAGGTCGGTCTTTGAGCTGACCGGGCCGAAGTGGCGGGGCAAGGTCGGCATCGCCCCCACGAACGGCTCCTTCCAGGCGTTCGTGACCGCGCTGCGGGTGCAGCACGGCGACGCGAAGACCCGCGACTTCCTGACCGGGCTCAAGGCCAACGGCGTGCAGATCCGGGAGAGCAACCCGCTGATCGTCTCCGACGTCAACGCCGGCAAGCTCGCCGCCGGGCTGGTCAACCACTACTACGTGTTCAACCGGGCGAAGGAGGACGGCACGACCGTCGACGCGCTCAAGGCGAAGCTGCACTTCTTCCCGGACGGCGACACCGGGGCGCTGGTCAACGTCTCCGGGGTGGGCGTGCTCAAGCCGGCCGCCGACGACCCCGACGCGCGGGCCCTCGTCGACTACCTGCTGAGCCAGCCGGCGCAGGCCTACTTCGCCGAGAAGACCTTCGAGTACCCGCTGGCGTCCGGCGTACCGACCGCACCCGGCCTGCCCGCGCTCACCTCCATAAAGGCTCCCGCGGTCAACCTCAACGACCTCGACACGCTGCAGGCCACGATCGCAATGATCAAGGAAGTGGGGCTGGTCTGACCGGGTACGGCTTCCGGCTGCGCCGGGTGCGGCGGCTCGCGCCGCGCCCGGCGCTCGCCGTCGCAGCGACCCTCGCCGTCGCCGTCGCGCTGGTCCCCCTCGCCTACCTCGTGGTACGGGTCGGCGAGGCGGGCTGGGCCCGGGTCGGCGCCGAGCTGCTCACCCGGCGGACCGCGGTGCTGGCCGCCCGCAGCATCGCCCTGGCGGTGGTGGTCACCACCGCGTGCACCGTGCTCGGCGTGGGCTCGGCCTTCCTGGTCACCCGCACCGACCTGCCGCTGCGCCGCGCCTTCGCGGTCCTCGCCGCGCTGCCGCTGGCGGTGCCGACCTACGTCGCCGGGTTCGCCTGGGTGTCGACTGTGGACGGCTTCGCCGGGTTCTGGGCCGCGACGCTGGTGCTCACGCTCTGCTCGTACCCGTATGTCTACCTGCCGGTGGTGGCGGCGCTGGCGGGCGCGGACCCCGGGCAGGAGGAGGTCGCCCGCAGCCTGGGCAAGGGCGCGTGGCGTACCTTCACCGGCGTGACGCTGCGCCAGGTGCGTCCCGCAGTGGCCGCCGGCGCCCTGCTCGTGGCGCTCTACGTGCTCTCCGACTTCGGCGCGGTGTCGCTCACCCGGCTCGACGTGTTCACCCGGGCCATCTTCACCGCGATGAACCTCGGCTTCGACCGCACCGGCGCGCTCGTGCTCGCCACCGTGCTCGTGGCGCTCACCGCCCTGCTGCTGCTCGGCGAGGCGCTGACCCGCCGCGGCGGGGCCCGGTACGCGCGGCTGGGCGCCGGTGCCCGCCGCCCGCCGGCCCGGCACCGCCTCGGGCCGCTGCGCTGGCCAGCGCTTGCCGCGGTGTCCGCGCTCGCCGCCCTCGCCCTGGGCGTGCCGGCGGCCAGCATGGCGCGATGGGCGGCGCAGGGCGTCTCCCGCCCGGGGTCGCTGGCCGAGGTGGCCGCCGCGGCCGGGAACTCGCTCTGGTTCGCCGCCCTCGGCGGGGCGCTGACGCTCGCCCTGGCGCTGCCGGTGGGCCTGCTCACGGCCCGTGCGCCCGGGCCGGTCGCCACCGCCCTGGACCGGCTGGCCTACCTGCCGCACGCGCTGCCCGGCCTGGTGATCGGGCTCTCGCTGGTGTTCTTCGGCATCAACGTCGCGTTCGGGCTCTACCAGACGGTGTGGCTGCTCGCGCTCGCCTACGCCACCCTGTTCCTGCCGCTGGCCGTGGGCGCCGTCGGCGCGGCCGCCGCGCAGGCACCGCCGGCGCTGGAGGAGGTGGCCCGCTCGCTCGGCCGCGGGCCGGCCCACGTGCTGCGTACGGTCACCATCCCGCTGGCCGCACCGGGGCTCGGCGCCGGCGCCGCCCTGGTGTTCCTGACCTGCATGAAGGAGCTGCCGGCCACGCTGCTGCTGCGGCCGACCGGCCAGGACACGCTCGCCACCGGGCTGTGGACGCACACGTCCGTCTCGGCGTACGCGGCCGCCGCCCCGTACGCCGCGCTGCTCGTGCTCCTCTCCGCCCTGCCGACATGGTGGCTGTCGGTGCGCACCGGTGCCTTCGCCGAGGGAGGTGGCTAGTGGCCGAGCTACGGGTCACCGGCGTCCACAAGTCGTTCGGGCGCACCCCGGTGCTGTCCAGGGTGGACCTGACCGTCCCGTCCGGACGGCTGATGGCCGTGCTGGGCCCGTCCGGGTGCGGCAAGACCACCCTGCTGCGCTGCGTGGCCGGCTTCGAGCCGGTCGACTCCGGTCGCATCACAGTGGACGGACGGGACCTCACCCGCGCCCGGCCGGAGCGGCGGCGGGTCACCGTGGTGCCCCAGGAGGGCGCGCTCTTCCCCCACCTGTCCGTCTTCGACAACGTGGCGTACGGGCTGGACCGGGCCGCCCGGAAAGCCGGTCGGGTGGCCGAGGTGCTCGCGCTGGTGGGCCTGGCCGGGGCTGAGCGGCGCATGCCGCACCAGCTCTCCGGCGGCCAGCAGCAGCGGGTCGCGGTCGCCCGGGCGCTCGCCCCGCGCCCGCCGGTCCTGCTGCTCGACGAGCCGTTCAGCGCGCTGGACGCGGCGCTGCGCTTCGAGCTGCGCCGCGACGTGCGGGCCGCGCTGCACGCCGACGGGGCGACCGCGCTGCTGGTCACCCACGACCAGGGCGAGGCGCTGTCGATCGCGGACGAGCTGGCCGTGATGCGCGACGGCCGGATCGTGCAGAGCGGCCCGCCGGCCGTGGTCTACACAGCGCCGGCCGACCCGTGGGTGGCCGGCTTCGTCGGCGAGGCCGTCTGGCTGCCGGCCGCCATCGACGGCGACCGGGCGGCTACCCCGTTGGGCAGCCTGCCGGTGGTGGGCGCCGGGCGCGGCCCGCAGGTGCTGCTGCGGCCGGAGCAGCTGGACGTCAGCGACGGGCAGGGCGGCGACGGGCTGCGCGCCACCGTGGTGCGCCGGGACTTCCACGGCCACGACGCCGTGCTGGGGCTGCGGCTGGCCGACGGGACCGAGGTGGCGGCGCGGGTCCTGGGCCCGGCCGTGCCGGCGGTGGGCGCGACCGTGGGCATCTCCGTACGCGGACCCGTCCGCGCCTACCAGGGCTGACTCGCCACACCCGGGCGCGCCCGCCCGGGGTTCTCGACCGCGCGCCTGCGCGCGGTGTTCCCGGCCGCGCGAGCGCGCGGTCAGCCGTCGAGCAGCGGGCCCGCGTCGTACTCGTGGATCTGGGGTGGCCTGTCCGTGAGCGTGGCGAGCGCGCCGGCGTAGCCGGGCCGGGGTGCCAGGTCGACGACGACCGCGGCCAGCCCGGCGCGGCCGGGGTAGCTGAGCACCCGGCCGTCGCCGTCGATGACGACCTGGTCCATGCGCACCCGCAGGCCGTCGCCGGTGGCCTTCACCACCGCCTCCTTGCGCGCCCAGAGCGTGAAGAACCCGTCGAGCCCGTCCGCGCGCTCGCCGGGCGCCAGGATCTGGGCGCTGAGCGCGGCGGCGTCCAGCTCCCGCTTCTCCTCCACGTCGACGCCGACCGGGGCGGCCGTGGTCAGCGCGACCGCGACCTGGCCGCCGGAGTGGCTGACCGAGACCTCCAGCTCGCCGCCGGGCAGCCGGGGGCGCCCATGCGGCTCGCCGCAGGTGGGGCAGGTGCGCTCGACCACCACCCGGTCCGCCGGCGTGCCCAGCGCCCGGCCCACCGCCAGGCGCAGCAGCGCGGTGGCGACGGTGAACCGGGCCCGGTCCTCGTCGCGGCGCAGCCGCTCCCGGCGCTGCCGCTC
>Ga0075420_100000686_pt1 | contig 27545 bp, 23 predicted proteins | sample SoiMetdeltSBSDD4_FD_75296 | JGI IMG/M metagenome (GOLD analysis project Ga0075420, IMG submission 75296) | Bulk soil microbial communities from a Populus tree surrounding site in Tennessee, USA - Soil MetaG P. deltoides SBSDD4 | ecosystem: Environmental > Terrestrial > Soil > Tree plantation...
GCGATCGTGATCTGTCGCGGAGGAGGGACAATTGCCAATGGCTCCCTCATGATGACTCCGTGCTGCGCGCAAGCACTCTGGAGCTGCACAATCATGGCACCGGCCTCACGCAAACGCTCAAAGAGAACTTTCAGGAGTTTCAGCGCCACTTCTGGTCGTGTCTGAAAGCTTTCGAAGAAGTCGTCTCGGTGAAGCTCACTCACTACTGTTTCGGTGACAGCAGTTACGCTGGCACTGCGTGGCTTCTCGTCAATCATGCTCATTTCGCCGAAGATCTCTCCGACGTCAAGGTAAGCCAAGTGCACACTTCTCCCATCGAGTTCTTTGCTTACCTCGGCCCGCCCTTGTCCAATCAGGTAGGCTGTCTCGCCAAGATCCTTCTCTCGAACAATGACTTCTCCAGCGTTGTACCGCCTCAGAGTGATCACACATTCCTCCTTACCTCTTCGACTCCGCCGTGCAGTCTGGGTGGGCGACCCGAACGTCAGCGTGCGTCGAGATGACGTTCCGCCCGGCTGGGCCACCTCAGCGCAGGAGCATACTGGGCACATGTTTCTATACATCGTGGACGGTTCGGGAGCGATAGAGACCGAGGGCCAGGTACGAACTGCGGCAGCGGGGCAAACGATCCATCAGCCCTCACGTGTCGGCGCGCGGTCCCCACACACTGCGGGGCCGCGACACGCCGATCGCGCTGTGGGCGGTGTGAAGCTCTCGGTCAGGTCCGAGCTGGCAGCTTACTTGCTTCAAGCAAGCGTCGCACGGCAGATGCTCGGGTGATATCTTGTGATCCTCGCGGTACATGCTGGTGCCCCGGCTGTGGGGGATGGCCCGCAGGGGGCGGAAGCGGCAGTTAGGGATCTCGGGCATCATCGCGCCCGAAGACGACGAGCGATGGCTCGAGCACTTCCGGGCGCGCGATGTGTGCAGCCTCAGCGATTGACGCACGGGCTCGTCCGCATGTCGATGTACGTTGACGACCCCGGACGGGCACCACGTCGAGCCCACGGTGCCGTTCGATGATCTGAAGTCGGTCGCGGCGACATCGTCACACGCGGCCTGCTTCAGGACGTAGGCTGCGTTCCGCTGTGGCGGCGGTCGTCACAGTAGGAGAAGCCATGACGACGTCGACTGAACTCCTCCCGGTCACCGCGTCATGAGCCTCACACATCGCAGGAACTGCCGGAGACTTGGAGTTGTCCTCCTGGCCCCCGCGCTGTTGGTCTTCGCCGGATGCCTGGTCGGGCCGGACTTCAAGCGGCCGAAGGTCACCGTCTCGGATAGCTGGCTCGAGACGGGCGACCAACGGGTCAGCACCGGTGCTGCCGCCAACCGAAACTGGTGGACGACCTTCAACGATGCGGCCTTGAATCGCCTCGTCGACCAGGCCTACCGGCAAAACCTCCCGCTCCGCCAGGTTGGTGTACGGGTGCTCCAGGCCCGGGCCCAGCTGGGGATCGCGGTCGGTGACATGTTTCCGCAGACCCAGCAGGCCGTGGGTGCCATTCAGTACGCTCGGACGAGCGACCGCTCCGCGACGGGCGCCGGCTTCCAGGGGGGCTTCGACTTCTGGCAATCCGAGCTCGGGGTGCAGGCCACCTGGGAGCTCGATTTCTGGGGAAGGATCCGACGCAGCATCGAGTCGGCCGAAGCCAGCCTGCTGTCCACGCTCGCCGACTACGACACCGCGCTCGTCACGCTGACGGCGAACGTCGCGAACAACTACATCACCATCCGGACCGCCGAGGAACGCATCCGCATCGCCCGGCAGAATGCGGACGCTCAGGAACAGGTCCTGCGAATCACGGAAGTTCGGTGGAAGTACGGCACGGGCACGCAGCTGGATGTCGAACAGGCCAGGACGGTGCTCTTGAACACGTTGGCTTCCATCCCGCCCCTGGAGACCCAGCTGCGCCAGGCCCGCGATGCTCTCAGCGTGCTGCTCGGCATGCCGCCCAGCGACTTGCGCGAATTCCTGGCGGGCTCTTCGGGCATTCCCGCTTCACCGCCCCAGGTCATCGTCGGCATCCCAACCGATCTGTTGCGCCGTCGGCCCGATGTCCGGAGTGCCGAGCTGCAGGCCGCCGCCCAGTCCGCCCAGATCGGGGTGGCGAAGGCTGATCTCTTTCCGATCTTCACCCTGAACGGCAGCCTCGTCTTCTTGTCGACGGATCTGGGCACCTTCAAGCTGAGCGATATGTTCAAGTGGGGAAGCCGGTCGGTCCAGGCCGGTCCCGCCGTCACATGGAACATCCTCAACTATGGGCAGATCACGAACAACGTCCGCGCGCGGGATGCGTTGTTCCAGCAGCTGCTCATCGCCTACCAGAACGCCGTGCTCTCGGCCCAGCAGGACGTCGAGGACAATCTCGTGGCCTTCCTCCGAGCGCAGGACCGCGCGGATCTGCTGGCCCGGAGCGTCACCTCTGCCCAGACGGCTCTCGACCTCGCCGTCCTGCAGTATCGCGAAGGCATTGCGGACTTCTTGACCGTCCTGACCGCACAGCAGACCCTCCTCGCTCAGCAAGACAGCCTGGCCAGTACGCTGGGCACCATCTCGACGAGCCTCGTCGGGGTGTACCGCGCGCTCGGGGGCGGGTGGGAGATTCGGGAAGGCGAAGAGTTGGTGCCGTCCGAGATCAAAGCGGAAATGCGACGGCGGACGAACTGGGGCCGCTTGCTGGCCCCCGCGAACTACAATCTGCCTGCGTCCCGTCAGGCCGAGTCCACTCCTCGACTTCCGGACTGGTAACGATGGTGCCTCGACCAACCGGGCGCGTCTCACGCCGGCTCGCGGCGGCCGTGCTCCTCGCGATCTTGCCGGGCTGCGGAGAAAAGCCGCAGCCACAACCGCCCCCGCCCCCGAAGGTGACCGTCGCCCAGCCCGTGCGTCAGACGGTGACCGACTATCTGGACCTCACCGGCAATACCCAGGCGATCTACACGGTGCAGCTGGTCGCGCGCGTCGTCGGGTATCTCGAGCAGGTGCTGTTCCAGGACGGGCAGATCGTCAAGAAAGGCCAGCCGCTCTTCGTGATTCAGCGCAACACCTACGAGGACAACTTGCGGCAGGCCGAGGCGAGCATCGCCCAGTTTCGGGCCCAGCTCGACTTTGCCGTGAGCCAGCTCACGCGCTTCTCGAATCTGGTCCAGCACAACGCCGCGGCCCAGGCGGACGTCGACAACTGGCGTAACCAGCGGGATTCGGCCCAGGCCAACCTCCGCTCGGCGGAGGCTCAGCGAGACCTGGCCAAGCTCAACCTGGACTACACGCTGGTCGCGGCCCCGTTCGACGGACGCATGGACAGACGGCAGGTGGATCCTGGCAACCTGGTCGGGTCAACCGGAAGCACCGTGCTGGCCTCGATCAACCAGATCGACCCGATCTACGTCTACTTCAACATCAGCGATCTCGATCTGGCCCGACTCTTCAAGAGCACGGGCGGGATCCCCAAGCCGTCAGACGCCCGCAAATGGCCTGTGCATGTCGGGCTGCCCGGCGAAGACGGTTATCCGCGCCGGGGAAGCCTCGACTTCGCCGCCATCAGCTTGACGACGACCACGGGCACCCTGCTGATGCGGGGCACCGTGTCCAACCCGGACGGACGGATTCTTCCCGGCCTCTATGCGCGGGTTCGCGTCCCGCTCCAGCAGCGAGCGGCCTTGATGGTTCCCGAGGTTGCCGTCGGTCACGACCAGCAGGGGGACTATCTCTTCGTGATCAACGAAAAGAACATCGTGGAGCGCCGCAGTATCAAGACGGGCCCCGCGGTGGAGAGCCTGCGCGCGATCGACGACGGCCTCACGGGCAACGACTGGGTGATCGTGAACGGGTTGCCGAAGGCGGCGCCCGGACGTCCGGTCACGCCGGAGCGCGAGGGCGATGCGCAGCCGCCGGAGCAACGGAAGCCGAGCCGATGATCTCCGCGTTCTTCATCGAGCGGCCGATCTTCGCCAACGTCATCGCGTTGCTCACGATCATCATCGGGGCCGTGTGTCTCTACGTACTGCCCGTCGCACAGTACCCCGAGATCGTTCCGCCAACGATCCAGGTCAGCACGCGCTATCCGGGCGCGAGCGCCGAGATCGTCGCCGCGACGATCGGGGTCCCGATGGAGCAAGCGATCAACGGCGTCGAGGGGTCGATCTACTTGTCCTCCGTCAGCACCAGTGACGGCTCGTATACCCTCACGGTCACCTTCGACGTCGGGACGGACCTCAATACGTCGCTGGCCCTGGTCCAGAACGCCGCCAACACCGCGCTGGCGCAGTTGCCAGCGGCGGTTCAGCCGCAAGGCGTCTCGGTCCGCAAGGTGTCCCCCAACATCCTGCTGGTGGCCAGCCTCTATTCCGACGACGACCGATTCGAGGAGGTCTTCCTCTCCAACTACGCCGTCATCAACGTGCAAAACCCACTCGCCCGCTTGCCGGGAATCGGGCAGGTGCGAGTCATCGGCGCCGGTTCGTACAGCATGCGGGTCTGGCTGGACCCGAAGCGCCTTCAGGTGTTCGGGCTCACGACCGGGGATGTCCTGAGCGCGGTCCAGGGACAGAACGTGCAGGTCGTGGCGGGCCAGCTCGGCGCGCCCCCAGTACCAGCCGACCAGCCGTTCCAGTTCACGATGAACGCCCTCGGCCGGCTCTCCGACCCCAGCCAGTTCGGGGACATCATCGTCAAATCCGCTACGGGCACGGCGCCGCAGATCGTGCGCGTGCGCGACGTCGCCCGGGTTGACCTGAGCCAACAGACCTTCAGCAACTATTCGAGATTCAGCGGTCGCAAGGCGGCCCAGATCATCGTGTTCGCGCTGCCCGGCGCCAACGCGATCGAGACCGCCAATCGCGTGTACGCCGCCATCGCCGATATGAGCAAGCAGTTTCCCGAAGGCATGAAGTACTCGATGCAGTACGACACCACGGTGTTCGTGCGGGAGGCCATCCGCGCCGTCTACGAGACGCTGATCATTGCCGGCGTCCTGGTGCTCGTCGTCATCCTGCTATTCCTGCAAGACTTGAGAGCGATGCTCGTGCCGGCCACGACCGTGCCCGTCACGATCATCGGCGCGTTCATCGCCATGGTCGGGCTCGGCTTCACCGTGAACCTCATGACCCTGTTTGCCCTGATCCTCGCCATCGGCATCGTGGTGGACGACGCGATCATCATCGTCGAGAACGCCACCCACTACATCGAGACCGGGATGCCTCCCAAGGAGGCCACGATCAGGGCCATGCAGGAGCTGACGGGGCCGGTGGTCGGGATAACTCTGGCCCTCGTCGCCGTGTTCCTGCCGGCCGCCTTCCTGCCGGGAATCACCGGTCAGATCTTCCGACAGTTCGCGCTCGTCATCGCCGCGACCGCCGTGATCAGCGCGCTCAACGCGCTGACGTTGAAGCCGGTCCAGTGCGCGCTCTGGTTGAGACCGCGCGGGGACCGCCGTCCCAACTGGTTCTACCGCGGCTTCAACCGGGTATTTCAGGCGACGACCAACGCCTACGCGAGAGTCGTGAGCCGGATGGTCAGGCGGCCGGTGCTCATGGCGCTCGTGTTCCTCACCATCGTCGGTGCCGCGGCCTGGGGATTCGCGCGCCAGCCCACCGGCTTCCTTCCGACCGAGGATCAGGGGTACGCCATCATCATCTCCGTCTTGCCGGAAGGCGCATCGCAACCGAGGTCACGCGAGGTCGCGGACAAGATCGACGCGATTCTCCGACGAACCGGCGGCGTCGGCGGCTGGGTAACCATCGGAGGCCTCTCGGTCCTGGACTTTGCGAACGTCCCGAACTATTCGACGACGTTCGTCGTGTACAAGGGCTGGAAGGAACGGGGCGCCGCTCTGAGCCAGGATCGGATCGTCGCCAGCCTCAACCGCGAGCTGAGCGAGGTCCAGGAAGCCGTGGCCTTCGTTGCCATCCCGCCGCCCATCCGTGGCCTGGGCCAGACGGGCGGTTTCCAGATGATGGTGGAGGACCGCGGAAGCGTGGGCTTGGCCGAGCTGCAGCGCATCACGTCCGAGCTCGTGCAAGCGGGAAACTCGCACTCGGACCTGCAACGTCTGGCCACCACGTTCAGCTACCGCAGCCCCCAGCTCTATCTGGACATCGACCGGACCAAGGCGCAGTCACTGCAAGTGCTTCCCTCCGACGTCTTCAATACGCTCCAGGGCTATCTGGGCTCTTCGTTCGTCAACCTGTTCAACAAGTTCAACCAGGTGTTCCAGGTCTACATCCAGGCCGACAGTGCCTACCGTCTCCAGGCCAGCGCCATGAGGAATCTGCACGTCCGCAACCAGAACGGCGAGATGGTTCCGCTGAACTCGCTGCTCGAGGTCAAGCGCATCCAGGGGACGGAGATGGTCACGCGTTACAACCTGTACCCGGCGGCGTCGATCTTCGGCTCCGCCGCGCCGGGGTTCAGCTCTGGACAGGCCCTGAACGTGATGGAACAGCTGGCCACCCAGACGTTGCCGCAGGGGATGGCGTACGACTGGACCTCGACGAGCTATCAGGAGAAGAAGGTCGGTTATCAGGCCTACTTGATCTATGCCCTCGCGATCGTGCTGGTCTACCTGGTGCTGGCCGCGCTGTACGAAAGCTGGACGTCTCCCGCTGCGGTCGTCTTCGTCGTGCCCATCGCGCTGGTCGGAGTCCTTCTGGCGCTCGTGAGCCGCGGCGAGGACAACAACCTGTACACGCAGGTCGGGCTCGTCCTGATGATCGCGCTCGCCAGCAAGAACGCCATCCTCATCGTGGAATTCGCCCGCGACTTGCGCCGGGAGGGCCACTCGATCACGGAGGCCGCCGTTGAGGCGACGCGGCGCCGGTTCCGCCCGATCGTGATGACCTCGTTCGCGTTCATCCTGGGCGTCGTCCCCCTCATGGTCGCCTCTGGCGCCGGCGCGGCGAGCCAGCAGAGCATCGGCACGGTCGTGTTCGGCGGCATGTTGGCCTCGACGCTGCTGGCCATCCCGTTCGTGCCGGTCTTCTATGTGTTACTCGAGCAAACGAGCGAACGATTGAGGAGAAACAGGGGTTCGCGGCCGCCCGCATCAGACGGCCAAGCGATCTGAGAGCCTTCACGCACTACCGGTCCCACGAGAGCTTGTCGGCCTGCTCCTGAGTGATCCAGCCCTGCTGGACGAAGAGCTTCGCGAGATCCTTGGCGATCTGCTTGGCGCTGTGCTGGACGTCGGCGTCGACAGTCTGCGACCGCTCGGTGGCCACGCCGAGCCCGCCTGCCGCTCCCGCCCTCGACCCGGCCACCGCGGCGGCCTCGCCCATTCCGGCCATGGGTCCGACTCCGGGCTTCCGCGAGCTCTTGGTCGTGGTGTAGAAGTCCTCGACAAGGCGACGTCCATCCCCGCTCGTGACCTCGTACACCTGGGTCAGCGTCCGCACCTCGCTGGCTCCGGAGCCGAACCCGATCACCACCCGCTTCGTCTTGTTGCCTTCGTCGATGGACAGCATCTGGCCTTCGATCGACAGCGTCGGCCCGGCGCTCGGCGACGCCATCGCCGCCGGCTCAGCTTGAATTCCCAGCTTCCGAATCTCGGCCACCAAGGTCGTGGTCAGGGCCCGACTCACCTGCTGCTCGACCCTGAGTTGATCCTCGGCCTCTGGCGTGCCCTTCACTGTGCGCTGGACTCGCGACCTGAGGGCGCTGTCGAGCTGGACCTCGTCCGGCGACACTTGATAGTCATGGACCAGGATGAGCTGGGGCCTGGGCAGCCGCTCGGTCGACATCTGGCCACCCTGAGTGCTGACCCGGGCGCACCCGGCCATCCCCGTCGGGGCCAGCGCGACTAGCGCGAGGCTCACGACGGCCGAGCTGACGACCCAGCCCCTCTTCCACATCACCATCGCGTCGTTTCCGCCTATCACCCGGCCACGTGTCTCCATCACTCGCCCCCCGTAATCATCGAGTCATTCGTATCAAACGAGGCTCTCACACGGCCCTCGTCCCGGCTTTCCTTTGCTGCCCGCCGAGACGGGCCGCTCGCCCACGCGCAGAGGTCCGAGTGGCTCTACGACTGGAGGCGTAGCCTCGTCTTGCCCCGCGGTCGAACTGACCGGCGCTGGTGTTGCAGCCAAGGGGCGGTCGCGCGAGAAGGCGGACATCGAGGATCTTGCTACGGTCGACCATTTGCCAGAGGGGAGACCAGCATGGACCGAGTGATAGTCGCCGTGTTCGACGACGAGAAACGGGCCTACGAAGGTTCTCGCGCTCTGCAGGACCTCCACGACGACGGCAGCATCACGCTGTACGCGGAGGCGGTGATCGCCAAGGACTCCGCTGGCCAGGCCAATCTCAAGACGCCTCCGAGCGGGGCGGCCGGCGCCTACATCGGCATGTTGGCGGGAGGGCTTCTCGGAGTGCTCGGCGGCCCGGCGGGCATCGCCGCCGGCGCCACTTCGGGAGCGATCGTCGGGGCCGGCGCGAATGTAGGTCGCTCCGGCATGGGCGTCGACTTTCTACAAGAAGTCGCGCGGCATCTCGAGCCTCGGAAGGCGGCGATCGTCGCGGAGATCGACGAGGAGTGGCAGACGCCCGTCGATACCCGCATGGAGGCTCTCGGTGGGGTTGTCTTCCGCCGAGCGCGGATCGATGTCGAAACTGCCTACGTCGAGCGCGAGCTCGCGGCCGACCAGGCGGAGCTCACCACACTGCAAGCCGAGCACTCCCGGGCCTCTGCCGAGAGAAAGGCCAATCTTCAGACCAAGATCGACATGGCGAAGCGCAAATTCCAGGACAGGCGCGACCACGTCAAGAGCCGGGTGGACACTGTGAAGCAGGAGGGCGAGGCGAAGCTCGCTGCGCTGAAGAAGCAGGTGACGAAGGCGCAGGGGGAGACGAAGGCCACGCTCGAAAAGCGTGTCGCCGAGGTCCAGGCCGACTACGACGCGCGTGCGGCGGCGCTCAAGCAGGCCATGGGGTCAGCCCTCGCCGCCTGATCCAGCTGCCGGCCGGAGCGGAGTCACGACGACGGTCACAGACGGGGCGCGAACTCCTCCGCCCCCGTGGGGATGTGATGGGCCGCCCGCTGGCGGTGCCCCATCAGCCACTTCGAGCGCGCGCCATAGCGGAGGATCGGGGTGCGGATGAACGTCGGCCACCGCGTGAGCGCGCCCCACACGCCGGCGACGAGTTGCGTGTGCTCGGTGAGCGGGCGCTCCTTCGCCTCCCAGCGCGCCAGCCCCTCCTCAAGTGTCGCCGCCTCGGTCGCGAAGACGGCGAGCGACAGCGCGTTCATGCCGGCCGTGCCTGCGCCCTGGCCGGTGTTCGGCGACATGGCGTTGGCGGCGTCGCCCACGATGGCCACCCGGCCCGCCGACCATCGGTGCAGGTCGACGTACTCGAACAGGTCCCAGCGCCCGTCGTTTCCCACGCGCCGGATCACGTCATCCAGGAACGGGAACGACCGGATCCAGCTCGCATGGTTCAGCGGAACGGCGGTGCCCTTCTTGTCGTCGGCCGGCAGCATGAACGCCAGGTACACCTCCTGCTCGCTGCACGGCGAGTAGAAGAGTCGGCGCCGGCCGGACCAGAACTCGATCGCCTTTCGGCCCATGTCCGACGTGAGCTCTTGTTGAGTGCGCGGGATGAGCAGCCGGACCGCGCCGTCGCCCAGCGGGTGGCGGCGGCGCGCGAGCCCCAGGCTGTCGCGCACCCTCGAATAGACGCCGTCGGCCCCCATGACGAGGTCGGCCTGAAGCCGCCGGCCGTCTTCCATCAGCAGCACACCGCCGGCCTCGGCGCCGACCGCGACAGAGCTCAGCTCGATCTCCGCACCGGAGCGCATCGCGGCATTCGCAAGCGCCTGGATGAGCTGCCGCCGGCTGATAGAGAAAATGCGCTCGTCGGCCCGGTCGCTCGCGACGATGGTGTTGATCACGCGGTTGCGGGCATCGCGGGACTCGCGGATCACGAACGGCGCGGCCCCCTCGATGGCCTCCTCCCAGGCGCCCACCGCCTTGAGCACGCGCATGAGGTTGTACCAGGTGAAGATGGCGGCGCCGTAGGCCCGCATGTGCTCGGCCCGCTCGTGCACACGCACGGACCATCCCCGCTGAGCGAGGGCGGCGGCGGCCACGAGCCCCGCGACGCCGCCCCCGGCGATCTCCGCGTGCCGCCGGCCGCTCACGCTACTTCTTCTTGGTCGTGTGCAGCATCACGGTGGAGGTCGATTCGTCGGACGTCGGCTCCCAGTCCGCCACCGCGCGGCTGACGCCGTAGATGTCCATGCCGTGGAACAAGAACAGCCACGGCGCCTCGTCGTGCGCGAGCTGCGTGGCCTGCCGGTAGAGCTTCACGCGCTCGCCCTGGTCCAGCGTGCCGCGCGCCTTGTCGATGATGGCGTCGAAGTCGGGGCTGCTCCAGCGCGAGAAGCGCTGACCGGAGCGCAGGAGCGGAAACATGATGCCGTCGGCGTCCCACGTCCCCGCCCATCCGATCATGTACATCGGCACCAGGCTCTCGGGCCATTTGCTCACGTACGTGCCCCACTCGTGCGCCACCACCTGCGTGCGCACGCCGATCCTGGTGAGCTGTCCGGCGATGGCCTCGTTGACCTCCTTGTCCTTCAGGTAGCGCCCGTTGGGCGAGTTCAGCGTGAGCGAGATGCCCTGCGGGAAGCCCGCCTCCGCGAGCAGACGCCTGGCGCGCTCGGGATCGTACGGGTACGGCTTGACGTCCGGCGCGAAGCCGAACATGACCGGCGTGAGGGGGCCGCCCACCGCGCCCCCGTTGCCCTCGAGGATCGACTTGATGATGCCTTCCTTGTCCACGCCGTAGTTGATCGCCTGCCGCACGCGCTTGTCGCGCAGTGGCCCCTCCTTCAGCGTGTCGAGGATCACGTGGATGTTGAGAGCCGAGGGCACCTTGGCCACCCGCGTGCGCGGGTTGTCGGCGATCTGCTTCACCAGGCTCGGCGGCACGCCCCGCGCGATGTCGATCTCGCCCGTCGCGAGCGCCGCCATCCGTGTGGACTCGTCGGGGATCGGCCGGAAGATCAGCGTCTTGATCTTCGGCGACCCGCGCCAGTAGCTCTCGTTCGCCTCCAGCACAAGCGCTTCGTCCTTGCGCCAGCGGACGAACTTGAAGGGCCCCGTCCCCACCGGATTCGTCGCGATATGCGTATCGCCCTTCTCGCGCACGTACTTCGGCGGGACGATCGGCATGCAGAAGGCCAGGTTCGTGATGAGCGTCGGGAACGGCACCTTCGTCACGATGCGCACGGTGAGCGGGTCCACCACGTCGACCCGCTCGATGTCGGCGAACGCCCAGCGCCAGCGGGCCTTCTGGTCCGGGTTCAGCACGCGCTCGATGCTGAACTTCACCGCCTCCGCGTTGAACTCCTCTCCGTTGTGGAACTTCACGCCGGGCCGCAACTTGAACTCCCACGTGGTCGGGTTGACGTTCGTCCACGACGTCGCCAGCCCCGGCTCGTGCGCGAGTTGACCCTGCTTCACGAAACGCCGCACGAGGTGGTCGAACACGTTGTGCACCACGGCGAACGTGAAGTTCTCGGCGTGCATGTGCGGATCGAGCGTGCTCGGATCCCCCCCTTGCGCGATGACGACCTGGCCTTCCGGCGCCGCCAGGACCTCGGCGGGCGCAGCGAAGACGATGGCGGCGAGAGCCACGACGACGGCGATGATGTGTCGCATTGCTAGAGGTCCCCCTGGATGCCGGTGAGCGTGCGACCTTCGAGGCCCATGCGAGCGAGCGTCCGGCCTTCCTTGATGAAATCCCGTCCGAGCGCCGCTGAGGCCAGCACGGTGAGCGCATGCGCCACCGGCGTCGGCACGCCGGCCAGCCGCCCCAGCTCCACGATCGGCACCAACCCGTACGGCACGTCCTCCGTGACGTAGCGCGCGTCGAGCGAGCCCGGCGCCGGTGAGTCCTTGAATATTTCATGATGCAGCCGCTGGATCAGCGGATAGAGCTCCGGTCCCTCCAGCCCGTAGGTCCGCGCCAGCCATCCGCGCACGGTCGGCACCTCCACGCCGAACGCGCCCGCCAGCGCCACGCGCTCGGCGTCCAGCGCCTCCACCACCCGCGCCACACTCGGCGTGATGCCGGCCCCGTAGAACTGGAAGCGCTCTCCCGCATCCAGCCGGCCCTGGTTGGCGAGCATCCCCGGCACGTGCAGCACCGGGTTCATCGTCGCCAGTCCCGTCTGAAGCACGTTACGCCCGAGCGTGGCGGGCGGTAGCGCGCGCTTCACGACATCGAGCACCGCCACGCCGTCCGCGGCCGGCAGTGCGGCCACCTGGAGCTGCCGCTTCAGCGAGGCCACGCGCGCCGCCGCCGGCCCGAGCACCGCGCCTGTGAACGGGAAGTTATCCATCTCGCCCAGCTTGATCACGGCGCGACAGCCCGCGGCCGCGAGCGCCTGTCGGAACTCAAACGAGCCGCCGACGTACCCGGGGATGAGGCAGACCACCTGGCCGTCGCGCAGCAGTGTCGCGAGCTGCCGCGCCACCGCCTGGTGGTCGTTGTTCAGCGTGGTCACCGCGATCAGCGTCGCGCCGTCCACCGCCTCGGCGAGGTCCGTCGTGGCGCGCTCCACCCGCGCGAACCCGGTCGCGATGCCGGACACCTCCAGGCCGCCGCGGTCGCGGATCCCGTCGACTGCCTCCTTGCGGATATCGTGAACGCGCACCCGCGTGCCGTGGAGCCCGAGATAGCCCGCCATCTCGGTCCCGCCGATGCCCGTGCCCACGATCGCGACCACCAGATCCGTCATCGCCCTCCCCGCTCAGCGGACCAGGACCGTCCGCCCGGTCTCGTTCGACTCGTACATCGCCCGCACGACCGCCGTCGCGTGCCGCCCGTCCTCCCCGGTCACCGACGGCGGGAGCCCGCGCCGCACCCGGTCGACGAAGTCGGTGATCTGTTTGACGTGCCCCGTGCCGAACAGCAGACGCGCCCGGTCCGCTTCGCTTAGCCGGGGCTCGTCGTCGGGCGAGAGCTCCTCGACGTAGTCCGCCCGCGGCTCCCAACGAACCCAGCCGTTGTTCTCCCAGACGGCGGTCCCCTTCGTGCCGTGGATCTCGATCCGGCTGATCCGCTCCGTCTCGATCGCCTCGGTGGATACCACGCTGCCGATCACCCGACTCCGGAACCGCAGCACCGCCGAGCCGGTGTCCTCGACGTCCCGCTTCAGGACGATGGCGTCCACCCGCGCTGTGACCGACTCCACCGGCCCCAGGCACCACAACAGGATGTCGAGGAAGTGGATCGTCTGCATCATCATGACGCCGCCACCAACTGTTTTACTGTCCTCCCGCCACGCGTCTCGAAACTCCGGCGCCGTGAGGTTCTTGCACCGGTGGAAGACGTGCCCGAGCAGCACCTGCCCAAACGCCTGCTGCTCGATCGCGCGATGCAGCCGCTGGAACGGCGGGTCCCAGCGGTGCTGGAAGATCACGCCGAGCTGCACGCCGGCCTGCCGCGCCGCCGCGATCATCGCATCTGCCTCGCCCACGTCGAGCGCCAGCGGCTTCTCGCACAGCACGTGCTTGCCGGCCCGGGCGGCGTCGATGGCAACGTCGCGGTGGAGATGATGGGGAAGGCATAGGGAGACGACCTGGACGTCGTCCCGCGCGAGGAGCGCACGATAGTCCGTGTACCAGCGGCGCGCGCCGAACTCCTCGGCCGCGCGCCGCGCGCGCCGCTCGTCGATGTCGGCGATGGCCGTGAGCTCGACGTTCTGGCCACGCAGATAGCGCGCTGCGATCGCGTGGTTTGGCAGGATCCATCCCGCCCCGATGATGCCGTAGCCGATCCGGTCGAGCGTCGCCGTTCCCCTTGTGGCGCCCTGCTGTCACCCTTCGCGCGGCCCTATCCTTATAGCGACAGCGCCGGACATGGTCAAGCATCGGCCCGGCCAAGCGCGCGCCACTTTAGGATCCCGGGCACCGGCGTCCACGCACACGACGTCCCCGGGGTCTTACCGAAAGAGAGTGGCGGCCACTTCTTTGGCGGCTTGCTGTGTTGGAGGTGGCGGTGAGCGCAACGCTGCGCGCTCCATGTCGGTCACTTGCCGGTCTTCTTTCGAGCCCGGGCGGGCGCCGTCGTTCCCGCCTTGATCACCGCCACGAGGCTCCGCGCGGCCCCACTCAGGTACCCATTGTGACGGCGCACGAGGGTCACCGGCACGCCCCCCCGCAGCGCGGGCGCATCGATGATCGCGAGGGAGCCCAGGCCCAGCTCTTCCTGCACGCTGCTCTCGATGAGGAGCGCGATCCCGAACCCCGCCTCGACCAGCCGCTTCTGCGCGGTGAGGCTGTCGATGCGGACGATCTCCGCCGCCTCGATACCGGCCGCGGCGAGCCGCTGCTCGAGCGCCGTGGCGAAAATCTCGCGCCGCCGGCTCTGGGGGGGAAAGGCCACCCAGCGCTCACCCGCGAGGGCACCGGGCTCGCGCACCCGGCGACCAGCGAGCGATGGTCCGGCGAGCAGGCGAGCACGAGGGCCTCCTCCGTGACCTGCTCCGAGATGAGCCCCGGGTCGGTGTCGGTGAAGTACCGGAGCCCCAGCGTGGCCTCGCCGCGCCGCACGAGGTCGCTCACCTCCTGACTGTTCGCGGTCCGTAGCTCGAGCTTCACGGAGGGATGGCGCTGGCTGAACTGGCGCAGCATGCCCGCGAACCGGGTGCTGGCGAGTGTCCCCACCAGGGCGATGGAGACCGCGTCCTGCTCGCCGCGCGCGAGACCCCGCACCGCCTCGGCGCCGTCCTTCAGCCCGGCCAGCGCCGCCTCCGCGTAGGGCAGCAGGGTGCGGCCGGCCTCGGTCAGGATCACGCCGCCGCGCACTCGCTCGAAGAGCGGGGCGCCGAGTTGCTGCTCCAGCATCTCGACGCGCCGGCTGATCGCGGGCTGGGAGCGGTGCAGGCTCTCCGCCGCGCGGGCGAAGCCGCCGCGGCGGGCGATCGAGACGAAGGTTTCGATCTCGTCGATGGTCACCGCGATCACTATAGCTGATGGCCGGAGTCAGCTATATGCATTCGACGGATGGCAGTCTACGCAGCATCCTGTCGCCCCGAAAGGAGACACCGTCATGGACATCGAGCGCCACCTCATCATGGACAGCGCGAACTTCAAGCCGATCATCAGCCGCGTCGTCGCACAGGGCGACCGGGTATACGTCTGCGGGATTACCGGCGATCCGGTCGGCGACGTCACCGCCCAGACCCGCCAGGCCCTGGAGCGGATCGACGACCTCCTGGCCCGGGCCGGCACTAACAAGTCGCGCATCCTGACCGCGCAGGTCTGGCTCTCTGACATGGCGCTCTTCCGGACACACAACCTCGCCTGGAACGAGTGGGTGGATCCCGGGCACCCGCCGGCGCGCGCCTGCGTCCAGGCCGAGCTGACCAGCCCGGGCCTGCTCGTTGAAATCATGGTGACGGCCGCCCGATGAGCGCACACACCCTCGACGCGTCGAGAAACCGCGTGCTGGAGACAGGCGCCGACGGCGGCATCGTCCTCGCTCACGCCACCGCGTGCGGGCGGTCGCGGCCTGGACGCTGGCGCCGGCGCCGCGGGACCCGGCCCGCCACGTCGAGGCGGCCCACTCGCAGGCGCGCCGTCACCTCGCCCGGCTCACCATCCACGATCCGGGCCGCGAAGTCCCGGCGGTCATGACCGACGAGCTGTTCTCGCGGCTCACCGACGCCCGGCCGGCGCCGCTGACCGCTCCGGCCGGGGTCGGCCGCTATACCTACACTCCGCGCAAGGCCCTGCGCCGGGTGCTCGACCACGCACTGGATCACCTCAACCAGATCGACCAGTGGATCGCGTGGCAGCGCCACGGCACGGTCCCGGTACCGACTGATGGCTGGGTGCCGTCGACGGTGACCCTGGCCGACGATCTGTTGCCGCTGGCCGCCGCTGATCTCGACGCGTGGCTCTGGCGGGTCGACCAGGCGGTCCGGCTCGTCGTCCAGCGGGCGACCGGACTCAGCGAGGCCGAACTGGACTGGCAGCCCCCCGACGGAGGCTGGCCCCTCCGCCGCGTGCTCCACCACCTGGCCCGCTCGGAGCGGTTGTATGCGGCGGCCCTCGACGAGGCCCTGCTCGACGATGAGCCGTCGGGACAGTACAGCGAGGCCTGTCGGCGCCTCGACGACGAACTTCGCGCGGTGGCGTGGCGTGGCCACGCCCCATCCATCGTCTACCCGGGGCTCTACGGAATCCTCCAGACGCCCGAGGAGGTGGTGAGCCAGGTCCTGACCTTAGAGGGCGAGCTGCTGGCCGGGATTCGATAGCATTCCGGAGGAGGCACTTGTACTTGGTCGTATGTCGAACGAGGCGGGGGCGGCTCGGTGGTGGCCCCAACGGGAAGCGCCCGTAGGACTGTCCCGGCACGGCACTACAGTTCGAGGGCATGACGTTCGCGGCCTGAGCGAGCCACCCGCGTCGGTGGACTTGGGCGCCTCCACGCTAGCCGGCGAGGCCGTCCCGTGAAACCGACCAGGTAGAGGAGATCGCAGGCGATGAATTTTGGTGGCGTCGCCACAGCGTCCATGTCCGGCTCACGAAGCCAAGAACAGCGTCCGAGCAGCGAGCGTCGCAAGGGCAGCCGCGAGCTCACGGAAACGGCGCGAGTGGTCCACGTTCCTCCTACTCACGAGCGCAACCCGGGCGGCATCTTGTAGGCCAGCTGTACTGCGGGATCCGCCCACGCACATTGCGACGGCTGGGTGCTGACCGAGCTCTACATACTCACCCAGGAGGTAGGCACTCACGCGGCCGACACTCGAGCATGGGCTCGGCACGTGCGCGGCGCCACAGCGACGCTGCGGCGGCGGCCCATTCGACCGGAACACCTCGGAATCGAGTTCCCCCTGTGCGGTCGTCCAAACTTGGAAGGAAGGGTAACCGGCGGCGAGGGGAAGCCGGCGCCGGGTCCGGCTCCGCCTGGCCGCTGACCTCACGCCGCCCGCAGACGGTCCGAGCGCGCGCAGACGTCTTGCATGCGCGCGGAAGCCTCACTGAACGTGTCGGCGAGCGTGCGCGTTGCGGTGTCGGCGGCGTGCTCCAGACGCTGACACGATTGGGCGACCGCCTCGGCATTGTGCCGCGTCATCTCGAACACGCGATGGGTGACCTCGATCGATTCCTCAAGCGAGCGCTGGTAGCCTCGGATCGGGTCCCGAAAAAACTCCGGCCAGAGCATGTACCAGCGGATTGCCGCCCCCTGCAGCTCGTGCATCAAGTGCAAGTTCGTCTGCTGCCACTCTGTGAGCTGGCGTGTGCCTTCGTGGTTAGCCTGAGCCGACAGCTCCAGGACGTCACGCAGTGCTTGGTGCGCCGTGTCACTCAACACCGTCAGTGTCTCAGTGCCGAGTCCGGTAAGCTGACCGGCGATCCGCGTGGCCTCCTTGGCCGCTTCGCGTGCCGGCTGGGACGGCGGCGCGACTGCCGCAGATTGCGAGCGCCGGGCGGCCACCTCCTGAGCCGTCCGCACGGGCTCCTGTTGTCGAGTGCTTTGCTCCTCCATCGGCTCCCTCCTGTGCCTCGTGTCTTTCCCTTGACGGGCTGATCGCCGCCGTCGCTTCACAGAAGGGAGGCAGAGTTCAATCGCGGTGCCAGCAGCCGTCGGCGGAACGGAGGGACGTTCTTACTTTGGCGTCGCGCGATGTGTTGTGCGCTCGACGGTCACTACGGTCGACTACGCAACACCTCAACGATCACTTCGGCCAGCTTCCAGGGATCGACCGGCTTCAGCAGCTTACGCGCGAAGGGGGCCCGCGCCAAGCGGGGCACTTGGCTCTCAGCGAACCCGCTCACCGAGATGACCGGGATGGGACGCGGGTGCTGGTTCACCTGCTCCAGCAACCAGACACCATCGTGTTCAGGCATGGAGAAGTCGGTGAGGATGATGTCGGATACCGACAACATCTCCAGCGCCTCGCGGGCTGTAGCGGCGGCCGTGATCGTCGCGCCGAGGTGTCGTAGAACGTGCTCCACGATGTAGCGCGTGTCGTGGTGATCCTCGGCGATGACGATGCGGATGCCGGTGAGGAGGTCGGCCATCGGGTTGTTACCCAACGACGAACAGTTCAGCAGACGCTGGGCGGCGGCTTCGGGGATCGTCGAGGCCGCCCTCCAGCTTCCCGCACCGGCGGTGGTCCAGGTAGAAGGCGTCCAGGTCCGTCAGGAGCGGCACGGCCACGATCGTAGCGCAGCGCGGCGGTGTTTGCGACCGCCCTGCGGTGCGGCCCCGGCAGGCAGATGATGCGCGGCGCAGCTACGTGGCGAGTCGTGCGAGGTTGCCCACCGTGTTGCAGAGCAGGCTCGGGTCCAGGGGCTTGGACAGGTAGGCGTCGAACCCGGCCTCCCGAACCTGTTGAGGGGTCAAGGGGAAGGCGGTCACCACCAGAGCGGGAACGCCCATCAGCAGGCCCGACCGCCGTGCTTCAGCAACCAGCCATCTGCCATCCTGCTTCGGCATGCTCAGGTCCGAAACCAGGACAGTCGGCCGCAGTGAGCGCAGCGTGTTCAAAGCCGAAGGCGCATCGGAGACGGCAACCACCAACGCGCCGGCCTGCTCCATCGCGATCTTCAGCAGGGCGAGGGCGTCGGGGTCATCCTCGACGGCGACAACAACCACGCCCTCCAGCGGCCCCAGCATGGCTACTCGTCACGGCAATGACGGTGCCGGCGACTCCGGGTGAACCGGACCGCTCAGAGAAGTGGCGGGCCGTCGCCATCAGTCCGCCTCCTGCGTCCAGATCTCCAGACACGCCCGGTGCAGGTGGATGACCACGGCGCCCGTGCGCGAGACGATCTCGTCAGTGGTGCCAGAATGCTCCGCCCGGTCGTGAATCGTCAGTTGAAGTCGTGGCCAAGACGGCCAAGCTGCTGGTTTCACTAGCTTCTATTTAGGTATCGGATTTGCCCAGAAGTCCTGTCCATGGACGGCGCTGGAGAGGTAACGCCTGCTCCGGGACCGCGCAACGCCGGTCCCCCGTCGACCGCGCTCTGCGAGCTGGTGAGACGGCTTAAGACCTGGAGTGGCGCAATGACGTACCGCTCGCTTCCCGAGCGCGCGCTCTGGTGGATCAATCCGTCTGGTCGCGACGAAGGTCTGGGGATGCGACTCAGGTCCAAGATCTTCCTCGCCTCTGCGCTTGTGATTGTCGTCCTCGCGGGTGTCAGCGGCCTGAGCCTCGGCGCGGTGGGTCGCCTCGTGTCCACCAACCGCGAGATCACGACTCGTGCGATGCCCGTCTTGAGCCTCACGGCCTCTGCCCGCGAGGCGATTCCACAACTCCTGGGGCTCGAGGCGCGTGCCGTAGCGTTAGACGATCCGCGCTACGCTACGGCGTGGACACAGCTGGCAGCACAATTCGCCGACGACCTCGAGCAGCTGGCCACGTATCGGCTGAACGAGCGGGAGCTACGGCACCTCCGAGAGGCGCGCGCCGCGTTTCAGGAGTATCGACGTATCGTCGCCGAGGAGCACACGCTCCTGCGGCATCGCGATCGCGCACGCGCGGGACGTCTTACCGACACCGCCGCTCAGGTGCTCAGGGGGCAGGTCAGAGAGAACCTGGACGAGCTAATGGCCGCGACCCGTGCGGGAGTCCTCGCAGCGCAGTCCGACGCCGCGAGACTGGAGGCGCGCACCTGGACCGCAGTGCTGAGCGCGCTCGGCGTAGCCGTGGGCCTCGCGCTATTTGCAACGGCCATCATCGCGCGGCGAATGACTCGCTCTCTCGACCTGCTGGCCTCCGCCACAACGGAGGTCGCCGCAAGCGCGTTCCGTGAGCCCATTGCGGTCGACAGCCACGATGAGATTGGCGCGCTTGCGCGCTCGTTCAACTGTATGGCGAGCGAGCTACGGCAGATAGAGGAGGGCAAGCAAGAGTTTTTTGCCGCGGTCTCACACGAGCTCAAGTCGCCGCTCACCTCGATCCGCGGCGCCGTCGATCTGCTCCACTTGGGTACTCACGGGGTCCTCACGGAAAAGCAGACGCGTCTCACCAAGATCATCGCGATGAGCTCCGAACGACTACTGCGCCTCGCGAATCAGATCCTCGAGCTTTCGCGCCTGCGAGCCGCGCTTGTGGAGCTAGACAGGAAGCCGCTCGACCTCGCCGGACTCGTGGACCGTGTCGTGGAAGAGCTTCACCCGCAGGCCGCGGAGGCCGGTGTCGCCCTAGAGCGTGAGCACTATGGATCGCACTTCGCGTACCTGGGCGACGAAGAGCGGCTCTACCAGCTCGTGGTCAACCTCGGCGCCAATGCGATTCGCTTTACCCCGCGCGGCGGCCGCGTGGTCGTGCGGATCATCGACGCGGGTCCGGAGTTCGAGCTTCACGTCGAGGACACGGGCGTGGGGATCCCCGCGGACGCTTTGCCGAGCATCTTCGATCCCTACCGACGGGCACACCAGAATAGAGGTGGCACCGGCCTAGGCCTGGCGATCGTGCGGGGCGTCGCGAACGCTCATGGAGGTAGCGTGACCGCTGAGTCCCATGAAGGAAAGGGAAGCCGCTTCACCGTCGTCCTCCCCCGCTCGTGAGCGCGGGTCAGCGTGATGGCCTCCCACTGGTACCGCATCCGCTTGGAGGGCGCTACGCCGGCTCTCGAGCAGGAGCGCACGCTGCAGCAGATCAGGGAAATAATGACGGGTCGCGCCGCGGTCGCGTTGGAACGCCGCCGCGTTGGCAAGGCCGTCCGGGAACGGCCGGTGCGAATCTATTCCCGCAGGGAAGACGGCGTGCTGGTCTGCTATCTCGACGACGGAGCACTGGCCCTGTATCGGGTGACCGGCGGCGTTCGGGACCCCGACGCCCACTTCGTCAACCTCCCGGAGGGAGCGCGGTTTACGCGGTCGCTGAGCGGCCGCTACTATGATTGGGAGTGACGACCTTGTAGGCTCCATCGCCGGCCTCTCACGCAGCTCCGGCTCGTGGCACCGTTTGTCTCCGCTCTCCGCTCTCACTGAGCCTGATGAGGCTCCGGGTCCGGGAGCCGCCGGCCATCGGGAGGCGGCTGCGACTTCACCCAACGGACAAGCGCCTTACCGGCTCTCACCTCGGGCATGTAGCCTACCCAACGATTGACTGTGGCCACCGTAGTGCGCAGCCGCGACGTTCTAGCCGGCGGAGTCGGCGTGCTGGGACGGCTCACACTCGCCGCCCCTGAAGCGGCGCGCGGATCGCGCAATGGGCGCGCCGGCCGTTCCGGCCGTACAGTTGGGACTGCGCGGAGCTGGGCGCTACTCTGCGGCAGCGCGGACGGAAATCGGTCGCGTTCGACTAAAGGGCCGAGTGGAAGGTGCTTCGAGTGGCGGGAGGTCTCCGAAGGTGCCGGCTGCGAGCCGACCGTCGCGGCCTGCCTACCTGGTCGTTGGGCCGTCATCAGCGTAGTGATGAATCCAAGAACCAGCACACCTACGGTAAAGCAGGTGGCTCCTGCGACATATGACAGTGTGTGCCGAGCGTTGGCTGGAGATGTTTCCCTCTCCGCTCGCCGCCACGTCAGGAAGCGTCTGAGCCTCTCCTCTTCGTCAGGCTCGTTCCCAGGCATCACCCACACACCACGCGCCTTCCCTGATCCGAGGATCGCATCTCGGAAGAGGTAGCGCGGGAGACTGACAAACCACGCCTTCGGTCCGCCTGTGCCGCCTGTCTGAGCCGGCAGTGCAAGGCGTGTTCCCGTGACAGCGCAGCCGCTCTAAGCCCTATTCAATGAGCTCCGTGCGAGCGACACAGTGCTTCGTCAAGGACGCTGATGAGTCGTCGTAGTGCGAGGTGGACAGGAGCGAGCAACGGCTGCGTGGGGCGATCCTACGGGCAGGGCGTGCCGCTCAAAGTACTGGCCAAGTCGATGGGGAGGGCGTGGTTCGCCGGCCTCCGCACCTAAACGACTTTCGGCCTACGAAATCCAAGGAAGCCGATTTGACGTTTTGTTCGCTAGAAGGCCTGTCCACTTCATCATGCTGATGCCGGATCTCATCATCCCGCATTGCAGCGATCATCCGGTTGCGGTGTGTCCCCCATCCGACGACCGATCCGCCAACCGGATCGTATGTCGATGCTCGTCGCCAAACGTCATGAAACACATCCAGCATGAACTCTTTCAACCTCAAGACCGCCAAGGCGCTGGGGCTTACGATCCCGCCCTCGTTGCTGCTGCGGGCGGATCAGGTGATCGAGTGAAGCGCAAGGCCGCAAAGTTCCAATAGCCGCCAGCCAAGGCGCGGGCCTGGCAGGAGCGCGCCGCCGGCTCCGTATCCGACGCGTCAGGCGGATTGGCGGTGCTGCGCTCGGGCACAACGCCCCGACGCCTAGCGCATCGCGTTAACGATCGGACGTAAACCCGCGGCCAATCACACGTCGTTCAGCAGGGATCATGTGGCACTGCCTATGCCGAGACCCTTCGGTGCGCAGAACCGCAAGCAGGAGACGCTCATGGCATCCGACCTGACGCGGGGATACTCAGTCACTTCGGGCTACATCCCTTTCTGGTACGTGGACTCTGATCGTGGGCGCCGTCGTGGGGGGCTGGCCCGCCTCGTCGTGAAGACGAACGCCAGATGGACGCTAGCGCCAACATCGTAATCGGCATCGTCGGCTCGAGCCGGGGTTCTGGCTGGCCGGCGCGATCGGACTGCCCACCGGCCGCTCGCCTCCGCGCGCTCTGTCCCACCCGCCCCCGGCCCCCTCCCTGGCCCTGCGCGGGCCCTCCAGGAGCACAGGCGCTCATCCAGGTAGCCAATTTTGCTCGTGGGCGGGAGCGTGAATCGAAGCTTGCGATGCTCGCACCGATACAAGGAGCCCTGCCATGAGAACAAAGAGCCCTGCCATGAGAGCGATTCCGAGAACTTTGGTAGCCGTTCTGCTCCCGGGCATAGTCGCGGCCGCCCTATCGGTTGCGCCCGCGCGCGCCGATGTCGTCACCGACTGGAACGTGACCGCCAATGCCCTGGTGGCCAACGACGTCGGCAACAATCCGAAACTCCGCACCTTGGCCATGGTGCATGTCGCCATGTCCGACGCGATCAACACGGTGCAGAATCGCTACGCTCGCGTGGTCGTGACGCTTCCGCCGGCACCAGGCGCGTCGGCCGAAGCTGCGGCAGCGACGGCTGCGCGGCAGATCCTCATCCAGATCTACCCCGGACAGACAGCTAAGATCGAGGAAGCTTACGCGTCATCGCTCAAGACAATCCCGGACGGGCCCGCCAAGAGCGAAGGCATCAAGCTGGGTGTGAGTGTAGCCGAAGCGGTCCAGGCCGACCGCGCCACCGACGGCACCAACGCTCCCGACACTTACCGTCCCCACGCGGCTCCCGGGGCATACGTGCCGACGACGACGCCCCTGTGGGAGCAGTATGCGCGCGCCAAGCCGTGGGTGCTCAAGAGCGCTGATCAGTTCCGGCCCGGTCCGCCGCCGCCACTGTCGAGCGCGGAGTGGGCACGCGACTACAACGAGGTGAAGAGCCTGGGCGGCGCCAACAGCACGGTGCGTACTCCCGAGCAGACGGAGGCGGTGAAGTTCTGGGACAACGTCAATTTCGGTCCCTCCTGGCAAGCGGTCTCGTGCGAGCTCTCGATCAAGAAGCAGCTCCCGCTGGCCGAAAGTGCCCGCCTGCTCGCGCTGCTCAACATGAGCTTGGCCAACGCTTACATCGTCAATTGGGACGCCAAGTACACCTACAATTTCTGGCGGCCCGTCACCGCGATCCGCAACGGCGATCAGGACGGCAACGATGCCACTGAGCGCGATGCCGGCTGGACCTCGTTCAATCCGACGCCGATGCATCCCGAATACCCGTCCCAGGCGACCATAAATGCAACGATCGCATCGGCGATTCTGGAATCGGTGTTCGGCCCTGTGAACGTCATTCCGTTCACGGCGACCGATGTGCGGGATCCGAAGCGGACGCGGCAGTTCGCCAGCCTGGCCGATATGGCCGAGGAGCAGAAGAATGTCCGCGTCTGGGGCGGCGTGCACTATAGATTCGCCATTCGTACCAGCGAGGACGTGGGCCGAAAGGTCGCAGTCTACATGATCGGCAATACGCTCAAACCGGTGCGGTGACGTCCCTGCAGCCGGCACAACGCCAAGCCCCGGAGGCGTGACCGCCTCCGGGGCTTTCACTCACTTAAGAAGTTCCAGGCGCTAAGTTCGGGCGAGGTCGAAGCGATCGTTGTTCATCACTTTGTTCCACGCCGCCACGAAGTCACGCGCGAACTTCTCCTTCGAGTCCTCTTGCGCGTAAAACTCGGCGACGGCTCGGAGCTCGGAATTCGAGCCGAAGACCAGGTCGACGGCCGTGCCTGTCCACTTGAGTTCGCCGGTGGCGCGGTCGCGACCCTCGTACACGTTCTTATCCGACCCGGAGGCCTTCCACTCCGTGCCCATGTCGAGCAGGTTCACGAAGAAGTCATTGGCCAACGTCCCAGGCCGCTTGGTGAGGACACCGTGTTTGGACTGCCCGGAGTTGGCATTCAGGGCGCGCATGCCACCGATGAGCACCGTCATCTCGGGCACGGTCAAGTTCAGCATGAACGCCCGCTCCACCAGCAGCGTCGGCGCCGGCAGCGCTTCTCCGGCGCGGACGTAGTTGCGGAACCCGTCGAAGGTGGGTTCGAGCACGGCGAACGACTCCACGTCGGTTCGCTCCTGCGAGGCGTCCGTGCGCCCCGGCGCGAACGGGACCGTAATGTTGTACCCGGCGTTCTTCGCCGCCTGCTCGACGGCCGCACACCCGCCTAGGACGATCAGGTCGGCGAGCGAGACTTTCTTGCCGCCGGACTGTGAGCGGTTGAAGTCCTGCTGGATCCTTCCGAGTGTCTGCAGCACCTTCGACAGCTCGGCCGGGTTGTTCACTTCCCAGTCCTTCTGAGGCGCGAGGCGGATCCGGGCCCCGTTGGCGCCCCCACGTTTGTCGGTGCCGCGGAAGGTCGCCGCCGACGCCCACGCCGTGGACACCAACTGGGAGACGGACAGCCCCGAGGCGAGGAGCTTGCCCTTGAGGTCAGCGATGTCCTTCTCCCCGATCAACTCATGGTCGACCCCGGGGACGGGGTCCTGCCACAGCTGCGGCTCCGGAACCCATGGGCCGACGTAGCGCGAGACGGGTCCCATGTCGCGGTGCAGGAGCTTGTACCACGCCCTACCGAACGCATCGTTGAGCTGGTCCGGATGCTCGCGGAAGCGCTTTGTGATCGGCCCATAGATGGGATCCACCTTCAACGAAAGGTCGGTCGTGAGCATCATGGTGGTCTGCCGCTTGGACCGATCGTGCGCGTCAGGCGCGGTGGGCACTGCGCCAGCGGCATTTGGCTTGGGCGCGTACTGCTTCCCGCCGGCCGGGCTCGTCGTGAGCTCATAGTCGTAGCCGTAAAGGTTCTCGAGGAACCCGTTGTCCCACTTCGTCGGTTCGGTGGTCCAGGGGCCCTCGAGCCCGCTGGTGATCGTGTCGGCGCCCTTGCCGCTGCCAAACCTGTTCGTCCAGCCGAGACCTTGCTCCTCCAAGCTGGCGCCCTCTGGTTCGGGACCGACGTACTTGGGGGCCGGGGCGGCGCCATGGGCCTTGCCGACCGTGTGGCCGCCGACGATGAGGGCAACCGTCTCCTCGTCGTTCATCGCCATGCGGGCGAACGTTTGCCGTATGTACTTCGCCGCAAGGGCCGGGTCCGGCTTGCCGCCGGGGCCCTCCGGGTTCACGTAGATCAGGCCCATGTGATCGGCGCCGAAAGGCCCCCGCATGTCCCCGCCATCGACGTGGCGCTCATCTCCAAGCCAGGTGTCCTCGGACCCCCAGAAGACCTCGTCGGGCTCCCACCGGTCTTCGCGCCCGAAGGCGAAGCCGAACGTCTTAAAGCCCATCGATTCATAAGCACAGTTGCCGGCGAAGACGATGAGGTCTGCCCAGGAGATCTTGTTGCCGTACTTCTGTTTCACCGGCCAGAGCAAGCGGCGCGCCTTGTCGAGGCTCGCGTTGTCGGGCCAGCTGTTGAGAGGCGCAAAGCGCTGCATGCCGCTACCGCCGCCGCCCCGGCCGTCGGCGATGCGGTACGTGCCCGCTGCATGCCAGGTCATCCGGATGAAGAATGGCCCGTAGTGCCCGTAGTCGGACGGCCACCAGGCCTGCGATGTCGTCATGACCTTGATGACGTCCCGCTTCAGCGCCTCGACGTCGAGGGTCTTGAGCTCTTTTGCGTAGTTGAAATCTGCCCCCATCGGATTGGACCGGGGAGAGTGCGCGCGCAGAATCGAGAGCTCCACCTGATCCGGCCACCAGTCCCTGTTCGTCCTGGGCCGGGTCCGCTTAGGAGTCGGCGAGGGGATTCCCGGGCTCTCGCTTTCGCTGACGCTCGCCGTGGCGTTCTTCTTATCCTTTTCAGGCATATCGATCCCTCTCCTTTCTGGCTGATTCGCTACGCTTACCCGCCGCTGGCCGAGGTTTGCCCGACCGAGTGTGCCCCTGCGCCTGGCACTCCCGGCAACGACCGAAGAAGTCGATCCGGTGGTGCGTGATCGTGAGACCGGTGCGGACCGCCACGCGTTTTGACAGCGCCCGCGAGTGCGGTTCGGCAACCGGTGCCTCGACGTCCGCGATGCGCCCGCAGCGGAGACACGTGAAGTGATGGTGAGCTCGCGTGTTGGCGTCGAAGCGGGCTTGTGGTCCGGGCAGTTCACCGAGCAGTCCCGCGTCGACGAACAACCGGAGGTTCCGGTAGACGGTGCCCAGGCTCACCCCGGGCGCTCGGCGGATGACCAGTCGGTGGACTTCCTCGGCAGTGGGGTGCGTCTTGGTGCCCCGGACCGCCTCGAGCACCGCGTGGCGCGGAGCGGTCAGCCGGAATCCCCGGCCCCGCAGTGCGACCTCGGCACTCTCCACTCCGAGTGGGCGCACATCGTGCGCTGCCCTTCCAACTCTCATCTCCGGGATGATTCTCATTTCCAACAACCTGCCCGGACGAGGTCACGCTACGAGCGCTCGCTCTCCCTGTCAAGCGATGCGGCGCGATCATGGCGTAGCGCTCCGCGCGCCCGGCCCAACGCGTGGCCGTCTATCCGAGGCCGGCCGAGGGCACCCGTTCGCTCCAGACGCGACTCGCCGCGAGGGCGAGAGGCTCGTCAACAAGGAGAGGTCACTCTTCCCTCACGACGACGCTCGACCGCTATCGACACCTGATCCCAGACGCGCACGTAGCAGAGGCGCTGAAGGTCGGCAGGCTGGTATGAACCGCAAGGCTTAACCCGCCTCAAGGGGCTGCCCGCTCGGGCTGTAGCGCGGCGGACGGGGACGCGCAACCCCGCACGGTGCGGCGCCCGCGTTGCTTATGGTATCAACGCATCGGGCGATGGTGACGACGGCGAGATGCACCGAAGTCGCGGCCTGACATGATTGTGTGATGCCGCGCCGCAACAGGGTGGATCCGTGGGGGGACCTGCACGCGGTGAGCGCCCGCGGCCTGTTCACTGGCAACCGCGGCTGCATCGTCGACGAGCGCGAGCAGGTCGTGCGCCACCACCGCAGCTCGACGCTGTGGATCACCTGCTTGACCGAG
>Ga0075420_100000689_pt1 | contig 27521 bp, 26 predicted proteins | sample SoiMetdeltSBSDD4_FD_75296 | JGI IMG/M metagenome (GOLD analysis project Ga0075420, IMG submission 75296) | Bulk soil microbial communities from a Populus tree surrounding site in Tennessee, USA - Soil MetaG P. deltoides SBSDD4 | ecosystem: Environmental > Terrestrial > Soil > Tree plantation...
TCGGCCGCGAGCCGCTCGATCGTGTCGCGATTGATCCGCGACCAGCGGCTGCGGGCGCGGCGTGGCGTGAAGCGCTGGCGAAACCACCGCTCGTCGAGCGCTTCGCGGCGACCGTCGATCCAGCCGAAGCAGAGCGCGACCTCGAGAACCTCCGGATAGCGGACGCTGTCGATCCCGGTCGCCTTCTTGGCGATCTCGACCCAGACCCCCGGCGACGCGGCGTGGTGCTCGTCGAGCCACTGCTCCCAAGCGGCCGCCGACGCGAAGCGGAGCCGTTCCAGGCCGTCGTCGGTGGCCACGCGTCGAGCTTAGCCCGGACATCGCCGCCACTCGGTTGCGGAGACTGCTTGAGCACTCGATACTTGCCCACATGAGGCAGTCGCGGACGTGCGACCACGGAGCAGTGATCGGTGTCGCCGAGCTGCTCGCCCCGGCACCGCACGGGGCTGTCGCGTCCACCCCCCAGGGTCCTCTCGGCCTTGTTGACGGCACACGGGGGTCGTTCGATCGTGCCACCCTGGAGCCGGTCGGCCTCGCCACCGGCAAGACCCCCGGCACTTACTCGACCTTGCGGTACCCGGTCAGGGTCCTCTGACATGACATCCACGCTGCTGATAGCAGGCGTGCTGTTCGCCGTTCCTGTGACGGCCTCGTCGGCGCAGACGCCTCCTCCGGTCGTTGGCTGCGCGTTGCGCACCGGGAGCGTCACGCCGTTTGAGCAGCGCCGCGACATTGTCCGTGGACCGTTCGCACTGGTGACGTTGGCGCGCCTCATGCCGCGACTTTCGCGGCAGTCCTACCGTCCGAGAGCCGGCCGACTCAAGGGGATCAAGCTGCCGGTTGGCGTGCGGGCCGGTCACACGGCGACGCTTCGGATAAGCCCGGGTCAGCGTGAACATGCCGCGCTGGTCTACGGACTGCAGCCAGAGCCGACTGCCGACTACGACCACGGCGTCCTCCACGGGGACGAAGCCGTGACGTTCAAGCCCTGCACCGGCGACACCGCAGGCCCAGTCTCCGGGTGGGCGGGGGCGCTGAATGTGACGGGCCCTCGCTGCATCCGGCTTCAGGTGTGGACGGACGGTGCTCGCCGACCCGACATTCGCCTTCCACTCGGCCGACGGTGCCACTAGCTCGAGCGGCGCGTCCGCCCAGATCGCCCGTGATCACGGCTTGGACGGACGACGTTCGAAACCCGATCCGGTCAAGGCCGATCGGTGATCTGCATTGTGCTCGCGGCCTCGCGGGAAGCACACCAGCCGGGGTGCAGGCGAGATGCCTTCCGATAAGTTCACGGCCCATGGATCTTCATGAACGCGCGATGAGCTCCGGACCTGCCTCGCCCGATCGCTTGGGTCATCTGCTGGGGCTCGTCGATGACGTACTGAACGACCGCCTCGAAGACGCCAGGGCGCGAAGCCTCAGCGAAGAGCTACGGTCGCGACTCGAGGATCTCGGCGAGGAGCTGTTCGGCGGCGTGAACTCCCCGAGATCCGACTGGGGCAATGACTGGGACGCGGCCCGGTATGACCTGTACGCGCCGATGGAACACGTTGGGGCGGTCCACCTCGAGCTCGGCAGCTTCAACACGTTCCCAGAGGATCGGGTACGGGAGCTCGTCGCCGGAGACGGCCTCGGAGAGTTCATCCGCCTGGACCCCGATCTCCAATGGGACTGCGAGGTGTACGCCGACGCGCGAGCGATGCCGTTTCTGGCGGGATCGATCGATCGAGTTGTCTCCAACTCGACGCTCGAGCACATTCCCGATACGCACCAGGTTCTCCGCGAGGCGTATCGGGTTCTGCGTCCTGGCGGCGCCTTCGTCGCCGTCATGCCCTTCATTTGGGAGGAGCACGGCTGTCCAGAAGACCATGTCCGCCTCACGCGCGGCTTTTTCGAACGAGTGCTTCCGCAGGTCGGTTTCGTGGACATCGCGGTCGACCGGGACGCGACCGCCGGCCTGTACTACACGCTGCACAATGCGGTCAAGATGGGGCGCCTCGATGAGAGCGCGCCCGAATACACAGCGATGGCCGAGATCAAAGCGCTCGCCAGCGCGCTCCTCGGACTGCTCATCCCGCTCGACCGCTTCTTCGAAGATGGAGCCCGTAGCTGGTTTCACTCAACGCGTGTGGTGGCCAGAAAGCCCGGGACCTATGAACCCAGCCGTCGCCAGCCAGACGCGCACGTGCCGTTTGCCGAGCGCGCGATAGACCTACTAGCCGATCCGCACACCAAGGCACCACTCACACGGCACGGCTCGCGACTCGTCGCCGATAACGGCGTGTCCTACGACGTCACGAAGAATGGCGGCGTGAATTTCCTCGAGCCGAAGGTTCCGCGCGTCAGCAATCGAGAGCGAGCCCACGCCGCTCTGCAGAGGGCACGTGGTCGCGCCCGATCGAGCTTTCGCTGAGCTCGAAGCCGATCATTGAACGCAGGTAGCGAAGGGCGACCGCGGCGGTGGCTGCAGGTGTCATCGCCCCAAGTGGAGCGTCACGTCTTCGATGTTCTAGCGCGCAGGGGCGGGCTCGAGGTCGTCGGTCACCGCGCGGCGCAGGTAGACGGCATCGCCGATGACGGTGCCGGTCAGCGCGTCGATCTCGGCCTTGGCTGGATCGACGAGGACCTGTTGTTCGGCGAGCAGCTCGGATGTATCGGGATCGAAGATCAGCTCGTTGCGGATACCGACCTCGGTGAAGGCGACGGCAGTGCCGGTGCGTCCTTCGCGGTCGGTGACGGTGCCGACGAGTTCGATGCCGGGAACGAGCGCGAGCGCGCGATACAGGCCGGCGCGCAGGTCGGCGGGTGCGGGGCTCTCACGGAGGGCGTCGCCGATCTCGGTGAACACCTCGCCGTCGGGGGAGTGTCCGCGATTTCCCACGCGGGCACGTAGGCGGTCGAAGATGGTCTGGGGTTCGGTCGGGAACGCGAGCAGCCCGGCGCGGGAGAGCTTCTCGTCGCCGATGAAGTAGTGATGGATCGGCCCCATCGGTCGATCTAGGTTGGGAGGCGTCGGTCCCTGCTGGCGAGCGGTGTCGGCCTGGGTCAGCGGACGGGACCCGACGGCACGGTCGATGAGCTTGCCGGTGCGGTCGACGCTGAGCCAGATCTCGCGCTCGTGCTCGACGAGGCTCGCAGCGTTGGTGTGGTCGGGGTCCTGTCCCGCGTACATCGACAGCCATGTCGCCGTGGTCTTGACGTAGTAGTACTGGTCGTCGCGCGGGACGGCGGCGGGCGTCTGCACCGCGACGGCAGCGACCCGTCGCAGCGCCTCGGCCGCGTTGGCGGGAGCCGGAGCGATACGACCCGAGTCGGCACCGGAGGTCAGGGCGATCACGGCCGCCGCGATGCCGGCGAGGGCAAGTCCGCCGGCAGGCAGCGTCCAGCCGCGGCGGGACCGGACCGAGGCGCGGGCTCCCTCGGCTCGCGTGAACGCTGCGTCGAGGTCGGTGCGCAACTCGTCGAGGATCGGAAGGTCGTGGTCACGCATGTTCGGGCTCCTCACGCAGATCGGCCAGAGCGCCCGAGCGGCGTAGCGCGTCGAGCGCACGGCTGACCCGCGCGCGGGCTGTCTGTTCGCTGATGCCGAGCGCATCGGCGACATCGGGGTAGGCGCGCTCCTCAACGATTCGTAGCCGGAGGGCTTCGCGATGGTCGTCTGAGAGTTCGGCCAAGCCCGCGTGGACGCGGGCGCTCAGCGCGCCGAGCTCGGCCAGCTCCTCGATACGGTCGTACTCCGCGTCGGTCAGTGTCCGCCGCTCGACGCCCAAGCGAGCCAGGGCGCGACGCTCGACACCCGACCGACGATGCCACTCGGCCAGCAGGTTGCGTGCGATGCCGTACAGCCACGCGGCCTGCGCATCGTCGCCATCACCACGGAACCGTCCACGGTCGATGAACGCAGCGGCGAACGTCTCCGCCACCAGATCGACCGCCACCTCGGGCTGGAACGTGCGCCGAGCAAAGAACCCGAGCATCGTCGTGGCGTGATGGTCATACAGCCGCGTGATGTCGTGCCGGTCAAGCATCCAGCAGACAGTCGAGCAACCCGCCGACGCTGTGACGCGCTCCCGCTACGCCGCTCTCGTCAAGGGCTCCATGCGCCGCTCCAGGCTCCCGCCCACGAGGGCGGCGAAAGGGCAACGTCTGCTCGAGAGCCAGTATCTACGGGACTGGAGGACGATGTTCGAAATCTGACCGATGCTGGGCCCGTATCCGAGACCTGCACGACCGGCGCTGCGGTTCGCTCTGATCGCGCTACCCGGCGGCCGGGGGCGCCGCCACCTCGATGCCGCAGATAGGTTCTGCGGCAATGGCCCTGTCTTTGCGGTTGGCGCGTACGGCGACGGCGGCCCTGATCGTCGTCGCCGTGGTCGTGCAGTTCTTCACCCCCGACGACCCGTGGGCGGTCGGCGCGAACTTCTTCAGTTTCTTCACCATCCAGAGCAACCTCATGGCCGCGGTCGTCCTGATCGTGCTCGTCGTGCGCGGAAAGCGGCCCAGGAGCGAAACGCTCGACTTGGTGCGGGGCGCGGCGACGTTGTATCTGCTGATCACCGGCATCGTCTTCGCGCTGCTGCTGTCGAACCTTCCCGAGGACCTGCAGCTCACCCGGCCCTGGGTCGACACCGCTCTGCATCAGATCGCCCCACTGGTACTCGTCCTCGACTGGCTGATCGACCCGCCGCGGCGATCGATCCCGCTGCGCGCCGCGGTCCTCTGGCTCGGATATCCGCTCGCCTACGTCGCATACACACTGATTCGTGGCTCGATCGTGCACTGGTACCCCTATCCGTTCCTCGACGTCGACGAGCACGGCTACGTCGCGGTCCTGGCCGGATCCGTCGGGTTGGCCTTGGGGTTCGCGCTCGCGGCGATCGCCGTCGCGAGGACGGGCAACTGGCTCGGACGCCGCCGCTGGCCGTCGCTGGCCGCAGGCGCCGCCGTACTGCTGCTCTGCTCCAGCGGCGCCGCGCTGGCCGCGACGCCGACGACGGGTACTTCGCCGGGCAATATCTACTTCACCGCCGGTGAGCAGTTCCAGACCGTCAAGCGAGATCTCCCGGCGAGCGGCCGACGCCTGCCGACAGCGATCAGACACCTCCTGGCCGGGCCGACACGAGCCGAGCAGGATCGTGGCATCGGCTCGGCGATTCCCGACGGCACCAAGCTGCTGTCGGAGAGCTTCGACGCCCAGTCCGGCGTCGCTTCGATCCGCTTCGACGCCCGCTTCATCTACACGCGCAAGGTCGTACGCACCCGCGCCGACGCGATCGAGGAGTACCGCGGCCGAGCCGGCGAGGTCGTCTTCACCGCGACCTCGTTTCCCGAGGTCAAGGCCGTCCGCATCTCCGTCCCCGGCCACGCCCCGGTCACGCTTCGTCGCAGCGACTTCGCCAAGCCGTCGAAGGCACCGAAGCCGCAGACGACACCGAAGCCCCCGAACCGCAAGCAGGCAGACATCCGCACTGTCCAGCGGCAGCTGGCGACGCTCCGCTATCTGCCCTCCGGCACGGTCAACGGCAGCTATGACGACCGCACAAAGCAGGCGATCCTCGCGTTCCAGGCCTGGAATGGGCTCGATCGCGACGGCATCGCCGGCCCGAAGACCGCCGCCAGGCTTTCGACCGCGGCCGTACCCAAGCCGCGCACCAAACTCAGCGGCCGCTACGTCGAGATCGACCGCAGCCGCGGCGTCGTGCTGCTCGTGCTCGACGGCGTCGTCCAGCGCGCGATCCACACCAGCACCGGACGTGGCGGCGACTCGACCGATCTCGGCACGCCACCCGGGAACTACAAGATCTACCGCAAGGAACGCAATTCCTGGTCGGTCCCGTACCGCGTTTGGCTTCCATACGCCGCCTACTGGGACCGCGGATGGGCGCTCCACGGATACAAGGACGTCCCGGCGCATCCTGCCTCGGCGGGCTGCGCCCGCCTGCCGCTGAGCGAGGCTGCGGGCGTCTACGACTTCGTGAGGAACGGGACCCCGGTCCGCGTCTACTGACCGCGAACACCAGTGGGACGGAGAGAGAGGGATTCGAACCCTCGGTGGACCGTAAAGCCCACACACGATTTCCAGTCGTGCCCGTTCAACCGCTCCGGCACCTCTCCGAGCAGCGCCAAGCTTAGTGGCGGCCTGCCGCTCAGATCTGCCAGCTGCCGCCGCGCAGCAGCGGCGTGACGTCACCGTCGGGGGCGAGGCCGTCGACCTCGATCTCGTTGCTGCCGATCATGAAGTCGACGTGGATCGCGCTGTGGTTGACGCGATCGAGATCCGCGGCGTCGCCGACCCCGAGCGCGTAGCCCGACCCGAGCGCGATGTGGCTCGCGGCGTTCTCGTCGAGCAGCGTGTCGTAGAAGGTCGTCCCGAGCGGGCCGATGCGGCCCTCCCTGTCGACCAGCGCCACCTCGCCCAGGAAGGACGAGCCGTCGTCGCGCGCCGCATACGCGCGCATCACCTCGGCGCCGGAGTCGGCGTCGATCTGGACCGCTCGCCCACCCTCGAAGCGCACGCGCAGGCCCTCGACGATCGAGCCACCGACCGACAGGGGCTTGGTCGCGGTGACGAAGCCGTCGGTGCGCAGTGGGTCGGGCGTCGTGAAGACCTCTTCGGTCGGCAGGTTCGGCATGTGCACGATCCCGTCGACGGTTGTGAAGCGGGCCGCGACCCAAGTGCTCGACGGCAGCAGGCCGATCGTCAGATCGGTCCCCTCGCCGGTGAAGCGGACGGCGTCGAAGTGCCGCTCGGTGAGGCGCGCGGCCATCGACTCGAGGTGGTCCGCGCGGGCGCGCCAGGTCGCGACCGGGTCGTCCTCGTCGAGGCGCATCACGTGCAGGATCTGCTCCCACAGCTTGGCGTAGGCGGCGTCCGGCTCGAGCTCGGGGAACACGAGCCGCGCCCAGCCCGGTGTCGGGCACGGAGCGCCGCACCAGTTGGTCGTCGCCGCGTTGACGATCGCGATGCCCTCTTTCAGCGCCGGCAGCTGATCGATGCCGGCCCGCCGCGGGTCGACGTCACTGAGCAGGCCGGGCTCGACCGGGCCGGTCAGGGCGATCCGCGCCGCGTGCTGCTCGCCCAGCTGGACCAGCCGGTGCCCGTACCACTCCGGCACGAACGGGAGGTCCTCGTCGCTGGAGTGCAGCAGCCGCGCACGCTTGACGTGAAGGTCGAAATACCACACGTCGACGAACTTCGCGCCGGCGCGGTATGCGCTCGTGGCGAGCTCACGCGTGAGCGCCTCCTTGCCGGGCTCGCTGGAGATCGCGAGGATCTGCCCAGGCTGGACGTTGGCGCCGAAGCCGACGAGGAGGTCGGCGAGTCGGCGAATCGCCGTCGCCTCGCCGACACTGCCGAGAGCCGGATCCTGAGTACTGGGAGCGCCGTCAGACACGAGGAGCGTGCAGCCTATCGTCGACACCGGCGCGCTGCTCGCGCAGGCGTTCAGTCTGGCTACGGAGCGTCGACGAGGCCGAGCGCTCCATCGATGCCGGAGATCTCGATCACGCGCAAGACGACGCTGCCGGCGCGCGGCCGGACGAGCCGTAGGTCGACGCCCTCGTCCTGGGCGACCTGGTGGGCGGCGACGATGGCGCGGACGCCGGTCGAGTCCATGAACGTCAGCTCGCGCAGGTCGAGGACGACGCCGTCGCCATCACCGCTGCGGAGCGTCTCGAGCACACGCTGCTCGAGATCCGGAGCGGTCGCGAGGTCCAACTCACCGCGCGGCACGAAGTGCACGCGACCGCCATCTGTCCGCACGTCGATCGCAAATGATGGGATCTCTGCAGCCATCCGGTTCCGGAACGATACGACGAACGCACCAGCCGCGCCAGGGATGGCATCCGTCCAGCGTGGTCACGAACCCCGGACAAACGCCACTCCTTCGGCAATTCTTCGTGCCAGCTTCAATCAGCCTCATGGCCGCTGCCGATCCTCTCTACGCTCCATGAGGATGCTCCGATCGACCCTGCGCGCCGCCGTGATCGCCGGCTGCGCCGCCCTGGCGCTGCCGGCCGTCGCCTCCTCCGCGCAACGGCCACAGCGGCTGTCGCTGGTCGCCCCGCTCGGCACGATCGTCAACGATCGCGTGCTCGCGCATCCGCTGCGCCTGACGGCCGCGCAGAAGCCCCCGCCGGGCGCGACCGCGGCCTACGCGACCCCGGACGGACAGACGGTCGACGTGACCTTCGCGCCCGGCTACACCCCCGATCCCGCCGTCGCCCAGAGCTACGTCGACTACCTCGGCAGCCTCCCGCACGGCAGCGAGCTGGCGAAGCTGCACGTCCTGCTGGCGACGCCGGAGGACGTGCTCAAGCGCTGCGGCGGCAACGACGGGACGCTCGCCTGCTACACGGCCGCGAACCACACGATGACCGTACCGGGCCAGCAGGTCGACTCGAACACCGGCGTGACGACGAACTACGTGATCGCGCACGAGTACGGCCACCACATCGCGGCCTTCCGCGACAATCCGCCGTTCGAGACGCTCGACTACGGCCCCAAGTACTGGGCGTCGTACGGGATGGTCTGCAACCGGTCGATCGAGAGGAAGCTGTTCCCCGGCGACGAGCGCGGCAACTACCTGCGCAACCCGGGCGAGGCGTGGGCGGACACCTACGCACACCTGGCCTTCCCCGACGTCTCGTGGCAGTACAGCGCCCTGCTGCGGCCCGACGCCACCGGAGACGCGCTGGCACGCAAGGACGTCCTGACGCCGTGGACCAAGTCTGTGTCAAAGACGTTCAAGGGAACGTTCACCGCGACATCGAGCAACGCCCGCCGGTTCTCGTTCATGCTGACGCTCGATGGGACGATGACCGTCCAGCTGAAGGGTCCCGCGGGAACGAACTACGACCTCGCGCTGCTGTCCGGCGGCAAGGTCGAGGACCGCACGCGGACGGCCGGCAGCGGCGACCGCATCAGCTATCCCGACGGCGCCTGCCGCCAGCGCCCGTCCGAGACGATCACGGTCTCGGTGGCGCGACGGCACGGCAGCGGGCCGTTCACGGTCAAGGTCTCCTACGCCGGTTAGGCAACCGTGGCTGGAACCGCAAAGAGCCGGATCCTGGTCGTCGACGACGAGCCGTCGGTTCGCCAGTCCGTGGCGCTCGCGCTCGAGCTCGAGGAGTTCGACGTCGAGGCAGTCGAGCACGGGCTCGAAGCGCTGCAGGTGCTCGCCGAGCGACCGTTCGACGCCGTCGTGCTGGACGTCTCGATGCCCTACATCGACGGCCTCGAGGTCTGTCGCCGGATGCGCGCGGCCGGCAACCGCACGCCCGTGCTGATGCTGACCGCGAAGGACGCCGTCGACGATCGTGTCGCCGGGCTCGAGGCCGGCGCCGACGACTATCTCGTCAAGCCGTTCGCGCTGCGCGAGCTCGTCGCGCGGCTGCGGGCGATCATGCGCAGAACGGTCGAGCCGTCGCGGGCAGAGGACCAACTGGAGTTCGCGGACCTGCGGCTCGACCGCGTCGAGCACCGCGCGTATCGCGGCGACACGCTGCTGGAGTTGACGCGGACCGAATATCTGCTGCTCGAGTGCTTCCTGCGCCATCCGCGCCAGGTGCTCACGCGGACGCAGCTGTTCGAGATGGTCTGGGGCTACGACTTCGGCAGCGACTCCAACTCGCTCGGCGTCTACATCGGCTACCTGCGCCGCAAGACGGAGCCCAACGGCGAGCCTCGGCTCGTCCACACGGTGCGCTCCGTCGGCTACGTCCTGCGCGAAGCGCCATGACGTTCCGGCGGCGGCTGACGCTGCTGATCGCCGGCACGGTGGCGTTCGCGATCGTGCTCGCGTCGGGGCTCGGCTACCTCGCCGTCCGCGGCCAGCTGCGATCGGAGGTCGACAGCTCGCTGCGTGCGCGCGCCGTCGAAGTCGTCCGCGAGGTACAGGTGAACGGCTTCAGCAGCTTCCAGATGCCGGTCGAGCCCGGCGACCCTGACGCCTACGCCCAGCTGATCACCGTCGACGGCCGTGCCGGGCTGACGACCGCGAACACGAACCGGATCCCGCTGCCCGTCGGCGACACCGCCAAGCTGGTCGCGGCCGGCCGCCGCGAGGCGACGCTCTACGACGCGCGCGTCGGCCCAGCGCACGTCCGTGTGCTGGCGATTCCGGTCCAGAACGGCGGCGCCGTCGCCTTCGGCCGCTCGCTGCGCGAGGTCGACCACATCCTCCACCGGCTGCGCTGGATCTTCATCCTCGCCGCGCTCGGCGGCGTGGCGCTCGCCGTCGTCCTCGGCCGCACGATCGCGGTGCGGATGACGACGCCGCTGCGGCGCCTGACCCAGACCGCCGAGCACGTCGCGCAGACGCGCGACCTCGCGCAACGGATGGACGCCTCCGGAGCCGACGAGATCGCCAGCATGGCGACGAGCTTCAACGCGATGCTCGACGCGCTGGAGATCTCGGTCGGTGAGCTCGACGCGTCCGTGCGCGCTCAGCGGCAGCTCGTCGCCGACGCCTCGCACGAGCTGCGCACGCCGATCACGAGCCTGCGCACGAACGTCGAGATCCTGCGGACGCGCTTTGCCGAGCTGCCTGCGGAGCGCCGCGACATGTTGCTCGACACCGTGGTCGAGCAGACGGAGGAACTGACGGTGCTGATGAACGACGTGATCGAGCTCGCGCGCGGCGACCACATGCCCGAGAGCCGCGAGCCGGTCCACGTCGACGAGATCCTCGGCGAAGCACTTGCGCGGACGGCTCGCCACGCACCCGACACGGTCTTCGACGCCACGATCGAGGAGACGACGGTGCTCGGCGCGGCGAGCCGGCTGACGCGCGCGGTCAACAACCTGCTCGACAACGCCGTCCGCTGGAACGCGCCGGGTCAGCCGATCGAGGTCGCGCTGCACGACAACGTGCTGCGCGTCCGCGACCACGGCCCCGGCATTCCCGAAGACGAGCTCGACCACGTCTTCGATCGCTTCTTCCGCGGCGCCCACACGCGCGAGCAGACGGGCTCGGGGCTCGGGCTCGCGATCGTCCGCCAGGTCGCCGAGGACCATGGCGGGACCGTCACCGTGGCAAACGCCGGCGACGGCGGCGCCGTGTTCACGCTGACGCTGCCGCCTGCGCCGGCAGCCACCGAGGCGACGCTCGCAGACACCGCCGATGCGCCCGCTTCCGCCGCGTCCTGACGTTCTTACCCGCTCCTTCGAGGCGGCTTAGTCGCTCCTTGCCGTCGGTGGGAACAGTGTTCGCATGAGAACTCCCACAAAGGTCACGGCGCTTCTCGCCGCCGCGGCGGCCGGAGCGGTGGGCGGCGGTGCCGTCGCCACGTCGGGCGTCTTCGGCGACGACGGCGGCAGCGTGACGACGATCACCGAGGCCGCCGGCCCGGCCGCGGCGCCCGTCGCCGCGACCTCGACGGGACTGACGCCGCGCCAGGTGTACGACAAGGACAAGAACTCTGTCGCGTTCATCACCGCCGATATCGCGCAACAGTCGGCGTCGCCGTTCGGCGAGCCGCAGTCGGGCACCGCGACCGGATCCGGCTTCGCGATCACCGCCGACGGCTACATCGTCACGAACGACCACGTCGTCGACGGCGCGACCAAGGTCACGGTCAAGGTCGGCGACGGTGACACGAAGACCGCGAAGATCATCGGGACCGACCAGTCGTCGGACCTCGCGCTGCTCAAGATCGACACCGGCGGCAAGGACCTGGTGCCGCTGACGTTCGGCGACTCCAGCAAGATCAACGTCGGCGATCCGACCTACGCAATCGGCAACCCATTCGGCCTCAGCCGGACGCTGACGACGGGCGTCGTCAGCGCGCTGCAGCGCCAGATCGAGGCCCCCGACGGCTTCACGATCAACGACGTGATCCAGACCGACGCGGCGCTCAACCCCGGCAACTCCGGTGGTCCGCTGCTCGACACCGCGGGCCACGTGATCGGCGTCAACTCGCAGATCGAGACCGGCACCGGCAGCGCGAGCAGCGGCAACGTCGGCATCGGCTTCGCGATCCCGTCGAACACCGTCCGCAGCGTCGTCGACCAGCTGCGCTCGGCCGGCAAGGCCGCGCACGCCTACCTCGGCGTCTCGACCGGTGACGGCACGAGCACCGGCGCCACGGTCTCGAGCGTGGTCTCAGGCGGGCCGGCCGAGAGCGCAGGAATCAAGAGTGGCGACACGATCGTCTCGGTCGGCGGCACGCGGATCGCCGACTCGGCGGCGCTCAGCGCCGCGATCGACGGCCACAAGCCGGGCGACAGCGTCGACGTCACGGTCGCCCGCGACGGCCGGACGCAGACGATCAAGGTCAAGCTCGGCAACCGCCCCGCGAGCGCAACCAGCTCGCAGCAGCAACAGGACCCGGCGCTCCCATAGCCGGGAGGTCTACGGGAGCGGGCCCGTCGGCGCGAATCTGCGCCGGCGGGCCGCCGCCGGGCACACGACCGCGACGACGCGCGATCTTCGGCCTGTTTCGCCACCGTGAGAGTCGCCCAACACGCGACACCGGCGTCGCTCTTGCTATAGAAGTCGGTCTATGAGTCCCGTTGGTGAGCGTCGTGAGTGGCTTGAGGTGCGCCTGGACCAGGCACACCGCAGGACCGCCGCCGAGTCGATCGAGAACTTCGCGTCGCTGCTGGACGACGACGAGGCCGTCTCCTTCCTCAAGCTGGCGCGGATGTTGCGCGTCGGCCGTGACGAGTTCCTGCTCGACACCGACCAGGCTCACGACCTGCTGACGTCGCTCGACGAGAGCGCCCGGCTGTCGACGCTGCGCGCCCGTCTGCGCGCCTTTATCGACGAGGGCTGACGGCCCGAGGGCGCCTGCCCTCCTCCTCCCGTGTCGCCCCGCCGCCCGCCGATCGGGCGGCCGAGCGCTGCCGCGAGCGCGACCGCGCCACGAGCCGCTTGCCTACTGCTTCGACAGCTAGTATTTTGGTGTCGAACATTTAGACGGAAAGATACTCATGGACCCCAGCGCACCGCACAAGCTCGATCCCCACGTCCGCAAGATCGCGACGGTGATCGTGCTCGGCGCGATCATGAGCATCCTCGACACGACCATTATCAACGTCGCGCTGAACGACCTGGCGAACGACTTCGACGCGCCGCTGTCGACGATCCAATGGATCTCGACCGGCTACATGCTCGCGGTGGCCGCCGCGTTGCCGGTCACCGGTTGGGCATCTCGCCGCTTCGGCAGCAAACGGCTCTACATCGTCGCGGTCGTCCTCTTCACCCTCGGCTCCGCGCTCTGCGCGCTCGCGTGGTCCGCCAACTCGCTGATCCTGTTCCGCGTGCTCCAGGGCCTCGGCGGCGGCATGATCATGCCAGTCGGCCAGATGATCCTCGTGCGTGCCGCTGGTCCGAAGTCGATGCCGCGCGTGATGGCGGCGATCGGCGTGCCGATGCTCGTGGCGCCGGTCCTCGGACCGACGATCGGCGGACTGCTGCTGGAGCACGCCGGCTGGCAGTGGATCTTCCTGATCAACCTCCCGGTCGGCATCATCGCGCTGATCACGGCGCGCCGGCTGCTGCCGAGCACCGATGACGAAGAGCCCGCCGGACGGCTCGACTTCGCCGGCCTCGCGCTCGCCAGCGCCGGGTTCGTCGGCATCACCTACGGGCTCGCCCAGACCGGCTCGGCGTCGAGCCTCCTCGCCGCGTCCGTCGTCGTGCCGATCGCCGCCGGGCTCGTGCTGGTCGCGGCATTCGTCGTCCGGGCGCTGCGCATCTCCTACCCACTGCTGAACGTGCGTCTGTTCCGCAGCGGCTCCTTCTCGGCCGCCGCGGTCGCGGTGTTCTTCCTCGGCGCCGCGCTGTTCGGGGCGATGATCCTGATGCCGCTGTACTTCCAGGTCGCCCGTGGCGAGAGCGCCGCGATGGCCGGGCTGCTGCTGGCGCCGCAGGGCATCGGAGCCGCCGTCGGCATGCGGCTCTCGGCACGCACGACCGAACGCGTCGGCGCCGGGCGAACGACCCTCCTCGGCGTCGCGGTGATCATCGTCGGGACGATCCCGCTGCTGTCGCTGGCCGACGACACGTCCTACGGCGTCACCAGCGCCGCGCTCATCCTTCGCGGCATCGGCATGGGCCTCTCGCTGATGCCGGCGATGACCTCGGCCTACTCGCGGCTGTCGATCGAGCAGGTGTCCCACGCGACACCGCAGCTGCTGGTGCTGCAGCGCGTCGGCGGCTCGATGGGCACCGCGCTGTTGTCCGTCATCCTCCAGGACCACCTGACGAGCGCTGGGCGGTCGCCGGCGGGAATGGCGCACGCGTTCGCGCTGACGAACTGGTGGGTGATCGCGATCACCGTGGCCGCGGTGGTACCGGTCATCGTGCTTGCGCTGACCGAGCGAGCGACCGAACCCGGCGCCGGCCGGGCGCCGATGGCGATCGGGGCGGCATGAGCGGCCCTGCGCGTCCCGGCACTCGGGCCGATGTGATCGACGAGCTCCACAGGGCGCTGCGCGAGATGCTCAGCGCCGAGCGGCGGCTGCGCTCGCGCGACAAGGTCACCGTCGACGGGCTCACCGTCGCGCAGATCCGGGCGCTGATGGCGCTCAAGCGCAAGCCGGAGGTGACCGTCGGCGACCTCGCCCGCGTCGCCGACGTGACGCCGGCGACGATGACCGCGACGCTCGATCAGCTCGACAGCGCCGGCGTCGTCGTCCGCACCCGCAGCGAGCACGACCGGCGCGTCGTGATGGTCTCGCTGACCGAGCGCGGCCAGGCGCTCGTCGCCAAGCGACGACGGGCATGGGACGCGCGCTGGCACGAGACGTTCGCCGACGTCGACGACGACGACCTGCTCGTCGCCGCGCAGACGCTGCGACGCATCACCGCCATCTTCGACAGCATCGGCGTCGAGCGCACGAGCGCTGACGACGCGCGGCCCGCGAAGCTCTAGACGGGTTCGGCGGCGCTCTCGATCGCCGACGTCGCCGCCGCACCGGCGGCGCCGATCGCGTGGAATCCGCCGTCGACGTGGAGGATCTCGCCGCTGATCGCGGACGACATCGGCGACAGCAGGAAGCAGCACGCGGCGGCGACCGGAGCCGGGTCCTTCGTGTCCCAGCCGAGCGGCGCCTGCATCCGCCAGGCGTCGGCGAGCTCGCCGAAGCCCGGGATGCCCTTCGCCGCGATCGTCTCGAGCGGGCCGGCGGAGACCAGGTTGACGCGCACGCCGTGCGGGCCCGCGTCACGCGCGAGGTAGCGCGAGACGGCCTCGAGCGCGGCCTTGCTGACACCCATCCAGTCGTACACCGGCCAGGCGACCGTGGCGTCGAAGTCGAGCCCGACGACGGCGCCGCGCGCCTCGCTCAGCAGCGGCAGCAGGTCGACCGTCAGCGCCTTGAGCGAGAAGGCGCTCGTCTCGAACGCCGTCAGCGCGCTCGCCGGCGGCGTCTGGAGGAAGTTGCCCCCGAGCGCGTCCGCGGGCGCGAACGCGATCGCGTGCAGGACCCCGTCGAGCCGTCCCCAGCGCTGCTGGAGCTCGGCCGCCACGGCCGCGCGGTCGCTGTCGGAGTTGACGTCGAGCTCGAGCACGTCGACCGGCTCGGGCAGCCTGCCGGCGGCGCGCTCGGTCAGGCGCCGCGCACGGCCGAAGCTCGTCAGCACGACCTCGGCGCCGAGCCGCTGCGCCTGCTCGGCGACGTGCCAGGCGATCGAGTCCTTCGTCATCACTCCCGTGATCAGGAGCTTGCGGCCTTCGAGCATCGTCATGAGTTCGTCGTCGCTTCGTCGGAGGTCTGAGCAATCTCGCCGGCATCGGCGGCGTCGCGGCGCCAGAGCACGTCGACCGCGATCCGGCAGACAAGCTTGTTGTCCTGGTTGCGCACGCGGATGTCGCAAGTGACGAGTCCGGCCTCGTCGGTCAGCGCCGATGCCTCCGAGATCGCGCCCTCGCAGCGGATCGTGTCGCCGAAGCGCACCGGCTGCTTGAAGGTCACGTCGCGGACGCGGCGCAGCGCGAGAATGTGATCCGGGTCGAATGGCACAAGCCCGACCGCAGCCGAGAGCACGAGCATTCCGTGCGCGACGCGCTCGCCGAACTGGTGCGCGGCGGCGAAGACGGCATCGGTATGGAGCGGGTGGTGATCACCAGTCAGGCCGGCGAACAGGCTCACGTCGCCTTCGCCGATCGTGCGACCGCGGGTCTCGAACGCGTCACCGACGCTGAGTGCGTCGAAGCCGCGCTGGAACAATTCGCTCATCGCGGCGATCTTACGACGCGGTCTCCGCGTCGCGCCGACTCCACGTCGCGCGGACTCCGGGGACGTGTGCCAAGGACGCAGGGAGCGACGTGTGCTCCGCACACGAGCGACTGAGGACGCAGGCACGCGGTTCCGGAGTTCGCGCGATCACAGGGGGACGTTGCCTGCGCGCGGCTCGCCCACAGGCGTGCGATCGAGCACCGACAGCGCGGCCGCCAGCCGGTCACGCGTCTGCGACGGCTCGATGACCTCGTCGACGTAGCCCTGCGCGGCCGCGTTCTGCGCGCCGAGGTGCTCCTCCGCGTAGGCCGCCGCGAGCGTCGCGCGCTCCGCGGCGACGTCCTCGGCCGCCGCGAGGTGCCGGCGATGCACGATGTTGACGGCCTGCTCGGCGCCCATCACGCCGAGCGTCGCCTGCGGCCACGCAAAGCAGATGTCGGCGCCCAGCGCCTTCGAGTTCATCGCGATGTGCGCGCCGCCGAAGCTCTTGCGCAGCGTCACCGTCAGCTTCGGGACCCGCGCCTCGGCGAACGCGTGCACGAGCTTGGCGCCGTGGCGGATCACCCCGGCGGACTCCTGCTTCGTCCCGGGCATGAAGCCGGGCGTATCGACGAACGCGACCAGCGGAACGCCGAACAGGTGGCAGGTGCGAACGAAACGGGCGGCCTTCTGCGCCGCCTCGGCGTCGAGGACGCCGCCGATGTAGCGCGGCTGGTTGGCGACGATGCCGACCGGGCGGCCCTCGACGCGCGCCCAGGCACAGACGATGTTGCGTGCCCAGAGCTCGCCGTACTGGAGCAGCCAGCCGTCATCGACGATCCGCCGCAACACGTCGCGCACGTCGTAGACCTTGCGCGGGTCGCCGGGAACGACGTCGCCGGGATCGCCGTCGAGCGCCGGCAGCGGCGGCGCGATCGGGAGCGCGTCGCCGGCCGCGGACGGCAACAGGCCGAGCAGGTCGCGCGCCATCAGCGCCGCCTCGCCCTCGTCGCCGGCGACCATGTGGCAGACGCCGTTGGCGGACTGGACCTTGGCGCCGCCGAGCGAGATCGCGTCGACGTCCTCGCCCATGACGTCGCGGACGACGCCGGGGCCGGTCAGGAACATGCTCGCGTCGCGGGTCATGATCACGACGTCGCCGAGCGCCGGCGAGTACGCGCCACCGCCGGCGCTGACGCCGGAGAGGATCGAGATCTGCGGGACGACACCCGACAGGTGCGTCATCGCGGCGAAGATCTCGCCGTAACCGGCGAGCGCGGCGAGCCCCTCCTGGAGGCGCGCACCGGCCGACGACACGAGCCCCACGACCGGGCGCCTGCCGCGCTCGGCCTGCTTCAGCAGTTCGACGATCGAGGCCGCGTGGGCGCCGCCGAGGCTGCCGCCCATGAAGCCCTGGTCCTCGGCGTAGCAGAGGATCGGCCGGCCGCCGACCAGGCCGCTGGCGGCGACCACCCCGTCGCCGTCGACGGCCCGGTCTCCGAGGCGGTCCGAGCGCACCGCGGTGCGCAGTAGGCGAAGCGAGCCCGGGTCGCAGAGCGCCGCCAGGCGCTCCGCCGGCGGCGTCCGCTCGGCCGGTGTTGCGGCGGGCGCCGCGGTCGTGGTCGTGGCGGCGCTCATGCCGCGACCCCGCGGAGCGCGAGCACGGCGTTGTGGCCGCCGAAGCCGAACGAGTTCGAGATCGCCACCGGCGCGTCACCGCTGACGGCCAGCGGCCGTGCGGTGTTCGGCACGTAGTCGAGGTCGCACGCCTCGTCCGGGTGCTCGTAGTTGATCGTCGGCGGCGCGACACGGTCGCGCAGCGCAAGCAGCGTCGCGACCGCCTCGACGGCGCCCGCGGCGCCCAGCAGGTGGCCGATCGCCGACTTCGTCGACGAGACCGGGATCTCGTACGCGTGCTGGCCGAGCGCGCGCTTGAGCGCGTTCGTCTCGGCGAGGTCGTTGAGCGGCGTCGACGTGCCGTGCGCGTTGACGTAGTCGACGTCCTCGGGCGCGATCCCGGCGTCGCGCAGCGCCAGCAGGATCGCGCGCACGGCGCCTTCACCGTCAGGGTGGGGCGCCGTCAGGTGGTGCGCGTCGGAGGTCGCGGCGTAGCCGATCAGCTCGCCGAGCACGCGCGCGCCGCGCTGCTTCGCCAACTCGGCGTTCTCGAGCACGAGCACGCCCGCGCCCTCACCCATCACGAAGCCGTCGCGGAGCGCATCGAACGGGCGCGAGATGCCGATCGGCGACGACGCCTCGAGCGCCGCGAACGACGCGATCGAGAGGTCGACGAGCGCCGACTCGGCACCGCCGCAGACGACGGCGTCGGCCTCGCCGGACTGGATCATCCGCATCGCCGTGCCGATCGCGTGGGCGCCGGCCGAGCAGGCCGAAACCGTGCCGTAGGACGGTCCGCGCAGATCGTGGCGCATCGAGACCGCGCCGGCGGGGGCGTTGGCCATCATCAGCGGGATCCCGAGCGGGGCGACCTTCGTCGGCCCACGCTCGCGCAGCACGTCCTGGTTCGTCACGAGCGTCGTGATGCCGCCGATGCCGGTGCCGATGATCGCGCCGACGCGATCGGGGTCATACGGCCGATCGCCATCCCAGCCGGCGTCCGCGAGCGCTTCGTCGGACGCCGCCAGCGCGAGCTGCGTGCAGCGATCGGCGCGTCGTGCCTCCTTGGCCGTGAGCACCGAGAGCGGATCGAACTCGGACGCGCGCCCGAGCCCGTCCTCGATCCCGCTGCGCCCGGCCGTCCAGCGCTCATGGAGCGTGCGGGCGCCGACGCCGAGCGGCGAGACGGCGCCCACTCCGGTGATGGCGACCGCGCGGCTCATGCTGCGCGCTCGACCACCATGTCGACGACGTGACCGACCGTCAGCAGGTGCTGCATGTCCTGCGACGTGATCTCGACGTTGTACTCATCCTCGACGACCTGCGCGAGCTCGACGAGATCGAGCGAGTCGACCTCGAGCTGCTCCCAGGTGGCGTCGCGACTGACGACGTCGGCGTCGGCGCCGAAGGTGACCAGTGCAGCGAGGACGCGGGCCTCGACCTGCTCGGCGGTGACAGCTGTGGACATGTATCGATCTCCTGTGGTGTGGGGTGGGTTCAGGCCGTGAGCCCGCCGTCGACGACGAGCGTGGCTCCGGTGACGTAGCTGGCCTCATCGGAGACCAGAAAGCGAATGCAGGCGGCGACCTCTTCCGGCGTGCCGGCGCGCCGTACGGGGATGCGCTCGGCCATCGCCTCGAGCAGCCCCTCGGTCATGTCCGTGGCGATGAAGCCCGGAGCGACCGCGTTGACGGTGATGTTGCGGCGCGCGACCTCCGCGGCGACCGTCTTGGTCATCCCGACGAGGCCCGCCTTGGCGGCGGCGTAGTTGCTCTGGCCGGGGTTGGCCTGCAGGCCGACGATGCTCGCGACGTTGACGATCCGCCCGAAGCGCGCACGCAGCATCGGCTTCAGCGCGCGGCGCGTCAGCCGGAACGCGGCGGTCAGGTTGGTGTCGATGACCGTCGCCCAGTCGTCGTCGGAGAGCTGCGGCGCGAGCCCGTCGGCGCGAACGCCGGCGTTGTTGACGAGCACCAGCGCCGGGCCGAGCTCGGCCTCGGCGGCCTCGAAGATGGCGTCCGCCGCGGTCGCGTCGGAGACGTCGGCCTGGATCGGCCACGCACGGCCGCCGGCGGCGGCGATGGCGTCGCAGGTGGCCTGCGCCGCGTCGGCGTCGGCGCGGTAGACGATCGCGACCGGCCAGCCGTCGGCGGCAAGCGCCCGCGCCGTCGCCGCGCCGATCCCACGCGAGCCGCCGGTGACGATCGCGCAGCCCTCGCGGGTCACCATGTCAGCACCGTTCCGCCCCAGGTGAAGCCGGCGCCGAACGCGACCAGCATCACACGCGATCCGGGCTTGAGCCGCCCGTCGGCCTCGGCGTACGCCAGCGCGAGCGGCAGCGTCGCGGCGGACGTGTTGCCCTGCTCGGCGATGCAGTCGACGACGCGCTCGGGGTCAAGCCCGAGCCGCTGCCCGACCGACTTCGTGATCCGCTGGTTGGCCTGGTGGTAGACGAACAGGTCGATCTCGTCGAGTGAGAGGCCGGCCGCCTCAGCAGCTTCCGTGGTGATCTCGGTCATCCGCGTCAGCGCGTGCTTGAACGTCTCGGGACCGTCCATCTCGATCAGACCGCGCTCGCGCGTCGCGATGATCGTCGACGACTGCGAGCCGTCTTGACGCAACAGCACAGGCCCGAGGCCGCCGGGCTCGCTGCTGGCGCCGAGCACGACCGCCCCGGCGCCGTCGGCGAACAGCGCCGCGGTGCTGCGGCTTTCGGCGTCGGTGATCCGTGACAGGACCTCGGCGCCGATCACGAGGACGTGCTCGGCGCGGCGCGACTCGATCCAGGTCGCGCCGACGGCGAGCGCCGACAGGAAACCGGTACAGGCGGCGCCGACGTCGAACGTGCCGGCGCGCGTGGCGCCGAGCCCGTGGGCGACGATCGGGGCCGCGTTCGGGGTCAGCTCGTCGGCGGTCATCGTCGCGACGAGCACGAGGTCGAGGTCGGCGGCGTCGACGCCGGCCTTCGCGAGCGCCGCGGCACCGGCCTCGATCGCGAGGTCGGACGTGCGGACGCCGTCGGCGGCATAGCGCCGCGAGCGGATCCCCGTACGCGAGATCAGCCAGTCCGCCTCGATTCCGAGCCGCTCGGCGATCGCGCTCGTGGATACCTCGTCCGGCGGCAGGACCGCGGCGCAGCCGAGCACCGAGATACCGCGCAACGTCGGCTGCGGCGATGAGACGGCGCCGACGGCCAGCGTCTCAGGCATGTGCGCCGATCGTGCCGACGTGGGCGATCTCGACCGTCGCGTCGGGAAGCGTGCGGCTCGCCAGCCCGGCGAGAACCTTGCCGGGGCCGACCTCGACGAAGTGGGTGACGCCCTGCGTCTGCAGCGCCAGCAGCGACTCGCGGAAACGCACGCGGCTCGTCAGGCCGTCGGCGAGCGCCTGGCGCGGGTCGTCGATCGGCGCCGCGGTCAGACACGAGTAGACGGTCGCCGACGGAGCGGCGAACTCGACGGCGGCGAGTGCCTGCGTCCAGGCCGGCAGCGCGCTCGCCATCGCCGGCGAGTGGAACGCGCCGCTGACGCCGAGCCGGACCGCCCGCAGCCCGGCGGCCTTCGCCGCCTCGGCGGCGGCGTCGAGGCGCTCGAGGTCGCCTGCCAGAACCAGCTGGCCGGGAGCGTTGTCGTTGGCGAGCGTGACGTCGTGGGCGTCGGCGATCTCCTGCACCTGCGGCAGCTCGCCACGCAGGATCGCGATCATCCCGTCGCCGGGCTTGCCGGCGTCGTCCATCAGCGCCGCGCGCAGCGCCACGAGCGAGAGCGCGTCGCGCTCGCTCAGCGACCCGGCGGCCGCGAGCGCGCTGAGCTCGCCGAGCGAGTGGCCCAGCAGCGCCTCTGCCGCGGGCGCTCCAAGCGCCGACCAGCGGGCCAGCGAAGCACAGAGAATCGCCGGCTGGGCATAGCGCGTGCTCTCTTCGGCGCGGGCGAACGGGTCGTCGCCGACGGCCTCGGTCACGGCGTCGAGCAGGTCGGGACGCAGGTCCGCGACCTCCTCGCGCATGCCCGGAACGACGCTGCCCTGGCCTGCGAACAGGAATGCGGTCACACAGGCACCTTCGACGCAACACCCCCTCAGGGCACACCTCACCGGGCACCGACCCCCCGACCGGGGGGTACGCGACCGACGAACGGGCCCGAACGCCGCGAATCAGGCCGTCAGGCCGAGCCGCTGCGCGCGCTGCACCGCCTCGGCCCGGTTGCGAACGCCGAGCTTGCGATAGAGCGCGCTGGTGTGCTCCTTGACGGTGTGCGGCGAGAGGAACAGCTGTGCCGCGATCTCGGCGTTGGTCGCCCCGGTCGCGATCAGCTCGAGCACCTCGCGCTCGCGCGGAGACAGCCCACCGGGTGGCTCCTCGGCGGTCGGCTCGAAGACCGACATCCCGAGCGCGACCATGCGAACCGCGTTGGCGACGTCGGCCGCCGCCCAATCCTTGGTGACGAACCCCGAAGCGCCGGCGGCGCGCGCGGCGGCGGCTGAGATCCGGCCGGCGCCGGAGATGAACAGCACCTTCGTGTTCGGCGACGCCTCGAGCAGGCGGACGCAGATCTCGGTCCCCGACTCGCTGCCGACGAACAGGTCGAGCAGCACGACGTGAGGCTCGTACCGCTGCGCCAGCGCGAGCGCCTCGGCCTCGTTGTGGGCGGCGAGGCAGCGCTCGATCCACGGCTGCGCGCCGAGCAGGGAGCGCAGGCCCCAGTGGACGACGTCGTGGTCGTCGACGACGAGCACGCGGAGCCGCTGCTCGCTCATCAGGCCTCCTCCTCGAGCGGCATCACGAGCCGCACGCGCCAGCGCCCGTCGGTCTCGGGCCCGAAGTCGACGAGCGCTCCGTGGTGCAGCGCCTCGAGCGCCGCCATCCGCAGACCCATGCCGGAGCGGCCGCCGGAGCCGATGACGCCGTCGTTGGAGACGCGCAGCTCGATCGTGTCGTCGTGCTCCTCGAGCGCGATCACGATCGTCGTCGATTCGGCGTGCTTGCGTGCGTTGCGGACGGCTTCGGCGAGCACGTTCTGCGCCAGTGACTCGAACCGTGCGGGCACCTCGACGCCGTCCTGCCACTCCGTCCGCAGGCCGAGGTCGGGGTGGTCGGCCTCGAGGTTCTCGAGCACCTCGGCGAGCGTCGACGTGGCCGTCGACGACAGCCGCGCGAGCGGCCGCTGCATCGCGGCCCGCAGCTCGGAGGCGGCGACGTGGACCTCGTCGTTGGCGCGGGCACGATCCTCGTCGGTCAGCGGGCCTTCGGCGCCGAGCACCATCCCGACCGCGAACAGGCGCTGGATCACGGAGTCGTGCAGCTCGCGCGCGAGGTCGATCCGCTCTGTCAGCCGCCGCGAACGCTCCTGCTGGCGCGTCGCGATGCGCGCGCTCGCGGCCAGGCCGGCGACCTTGCCGAGCGTCCACAGCGTGTGCCGCTCGGCGTCGGTCAGCAGCCGGTCGGCCTCGCGCTCGCCGATCAGCGCGCCGAACCAGAGACCGCCGGCGCTCATCGGCGAGCAGACGAGGTTGCGAGGCTGCAACTCCGCGACGAGCTCGGCGGGGATGTGGTCCTCGAAGTGATCGTGAACCTCGACGACGCAGTCTCCGACGAGCGCCGCACGGGCGATCGGGACGTTCGTCGCGTTCTTCACACGCGCCCGCGTGAAGAGCTCGAGCGGCACATCGCTGGAGCCGACGGCGCGGACCTCGCGGCGTGCGTCGTCGTAGAGGAAGATCACAGCGCGGCGCAGGTGTGCCAGTTGGCAGGTGGCCTCGCAGACGCGGTCGTAGAACTCCGACGACGACGGCGTCGCGTTCTCGACCTCGGACAGCAGCTCCATCAGCACGCCGAGCGCCTCGATCGGAGCCCAGGGAAGCGCGGATGAGCCACCGGCCATGGCCTTCACTGTAATCCGTGGGGTGCCGCGGGCCACCGCGGCGCGGACGCGCGAAGCGCGCGTGTTGCGTGGTCGTCCTGATGCAGATTCAGCTGATTGGTCACAAAAGCACCCGCTCGACGCATTGTGTGGGTGACGATGGAGCGATCGACCGACACCAGGCTCGTCGCCGACTTCCGCGCCGGGCACGAGGATGCGTTCAGCGAGGTCGTTCGGCGCTACGGCGAGCCGCTACGGCGCTACGCCGCCCAACGTCTGCGCGACACCGCCCACGACCCCGAGGACATCGTCCAGGAGTCGCTGGCACGGGCCTACACCGCGCTGCGCCGCGACGACCGCCCGATGCTGCTGCGCTCGTGGCTCTACGCGATCGTTCGCAACGGCATCGTCGACGCTCTGCGCGCGCCCGCCCACAGCCAGCTGCACGACGCGATGCCGGTGGGCGACGAGACCTTCAGCGACGTGCTCGCCCGGATCGAGCTGCGCGCGATCCTCGGCTCGTTCGCCGAGCTGCCCGAGCGCCAGCGTCGCGCGCTCGTGCTGCGGACCTTCGAGGGACGCCCGTACAGCGCGATCGCCGACGAGCTCGACACCTCGGTGGCGGCGACAAAGGCGCTGATCGCGCGGGCGCGCAGCGGCGTGCGTGACGCTCGTCTCGCCGCCTGAGGCGACGAGTTTCGTCCTACCGTCGTCGCAAGCGACGACGTCCGGACGACGTCACTTAAGCGAGGCGAAGCCGCGGTTGTGGTAAAGCAGCGGCGGGTGTGCGTGCTGGACGCCCGCCTCGACCGCCTCGCCGATGAAGATCTGGTGGTCGCCCGCCTCGATCTCCTGATCGATCCTGCAGACCAGGTAGGAAGCCGCGTCGTCGCGCAGGATCGGGCCGCCCTGGGCCAGCTGCGGCGCCTCCCAGCTGACGCCGTCGAACTTGTCCTCGCGCTTGGAGGCGAAGCGCAGCGCGAGCTCCTCGCGCCCCGCGGCGAGGATGTTGACCGTGAAGTTGCCCGACGCGCGGATCGCCGGCAGCGTGTTTGAGCCGTTGTCGACGCAGACGAGGATCAGCGTCGGGTCGGCCGAGACCGAGCAGAAGGCGCTGATCGTCAGCCCCGCGGGCACGTCGCCGGGGCCGACCGCGGTGACGACGACGACACCGGCGGGAAACGTCGACAGGACCTCGCGGAAGATCGCGATGTCCATCGGGGTGGCGCCGTCGGCATCTTCCAGGGAAGCGGTGTCCATGTCGTCGCTCATACGCTCAATCGTACTGCGCCGCGCAGCGCGAGCGACATGCGCCGCTAGGTCAGATCCGGCAGTTGCTGGCACACCGTGAGCACGTCAGAGAACGCGTCGCCGCGCTCGGAGACGCGCGTCAGCACGTCGGCGGTATCGAACGTCAACAGGGCCGGATCGGCCGCGTCGCGGCAGGCCACGACCTCCTCCCACGTGACCGGGGCCGAGACCGTCGCCCGCTCGCGCGCTCGCGTGGAATAGACGCAGATCGTCGTCTTGTGCTCGTCGTTCTGACTCCAGTCGATCAACACCTTGCCCGTGCGATCGGCCTTCGCCATGCCGGCGACGACGAGCTGCGGGTGGCGCTGCTCGAACAGTTCCGCGACGACGCGTGCCAGCGGCTTCGTGTCGTCGTAGCGGACCGCGGCGGCGTTGAGCGGGACGTAGACCTGGAGACCCTTGGAGCCGGACGTCTTGGCGAACGCGCGCAGCCCGAGCTGATCGAACAAGTCGCGCAGCTCGATCGCGACGGCGCAGCATTCGACGACCGTCGCCGGCGGCCCCGGGTCGAGATCGAAGGCGAGCGTCGTCGGCCGCTCGATCTCGTCGGCCTTCGACAGCGACGGATGCAGCTCGATCGCGGCGAGGTTCGCGAGCCAGACGAGCGTCGGCAGGTCCTGGCAGAGGCAGTAGTCGATCGACCTGTTGCTGTGCCGGCTCCAGATCGGCTTCGTCTGCACCCACTCGGGACGATGACGCGGAGCTTGCTTCTCGTAGAAGAACTTGCCGTCGACGCCGTCCGGGTAGCGCTTGAGCGTCAGCGGCCGGTCGTGCAGGTGCGGCAGCAGCACCGGCGCGACGGCGGCGTAGTAGGCGATCAGATCGCCCTTCGTGAAGCCGGTCGCCGGGTAGAGGACCTTGTCGAGGTTGGTCAGCTTCAGCGTGCGGCCGTCGATGTCGACCTCGACGCCGCCGCGGGCCGGCCGCCCGGCGGCGATCAGCTCGTCGATCGCCGCGCCCGGGGCGGGCTTGGCGCGGCGCTTCGCCACCGGCTTGGGCTTCGGCTTCGGGGCCGCGGGCTTCTCGGCTTTCGCGGGTGGCGCCACGCGCTCACGCACGACCGCTGCCGCCGGCTTGTCGTCGCGCAGCCCGCGGTACACCGGATGGCGCAGCAGCCCCTGCTTCGTCCACTCGCCGAACTCGACCTCGCAGACGAGCTCGGGCTCGGCGAAGTGCGCGCCGCGCGGCGGCTGGCGACCGCTGAACGGGGTCTCGTCGCGCGCCAGCGGCTCCAGCAGCTTCGCCAGCCGGTCGAGCTCGGCGGCGTCGAAGCCGGTCCCGACCCGTCCGGCGTAGCGAAGCTCGCCGTCCTCGTCGTGGACACCCAGGTCGAGCGCGCCGATCCGCCCCGACCGACCGCCCTTGCCGTCGCTCCAGCCGCCGATCACCAGCTCCTGGCGCTGCGCGTTCTTGATCTTCAGCCACGCGGCGCTCCTCTTGCCCGGTGCGTAGCGCGAGCCGAGGCGCTTGGCGACGATCCCCTCGAGTCCCTGTTCGCGCGTCGCCTGCAGCAGCGCGACGCCGTCGCCGACGTGGTACTCGGGCACCAGCACGCGATCGCCGCCGAGCTCGAGCGCGGCAAGCAGCTCGCGACGCTGCTCGTAGGGCAGCTCGAGCAGCGGGTGGCCGTCGAGCCAGAGCAGATCGAAGGCGACGTAGGTGGCCGGGGTCGCCTCGACCGCACGCCGAACCGCCGTCCCGCCACGCAGGTGGATCCGCGACTGCAGCGCCTGGAAGCTCGGCTTGCCGTGCTCGTCGAAGGCGACGATCTCGCCGTCGACGATCGCGCTGTGCGAGCTCAGCGCCCGATTGAGCACGCGCAGCTCCGGATATGCGGCGGTGACGTCGTTGCCGTTGCGCGTCAGCAACCGCAGCCGCCCGGGCTCGGACCGCGCGAGCGCGCGAACCCCGTCCCACTTGACCTCGAACGCCCACTGCGACTCGTCCGCCGGCATCTCCGACAGCTGCGCCAGCATCGGCGCGACGAGCTCCGGCATCTCGTCCGCCGTCGGGTCCAGCGGCGGGTCCATGCGGTGGATCAGCCAATCCTTCTCGTCGCTTCCGGCCTGGAACAGCGCGTAGCGGCCGCGCAGGCGCTCGCCGTGAAAGACGACGATCACCTTCTTCGGCTGCCACTTCTCCAGCGTGTAGGTGCCGCGATCCCAGACCTTGACGGTGCCCGCGCCGTAGTTGCCCTCGGGGATCGAGCCCTCGAAGTCGATGTAGTCGAGTGGATGGTCCTCGACGTGGACGGCTTTGCGGTTATGCCGCGGGTCGTCGGGAATGCCGTTCGGGATCGCCCACGAGGCGAGCGCGCCCTCGTGCTCGAGCCGCAGGTCCCAGTGGAGCCGCCGCGCGTGGTGCTCGTGGACGACGAAGCGGGCGCCGTCGCCGTCAGCGCTCGCGCCGTCGCCGGTCGGCTCCGGCGTTTCGTCGAAGCGGCGCTTGCGGTCGTAGTCGGCGAGCCGTCGCGGTGTCACGTCGGGCTCGTTCTGCCCATCGGCGCGCTCGTTCAGGCCGCGACGAAGTCGCCGCTGACGGCCTGTCGCCCGCCGTCGAGCGCCTCG
>Ga0075420_100000695_pt1 | contig 27440 bp, 20 predicted proteins | sample SoiMetdeltSBSDD4_FD_75296 | JGI IMG/M metagenome (GOLD analysis project Ga0075420, IMG submission 75296) | Bulk soil microbial communities from a Populus tree surrounding site in Tennessee, USA - Soil MetaG P. deltoides SBSDD4 | ecosystem: Environmental > Terrestrial > Soil > Tree plantation...
AAGGAATCAACGATCAACAATCACTCATCAAAAATCGGCTAGAAGGAGGGAAACATGTCCTGGCGGCTCGTGAAGGTTCTCCTTGTTCTCGGGTGTGTGCTCATCCCAGGGATCGCCACCGCGCAAAGCGCCGCCATCGCCGGCGTTGCGCGCGACTCCTCCGGCGCCGTCCTGCCGGGCGTCACCGTCGAAGTCTCAAGCCCTGCCCTCATCGAGAAGACGCGCTCGGCCGTGACTGATGACTCCGGTCAATACCGCGTGGTCGATCTGCGGCCCGGAACCTATTCGGTGACCTTCACCCTTCCGGGGTTCAACACCGTGAAGCGCGAGGGCGTCGTGCTCGACGCGAATTTCACCGCGCCCGTCAATGCAGAGATGCGCGTCGGGGCGATCGAAGAGACGGTGACCGTCACCGGCGAGTCGCCGATCGTGGACGTCCAGAACACCGCGCGCCGCGAGACGGTCAACCGTGAGCTGCTCGACACGCTGCCGACGGGCCGCGACTTCCAGACAATCGGCAACACGCTTCCCGGGGTGACCATGGGACGGTTCGACGTCGGCGGCAGCTCGACTGCGCAGTCGGGCACGCTCGTGGCGGCCGGCAGCCGAGGCCAGGACTTCCAGCTCAAGATCGACGGCATGCACGCCAACAACAGCTTTGGCGAAGGCTGGTTCAACGGCATCTATCACAACGAAGCGATCTTCCAGGAGATGTCCTACACGGTGTCCGGAGGAAGCGCTGAGAACCAGGCAGCCGGCGTATCTGTGAACATGATCCCGCGCACCGGCGGCAACACATTCGCGTATGAGTTCCTTGGGACGTTCTCAAACAACAGCCTGCAGGCTGACAACGTCGACGACGAGTTGCGCGCGAGAGGATTCAATCCGTCCTCGGGCGGGCTGGACAACCTGTGGGATCTCAACGGCAACGCGGGTGGGCCGATCATCCGCGACAAACTGTGGTTCTTCGGATCAGGTCGATATTGGGGCTTTGCCGAGAACGTGCCGAATGTCTTCTGGGGGCAGTCCGATCCCAGGGTGATACCACCCAACGCGGAACAAGCGTCGGATGATACCGACCTGAAGTCCGGTGACCTGCGTCTGACGACGCAGTTGGGGAACACCCGTCTGACCGGTGCCTACAGCAACGGCCCGCGCTGGCGTCGGCATTTCGGTATCGAGAATCGTGGGGGTTCACCAGAGTCGTTCGCCCAGTACCCGAACGATGCGTCGGTCACGCAGGTGAAGGCGACGACGACACTGAGCAACAACATGCTGCTCGAAGCCGGGTTCTCGCGCATCTGGTGGTACGCGATCCTCGAGGCGCAGCCGGTCACCGCCTTGGCCACGTGCTTCGTGGCGTTCAACCAGTGCCCGGCCGGCACCAACTACGGGGACATTCGCAAACGCGATCTCACCAACGCCTGGAACTACAACGCGCCGACCAATCCCAACTCAACGTTCGCATCGCCGCGGAATTCGTACATGACCAGCCTGTCCTACGTCAGCGGCGGGCACAACATGAAGTTTGGCTTCATGTTCGACAACGGCTATCGCACCATCGTGACACCGCTGAACAATGGGGGTCTCCAGCAGCAGTACCGCCTGGGCGTTCCCGACTCGGTCGTGCTCCAGACCTATCCCTCCATAACGGACACGAGCATCGATCGCGAAATCGGCGTGTACGTCCAGGATTCGTGGACCGTCGGACGAGCGACCTTCAATCCCGGGGTGCGTTTCGAGCACATCAAGGGGTCGATCCGCGATCAGACTGCGCCTGCCGGTCGATTCCTGCCCGAACGCGTCTTTACACAGGCCGACTACGTCGAGGTTCCAAGCTTTACCGACGTCAGCCCGAGGTTCGGTGCCGCCTACGACCTCTTCGGGAACGGGAAGACCGCCCTGAAGTTCAACTTCGGCAAGTATGTCACGTCGTTCTCGTCGAACCTGGGAGATGACTACAACCCGATGGGTGGTGGCACTGACACACGTACGTGGAGAGATCTGAACGGCGACGACATCGCGCAGGAGAACGAGCTCGGGCCGTCGACGAATCTGAACTTCGGGAAGGCGACCAACGTGACGACGCCAGATCCCGATCTCAAGCGGCCCTTCCAGTTGCTTTACAGCGCCGGCGTCCAGCACGAGCTGCGGCCGGGATTGTCGGCAGCTCTCAACTACTACCATCGCCACTTCTACCGTGACTTCTGGGTAGACAACCTCGAAACGACCCACGCTGACTACTCGATCATCCCGATTTCCGATCCACGAGGGAACGGCGAGACGATTCCAATTTACAGCATCGCGCGGAGCAAACTTGGTGTCATCAACAACTACCGGTTCAACTCCACCGAGAACACTCGGAAGTACCACGGCATCGATCTGTCCATCAACTCACGATTCCGGAACGGCACGCAGCTCCAGGGCGGGATCACGACCGGCAAGCTGCACGAAGAGACGTGCCAGGTGGACGACCCGAATCGGCTCCGTTACTGCGATGCCTCGTATCCGTTCCTCACCCAGTTCAAACTCAGTGGCACGTACCAGTTGCCGTACAGCTTCCGCGTGAGCGGGTTGCTGCAGAACCTGCCCGGTGTGCAGAGCGCGCGCGACGCGGGCAACGTCGGGAAGGACCTGAACATCCAGTACTCAGTGGGGCCGGCGATTGCGCCCGGGCTGACGCAGACGACGGTCACCGTGATGCCGCTCAATGAGCCAGGCACGGTCTTTCTGGACCGGGTCAACCAGGTCGACTTCGCCGTGTCGCGTGACTTCCGCTACGGGAAGATGATGGTGCGGCCGCAGTTCGATTTCTTCAACGCGTTCAACAGCAACGCGGTCACGCAGGTCAACACCCAGTACGGGCCGAGCCTCTTGCAGCCGCAGAGCATCCTGAATCCGCGGCTGATTCGGTTCAACGTGAGAGTGACGTTCTGAAATTGTTGATCTTTGATTGTTGATGGTTGATTCGTTGGTGATTGGCGATTGGTGATTTTTGATTGGAATGGGCGCGGCTGATAAGCCGCAACGATCAACGATCACCAATCAATAGTCATCAACGATTCAACAATCAAAGATCGGCCAATCGCCAATTGCGAGTACCCTTACCTACGTCGGCTTCACAACCTTGATCATGCCAGCTCGCAGCTACGTCACGGGGAACTTTCAACTGGTCCTCGATGGCATCAAGAGTGGTTTCCTGAAATCCATCGAGGGCGGCACCGCCACCGCGGAGGTCATCTCCGAACCTGTCGGCGGGTCACCGTTCGTCAAGAAGCACCTTGGCGCGATCGGCTACGACCCGTTCGTCGCGAGACTCGGCCTGTCCATGAGCAAGGATGTCTACGAGTGGATCAACGCGTCATGGAGCGCCAACTACCAGCGAAAGAACGGCGCCGTGGTTGCCGTCGATCAGAAGCAGACGGCTGTCAGTCAACGCGAGTTCTTCAACGCGCTCGTCACTGAAACGTCCTTTCCAAAGCTCGACGGGGGCTCGAAGGATCCGGCCTATCTCACGCTGAAGTTTGCGCCGGAGTACACACGCACTTCCAAGGCGTCGGGCAAAGTGTCGGCGCCGTCCAAGCAGAAGCTCTGGCTCCCTTCGAATTTCCGGCTGACGATTGACGGCCTGGATTGCACCAGGGTCCGCTCCGTCGAGTCATTCACCGTGAGGCAATCGCTGGCCACGGACGACATCGGCGACGCACGCGACTACCTGAAGGAACCGGGCAAGCTGGAATTTCCCAACCTGGCGATCAACCTGGCGGAATCGTCGGCAAAGACCTGGCTCGACTGGTTCGAGAGCTTCGTGGTCAAAGGCAATAGTGAAGACAAGAAAGAGAAGAACGGCTCAATCGCGATCCTGTCGCCGAATCTGAAAGACGAACTGCTCCGGGTCGATCTGTTCAACCTTGGGATCTTCAAGATCGCTCCGGACACAGCCGAGGCGAACGTGGATCGCGTCGCGACTGTCACCGCGCATCTCTACTGCGAGCGGATGGAGCTCCATCTTGGCGCCGAGAACGGACCACAGCCGGCGGGAGCTCCAAGGTCAAAGGTCAAAAGTCAAAGGTCAAAAGTCAGGTCAAAAGTCGCAGGTCGAAAGTCCAAGGTCAAAGGTGCAAAGGCCAGGTAGCCAAGACCTTATTGCGGCAGAGCCCAGGCCGTCAGCGTAGTGCCCGCCGGAACGAGTACGTGCTGACGGCCATCCACCATGTAGGTGATGGCCGACGTGCCGTGCAGATTGGCGCCCATCTGATAGCGCCACAGAAGCGTCCCCTTTCTCGAGTCGAGCGCCAGCACGTTGCCGTCGTTGTCGCCGCTGAAGATGAGGCCGGAGGCGGTGGTCAGCAGCCCTGAGGTCGAGGGATTCAGATACTTGAACTCCCACTTCCGTTCACCCGTAGTCGGATCGATCGCCCGCAACGCACCGTACACCGGCATCGTCGCGCTCTTGTAGCGCTGGCCCGCCCCACCGGTGAAGCGCTCGCCGGCCTTGTAGTCAGGCTTCCAGGAGTAGAACGTCATGCAGGCCTCACGCGCGTTGACGAAGAAGGTGCGCGTCGAGGGATCGAACGTCGGCGGCCAGAAATTGGTGCCCCCGGTGATATCGGGACACGTAATCTCTCCGTTCTCGTCGGGTGTGTGTCCCGCTTCGAGCACGGGGCGCCCGTCTCTCCCGATCTCGCGCGCCCAGGTCGTCTGCACGAACGGCTTGGCAAGGATGATCCGGCCGTTGGTGCGATCGAGCGTGTAGTAGAAGCCGTTGCGATTCGCGAACATCACCACCTTGCGCGGCTGCCCGGCGATCGTGAGGTCCGCAAGGACCGGCACCTCGGTCGAGTCCCAGTCGTGCACGTCGTGGGGCGTGAACTGGTAGTGCCACCGCAGCTTCCCGGTGTCGGCATCGACCGCGACGAGAGAAGCCGCGTACAAGTTGTCTCCCAGGCGACTCTCGCTGTGATAGTCAGGACCGGGGTTGCCGATGCCGTAGTAGAGCAGATTGAGATCCGGGTCGTATGCGCCCGTGACCCACACGCTTGCGCCGCCCGTCTTCCACGAGTCGCCGGCCCATGTGTCGTTGCCCGGTTCACCCGGACCCGGGATCGTGTAGAAGCGCCACGCGCGTTTGCCGGTCTGCGCTTCGTACGCGTCGATGAACCCGCGAATACCGAACTCACCGCCGGCCGCGCCGACAATGACTTTGTCTTTCACGACAATCGGCGCGATGGTCGACGCATACCCGTTCTTGTACTGCTCGAGCGTGGCATCCCAGACGATGGCGCCGGTGCGCATGTCGAGCGCGAGCAGGTGCGCGTCGAGTGTAACCATGAACAGCTTGTCGCCAAGCATCGCGAAACCACGATTGACGAGGCCACAGCACGCCGTGAGATCGTTGGGGAGCTCGCGCCGGTAACGCCAGATCTGGCGCCCGGTCCGTGCATCGAGCGCCCACGCCACGTTCTGTGGACCGGTGACGTAGAGAATGTTGTCCCTGACGAGCGGCGTCGTCTCGAAGTTCCCGAGCGTGCCGGTCTGGAACGTCCACTGGGGGACCAGCCCCTTGACGTTGGCCGGCGTGATTTGCGTGAGCGGACTATGCCGCTGATTGGTGTAACTCCCCCCGAAAGTGATCCAGCGTGAGCCGTCTTTGGGCAGCCCCTCAGCGATCTCCTGCGGTGTGACCAGGGCCGGCGGCGCCTGCTGTGCCGCCAGGATTGCACTGCTTCCGATCACAACGAGACACAGGAGTCGAGCACGCATGACGTCTCCTCTTCTTCTTTACTGAACTACCGAGGGATCGAAACCACGCAGCGTCTGCAGGTAGCGGATCAGATCGTCGAGGTCGCTCTCGCTGATGCGGTTGGAACCGAACGGAGGCATCGCCGATCGTGGGTTGTTCTGCATCTCCTTGAGCATCGCTTTGTCGTATCCCTGGATCCGCTCTCGCGTGTCCATGACCTGGACCGAGAAGAGGTCTTCATTCTTCTTGACGCCGATGACGGCCTGGCCTTCCTGGGGAGTCAGCGTGACCGGCTCGTAACCGGGAAGAAAGCCTTCGACGCCGCCGCGGATTCGTAGTTCGAGCACCTCGCGTGACCTGGCGGCGCCGATGCGGGACAGATCGGGACCGAGCCGTCCACCGACACCGTTGACGCGGTGGCAGCCGACGCAGTTGGCTTGATAAATTTTCTTGCCGTTCTCGGCGTTGCCGCGTTGCGGGTCCGGTCGAGCCGATGCGGCCAGCGTCTTCAGATAGGCGAGGATCTGCCACGTCTCGTGTTCGAACAGCCGTGGCTGCGCCGGCATCTCGGTGCCGGCGATGCCATTCTTGATTGTCGTGAAGAGGCCGTCATCGGTGCGCCCGGACGCCCAGACTTGCGTGATGTCCGGCCCGCGCACGCCGCGGGCGTCCATGCCGTGGCAGTCCGCGCATCGCGCGCGGAAGAGTCCCATGCCGCTTTTGATGGCGTTCTGATCACCCTCGAAGGGATTCTTGGCTGCGGGCGCCTGCGCGTACGTCGACGCGCCAACGATGATGACCCATCCCGCTACGACACCGAGTGCACGCCATGTCATACCGAGACTCCTTGTTCGATCTGGCGTCGTTATACACGCATACGGCGTGTGTGTCACGGTCGTAACGCAGGGTATGCGGCGCGCGCAGAGAAAAGCGTTAACGCGGAGACCGCGGAGAGGCGGAGGGACGCAGAGCTTGTCACGGGTGGCCCCTCGCTTAGCGCAGGCATACGACGCGAGGGCCCCGAGGAACACAAGCCTTATAAATCGTGCGGGCTTGTGTTCCCAGGACCCTCGCGTTGTATGAGCCGGCCTGACGGCCGGCTGGCCACCCGTGACGCGAAAACCTGCCCATATTTGAACTCTCTGCACCCCCGCGCTCTCTGCGTTTAACGCTTCTCCCCGCGTCCTCCGCTTCCTCCGCGCCCCTCAGTGCGTCGAGACCGCCGCGCTGTCGTATACGACCTTCCCGCCAACGACTGTCATTACCGGTCTGATGTCTTTGATCTGATCCGCGGGCACGGTCAGATAGTCGCGATCGAGCACCACGAGATCGGCCAGCTTGCCCGCCTGGATCGAGCCGATGTCGTTCTCGTGGAACACGAAGTACGCGTTCTTGCGCGTGTAGGCGATGAGCGCGTCCTCGCGATCGATGGTCTGGCGGATGACCTTCAGCCCTCCCGCCATCTTGCCGGTGACCGCGAAGGAAAGTGCCGTCATCGGCAGATACTGATTCGCAGCGGTCCCATCACTGCCAAGGCCCCACGTGATCCCGCTCTGCTGAATCGTCGCGAGCGGTGGCATGTCGTCGGCGCCGCTGCCGAATCCCTCGTGCATGATCGCGCCGTTGATGACGGCCCACGGGTGCACGGCGGCATACATGCCGAGCTTCTTCATGCGTTCGAGTTGAGACGCATTGATCTGGTTGACGTGCGCGAGCGCCCAGCGCAGGTTCCTGATTGGATACTCCTTGTTGACCGCTTCGATCTGATCGAGAAACGCATCGATCGTGTCGCGCAACTCGGCGTGTACGTGCAGCGGCAGTCTCGCCTTCGCGATCTCCATCGCCATGCGGCGCCACTGCGCGAGCTGGTCGGGCGCCGGATCCGAGTCCGTCGCAAACATCCGATCGTGCAGCGGCGTGTACACACTCTCTCCAAACACCACGTCGTCGATGTAGGTGTCGCCCTGGAACAGCTTCATGCGGGCGATCTGAGCAAGGGACTTGTCGACCTGCTCCGGGGAGCCGGCGGCTGCGCCGCCGATGCAGAAGATGCGGACCGGAAGACGATTCTCGGCCTTCCATCGCTGCATGATCTTCAACACTTCGGCATCGCAGCCGGCCACACCGAACGAGGTGAGGCCAGCGCGGTTGACGTCCTCCACGAGTGCGCGCGTGCTGGCCTCGAGCCGATCCGGCGGAAGCTTCGGCATTCGGGCCGCGACCGGCCGAGTGGCCGCGATGTCGCCGCGGATGATGCCCGTCGGCGTGCCCGAGGCGTCGCGCATGATCGATCCGCTGACGAAGTCCGGTGGATCGGGTTTGCCGGCTTCGATCCCGAACGCTTTCAGCGCACGACTGTTCAGGAAGACCTGGTAGTACGACTCCTGCAGTGCCACCGGGTTGTCCGGTGCGATTGCATCGAGCTCCGCACGGGTGAACGGCTTGCGGTCATCGGTGAATTGCGCCGTGGCCCAGCCGCCGATGTTGAACACCCACCCGCCCGGGCCCACGGATTTTGCGCGCGCACGAATCATCTCGATCGCGCGCTTCCGCGAGTCGATGCCATCCCACCGCAGCTCCAGCTCCCACGTGTTGCCCGCGCGAAGCAGGTGCAGGTGGTTATCGATCAGCCCCGGGATCGCGGTCCGTCCTCGCAGGTCGATCGTCCTGGTGTTGGGCCCGGCCAGCTTGGCGATCTCCTGGTTCGCACCGACCGCCACGATCCGATCGCCTCTGACCGCCATAGCCTGAGCGATAGTGAATCGCTCGTCCACGGTCACGATCTTCCCGTTTGAGAACACCAGATCCACTCCGGTGGCTGACTGGCCTGTCCCGCCGAAGCCTTGGGCGAAGGCGGAAGCCAGCACTATCTGAAAGGTACCCACGGCCAGGCACAGCACAGCCGCACCAATCGCGCCAGTCGAAGTGCGTCGTTTCATAGGCCTCGTTTCTGAGGTACGGCGATAGCCGAACGGTACTGTATTACGGCGGACTCTGCGAAGTCGGGCGTCGTTTCCGGCTCGATCACGTAGCCCGGGAAGTGGTCCACCGGCTTAGTAATGCCGCACGATCATGCTCGCGGCTTCGAACGAAGGCAAGAGGCTGGAAGCCCCGGCGGCACTGAAGCGGCAGCGCTACCAAATGAGCCAGTAACCGATGGCGATCCAGAAGGGAGTCGAAAGCAGCAGGGCGAGGAGAATGCCCCGGGCAGGGTTCAGCGCATCGTCTGTCTGCTCGGAGGTCTCATCGTCGAGTCCGAGCAGATCGACTTCAGCGCCCTCGTCGCGGGCGCCGGAATCGAGGACGTCCAGGTCCGAAAATGGCCGATCTGCGACAGTCCGAGTGGCCATGCTGTGCGCCTGAGCAAAGCGCGGGCCAGCCGATTGTGGCGCCGCTCAACCGCGGTGTAACGCACTGATCGAAAAAAATCAACCAAAATCGTGTGTTTGGCAACGCGACACAGCACTCCCTTAATACCCACGTGAGGGTAGGACCTGACGGGCTACTGAACGCTGCGTCGGATTTCCGTCTCCAGGAAGGCCGCTACCTGATCGAATGGTTCCAAACCGAACGCCGCCGCTACCGAGGGACGAAGGTTGGAATTGGCGTTTACGTCGTAGAACACTCGTCTGCCGTCTGGCGTCTCGAGATACTCGATACCGCCGACGTCCAGTCTGGCAGCATGGACGATCCTTGCTGCCGTCTCAACAGCCTCATTCGGAACATCAAGGAAGGGATAGAACTCAACTGGGGGCGTGGCCTGCTGGACTGCAGGGACCTCGCATGCACCTTCGCCCCCCTCGGGGTTGCATACCGGCGAGGGACACAGGTTGAAGCGGCCGTGCGTCTTCACACGCATGGCGTAGAGCAGTTCGCCTCCCAGGAACTCCAGCCGCACGATGCCCTGCTCGGGGTCGTGAGGCAGGTACTCCTGCAGCAGAAACAAGTTGTCAGGCAGCCACACCGATGGATCGCCGGCAAAGATTGACTCGACGTGTTCCAGCGATTCCACCACGTGAATGCGTGCGCCGCTGCCACCCTGATCGGGCTTGAGGATCGCCGGCCATCGGATCTGGTCCGCGTACGCGCGAAGAGCAGCGACGTCGTTGAACGTGATCGACCACGGTGTATCGATGTCGAGCGTGCGCAGCAGCGTGGCTTGTGCGCTCTTGCTCAACTCGAGCGCGAAGACGTCGGCGCCGTTCAGCACGCGCGCGCCCAACCGCTCGAGCGTTCTCATGTAGGCGAGCGCCAGCGGCACCGCGCGTGTGTTCCCGCGGACGTAAGCGCTCGGGCTGGCCTGATTGAAGTACACCTTCGCGCGCGGCGAATCGACGTTGCTGAAGGCGGCCTGCTTCACGTCGAAGGCCGCGAACGCCACCCCGCGTCGTTCGAGCGCAGCAAAGAGAGGCTTCTGCCACTCGGGATGCTCGTGGATGACGACGAGCTCGGGACCGCTATGCACCTCGTTGCGTGAATCGTGTACTCGTTGTTGGGGCATAGCGGTCCTGGCGCGCGAAGCGCGCAAAAAGATGCTGTCGACCAGGCGAGGGCTCGCCACGTGTCAAGGACAGAGCCCTTGACCGGGCCGACTGGCATTAAGCCATAGTGTCACAAGGGCTGGCGCGCGTGCAGGGTTGATATAATCCGCGTCCGGCGGCATTGAAAGGCGGGTCTAAAGAGAGAAAGGTGAAAGACATGCGTCGCACGACTGTCGTCGCAATCCTGCTCGCCAGTGTTCTTTTGATAACGACTGCGACCTCGGCGCAAGAGCCGCCGGCCTCACCACCGCCGGGTTGGGGGCCGATGAGCATCAACCTCGAAGACGTACCGTATCCGCATCCGGTTTCATATTTCTCGTTCACGCTGGAGGGTCAGGACGTCCGCATGGCTTACATGGACGTCGCGCCCCTGGGCACGCCAAATGGCAGGAGTGTCATCCTCCTGCACGGGATGAACTTCTTCGGCGAGGCGTGGACGGACACGATCGAGACCCTTCGCAAGGAAGGCTATCGTGTCGTGGTGCCGGATCAAGTCGGCTTCGGCCGATCGTCGAAGCCGATCCTGCACTATTCGATCAGCACGCACGCCTCGAACAGCAAGCGTCTGATCGACCATCTGGGCATCAAGACAACGGATATCGTCACGCATTCGATGGGCGGGATGGTGGCCAGTCGCTTTGCCTCGTCGTATCCCGACTCGGTCGGCAATCTCGCGATGATCAATCAGATCGGCTTGACCGACGCACGCAGCCAGCGCCCGTGGCGCGAGACATCAGAGGTGTACAAAGCCAATCTCGCGCGCGACTACGCGGAAATCGTGCGCGGGATGCGCGCCTATTACGTGAAGTGGAAGCCCGAGTACATGAAGTACGTGAAGATTCACTACGGCTGGATCACGAGCGGCGATTGGCCACGCATGGCGATGGTTCGAGCGCTGCAGCAGCAGGCGATCTACGCCGACCCCGTCGTCGACGACTGGGCGCGCATCAAGGCCCGTACGCTCGTTATTGGCGGTGAAAAAGACGGGGCCGATTACCCCGGTCAAGCCAGGCACGTGGCGAAGACGGTGCAGAACGGGCAGCTCTACGTCATCCCGAATGTCGGTCACAACCCGCAGTTCGAGGCGCCCGAGTTGTTGTACCCGCCGCTCCTCAAGTTCCTGCGCGGGGAAGACGTAGGAGTCAAGAAGTGAACGGAGGAGAGCACCCGGCTTCGGATGCTCTCCTCGCGTCGGTACTAGACTACTGAAGCACGCCGGTGACGTTGCGCTTCGGCACGAACCCCACCGGGATTCGCGCCACTTCCTTCATCGTTGCGATGTCGACCACCGAGACGTCATTGGTCACGGGGTTGGCGACGTAGGCCTTCTTGCCGTCGGGCGTCAACGTCACCCAGCCCGCTCCCTTTCCACTCAGCTCTGCACCTCCGAGTGGCTTCAGATCGGGAAGCGAGTATGAGTAGAGATAGTTGTTCAGGCGGCTGCAGACGACGAGCGTCTTTCCATCGGATGTCACCGCCATGCCGTGGGAAGGATCTGATCCCTCAGGCACGGTTGCTTTTCCTGGCGGCAGGTCTGGATTGTTGATGCGGCGAATCTCTTTCCGCGTTTCGAAGTCGACGACGGCAAAGCCGTTCAGACCGCTCAGCTGCGCGAAGATCCATTTCGTCGAGCCGTCGGCATTCCAGCTGAACGTCATCGGACGAACGCCCAGATCCATGTCGAGCGTCCACGCGGGCTCGTCGGTGCTCGCGTCGATGACGTTGATCGTCCTGCCTTGAATCGAGCCAGCAACGACGTACTTCCCATCGGGTGTGACGTAGGCGTTGTGAATCGAGCCCTTGGTCGGGACCGTCTTGACGCGCTTCAAATTCACGGTGTCGATGACGTCGACGCCCCCGGGTGCCTGAATGATGCCGACGTAGACCTTGCGGCCGTCTTTACCGACCGCCATGTTGTTCGGGTGTCCGCTCAGTGGAATGCGGTGGGTGACCTTCAGCGTCTTGCTGTCGACCACGTCGAGCGTGCTCTCTGCCTCGTCGCTGACATAGATGCGCTTACCGTCGGGAGCGATGCCGGCGCCATGACTTACCTCAATCCCCTCAATGATGCCGGCGACTTTGTTGGTAGCCGGATCGATGAGATGAACGTTGTCCCCGGCGGCGTTGGTCTGAACGATTCTGACCTTTTGCGCGGCCACGGAAGCAGTGACCAGAACCGTCGCCATGAAAACCGAGAGGCCCAGACGTGTCGCGTGTGTGATCGTCATCGCGTCAACTCCTCGAAACCGAATCAGTCGCTACTTCGCCGCTTGTCCCATGACCCAGGCCTTGAGCGTCTGCCACTCCGGCTCGTTCTGGGAACTCCAATGCTTACCGCCGCTGTGATAGAAGTCGCCGCCCGCTTTTTCGTCGAGCGGATGAATCAGGAGCCTGCTGTTCGCGTTGCCGGGCATGACGACGCGCCGGACCGCCTCGAAGTTTTTCCGCGATTCTTCATCGCTCCACGTCTTGCTCCCGGCGGCGAGCGGCTGCAGCCGCAACGATGTGCCGGAGCCATGACACGCAATGCATCTGGCATGGCCGGGACGCTTGGCCAGGAAGATCGGTTGCACGCGGGTCTTGAAGAACTCGAAATCGAGCGACGTCGATGCGGCTGGAGCAGCGGCCGGTTGCTGATTTCCGGGCCCAGCGAACGACAGGAGCGCCAAAAGGAAAGTGATATACACGGGCCCTCCCGAGAGACAGAGGTCCACCAGAGGCGCCGATTATACCGCCGAACCTACCGCTTGCCCGCCTCTTCCGCCCGGGCTGCCGACAACATGCCGCGGAGGCTGTAGTTGCCCTCGTGGCATGCGTACTCGAGCAGTTCGCCGCGCGAACGCTTCCAGGTGACCATCGCGGTCCAGGGCTTCGTCCACATCGTGGGGTCGTCCACGGTGAACGTGTACTCCAACGTGTCGTCGGCCGTGCGGCGGAAGCGCTCGGTGAGGTGCAGGTTTTCATCCGAGAGCGTAAAGTACCCACCAAACGGATTGCCCTTGGGATGGAAGTTCGTGGTCTCGACCACGAGGGTGTCGCCTTCCCATCTTCCGCGTGAATCGCCGAGAAACTGACGCATGGTGGACGGCAGGTGCGCGCGGCTGTCGAGAGGGATGATGCGCGTGTCGTGGATCTTCTCCAGTTGGATCACCACGTACTCTGGCGTCTGCACGATGCGGTAAACCGCCATGTACGCTGCGAACAGATCGGGGAAGCCGTAGTGGATGCAGCGATCCTGCAGCGTCATGTCCTGGGCCGAGTTTCCCACCTGTCCGAAACGCCCGGCCGTGGCGGCGCGTGCCTGGGCGCCTGCTGGTGTCGGCGGCGGCAGCTTTCCGTCGGAGGGATCGACGATCAGTGATGTTCTGTGCTCGAAGTACCGGTTCGGCAGCCAGTTCTGGCTATAGCTGCCAGTCGCCCCGAGTCCGGCGGGTCGTGTGTCGGCAAGCAAGGTCAGATAGAGCGCGTCGCCGAAGGTCGCCTCCGCCTCCGGCCCAAACAGCGTGCGCGCGCGACGCTCGAACGAGGCGAGCTCGTCGTCTGTGAGTCGAGGCTTGTCGGCGAGTTGGCGCGGTCGCTCCAGCGGCGTCGCGCTGTTGTTCTCCCACACACCCTCGAGATCCGGGCGGCCGTCGGCGGTGCGTGGCAGCACCCAGCCAGCTGCGCCGGCATTTCGCGCGGCTCGAGGCGCTGGTTGCTGAGCCTCGAGCCCCGATGCCGCAAAAGCCGCGAGAACGAGGGCGATGGTGATTCTCGAACAGTGGTCACGACGCGTCATAGCGCCTCCCGTCAACTGGGTGATTCTGACGCAAAGACCGATGCCTGGCGAGTTCTTTCGCCCGCCTCACGCATCGATGAGCGTGGTGATCCGTCGCCGCTTTCGTTCCCTGAGCGCGCAGTCGCGCAACGTGTCGGCGAGATGCTCCAGGTCCGGAATGCCGTAGATGAACACCGTTTGCTGATCGGGATCGGACGAACGCAGGTGCAGCTGGCAGTGACCGGCGAGCCTCATTCCCAGCGGCTTGTGGAGATCGAAATCGTCGATGCGAAACAGCTCGACGTTCTCCTTGATCTTCGAGAGCAGCCCGTGCTCGATGCGGAGGCGCTGGCTCGTGATCTCATAGGTGATCGAACGGCTCTTGATCCAGTAGACGACGTAGGCGATCCCGATTGTCACAAGCACCAGGAACCACTGCCCGATGTTGTAGATGACGGCTGGATGGCCTGCGAAGAGCGGCCTCTCCACCTCCGCCTCGCGGGCGGCATTGAATGCCTCGAGATCGGTGTTGCAGAAGCGACATTTGATGGCCGCTGCCTTGATCGTCTCGCCGCAGACCGGGCACTGCTTCGTGTCGTCGCTCATATTCGGCTCTCGAACCCCGAATCCTGAACCCCGAGTCCCGAACCCCGAGCGCCGAGTCCCGAGCCCCGAACCCCGAGTCCCGGATCCCGAGCCCCGAACCCCGAGTCCCGGATCCCGAGCCCCGAGTCCCGGATCCCGAGCCCCGAGTATTACATGCGATCCAGCCAGACAGCGCTAATATTGGCACGCCATGAAGCGGCTGCTCGTGACTGGAGTGGCTCTCGCTGTGTTGTCGGGCGTTGCGCTCCACGCTCAATCACCATCGGTCAAGGAGCTCATCCCGAAGGCCACTGCCTACGCGCACGATTTCGTCGACCGGTTCTCGAACGTCGTTGCCGAAGAGCGCTACGAGCAGCAAATCACCGTACCGAGACGAAACCGGCTGCTGGTATCGGACTTCCTTTTGGTAAAAACGCCGGGCGATGAGATGTGGCAGTCGTTCAGAGACGTGGCCGAAGTCGACGGCAAGCCGGTTCGCGATCGCGAAGACCGCCTGATGAAACTGTTCCTCCAGCCATCATCCAGTGCGCTCCGGCGCGCGGCCGAGATTCGAGACGCAAGTGCGCGCTACAACCTCATCGACGTCGGCACGGTCAGCAACCCGCTGATCGTCGTGGCCTTTCTTCAGGAGCAGTACGTCGACCGCTTCCGCTTCAATCTGGCAGGGCTCGACAAGAAACTGGGCCCCGATGTACGCACGGTTCGCTTCGTAGAGTTCAGGCGACCAACGTTGCTCAAGCTCAATGCCAATGCCGACCTGTTTTCGCGCGGGCTGATCTGGATCGAAGAAGGGACGGGCCGGGTCGTCAAGACCGAGCTGCAGGTGGGCGGTCAGGTTGCACCGATTCGAGTGACGACGCTCTTCGAGTTTGACAAGGATCTCGGGATCAATGTCCCGACGGTGATGGAGGACTGGTATCCCGATAGCACCGGGGAATTCAGAGGGAAGGCGACCTACGGAAAGTTCCGTCGCTTCGAAGTTAAGACTAGCGAGGCTCCCGACGTGCAGGTGGCTCCGCCTCGCTAGTCGCAGTATCCTTTGCCCGCGCTCCGCGCGGGCGGGAGACGATTCAACCATGAAGAGACTCGTGTTCTCGATCGTCGTCATGATGCTGTGGCACACACCGGCGCCGACGTCAGGACAAGGGCAGGCGCCCGGCGGTGCCCCTGCACAGCCGCTGCAGCCGAACCCGCGTGGACCGCTCTATCAACACGTCGGCGAGCAGTATCGCGTGTACGAGTTTCCCGGGACGACCGAGTCCATCCCGTACCGTCTCTTTGTTCCGTCGCGATGGAAGCCGGGCGCAAGCCTTCCGCTGCTCGTCACCCTGCGCGCGGGTCAAAGCGTCGACAACCCGTATCGCGAGCCGAACAGCCTCGTGACACAGGCCGAGCAACGCGGATACCTGGTCGTGACGCCGATGGGCTATCGACCGCTGCGGCAACCGTATTACGGAAGCCGGTATCAGATCGCGAGGCCGAAGGCGCCAGCTCCCGCGGAGGGATGGACTCCCCAGGAAGACGAGCGGGCAGAGCAGGACGTGCTCAACGTCATCGATCTCGTGACCAAGGAGTATGGCGTCGACACCTCGCGCATCTACCTTCACGGGCAGAATCCATCCGGCTCGGGTGCCCTGTATCTGGGTGCCAAGTATCCCGAGCGCTTTGCGGCCCTGGTGATCAGCTCAGGCCCGATCGTGTTCGACTCTTATCCTTGGGATCGCATCAAGGGGAAGATGGGGCTGCTCGTGATCCACGGCGACCAGGACACGACGAATCCAATCGAGGCGTCCAGGAAGATGGCGGATGCGGCTAAAGCCGCGGGCGTCACGACGGTCTACGCCACCGTGCCGGGAGGCACTCACCTGGGCGCGTATCTGACGTACGCGAAAGAGATCTTCGATTTCCTCGACGCTCAGAAGAAATAGCGCTTCATGAACTGGTTCGTCGAGTCGCGGCGGCTCGTCTCCGCCCCGTAACGATGGAACCACGCCGATGACGCGATTCGCGTAGAATTCGCTCGCCATGGCGATAAGCGCCGGCAGTCGCGTCGGTCCGTACGAGATAACCGCCCTGCTTGGCGAAGGCGGCATGGGCACAGTCTGGCGGGCGCATCACACCGGGCTTCGGCGCGATGATGCGCTGAAAGTGCTGCCCGACGCGCTTGCCGCGGACCCGGCTCGCCTCGCGCGGTTTCAACGCGAGGCACAGATCCTCGCGTCGCTCAATCACCCCAACATTGCGCATGTATACGGCCTCGAGACGTTGGATGGCATACCAGCGCTCGTGATGGAACTGGTCGAGGGCGAGACGCTTGCCGACCGGATCCACCGGGGATCGATCTCGCTCGACGAGGCGCTGCCGATTGCGCGGCAGATCGCGGAAGCACTGGAAGGCGCGCACGAGCAGGGGATCATCCATCGCGATCTCAAGCCGGCCAACATCAAGGTTCGGCCCGACGGCACCGTGAAAGTGCTGGACTTCGGTCTCGCCAAGCTAGTCGAATCGGGATCGGGGACACGGGACTCGGGATCCGCGCCGGCGGGGTCCACACAACCGCGGCAGGCCCACGCGCTCACGCAATCTCCGACGCTTACCTCACCGGCGCTGATGACGAACGCCGGCATGCTGCTCGGCACGGTCGCCTATATGAGCCCCGAGCAGGCGAAGGGACGATCGGCGGACAAGCGCAGCGATCTGTGGGCGTTCGGCTGCGTGTTCTTCGAGATGCTCACGGGGAAACGCGTCTTCGACGGCGAAGACGTCACGGATTCGCTAGTTGCCGTGTTGAGCCGCGAGCCCGAATGGTCGCTGTTGCCCGCGAGCACGCCGCTCGCCATCCAGCGTTTGCTGCGCCGCTGCCTGACAAAGGATCCCAAAAACAGGATTGCGGATGCCGCTACTGCGCGGCTCGAGATCGACGAGGCGCGCGCGACAGCCACGAGCACATCCCCGGATCGCCAGGACGCAACACCGCGCGGCCGCTTCACAACCAGACGGACCTGGCTCGCATGGACAGCCGTTGCGGTCGTGGGGCTCGCCAGCGTCGTCGAGTGGACTGGCCGTTTGCGGAGCGGGGCGATTCGTGAGCCGGTACGCTTCTCCGTCGTCCTCCAGGAGGGCTCGACATTCTCCGTCACTGGCCGTTCTGTTCTCGCCGTGTCACGCGATGGATCGCAAGTGGTTTACACGGCGAATGGCCGGCTCTTCCGCCGAACCATGACGGACTTCGAAGCGCGCCCCGTTGCCGGCTCCGAATCGACGCTTCGCGGGGCGTCGGACGAAATCAGCAGCGCAGCGTTCTCGCCCGACGGTCGTGCGGTTGTGTTTTATGCACCTGATGGAACGTTGAAGCGTATAGCATCCGAGGGCGGCGTCGCCGTGACCGTCTGCCCGGTCGAACCACCGTTTGGAGTTGTGTGGGAAGAAAGCGGGATCATCTTTGGTCAGCGGACGAAGGGGATCTTTCGCTGTTCCGAAAACGGAGGCACACCCGAGCAGCTGGTGAAGATGGCCGAGGGCGAGGAGGTGTACGGACCTCAAATGCTCGCAGCCGATCAACTTCTGTTCAGCGTCGCCACCACGCGTGACGACCTCGAACGCTGGGACAAAGCGCGAGTCGTCGTTCAGTCGCTCTCCTCCGGCGAACGCAAGACCGTCTTCGAGGGCGGAAGCGATGCCAAGTACCTATCGAGTGGACATCTCTTATACGCCAATGCCGGAACTATCATGGCGCTGCCATTTGACCGCCGAACCCTGCAGACGACCGGAACTCCCGTGCCCGTCGTCCAGGGGGTCCGGCGAACGCTCAATGCGACCACCGGCGTCGCGCATTACGCCGTGTCGGACGCCGGCACGCTGATCTACATCCCCGGCCCAGCACGGGCCCGGACGCGTGAGCGCGCGATAGCGACTGCGGCCGCAGGGGGCGGCGTGCAGCAGCTACCACTTCCCGTGGGGCCGTACATATTGGTTCGAGCGACGCGCGACGGCCGACGGCTTGCGCTTGGTACCGACGATGGGAAGCAGGCCAATGTCGTTGTCGCTGCATCAGACGGAAAAAGCGCCCCGCTGCGATTGACGTTCAGCGGCAACAACCGCTTTCCAGTGTGGTCACCTGATGGCACACGGCTGGCCTATCAGTCGGATAGAGAAGGCGATTTGGGCATCTTCGTCCAGCGCGCGGACGGCACCGGGACCGCGGAACGCCTGACGCGGGCTGAAGGAAAAACGGCGCATGAGCCGCAGGACTGGTCGCCTGACGGGAGGATCTTGCTGTATGCAGTCCGAGATGGTGTGTCGGCGGCTGACTATCGTGATAATCCCCAGGCATCGCTTTGGATGCTCTCCGTTGAGACCAGAAAGGTCAGCCAGATTGAAGACGTCAACTCGCGCGACTGGATTGGTGCAGTGTTTTCCCGTGACGGCAAATGGATCGCGTACCGCAAGGCATTTGAAACCCTCGATAACGCCAATCGAGGCGTCTTCGTTCAACCGTTTCCGCCCACTGGAGCACGCTACCAGGCGCCGAAGATCATTTCGGATTTCCACCCGGTTTGGACCCCTGACGGCGAAGGATTGGTTTACATTCCGCTCGGTGCGTCGGGGCAGATGGCGATCGTGCGCGTGTCTAAGGACGCCGGCCTCAGCTTTGGTGTGCCGCGAATTGTGCCTGCGGTGGTCACCGGCAACACGACAAGTGGGCCGCCGCGCGCATGGGACATCCTGCCGGACGGCACCTTCATCGGCCCGATTGTTCCCGACGAAAGCGGAAGTGCAACAGCCTTGGTGCAGTTTCGCGTAGTTCTGAACTGGACCGACGAGCTGAAACAACTCGTTCCTGTGCGGTGATACCGCCCAACCTGTCACCTGAACGCTAACGAACTGGCATCTGCCGTTTGCAGGGCGTACACTGGATCTGGCGTCATTGGTGCATAAGCACAGCTCAACGAGGCTGACGCCATGAAGGAAGCCAGGAAGCTCGTCGAGTACGGCGTGCCGATCGATCCGGAGGTGATGGTTACCCCGCCGGAAGCCACCGAGCTCGAACTCGAGCCGGGACATCCAGGACTCGGCGATCCCTTCTATATCCAGCGTCGAAAGAACCTGTTTGCACTTTGTCGCCGTCACCGCCTCGAGCAACTCGGTCCTCCACTCATTGATTACACCGCCGAAGAAACGCGTATCTGGCGCGACGTCAGCCCGAAGCTGAACGAGCTTCACATCAGGCATGCATGTCAGATCTACCTCGCGGCGAAACGCGATCTCGCGATCAACCAGCAGGAGATTCCCCAGCTGCGAACGTTGAGCGAGCGTGTGCAGCGCGAGACGAACATGCACCTCGTGCCTGCCGAGGGGGCGCTGCCGTACCGCACGTTCTATCAATACATCGGCAGGCGTGGCTTTCCGGTGACGCAGTTCATTCGTCACGGCTCTCACCCGGAATTCACCCCCGAGCCGGACATGATTCACGACTGTCTCGGACATGTGCCGCCGCTGATGAACCACGACTATGCTGAGCTTCTCACCCTGATTGGCAAGGCGGTCTCGGCGACCAACTCCGGTGAGCATGTGCTCGCGCTCAAGAGGTTCAGTTGGTTCGGCATCGAGTTCGGATTAATCGAAGATGCAGGAGAAACGAAGGTGTTCGGAGCCGGTATCCTGTCGTCGACCGGTGAGATCCCGTACTCCGTATTGTCGCCAGATGTGCGGCGCGAACCCTTCGTCACCGACACCGTGATCAACACGGACTACGATCCGTCCCGGATGCAGGACCATTTGTTCATCGCCCGGTCCCTGCCGTTTCTGCGCAGCGAACTGGAGACGCTGGTCCGTCGATTCGGCATTTCCGTCCTCTGATCGGGCAACCTTCAAACCGAATCCCGAATCCCGAGCCCCGAATCCCGAGTCCCGGTATAATCGACCACGACGGCTGCGCCTCGCGCGGCCGGACCCCTTCGGCCCGTGCTCATGGAAGTGCTGCGGAAGTCGCTGCCCGTCGGTGCAGCGTATTTTCCTGCTTGAGCTCGACGCCCCTGAGGCCACAGCGACCAACGAACGCAAAACCCCGGCCCGGTGTCCGAACCAGCCTCGAACGCCCCGCCCCAGGTTAGCCAGCGCCCTGCGCCGGCAGAGAGTACATGACATCAACAGAGACACGTCACCGCATTGCGGTATTCATCGACTTCGACAACGTCGAGATCGGAGTCAAATCCACCATCGGTGGTCAGTTCGACATCGGCCTTGTCCTCGAGGCCATCAAAGAGCGCGGCGAGATCGTCACCAAGATTGCGTATAGCGATTGGAAGCGGGCCGGCGACTACAGTCGCCTGCTCACGCAACACGCCATCCGCATGGTCCAACGCAACCTGACGCCCGGCGGCGACAAGAACGGCGCCGATATCACCATGGCGCTCGACGCCCTCGAAATGGCGTTCACCCACGATCACATCAACGCCTTCGTCATCGTCGGCGGCGACAGTGACTTCATCTCGCTGGTCGAGAAGTTGAAACAGTACGGCCGCAAGGTCATCGTGGTTGGCGGCCGCCAGTTCACCAGCGTGACGATGCAGAAGAACTGCCACGAATTCATCGCGTATGAAAACCTCGTGGGCAGCCGCGGTCGGCCGGCAGATCGAGGTGGGCGGCCGGCGGCGACGAGTGACATGTCCAAGGCGTTGCCCATCGTCAAACGCGCGCTCAAGGTGTTGTCCGAGCGTGAAGTCACGCCGCAGCTCGGACTGCTGAAGAGCACCCTGCTGCAGCTCGATTCCACCTTCTCTGAACGCGAGTACGGCGCCGGAAGTTTTCGCGACTTCATGGAGAAGGTGGCGCAGACTGGTGCCGTCACGCTGAAGCATGCGGGACGCAGCATGCTGGTCGAACCGCGTGAAGAGGCGATCGGGGAGACGGAGGACATCCCGGCTCCGCCTGAGCGCGCACCCGAAGCAGTCCGTCAGCCGGCGCCGGCCCAGTCCATGCCGGACGAAGAGGACGAGGAATCGATGCCGGCCTCGCCGATGACGATGCAGGACGGCATTCGGGCGGTTCAGCGAGCCATTCACCAGGCGCCGGCCCCGCCGCGGTGGCCGATGTACGTGCGCCAGGCCAAGCAGTTCCTGCGCAATGCGATCGACGGCTTCGACGAGCGCAAGTACGGCTTCGCGTCGGTCGTGGATCTCTTGCGTGCAGCGGGCAAGGAAGGCGTGCTGCGCATCGAACGCGATCGTCAGGGCGCCGTCCGTGTCTTCCCGGGGCCGAATCTCGCCACCAGGCCGGCCATGCCCGGTTTCCAGGAGCCGGTCGAACTTGACGAGACGGTCGATGTCGAAGTGCCGCAGCAGGCAGTAGTCGATGCGCCCGTCGTCGAAGAGAGCGTCGAGCCGGTCGTCGATCAAATAATCGACGCACCGCCGATCATGGAAGCCGAACCCGTGCAGGAGACGACGGAGGAACCGATCGACGACGATGCGGTGGTCGAGGAAAAGCCCAAGCGAAGTCGCGCGCGAAAGACCACGGTGACCCGAGCGCACAAGACCGCTAAACCGCGCGCCCGCAAATCGGCGCGGGCCACTCATTGATGATTTAGGGGATCTTTGATTGTTGAATCGTTGTTGATTACGGATTGTTGATAGTTGATTTGCTCACGGGAGGTTCGCGGCGCGAGGGAAATCATCAATCAAAATTCAACAATCAACAACGAATCACTAATCGCTAATCTCCGATCACCAATTCATGGTACCCACCCTTGGGTGTCCATTGCACCCGCCGGTCGGCGAACGACTTGCGGCGGTGCATGGCCCACACGTAGACGAGGACTTCGTCGAATCCGCGATCGAGAACCGGTGTGACGATCTCGGTGGCGATCTTCTGCGCGTTGCCCACATGATCGGCATCGACGTTGACAACCAGGACGTGGTGAGCGGATTCCACCTTCCTGACCGCCCACGCCTCACCTTCCTTGAACTCCTTTTTCTTTTGTGCGTTGAGGTCCCGGATAAGTGCGGGAACCGAAGGCAGGGGAGGAACGACGCGCGGCTTTTCAGACCAGTGGACGGCGATCGCAATTAAGGCGATTGCAGTAATCCAGACGCCGCCGCCAATGATCGCGAGCAGCCGTCCCATGACATCAACCTGTTGAATGTGATGCTACCTTAGAGCGGCGGGTCTATAAAGCAAGACCCGCCCTACGGGCGAATGGCTAACTACACAGCAAAAGACATTACCGTTCTCGAGGGTCTCGAGCCGGTCCGTAAACGCCCCGGTATGTACATCGGCGGCGTCGGTACGGCTGGGCTGCACCACCTCGTCTGGGAAGTGCTCGACAACGCGGTCGACGAAGCGATGAACGGCTATGCCTCGAACATCGTCGTCACCCTTCACAAGGACGGCAGCTCGATCACTGTCGCCGATGACGGCCGCGGGATTCCGGTCGACAAGCATCCCACGACCAAGAAGAGCGCACTCGAAGTGATCTTCACCGTGCTTCACGCGGGAGGTAAGTTCGAGAAAGGCAACTACAAGACGGCCGGAGGTCTCCACGGCGTCGGCGCGAGCGTAGTGAACGCGCTTTCCACCGAGCTCGTGGCAACCGTCAAGCGTGACGGCTCCCAGTGGGAGATGCGCTTCAAGCGTGGAAAGACCACCGGCCCGCTGAAGAAGCTGGGTGCGGCACGTGGCAGCGGGACCACCGTGTACTTCCATCCCGATTCCACCATCTTCCCGAAAGTCGAATTCGATGCCGCGCTAATCCGCGAGCGGCTCGAGGTCGTCAGCTACATCCACAAGGGTGTGCGCGTGACCTTCGAGAACGAGGCCGAAGGAACGAGGGAAGTCTTCCAGCATCAGGAAGGGTTGTCGGACTTCCTCAAGTCGATCGTGACCGCCCGTGGCGCGAAGGCAGTCCACGACGCCCCGTTCCTGCTGGAACGCGAGAGTGGGCCGCGCCTCGATCTCGTCCTGCAGTGGACCGAGTCTACCGACGAGCACGTGCGGAGCTACGTCAACGGCATCCCGACCGGCTCAGGAGGGACTCACGACAACGGTTTGCGCGCCGGGATCGGCAAGGCGGTTCGCAACTACATCGAGACGCACAATCTCTCGCCCAAAGGCGTCACGCTCACCGCCGAAGACATTCGCGAAGGGCTGACCGGTGTGCTGAGCCTGTTCATCGAGGAGCCGCAGTTTCAGGGTCAGACAAAAGATCGGCTGAACAATCCCGAGGTGCTGTCCACGGTCGATTCCGCCGTCCGCCCTGCGCTCGAACATTGGCTCAATCACAATCGCAGCATCGCGGAAGCCATCGTCGGACGCATCATCCTGGCGGCCCGGGCCCGCGAGGCGAGTCGCGCCGCGCAGGCCGAGGTCACGCGCAGGACGGCGACCAGCGGCCGATTGAACCTGCCCGGCAAACTCAGTGACTGCACCAGCGCCAATCGGGATGACAGCGAGCTCTTCATCGTCGAAGGCGACTCGGCCGGTGGTTCCGCCAAGCAGGGACGCGACCGTGGCAAGCAGGCGATCCTGCCGCTGCGCGGCAAAGTGATGAATACCGAGGGGATGACGCTCGCCAAGGTGCTCGAGAACAAGGAACTGGCGGATCTGGTCACGGCCCTTGGCTGTGGAATGGGCAAGAGCTTCGATCTGGCGCGACTCCGGTACGGCCGGATCATCATTCTTGCCGACGCGGACTCCGACGGCCACCACATCGCGACGCTGCTCCTGACGTTCTTGTACCGCCATCTGCCGCAGCTCGTTTCCAGCGGCAAGGTCTTCCTGGCGCAACCGCCGCTCTATCGCATCGACATCGGCAAGGACACCTATTGGGCCCTTGACGATGCGCACCGCGATCGATTGCTGCGGCAATACACGAATGGACGCGGCAGCCCGGAGATCACTCGGTTCAAAGGACTGGGCGAGATGATGCCGAAGGTCCTATGGGAGACGACGCTCAACCCGCGGACACGCAGGTTGCTACGCGTCGAGATCGCCGATCAGATCGTCACTGACCGTGTCATCAACGAGCTGATGGGGAAGGACGCGTCAGCCCGCTTCCGCTTCATCATGGACAGGGCCGAGGACGCGCAGGAACTGGATCTCTAACCGCTGTAGCGCAGTCGATCGCCAGTTGCTCAATTGGAGATTTTGCGATCTTTGATTGTTGATTCGTTGGTGATTTTTGATCGTTGATTGAAGATTGATGGTGTGACTCGACGGATTCTCTCATCATTTTCGATTGGCCCACAAATCAAGAATCACAAAGGAATCAATAATCAAAGATCATTCAATCAAAGATTGAGAGACTGGTTCAGGGCTCGCGTAAGGCGACCATCGGATCGACTCTCGTCGCACGGCGCGCTGGCAGCACGCTCGCGGATATCCCGGCGAGCGCCAGGACCACGGCAGCGATGGCAAACGCCGGGAGGTCGAATGGGCTGACACCATACAGCAGGCTGGTCAGCAAGCGGGTGAGCATGGTGGCGACGACCAGGCCGAGCCCGACGCCGACGGCAATCAGCATCAGGCTGTTGCGTGCGACCAGCTTTATCGTGCTGCCGGCCGAGGCGCCAAGCGTCATGCGCAGCCCGATCTCCCGCGTCCGCTGGGTCACTGAATACGACAGAACACCGTAGATCCCGAGCGCCGCGAGCAGGAGGGCGGCGATCGCGAACGACGCCAGCAGCGTGGCGCTCAAACGTGGCAGAAACACGGCCCTCGACATGATCTGGTCCATCGTGCTCACGTCGAAAATGGCCTGCTCGGCATCCACGGTCCAAATGGTCCGCTGCAGGATGCCGGCCACGACTAGAGGATCAGATTCGGCGCGCGCGACGAGGGCCATCCCGGCGACCGGATTCTGATGCAACGGCAGGTAGACCTGCTTCCTCGGCTCGCGATCGAGTCCCTGGTTGCGAACGTCGCGAACGACTCCCACGATGACGCTCTTTCCATGCGGGTTCTGAATCACCTGGCCCAGAGGGCTGCGATCCGGAAAATACGAGCGCGCCATCGTCTCGTTGATGACACTCGTCAACTGAGCCTCCGCCTGGTCGCGCTCGTCGAAAAATCGTCCCGCGAGGAGGGGGATCTTCATGGTCTCGAAGTAACCGGGCGCAACCGTACGGACGTCAGCGAGCGGGTCCTCGGTCGCAGGTGGCGCACGACCCTCGATTGAGAACGGCAGGGCAGACGCGGTGGACACTTCGTGAAGCGGGAAGGACGAGACGGCTGACGCGGCGCTGACCCCCGGCTCGCTCCGCATTAGCTCAATGACGTCGTCGAAGAACTGAGCGAGACGATGGCGCTCGCGATACTTTGTTGTTGGCAAAAACACTTGCGCCGCCACCAGGTTGCCAGGCTCGAAGCCGGGGTTGACCTGCAGCAGCTTCATCAAGCTGCGCGACATCAGGCCGGCGCCGACCAGCAGCACCAATGCGATGGCCACTTCTGCGATGACCAATCCGCTCAAAAGGCGCCTGCCGTACACGCTCGAGGTCGAGCCGGTTGACTCGGCCAACACTTTGCGAAGCCCGGTGCGTGTCACATGGAGCGCTGGCAACAGGCTGAACGAGATACCCACCGCGATTGAGACGAGAGTGGTGAAGAGGAGTACACCTCGATCGAGCGAAATCAGGTCGGCGCGTGGCAGGCGTCCCTCCGGAAGCCAGCTCAATAGACGCAGTCCACCGATGGCTGCCACCATCCCCAGCGCTCCACCCGAAATCGACAACACGACGCTTTCGGCCAGAATCGGCCGCGCGAGCTCCCACCTCCCTGCTCCCAGTGCACCGCGAACAGCGATTTCATACCGCTTGTCCGACAGACGCGCCAGCAGTAGATTCGCGACGTTCGCGCACACGATCAGCAGCAGGAAGCCGACGGCGCCCATCAGCACCATCAACGCGGGACGCGAGGTTGCAACGAGCTGTTCGTGGGCTGCCACGATACGAGCACTCCAGCCCATGTTGCTCGCGGGATTGTCGGCGGCGATGCGGCGCGACAGCACGTCGAGTTCGCTCTGCACCTGCGGCGGCCAAAGGGTCGGCGCAATTCGCCCGACCACTGTCAGCGAACGGACACGACGCGAGCGGCCGTGGACATCCTTGGGATCGAAAGCGAGTGGCGTCCAGATCTCGACGCTCGTGCTCGTGGGGAACTCGAATCCAGCCGGCATCACACCGATAACGGTGTACGGTTCGGCGTTCAACTGGATGGCACGGCCGATGACGTCGCGATTCCCCCCGAACACGCGCTCGGCGAAGCCATGACTGAGCACCACCACCCGGTCGGCTCCGAGCACGGCTTCATCGCGCGTGAACGTCCGGCCCACCTGGGCCCGCGCCTTGAGCACCGCGAACAACTCGGGTGTTGCCTTGAGGCCCGACACGTTTTTCGGATCGCCTGAGCCCACGAACGTGAAGTCGACGTGACGGTAAGCGGCGATCGACTCGAGACTCTGCGCCGCCTTCCAGTCTTCGAACGTCGGAATCGACACGCGATCGAGCGCCCCGTCCGGGTTCACCTCCCAGAGAACGACGATTCGTTCGGGATCCTCGTACGGCAAAGGATTGAGGACCACGGCCTTGACCACACTGAAAATGGCGGTGTTGGCGCCGATGCCGAGCATCAGCGTCAGGAGAGCGATCAGCGTAAAGGCCGGCTGGCGCCTGAGCGTGCGGCACGCCTGCTTGAGCGTGGTCGTCCAGTTCACCATGGCGGCCCCGATTGTCGCCGATCTACGCGGTTTCGCAGCGAGGAAAGCCATCGCTGCCCAATCTCGCTTGTGTCGGTGAGA